>OLSG01000030.1_pt1 | contig 158265 bp, 125 predicted proteins | sample 1673041 | NCBI WGS metagenome assembly OLSG01 (sample SAMEA3136749, study PRJEB25190) | human gut metagenome | reverse complement strand
CCACCGCCTTCGTGTCCTGCCCCGACTGGGTCACCGCTCGCGGCATGCGCACCCTGGGCGCTCCCGAGAAGGGCGACCCGCGCGTCATCTCCGGCGAGTCCGGCGCTGTGACCACCGGCCTGGTCGAGACTCTCATGCTCGATCCCGAGTACGCCGAGCTCAAGGAGCTCATCGGCCTGGATAAGACGAGCTCCGTGCTCTGCTTCTCCACGGAAGGTGACACGGACCCCGATCAGTATCGTCGAATTGTTTGGGAAGGCGAATATCCCACTTGCTAATCGTTGGGGCGGAGTAAATAGGTATCGCTCCGCCACCTCACAGGTAGATTCCTTCGTTTGAAAGGTTATGAACAATGGCTAAAGAACTCGATTTCGACGCTATCAAGGCTGCTGCTGAGTCTCATCGTGCTGATATGACTCGCTTCCTGCGCGCTATGATCTCTCACCCCTCTGAGTCCTGCGAGGAGGGTGAGGTTGTTGCCTGCATCAAGGCCGAGATGGAGAGCCTTGGCTATGACGAGGTCAAGGTCGACGGCCTGGGCAACGTCATGGGCTTTATGGGCGAGGGCGACAAGATCATCGCCATCGACTCCCACATCGACACCGTCGGCATCGGCAACATCGAGAACTGGGACGCCGATCCCTATGAGGGCTACGAGACCGACGAGATCATCTACGGCCGCGGCGGCTCTGACCAGGAGGGCGGCATGGCTTCCGCTACCTACGCTGCCAAGATGATGAAGGACATGGGCCTCATCCCCGAGGGTTACAAGATCATGGTCGTTGGCACCGTCCAGGAAGAGGACTGCGACGGCATGTGCTGGCAGTACATCTACAACAAGGACGGCATTAAACCCGAGTTCGTCATTTCCACCGAGCCCACCGACGGCGGCATCTATCGCGGTCACCGCGGCCGCATGGAGATCCGTGTCGACGTTCACGGCACCTCCTGCCACGGCTCCGCTCCCGACCGCGGCGACAACGCCATCTACAAGATGGCCGACATCATCGCCGACGTCCGCGCCCTCAACAACAACGGCTGCGACGAGTCGACCGACATCAAGGGTCTCGTCAAGATGCTCGACCCCAAGTACAACCCCGAGCACTTCGAGGATGCCCGCTTCCTGGGCCGCGGCACCTGCACCGTCAGCCAGATCTTCTACACCAGCCCCAGCCGCTGCGCTGTCGCTGACTCCTGCGCCATCTCCATCGACCGTCGCATGACCGCCGGTGAGACCTGGGAGTCCTGCCTGGACGAGATCCGCAACCTGCCGGCCGCCAAGAAGTACGGCGACGACGTGAAGGTCTCCATGTACATGTACGACCGTCCGTCCTGGACCGGCGAGGTCTACGAGACCGAGGCTTACTTCCCCACGTGGATCAACAAGGAGACCGCTCCGCACGTCAAGGCCCTCGTCGACGCCCACAAGGCCATGTTTGGTGACGAGCGCATCGGCTGCGAGCCCAGCATGGACAAGCGCACCGGTCGCCCGCTGTGCGACAAGTGGACCTTCTCCACAAACTGCGTCTCCATCCAGGGCCGCTACGGCATCCCCTGCGTGGGCTTTGGCCCGGGTGCCGAGTCTCAGGCTCACGCTCCCAACGAGGTCACCTACAAGGACGACCTGGTCACCGCTGCCGCCATGTATGTGGCTGCCCTGAACCTCTACGATCCGAGCCAGGCCGATGGCGACGCCACCGTGTTCCGCGCCGGTCTGACCAACAACAAGATCGACTAGTCCCATTCCTCGATTTTGTTGAGCCGGGGACAGTTTATGCCCCCGGCGCCTCCTGTTGACTTGGGGCCCGCGGTCGTTATCTCCCATGCTTGCTCAACGGTAGCGGGTCCTCGTCATAGCGCTCTGCATGTTCTAGCCACACGCGCATGCCGGAGCACATCTACTCATTGCGATCGTTTCACCTTTAGAAAGGACATTTACATGGACGCCAAGTTTACCGAGCTCGTCGAGCAGCTGAACGGCCTCGATTTTAAGGGTATGTACGGCAGCGACTTCCTGCACACCTGGGATAAGACCACCGATGAGCTCAAGGCTCTCTACATCGTCGCCGACGCCCTGCGCGAGCTGCGCGAGAACAACGTCTCGTCCAAGATCTTCGACTCGGGCCTGGCCGTCTCCCTGTTCCGCGACAACTCCACCCGTACGCGCTTCTCCTTCTCTAAGGCCGCCAACCTGCTCGGCCTTGAGCTGCAGGACCTGGACGAGAAGAAGTCCCAGATCGCTCACGGCGAGACCGTCCGCGAGACCGCTACCATGATCTCCTTCATGGCCGACGTCATCGGCATCCGCGATGACATGTACATCGGCAAGGGCGACGCCTACATGGCCGAGGTCTCCGAGTCTGTCCAGCAGGCTTACGAGGACGGCGTTCTGGATCACCGTCCCACGCTCATCTCCCTGCAGTCCGACTCCGATCACCCCACGCAGTCCTCTGCCGACATGCTCTACCTCATCAACGAGTTTGGCGGCCTCGAGAACCTCAAGGGCAAGAAGGTTGCCGTCACCTGGGCTTATTCGCCCTCTTACGGCAAGCCGCTGTCCTGCCCGCAGTCGCTGATCAGCCTGCTGCCCCGCTTTGGCATGGACGTCACCCTGGCCCACCCCGAGGGCTACGACCTCATGCCTGAGGTCGTCGAGCGCGCCAAGGGTTATGCCGCCGAGTCCGGCACCACCTTTAAGCAGGTCAACACTATGGCCGAGGCCTTCGAGGGCGCCGACATCGTGATCCCCAAGAGCTGGGCTCCGTTTGCCGCCATGGAGAAGCGCACCAACCTGTACGCCGAGGGCGACGACGCCGGCATCGCCGCGCTCGAGAAGGAGCTGCTCGCCCAGAACGCCACCCATCAGGACTGGTGCTCCACGACCGAGCTCATGAAGAAGACTGCCAACGGCCAGGACACCATCTTTATGCACCCGCTGCCCGCCGACATCTCCGGTGTCTCCTGCGAGCACGGCGAGGTTAACGCCGACGTCTTCGACATGCACCGCGTGGGCATGTACAAGGAGGCCAGCTACAAGCCGTACGCCATCGCTGCCATGATGTTCCTGCAGAAGGTTGCCGATCCCGCCGCTACCCTCAAGGCCCTCGACGAGCGTAACACCGCCCGTTGGCTCCAGGCCTAAAGCCGGGCTGAGGTAAGCCATGTAAAGGGGGCGCTCTGCCAACCGGCGGGGTGCCCCCTTTTTGCATCGTGGGCGTGCGGGATAAGCGCTTTCGATGTGGATGCCCGCGGCGCGAGTTATGGGTACGATGGTTTCAGGGGAGGTATCACCATGAAACTTGGATGCGTCATTATGGCTTCGGGCGAGGGCAAGCGGTTTGGCTCTAACAAGATGCTTGCCGATATCTATGGCGAGCCGCTGATTGCCCGGACCATCGATTCGGTTCCCCGGGGCTTTGACGTCGTGGTTTCGACGCGTTGGCCCGAGGTCGCCCAGATTTGCGAGGACAAGCATTGCCCGTGCGTGCTGCACGATGGCGAGCTGCGCAGCGAAAGCGTCCGTGCGGGCCTTTCATGGGGAGTCGAACGCAACTGGAAAGGTTGCCTCTTTTTGCCGGGCGACCAGCCGCTCGTGAGTTCGGGTTCTTTTGAGGCTATGGTTCGTGCGTTTGACGAGTGTGGCCGCAAGCATCCGGTGCGTCTTGCGTGCAACGGTGAGCCTTCGAGCCCGGTGCTCTTTCCGGCGGAACTGTTCGATGCACTCATGTGTCTTGAGGGCAAAGACGGCGGCGGTTCGATTCTCAAGGACCGTACCGACGTGGTGCTGGTCGAGGCGCGTGCATACGAGCTGTGGGACGTCGATACCGCCAAGGGACAGCAACGCATAACGGAGCATATCGCCGCCTGCTCGTATTTTGATCGCGTGGCCAATTGCAACAATCAATAAGGAGCAATTATGATCATCATCAAAAACGGCGCGCTCGTGACGCCCCAGGGGCTTCGCCGCGCCGATCTTGCCATGGATGGCGATAAGATCGTGCGGATCGCCGCGGCGATTGAGCCGGGCGAGGGCGATACCGTCCAGGACGCCACCGACTGTTGGGTGTTCCCCGGCTTTATCGACGGCCACACGCACATGCAGTGCTGGACCGGCATGGATTGGACAGCCGATAGCTTTGAGACCGGCACGCGCGCGGCTGCCTGCGGCGGCACGACGACCATCGTGGACTACGCGACGGCCGATCGCGGCGTGACTATGCCCGATGCCTTGGCCGAGTGGCATCGCCGCGCCGACGGAACCTGCACGGCCAACTACGCCTTTCATATGGCACTCGCCGAGTGGAACGAGCGCAACCGCGCCGACCTTTCGGCCATGCGCGAGGCGGGCGTATCGTCGTTCAAGACCTACTTTGCCTATGACCACCTGCGCTTGGACGATGCCGAGACGCTCGAGGTACTGGAGGAGCTCAAGCGCGTGGGCGGTATCCTGTGCGTGCATTGCGAGAACGGCACGCTCGTGAACGAGCTGCAGAAGCGCGTGTACGAGCAGGGGATTCATGGGCCCGAGGGGCATGCGCTCAGCCGTCCGGACGTGTGTGAGGCCGAGGCCGTGAGCCGCCTGCTGTATCTGGCGCACTTGGCCGGGGACGCTCCGGTCAACGTGGTGCACCTTTCGACCAAGCTGGGGCTCGAGGCCATCCGTGCCGCCAAGGCGCGCGGGCAGAAGAACATTTATGTCGAAACCTGCCCTCAGTATCTGATGCTCGACGATACTTGCTACCTGGAGCAGGGCGAGGACGGCTTTGCGGGCGCCAAGTACGTGATGAGCCCGCCGCTGCGCCATGCCGGTGACCGTGCCGCGCTGCGCGAGGCGCTTGTGGCCGGCGAGATCGATACTATTGCGACCGATCATTGCAGCTTTAACCTGCACGGTCAAAAGGACCGCGGACGCGACGATTTCCGCGCGATTCCCAACGGCGGGCCCGGCGTGGAGCATCGTCCCGTCGCGATTGCCACGAGCTTTGAGGGACAGCTGGGTCCCGAGGATCTGTGCCGCTTGATGAGCGAGAACCCGGCGCGCGTCTTTGGCATGTATCCGCGCAAGGGCTGTCTTGCCGAGGGCGCCGATGCCGACGTGTGCGTGTGGGATCCCAAGGCGCGCTGGACCATTAGCGCGGCGACGCAACATCAGGCTGTGGACTACACGCCGCTCGAGGGCTTTGAGGCACATGGCCGCGCCAAGGCCGTGTTTGTGAACGGCGTGCTGGCGGCACGCGATGGCGAGCCCACCGGAGCCCAACCCGGCCGCTACGTGCCCCGCTAACAGGAAGATCGCCGGATTCCCCTCCGCAGTTGCGGTGGAATAGTTCCTGTTTAGCCGCCAAATAGGCCGTTTCAGGAACTATTCCACCGCAACTTATAGGTCTTCTGGGGCAGCGCCGGCTATTTGAGGCTGGTGGCGACGACGGGGCGGCCGAGGGCTGCCTCGAAGCGGTCGGCCATTGTGGGGTCGCTGAGCGTGTCGACTTGGTTGAGCATGACGCGTGCGGTGCTGAGTTTCAGCGCCTGCATCTCGGCATTGAGCACCTGGGCGACGCGCTCGGGCGTGGCGATGTCGGTGAGCTTGCAGCCGCAACGCTCGCAAAAGAGCTCGGGGCGGTGGACAACCTCGGTGACGGGCTTGCCCAGCCCCGAGGCGCCGACGACCCAGACAACGTTTGCCGCGGCGGCGGGAATTACCGGCTCCCAGGCGGCATGCGCCTTGAGCGGGAGTCGCTTGCTGCCATCTGCCTCTGCCAACACATAGTCAAAGCGCTGCGCCAGCTCGTTGAGCGGCTCGGCGGGGGCGGAGAGCTTGCCTGTCTCCGGGTCCAAGACACCCGCCTGGCAGATGCCTCCGCGGCTCATGCCCGCGCATGCCTCGCAGGTGCAGCCGGGAACATGCAGGGCCCCCGGCTTCCAAGGCACGGCGTCCAAGCGACGGCTCGACCCGTCCCATGGCACGCCGGCGACGGGAAACATGTGCGTGGTGGTACAGAGAAGCACCCTGCCGCCAGCGCGCATGAGCTCGAGACCCAGCGCCTTCAGCAAGGTCGACTTGCCGCCGCTGCCGATGATCGCGGTAATCCCCGGCTCGATCTTGAGCGCGGAGGCAAGGTTTCCGCTCGTCGTTTCCATCTGTTCACCGCCGTATAATACTGTGATAATAAATAATCATCAGAGTAGCGGTCGAGCCGCTTTTGCTCTGTTCAAACCGTAGCACAGGGAGGTGCCCCGGGAATGCTCGTTTATGTTCGCGGCGCCGGCGATATCGCCACGGGTGTCGCTGCCCGTTTGGTGCGCGCCGGCGTGTTGGTCGTCATGGCCGATATCGCGGTTCCCACGTGCATCCGTCGCACAATCAGTTTTTGCGAGGCCATTCGCCTGGGCGAGGTCGAGGTCGAAGGCATTCGCGCTCGCTTGGCACAGACGCCGGCTGAGGCGCTCGAGGTTACCCAAGCGGGGGATGTTGCCGTCGTGGTGGACCCTCAGGCCAAGATGCTCGATGAGTTTAAACCCGCGGCTGTGGTCGACGCGATTCTGGCCAAGCGCAACCTGGGTACCACGCGTGACATGGCGCCTGCTGTTATCGCCGTGGGGCCGGGCTTTACCGCGCCGGTTGACTGCGACGCTGTGGTCGAGACCATGCGCGGGCATTTTCTCGGCCGTGTCATTACCCAAGGTTCGCCCCAGCCCAACACGGGCGTGCCGGGTATTATCGCCGGCTATGGCAAAGAGCGCGTTATCCACAGCCCCGCCGCCGGCGTGTTTCGGTCCGACCGCGCAATCGGCGACATCGTGAGCGCCGGAGACGTGATTGGCTACGTGGGCGATACGCCCATGTGCACGCAGATCGATGGCTGTCTGCGCGGGCTTTTGGCGAACGGCGTGCAGGTGACTGAGGGCTTTAAATGCGCCGATGTCGATCCGCGCGGCGATGCCAGCTATATCAACTATATTTCGGACAAGGCGACGTCGGTCGGCGGCGGCGTGCTCGAGGCACTCGCTATGCTCACCGATGTCTTTAGAGGATAGAAGGCGGCAATGGAAAAGCTCGATGTTGTGAATGCGGCGCTTGCCGCCCTGCGTGCTGGCGAGACGTGCGAGCTGGTGGTCGTGGCCGGCACGGCGGGGTCGTCGCCGCGCGGCGTGGGCGCCTGGATGGCCGTCTTTGCCGACGGTAGCCAGGCGGGCACCATCGGCGGCGGTAAGATCGAGCTCTTTGCGCTGGACGAGGCACGCGAGCTCCTGAGCGCGGGACAGTCGCGTCTGGTCCGCTACACCATGGGCGGCGAGAACTCCGATACCGGCATGATCTGCGGCGGAGCCATCTGCCTGTGCTATTTGCACCTGGACGCGACCAAGGCACCGTTGTTCCAGTCGGTTGCCGACGTCTTGGCATATCGACGCATCGGCGACTTCGTCATCGACTTTGAACCGTTTATCGCAAACGCGCTCGAAGGCGATGTTGCCGAGTATCATGGCGAGGAATCGCGCCGCACCATTGCGGGCTGCCCCGGGCTTTCGCTGGTGGAGGAGGGGAGTAAGGCCATCTACACCAACGCCGCCTCCGAGATTCCTCCCGCGCACATCGAGACGCTCTGCCCCGAGGGCCTGACCTATATCTTTGGCTGCGGCCACGTGGGTGCTGCGACGGCGCGGGTGCTCACGGCGGCGGGCTTTGCCGTCGTGGCGTGCGACGACCGCCCCGGCACGCTGACGCCCGAATGGGTACCCGGTGTCTACGACCGTCGTCTGGTCGACTACAAGAACCTGGGCGAGCAGTGCCCCATCGGTCCGCGCGACTTGGTGGTCGTGGCCACAGCAGGCCACAAGTCCGATATCGACGTGGTGATTCAGGCCATGCGCGCCAAGCCCGCCTATCTGGGTTGCCTTGGCTCGCGCCGCAAGACGGCCTTTGTGCGGGCTCGCTTGGAGCAGGAGGGCTTTACGCAGGACCAGATCGACGGGCTGCACCTGCCGATCGGCGTTGCCATCGAGGCAGAGGATCCCGAGGAGATCGCTATCTCCATCGCCGCCGAGATGATCCACCTGCGCCGCACCAAACTCGTCCCCCGCAAGCGCTAATCGCATCCCCAACAAGCAGTTGCGGTGAAATAAGGATTGTTTAAGCCTGTTAGGCCGCCAAACAGTCCCTATTTCACCGCAACTGCTTTTTGGGACCCATTTGTGCGGGGGAGTTGTGGAGTTGTGCAGGCAGACGAGGTTTTTCTGGAAATACGCTCCCGATGCGCGTATAGTACCGATTGTTTTGTCGGCTCCTGCTGCGTCGAGTCCAAACCGCGAAATGCCATGAGCGGCGCGGATGCAGCCAGGAGGCACGAGGACAACCCATCGTGGCCACGCCCCGTGCTTAAAACCCCAAGAAGGAGTGAACAATGGCAGAAGAGAAGTATGTGCCGCGTCTGAAGACCAAGTACAACAACGAGGTCAAGCAGCAGCTTCAGGACAAGTTCCAGTACGAGAACGTCATGATGATCCCCAAGTTTGAGAAGATCGTCGTGAACATGGGTGTCGGCGAGGCCGCTACCGATTCCAAGGCCATCGACGGTGCCGTGCGCGACCTGCGCGCCATCACCGGCCAGCAGCCGATGATCACCCGTGCCCGCAAGTCCATCGCTACCTTCCGCCTGCGCGCTGGTATGCCGATCGGCTGCAAGGTTACCCTGCGTGGCGACCGTATGTGGGAGTTCTTCGATCGTCTGACCTCCGTCGCGATCCCCCGTATCCGTGACTTCCGCGGCATCTCCGCCAAGAGCTTCGACGGCCGTGGTAACTTCTCCATGGGCGTCACCGAGCAGCTCATCTTCCCCGAGATCGACTTCGACTCCGTCGATCACCAGCGTGGTATGGACATCACTTTCGTGACCACCGCCAACACCGATGAGGAGGCCAAGGCCCTTCTGGACGCCTTCGGTTTCCCGTTCAAGAAATAGGTTCACCTGCCCTATAAGCGCCGTTCCCACAAGGGGGCGGCGCTTGGGGCGAACAATACTCTATGTGAGGAGGATATAAGTGGCTAAGACATCGATGATCGTCAAGTGCAATCGCAAGCAGAAGTTCTCTACTCGTGAGTACACGCGCTGCCAGCGCTGCGGCCGTCCGCACTCTGTGTACCGCAAGTTCGGCCTGTGCCGTGTCTGCTTCCGCGAGCTTGCACTCAAGGGCGAGCTTCCCGGCGTTAAGAAGGCCAGCTGGTAAGTCACTACCAGCGTTTCAAGCATCAGTTTGGAACAGGGAAAACGCGCTAAAAAGGCTTTGCCGTTAAGGGCGGCGAAGAACCAAGAGCACGTGTTCATCAAGAACGAAGGAGAATCTGTATGAACCTTACAGACCCGATCGCAGATATGCTTACGCGCATCCGTAACGCTAACTCTGTGAACAAGGCCACGGTCTCCATGCCGAGCAGCAAGAAGCTCGTCGAGATCGCTCGTGTTCTGCACGAGGAGGGCTACATCGAGGGCTACGATGTCGAGGACACCGTTCCCCAGAAGACTCTGCACATCACGCTTAAGTATGGTCCCAAGAAGGCTAAGGTCATCAACGGCATCCGCCGCATTTCCAAGCCGGGCCTGCGTAAGTACACCGGCGTTGCCGACATGCCCCGCGTCCGCGGTGGCCTTGGTACCGCCATTATTTCCACCAGCCATGGCGTCATGACCGACCGCGATGCTCGCAAGCACAACGTCGGCGGCGAGATCATCGCTTACGTCTGGTAATTCGCTCGGTAGGTAGAAGGAAAGGAGATCACCGTGTCTCGTATCGGTAATAAGCCTGTCCAGATTCCCGCCGGAGTCGAAGTGGCAGTCAACGGCAACAACGTTGTCGTCAAGGGCCCCAAGGGCCAGCTCGAGCTCGATGTCTTTGAGAAGCTCGCTATCAACGTCGAGGACAACGTCCTCACCGTTTCCCGTCCCGACGACGAGCGTGAGACCCGTGCCCGCCACGGCCTCACCCGCGCCCTCATCCACAACATGGTTGTTGGCGTTTCCGAGGGCTTCGAGAAGAAGCTCGAGCTCGCCGGCGTCGGTTACCGCGTGCAGCAGAAGGGCAAGAACCTCGAGTTCTCCCTGGGCTTCTCGCACCCCGTGATCGTCGAGGCTCCCGAGGGCATCACCTTCGAGGTTCCCGACAACACCCACGTGAACGTCAAGGGTATCAACAAGCAGCAGGTCGGTCAGATCGCCGCTGAGATCCGCGGCCATCGTCCTCCCGAGCCTTACAAGGGCAAGGGTATCCACTACGTTGGCGAGCACATCCGCCGCAAGCTGGGTAAGGCCGCCAAGTAGTCTAACCGACTCACTCGCATAAGACCAGCACCCCGTCAGGTGCTGGCAAGATCAACCTTTTTAGGAGTTTACGTATGAACAAGCATAAGGCGAAGCTGGAAGGCCTCAAGCGTCGTCAGCGTCGTGTTCGCGGCAAGGTCTCGGGTACCTCCGAGCGTCCGCGTCTTCGCGTGACCCGTACTAACGCCAACATCTATGCCCAGATCATCGACGACAGCAAGGGCTCCAGCCTGACGCTCGTCTCTGCCTCGACCCTCGAGGCCGAGTTCAAGGGCACCCACACCTCGAACAAGGAGGCTGCGGAGAAGGTCGGTCAGCTCGTTGGCAAGCGCGCCATCGAGGCCGGCATCACCAAGGTCGCCTTCGATCGCGGTGGCCGTATCTACCATGGCCGCGTCAAGGCCCTCGCCGACGGTGCTCGTGCCGCCGGTCTCGAGTTCTAGGAGGTATGTAGCACATGGCTCGTAATCAGAAGCAGCAGCGCGAGGCCTCCGAGTTCGAGGAGCGCGTCGTTTACATCAACCGCGTGTCGAAGACCGTCAAGGGTGGTCGTCGCATGAGCCTCGTCGCTCTCGTCGTCGTTGGCGACGGCAAGGGCAACGTCGGCGTTGGCATGGGCAAGTCCGCTGAGGTGCCCATGGCCATCTCCAAGGCGTCTCTCGATGCCAAGAAGAACATGTTCCACGTGCCGGTGACCGAGCAGGGCACCATCCCGCACGAGGTTCTCGGCCACTTTGGTGCCGGCCGCATCATCATCAAGCCCGCTGTCGAGGGTACCGGCGTTATCGCCGGCGGCGCTGTGCGTCCCCTCTTTGAGCTTGCTGGCATCAAGAACGTCCTGTCCAAGTCCCTCGGTACCGACAACGGCCTCAACATCATCAAGGCTGCCGTCGAGGGCCTCAAGGAGCTCTCCAGCCCTGAGGACGTCGCGGCTCGCCGTGGCCTGACGGTCTCCGAGATGTTCGTCGGTAAGGAGAACTAAGCATGGCTGACACCATCAAGATCAAGCAGGTCCGCAGCACCAATGGTTGCAAGCAGGACCAGGTCCGTACTGTCCGTGCCCTCGGTCTCCACAGGATCCGCGAGGTTCGCGAGATTGCTGACAACGAGTCCGTCCGCGGCATGATCTTCAAGGTCAAGCACCTTGTCGAGATTGTAGAGGAGTAGCAAATGCAGCTTCACGATCTTACTCCCGCGCCCGGTTCCACCAAGAACCGTAAGCGCGTCGGCCGTGGCAATTCTTCGGGTCACGGCACCACTTCTGGCCGCGGCCAGAAGGGCCAGGGTTCCCGCTCTGGCGGCACCAAGGGTGCCGGCTTCGAGGGTGGCCAGACTCCGCTGGCTATGCGCCTGCCCAAGCTTCCGGGCTTCCGCAACCCCCGTCGTATCGAGTACACCGCCGTTAACGTTGAGCGTCTCGAGCGTAAGTTCGAGGACGGCGCTGTGATCGACGGTGCCGCTCTTAAGGCCGCTCGCATCACCAAGAGCGAGTTCGAGCCCGTCAAGGTGCTCGGCAATGGTGAGCTCACCAAGAAGTTCACGGTCAAGGTCGACAAGGTCAGCGCTTCTGCGCAGGCCAAGATCGAGGCCGCCGGCGGAAAGGTCGAGCTGCCGTGCTAAATGGTCTTAAGAATGCTTTCCGCATCAAAGAATTGCGCGAAAAGATTCTTTTTACCATAGCTATGCTCGTCGTGTACCGCATTGGTGCGCACGTTCCTGTGCCCGGCATTCCCTTCCAGGGGATGCTGGGCCTTTTCTCGACCGATAACAATTCGGTCGCCGCAGGTGCTATGGCCCTCCTGAATCTTTTCTCTGGCGGCGCGTTGAGCTATGTGTCGGTGTTTTCGCTGGGCATCATGCCTTACATCACCAGCTCGATCATCCTCCAGATGCTCCAGGCCGTTGTGCCTTCCCTGCATGAGCTTGCCCGCGAGGGCGAGGTCGGTCAGACCAAGATCACGCAGTATTCGCGTTACCTCACCCTGGCTCTGGCAATCCTCAACTCCGTGGGTTACCTCTTCCTCTTTAAGAGCTTCGGCATCAGCTTCAATGGCGCCGGCGCTCCCGAGATCATCTTCGACCTCATGATCGTCGGCACGCTCACTGCGGGCGCTATGCTGATCATGTGGATTGGTGAGCTCATCACCCAGCGCGGTATCGGCAATGGCATGTCGCTGATCATCTTCGCGAACATCATGGCCGGTCTGCCGCAGGCTATCTTCTCCAGCACCGAGGGCAATGCCGGTGGCATCATCACCATGGTGATCATCTGCGCCATCATCCTGCTGGTTATCCCGCTGATTGTTTTCCTTGAGCGCGGCCAACGCCGCATCCCGGTTTCCTACGCCAAACGCGTCGTGGGCCGTCGCATGATGGGTGGCCAGACCACCTACCTGCCCATCAAGGTCAACACCGCGGGTGTCGTGCCGATCATCTTCGCTTCGGCGCTGCTGTACTTCCCGGCTCAGATTGCCGTGTTCTTCCCCGGCATCGGCTGGATTCAGGCAGTTGCCTCCGCGCTTTCGACCGGTTGGCTCAACTGGGTGCTTAACGTTGTCCTCATCGTGTTCTTCGCGTACTTCTACACCTCCATGGTGTTCAACCCCGATGACACGGCCGACAACCTTAAGAAGCAGGGCGGCTTTATTCCGGGCGTGCGTCCGGGTAGGGCTACCGCGGCCTACATCAAGAACGCGCTCAACAAGATCACGCTTCCCAGCGCTGTCTTTTTGGCGCTCATCGCCATCGTGCCTTCGATTATCTTCTCTTTCACGGGTAACCATCTGATCCAGGCATTTGGCGGCACGTCCATCCTCATCATGGTCGGCGTCGTGCTCGACACGGTCGATAAGCTCGAAGGCCAGATCAAGATGTATGATTACGATGGATTCTTTAAATAGGCTAGAGGAGGATTGCTCATGAACCTCGTATTGCTCGGAGCTCCGGGTGCCGGTAAGGGCACCGTCGCACAGGAGCTCGTCGCCGAGTTTGGCGTCGCTCACATTTCCACGGGCGACCTGCTGCGTGCTGCCGTCAAGGGTGGCACCGAGCTTGGTATTCAGGCTAAGAAGTACATGGACGCTGGCGAGCTCGTTCCCGACCAGCTCGTGATCGATCTTGTCAAGGAGCGCCTTGCCGCCGATGACGCCCAGCAGGGCTTCATTCTCGACGGCTTCCCGCGCAACACCGCCCAGGCCGTGACGCTCGATTCCGAGCTCTCCGCCATGGGTCGCGAGATCGACTGTGCTCTTCTGGTCGATGTGGCCCCCGAGGTCATTATCGATCGCCTGTCTTCGCGTCGCACCTGCCGCGCCTGCGGTTACACCGGCACCTCTGCCGATGCCACCTGCCCCAAGTGCGGTGGCGAGATGTATCAGCGCGATGACGACAAGCCCGAGACCATCAAGAACCGTCTCGACGTCTACGAGAAGTCCACGAGCCCGCTCGTTGACTACTATCGTGGCCAGGGTCTGCTCAAGTCGGTCAACGGTGACCAGGCTCGCGAGACCGTGTACGGGGATGTCAAAGAGGCTCTCGGTCTATGATCAAGATTAAGTCTGCAACGCAAATCGAGCAGATGAAGAAGGCAGGAGCGCTATCTAAGATGGCGCTCCGCCACGTTGGAGCCATGGTGCGCCCCGGCGTTTCGACTTTTGAGCTCGATCAGCTCGCGGAGCAGATTATCCGCATGCATGGCGGCACCCCGGTCTTTAAGGGTTACGGCGGGTTCCCGGGGACCATTTGCGCATCGATCAACGATGCCGTGGTCCACGGTATTCCCAACCCCGACATGATCCTGCGCGATGGCGATATCATCTCCATCGATACGGGAGCCGTTGTCGACGGTTGGGTCGGCGATAACGCTTGGACGTTTTTCGTCGGCACCCCCACGCCCGAAGCCAAGGCTTTGTGCGAGGTCACGCGCGATTGCCTTAAGGCTGCCATCGAGCAGGCTGTTCCCGGTAACCATATCGGGGACGTCGGTTATGCCGTTCAGTCCCTCGCCGAGTCTCACGGTTACGGCGTGCTTCGTGATTATGTGGGCCATGGCATTGGTCGCGTGATGCACGAGGACCCCAACGTTCCTAACTATGGAAAGAAGGGGAGGGGCGTTCGCCTCCAGGCCGGCATGGTCATTGCCATTGAGCCGATGGTTACGATGGGTTCCAACCATGTGAGCACGGGCTCCGACGGTTGGATCGTTACGACCAACGACCACCTGCCCGCCGCGCACTACGAGAACACCGTCGCCATTACCAATGACGGTCCGGTGATTCTCACCACGGATGCCCAAGGTGCTTGGTGTTCGCTCCAAGGCGGAGAAATGTAACAAGTTCCACTTAGTTGTGGAGCCATTACGAAGTTATTACGATGCGTGCATACGTGTTGTAGAATACTCAATCGCTGTCGTTTTCTAGAGAAAGATGATTGCTTGTGAAGAAGGAAGACGCAATTGAGCTCGAGGGTACGGTAAAGGAACCACTGCCCAATGCCATGTTTAAGGTCGAGCTCGAGAACGGTCATTCGGTTCTGTGCAACATTTCTGGCAAGATCCGAATGAATTACATCCGCATTCTCCCCGGTGACAGGGTTGTCGTGGAGCTTTCCCCGTACGACCTGACCCGCGGCCGCATCACCTATCGCTATAAATAGCGGCACGCATACACGCACTCCATTTCCGGCTGCAGGCTTAGCTCAACCTACGGTCGGATTGTGTGTGAAGACCAGCCATAGTTTTAAACGCCTGCGGCTGGGCGAGTAGATAGTAGGGAAGTAGTTTGAGCGCTACCGAAAGGAAGAACGATGAAGGTACGTCCTTCGGTCAAGAAGATGTGCGATAAGTGCAAAATCATTAGGCGCCATGGCAAGGTCCTCGTCATTTGCGAGAACCCCCGTCATAAGCAGCGTCAGGGTTAAGAGAGGAGACTACGTTGGCCCGTATTAATGGTGTCGACCTCCCGCGTGAGAAGCGCGTTGAGATCGGTCTGACCTACATTTACGGCATCGGCCGCACCACTGCGACGAAGATTTGCGTCGAGTGCAACGTTAACGTGGATACGCGCGTTAAGGACCTCACCGAGGATGAGGTTAACGCCATCCGCGATTATATCGACAAGAACCAGATCATGGTTGAGGGCGACCTCCGCCGTGAGCGCAACCAGAACGTCAAGCGCCTTATGGACATCGGCTGCAACCGCGGCCTTCGTCACCGCAAGGGCCTCCCGGTCCGCGGCCAGCGCACCCACACTAACGCTCGTACCCGCAAGGGCCCGAAGCGTCAGATCGGTGCTAAGAAGAAGAAATAAGGAGCGCTAGATAGATGGCTACTGCTAAGAAGAACGTTCGCGCTGCCCGTCTGAAGCGCGCGGACCGTAAGAACATTTCCGTGGGCCAGGCTCACATTCGTTCTACGTTCAACAACACGATCGTTTCGATCACCGATCCCCAGGGCAACGTCATTTCCTGGAAGTCGGCTGGCCAGGTGGGCTTCAAGGGCTCCCGTAAGTCCACGCCGTTCGCTGCCCAGATGGCTGCCGAGGCTGCTGCCAAGCAGGCCATGGAGCACGGTATGAAGAAGGTTTCCGTCTTCGTCAAGGGCCCCGGCTCCGGTCGTGAGACCGCCATCCGCTCCCTCCAGGCTGCTGGCCTCGAGGTCTCGAGCATCCAGGACAAGACCCCCATTCCGCACAACGGCTGCCGCCCCAAGAAGCGTCGCCGCGTGTAACTGAAAGGATCGTATCAATATGGCAATCGACAGGACTCCTGTTCTTAAGCGCTGCCGTCAGCTCGGGATCGATCCCGCTGAGCTCGGTTACAGCAGCAAGAAGGAATCTATCCGTCAGCCCAAGCGCCGTCGCAAGGAATCTGAGTACGGCATGCAGCTGCGCGAGAAGCAGAAGGTCAAGTTCATCTATGGCGTTCTGGAGAAGCAGTTCCACGGCTACTTCAACAAGGCCCGCAAGATGAACGGCGTCACCGGTGAGAACCTCATGATCATCCTTGAGTCTCGCCTCGACAACGTCGTCTTCCGTCTTGGCTTCGCCCGCACCCGCAAAGAGGCTCGTCAGTCCGTCCGTCACGGTCACTTTACCGTGAACGGCAAGCGCGTGGACATCCCGTCCTACCGCGTCAAGGCCGGCGACGTCGTCGCTGTCGGCGAGAAGTTCCGTGACCTCCTCCCCATCAAGGAGGCCCTGATTTCCTCCGAGCGCTTTGAGGTCCCTGGCTGGCTCGAGGTCGATATCGAGAAGCTGTCTGGTAACGTGCTCGCTCTGCCGACGCGTGAGCAGATCAGCGGTGATATCAACGAGCAGCTCATCGTCGAGCTCTACTCTAAGTAGTCCATCCGGGCTGCTGAGGCTGGAGGTAATACATGTCAGAATTCATTAGGCCTCAGGTTCAGGTCGAAGAGATCAACGAGACGTCTGCTCGTGTCTCCGTCGAGCCGCTCGAGCGTGGCTACGGCGATACGCTGGGTAACTCCCTTCGTCGCGTTCTTCTGTCCTCGCTCGAGGGTGCCGCCGTCGAGGCTATTCAGATCGATGGTGCGCAGCACGAGTTCATGACCATCCCTAACATGGTCGAGGATGTCACCGACATCGTCCTGAATGTCAAGGGTCTTGTCTTCAGGGCTCTCGGCACGACCGACGAGGCGACCGCCACCATCTCGGTTGACGGCCCCTGCGAGGTCACCGGTGCGGACTTCTTTATTCCGTCCGAGTTTGAGCTGGTCAACCCCGAGCAGCACATTGCTACGCTCACCGAGGGTGGCCATCTCACCATGAGCATGCGCATCGGCTATGGCCGCGGCTATGTTTCTGGCGAGGCAAACAAGCGCGACAACGATCCCATCGGTGTGATCCACGTCGACTCGCTGTACTCGCCGGTTTCCCGTTGCGCCAAGCTCGTTGAGGCTTGCCGTGTCGGTCAGCACACCGACTACGACCGCCTTGTCCTCGAGATCGAGACCAACGGCTCCATCGCCCCGCGCGACGCCGTGGTCCAGGCTGCCAATATCATCAACCAGCATATGGCCGCCTTTATGAACCTTGCCGAGACCCCCGAGGTCGAGGAGGAGGCTTCGATCTTCGCTCCCGAGGTCACCAACGACAACGCCGAGCTGGACAAGCAGATCGAGGATCTGGACCTTTCCGTCCGTTCCTACAACTGCCTTAAGCGCGCCAGCATTCACTCGGTCCGTCAGCTCGTTGAGTTCTCGGAGAACGATCTGCTCAACATCCGTAACTTCGGTGTTAAGTCGATCGAGGAAGTGAAGGACAAGCTTGAGTCCATGGGCCTGAGCCTGAAGGCTTAATGCTTCGCATATTTGAGGAGAAACTAGACCATGCGTCACAACGTTAAGAAGGGCCTGAAGCTCGGCACCGATGCGAGCCACACCAAGGCCATGAAGAAGAGCCTTGCTAAGGCCCTCTTCGAGAACGACCGCATCAAGACCACCGAGACCCGCGCTAAGGCGCTGCGTTCGGTCGTCGACCCGATCATCACTTGGGCCAAGAAGGGCGACCTGCACTCTCGTCGTCTGGCTATCGCCAAGCTCGGCGATAAGCAGCTCGTTGCCGAGATCTTCGACAAGGCTGCCCAGGGCATGTGGCAGGACCGCAACGGCGGTTACACCCGCATCATGAAGCTCGGCAACCGCAAGGGCGACAACGCTCCCATCGTTATCATGGAGCTCGTCACCGAGCCTTGCACGCCTAAGGCCAAGAAGGCCGCTCCGGCCCCCAAGAAGGCCGCTGCTCCCAAGAAGGTCGAGGCCGTCGAGGAGGCTCCCGCTGAGGAGACCGCTGAGTAGACATTCCGTCTGCATAGGCTATATTCGAGGGGTACGTTCGCGTACCCCTCTTTTTTTGTCGCGATACCGTTACTTGTTTGTTGGGAGCGCCCATGACTGCGCCGTCTGATTTCAATTCGACCCCCGAGCTTGACGCCACGCTCGTATTTCGTGTGGCCTATGATGGTTCATCGTATAGCGGATTTGCCGAGCAGCCGGGACAGACGACGGTTGCGGGTGAGCTACGTCGAGCCATCGAGACGCTGCTTCGCCGCCCGATCGATTTGACGTGCGCGGGGCGTACCGATGCCGGCGTTCATGCCGTGGCTCAGTACATCAGCGTGCCCGTAACGGACGCTGAGCTCGCGTGTACGCGCCGTAGGTGGCTGCGGGCCATGGATGCCCTGCTGCCCAAAGATATCGCCATCAACGAGGTCTACAAGGCTCGTAAGGGCTTTTCTGCGCGCTTTGACGCGCGCTCTCGCACTTACACCTATCGCATTGCCGATCGTGATGCGCGGCCCGTGCTGTTACGCGGTGCTGTGTGGTGGCATCGCTATCCCCTCGACGTCGATGCGATGGCGGCCGCCTGCCCTGCGCTTTTGGGCGAGCAGGACTTTAAAAGCTTTTGCAAGGTTGCCTCTGCCGTGGGCAAACCTACGCACCGCTGCGTAATGCGCGCCGAGTTTGGCCATGAGGTTGCGTTTGGCGAGGACATCCTGACGTTTAACATCGAGGGCAATGCGTTTCTGCATTCGATGGTCCGTACGATCGTTGGCACGCTTGTCGAGATTGGCATGCATCGCCGTGAACCCGAGTGGATGCGCGAGGTCATCGATGCTTGCGACCGTACCGCTGCAGGCTCCACGGCTCCTGCCTGCGGCCTTACGTTTATGGGCGTGGATTACGATCCCGCCGAGCTTGTCGTGCTCGACTAGGGGAGGGCTCGACGCGCCGTTCGTCGGCACCTGTCATCTGTGGGCTGCGCGTGTGCAACATCTGTTCTTGGCGTGCAGTGCAACCGGTGTCTCATTGCTTTTATTGCCGGGGTGTACCATGAACGACAGTTTGATTCATTGCTGTCGAGAGGACGGATAACTTGGTTCGACGTGGCTCGCATCCGCGACTTTCGGTGATCCTTGTAGTAGAAGGTTCGCCCAGCTATGCGATGCGTGCGCTCGAGAGTATCCAGAACCAAGACCTCTATGATTTGCAGATTGTCGTTGTCTGCCGCGATGCTGCGCCCGGTGTGCGCCATTCGCTTCAAGTTGCTGCCGACAGGGACATCCATATTGATTTGATTGACGTCGAGGACGCGAAGCGCGGCGCTTGTCTTCGTGCCGGTTTTGATGCCTCGCGCGGCTCTCAAATCATCGCCATGAACGCCGATGAGTGGTTTGCTCCGCAGGCCCTTTCCAAGATGGTCGATATCGCGTGCGATACTGCGGCAGACATTGTGCTCCCCTCGGTGTCGCTCGATCGATACGATGCGCATCGCGAGCGTCATTCGCGCGTCTTGGATGCTGCCCCTATTGCCATAGAAGACGAGTCTTCTATGGTGACTGGGCTGCCCCAGTTGATTTTGGGCGGCCTAGTCGCTCAGACCGCTGGCGTGATGTATAGCCGTCCGCTGTTTGAGGCATGCCTGTCGCGCGGCAAGGCGTACCGTACGGTTGAGTTTATGGCTTATGCGCTCTCGCAGGCACGATTCGTGTCCGGCTGCGGCGACGCTTGTTTCCACGCGGTGGCACCTAAGCTTACAGATGCCTTTGATCCCACCATGTATGCCAGGATATCCGATGACACTCGAGCGCTCGACGAGCTTGCGGACTCACTCTCGGAAGCAGATAGCGGTGGTCGGCTCAAGCTGGCAAGCCAAAAGTTCTACTTTGCCGGACTGGTCGCCTGCATCGAGAATTTGTGTCTAAGCCCGCATGGGGTGTCGTCAATTGAGCGTTCCGCCCGCATGCGTGATATGCTCGAGGCGCCTCGAACCCGTCAGATGGTCGCCGCGCTCAAGGACAACCATCGGGGACTCGGTCTGTTGTTTGGGCCGATCGCCAGCGCCAAGCCCGCGCGCTGCGTGATGTGTACGCATCTGGCAGCTTTTCTTAACCGGACGGGCGCAAAAACCGCCTAAACGGGCTCATTTCGAAACAAATTTGCATAGAATTGTTTCGAAATGCGTTCTTATACACAAAAGCCTTCAAATAGCGTTAAACTATTCAATCACTGATTGATTGTCTCCGTCATCTTTTGGAGAGAGGGTTTGTATGGCTAAAAAACGCAATGGGCGCCAGGATGCCATTAGAGATATTGTGCGCAATAAGGACGTCCGCACGCAGCGCGTGCTGGTCGATGAGCTCCGCGCTATGGGCTTTGATTGCACGCAGGCGACTGTCTCTCGCGATATTGCCGATATGGGGCTGCGTAAGCTCCCTGAGGGCATCTATGTTCTGGCAGAGGACCTGCACCTGCAGCGTATGGTTTCCGAGCTCGTAACGGGCGTTCTGCGCACCGATAATCTGGTTATGATCAAGGCTCAGCCTGGCACGGCTTCCGGCATCGCCGCCGCTGTTGATGCGGCAGAGCTGCCCGATGTGCTTGGCTCGCTTGCCGGCAACGATACGATTTTGGTTATTGCCCAGACGGCCGAGGACGGCGAGCGTCTTGAGGCGCTGATCAATAAGCTGAGCAATTCTCGCAAGTAGGCGTGCGGGCCGTGCGCTCGGCACTGCGCGCGCTGACATAGTGGCTTGTAAGGGGTATCGACGTTGGTCGGTATCCCCTTTTTTGTCTGCCGGTATAAAGACCGCCCATCAGGTCGCTTTAAACTAAAAAGGCCCCGAGCAGTTTAATAAGCTGCTCGGGGGCCTTGTTGCTTATGGCCGGATGATTTCTAGCCGACCGTATCGTCAGGCGTGGGTGAGGGATCGGGAGTGGGCGTAGGCGTAGGCGTCGGCGTGCCGCCATCGCCGCCGGTCGAACCACCAGTGGAGCCACCCGTCGAGCCACCGGTCGTACCGGTGCCGCCGGTGGTGTCGCCGCCCGTGGTCTCGGTGGTCGTGGTCGTCGTGGTGGTCGTCGTGGTTTCCTCTTCGTCCTCGTCCTTGTCCTTGTCGTCGTTCTCCGTCTTCTTGGTGTTGTTGGTGCCGTAGAACTTCCAGACGCTGTTGTTCTTGTAGGTGGGAGCCGTTCCGGTCGCAAACTCCTCGCGCTCGGTACCGGTCAGAACGGTGTTCATAAACCGCTTAAAGACAGGCAGGTTGGTGCTGTCGCCCAGCAGGTCTGTGCCGTATTTTTGGATGGGAATCTCGCCCGCGGAATAGCCGGTCCACAGGGCGCACGCCAGCTGCGGGGTATAGCCGCAGAACCACAGGTTGGTGGTGTTGTCGGTGGTGCCCGTCTTGCCGGCATAGGGCTGGTTGACGCTCAGGGCACCGGCAGCACCCGTACCGCCGCCCTGCATGACGCCGGACAGAACATCGGTGACCGCGGCGGCCTCGCCCTCGGTAAGCACCTGTGAGGGATTGTCGGTATGCTGGTACAGCACCGAACCGGTACGAGAGTCAATCTCGGTGATGGCGATCGGCTGGCGATAGTAGCCGCCGTTGGCAAACGTCGCGTAGGCGGCGGCCATCTCGAGCGGCGAGATCGAGCCGGTGCCGAGGGTCATGACGGGAACGTCCTCGATGTTGTCCTTGGCGGGATCGATGCCGAGCTTTTTGACGAGCGAGATGATCTTGCTGTTGCCGACGGCTTCCGCCACCTGGATGTAGCCGGTGTTGGAGGAGTATGCCGTTGCCTGCTTAAGCGTGATGTTGCCATAGCTATGGTTGGCGTAGTTTTGGACCTCGGTCGTGGTGCCCTTGGCCTTGAGCGGTGAGTTGCAGTTGAGGGTGACGTTGGGGTTCATGCCGTTTTGGATGGCAGTTGCCAGCGTAAAGGCCTTGAAGGTGGAGCCGACGGGACGCTTGGCCGTGGCATGGTTTACGTGGTTCTCGTCGGCGTTGTAGTCGTAGCCGCCCACCATGCACTTGATGTAGCCGGTCTTGGGGTCGACGACGACCATGCCCATGTCCAGACCGTCGAGTGAGAGCGTGTCGAGCTGCTCGCGGACGGCATTCTCTGCCACCTGCTGCATCGTGGGGTCGATGGTGGTCTTGACGGTCAGGCCGCCCTTAAAGAGCACGTCGGTCGAGAACTCCTGCTCCAGCAGCTGCTTAACATAGGCGACAAAGTAGGGCTGCGAGTATACGTCGACGCCGCTGCCCGAAATCTCGGTCACGTTGAGGGTGATGGGCTCGGCCTGTGCGGCATCATGCTCCTCCTGCGTGATGTGGCCCAGGCGCAACATGTTGTCAAGGACCTTGTTGCGACGGGACAGCGCCAGGTCGGGGTTGACCGTGGGGTCGTACTGCGAGGGCGAGTTGGGAAGGCCGATGAGCAGTGCGGCCTCGCTCAGGGTGAGGTCGGCGGCGCTCTTGGACAGATAGGTTTCGGCTGCGGCCTCGATGCCGTAGGCGCCGTGACCGTAGTAGATGGTGTTGAGGTACATCATGAGGATCTCGTCTTTGGAGTACATGTCCTCCATCTTGACGGCGATGTAGGCCTCGCGCACCTTACGCTCGATGGTCGAGTCGAACTGCTCCTCCTGCAGGATGGTGTTGCGCACCAGCTGCTGGGTGATAGTCGAGGCGCCTTCGTGCCCGCCGCCGAGGGTTGCCACCGCAGCACGCGCGATACCCCACAGGTCGATACCGCCGTGCTCGTAGAAGCGCTCGTCCTCGACGTCAACGGTGCCCTGCAGCACGTAGGGGGAGACCTCGTCCTTGGTGATGGACTTGCGGTTTTGCGTGTAGAAGCTCGCAATCTTGTTGCCGTTGCAGTCGACGATCTCGGTGGGCTCGCTCACCAGATACGCGTTGGCGTCGGTGTAGTCGGGCAGATCGGACAGCCAGCGGTTGACGTTGCCGACCATGCCGATGCCAAACGCCACGCCCGCGATAAGCAAAAAGCCCAAAAACGAGAGCAGGATTATGGGCAGAGCATGCGTCTTTGAACGGCTGCGTCCCTGTCGTTGGCGAGGACCCATATATTGACCTCCAGGTATGTCGTGCCGGACGGTGGATGTGCCGTCGGGGCAGGATGGACATAAGTTATTACACGATAAACCAAACGGGGCGCGCGAGGCCTCGTGTATGCTGGAAGACGGCATTTTTCAGAGTGAATGCATACCTTGGTAAGGAGTATGTCGATGGCGATTCGGACGATGGGGCCGAGCGGACAATACGAGACTGGATTGGATGCTGCCGGTGCGGCGCTGCCCGAGCTGCTGGCGCCGGCGGGCGGACTCGACCAGATGCTTGCGGCCATCGCCGCGGGTGCCGATGCCATCTATGCGGGGTTGGGCGGCTTTAACGCCCGTGTGAGCGCCCATGGCTTTACGGATGACGAGTTTGCGCGCGGCTGCGCCGTGGCGCATGCCCATGGCGTGCGTGTGTACGTAACGCTCAACGTGTTCGTGTTTGACGATGAGTTGTCCGACGCGGTGGCGTTGGGAGCTCATGCACTGGAGTTGGGCGCCGATGCTCTGATTGTCGCCGATGCCGGGTTGGCCTGCGCGCTGCGCGCGGCGATTCCCGGGGTCGAGATTCACCTGTCCACGCAGGCGGGCGCTCATAGCGAGAGCGCCGTGCGGCTTGCCGCCGATGAGCTTGGGGTCGAGCGCGTGACGACGGCACGCGAGCTGACGGTCGACGAGATTGCGGCGCTATGTGCCACGGGCGTGCCCATCGAGGTATTCTGCCACGGTGCGATTTGCATCGGCTATTCGGGGGCGTGCGAGTTCTCGGCCCTGCGGCGTGGGCGCTCGGCGATGCGCGGCGACTGCACGCAGCCGTGCCGTTTGGCGTACGACCTGGTGGACGAGGCTGGACAGAGCGTTGTCGCCGTCGAGGGAGATCGCCTGCTGTGCCCGCGTGACTATCTGGGTATTGCGCATCTGCCCGAGCTTGTAGATGCCGGCGTGGCGTCGCTCAAGATCGAGGGGCGCATGAAGAACCCTGATTACGTATTCAACGTGGTGCGGGTGTGGCGCCGGGCACTCGATATGCTGTGCGACGGCGCGTGGGACCCCGGTGCCGTGGAAGAGCTCGAGCGCGAGCTGGGAAGGTCGTTTAACCGTGGGTTTACCGATGCGTACCTGCGAGGACGTTCGGGTGCCGAGCTTATGAGCTTTGAGCGTGCGATCAATCAAGGTGTGCGCGTGGGACGCCTGGTGGCCGTTGGCCACGAAGAGGTGACCGTTGAGCTCGATGCCGCCGTGGCGGCGGGTGACACGCTCGAGATTCGGTTCTATCCGGGTGCCGACGCGCGTCCCGATGTGCCCAAGCGCTGGCCGCAGGTGCCCTGTCCGGTGGATGCCGCGGCGGGGGAGCGCGTCGTCGTGCATTGCAAGCGTAAGGTTGACACGGGCTGCGAGGTGTACCTGATTCGCAGCGCCGGCGTGTTGGATCAGACGGCGGCGGTGTTGGAGCGCATGCGGGCCGAGGCGGATGCGATTGCGCCCGTTGCGCGTGCCGTTGAGGTACTGCCCTTTGAGGGCGTTACGGTGGATGGCGGTGCGTCGACGGAGTTGGTGGAGTGCGCGGTTCCCGCTCGCATGGTTTTTGCTTGGCAGCTGATGGATGCCGACCCGCGCGGAGAACTCGATTTGTCCGACGCTGTTGTGGTGCTTGACGAGGTGTGCCGCACGTGTGACGCTGACTGGACCCGCTCACTGATGCAGCGTGCCGGGCGCGTTGTCTGCCGCAACCTGGGACAGGTGGTGATCGCTCGCGAGCTGGGCGTGACGTTTGACGTGGCGGCGCCGGTGTTCTGCGCGAATCGGGCCACGCTTACCTGGCTGCGCGGACTCGGTGCGGGGCGGGTGTACTTGCCGGCCGAGTTGCTCGGCAATGATGCGGAGCGTATTGCCGAACTGGCTGCTGAACCCGGCGTCTGGGGTCCGGTCGACGCCGACCGTCCCGAGCTTATGGTGTGCGAGCACTGCCTGCTGACCGCCGAGGGCGTCTGCGCTACCGATGCGACGGGACAGGTCCGTTGCCGCGACTGCTTGCGCCGTCGGCAGGTACGCTATCTGGTCGAGCGTGACGGTACACGTTTGCCAGTTGCCATTGACGCATGCGGCAGGACGAGGATTTTCCTGTCGTAGGTGCCGCGTCGCGTCAGTTTGTTATCATATGAGAGTTTATGGACTTCCAGCACCGCCGTATCCGGTGAGGGTGCTATAGCAAAAGGAGGATACCCAATGCTGTCTGTTGACGAGCAAATGCGTATCATCACCTCGGGCGCCGCGCAGATCGTTCCCGAGGCCGACCTTCGCAAGAAGCTTGAGAAGGGCGAGCCCCTCAACATCAAGCTCGGCGTCGACCCCACCAGCCCCGACCTGCACCTGGGCCATGCCGTGCCGCTGCGCAAGATGCGCCAGTTCCAGGACCTGGGCCACAACGTCACCCTCATCATCGGCAACGGCACCGCGCTGATCGGCGATCCCTCGGGCAAGAACTCCACGCGTCCGCAGCTTTCGCAGGAGCAGATCGAGGCCAACGCCGAGACCTACGTGAGCCAGGCCATGAAGATCCTGGACCCCGAGAAGACCACCATCGTGCACAACGGCGATTGGATCCTTTCGATGGATCTGGCCGGCCTGCTGCAGGTGTGCTCCAAGTTCACCGTTGCCCGCATTCTTGAGCGCGACGACTTTACCAAGCGCTACCAGTCTCAGACGCCGATCGCCCTGCATGAGTTCCTGTATCCCGTGATGCAGGCTTTCGACTCTGTGCAGATCAAGGCCGACGTGGAGATGGGCGGCACCGATCAGCTCTTCAACCTGCTCGCCGGCCGCGAGCTCATGGAGAAGATGGGTATGGAGCCGCAGATTGCGCTCACCATGCCGCTGCTCGAGGGCACCGACGGCGTGCGCAAGATGTCCAAGTCCTATGGTAACTACATCGGCCTGACCGACGCTCCCAAGGACATGTTCGGCAAGACCATGTCCATCCCCGACGAGATGATCGGCAAGTACTATCGTCTGGCCAGCTCGCTCACCCCTGCCGAGGTCGACAAGATCGACGCCGCCCTGGCCGATGGCTCCGCCGACCCCTACGAGCTCAAGCGCGCTCTGGGCCGCGACCTGTGCGACACCTACCACGGTGCCGGCGCCGGCGACGAGGCTCAGGCCGAGTTCGACCGCGTGTTCAAGGAGGGCCAGCTCGCCGACTTCCCCGAGAAGCATGCCGAGCTGACTGTCAATGACGAGGGCCAGATTTACCTCGCCGGCCTGCTCAAGGACCTGGGTCTTTCGGCCAGCGCCGGCCAGGCCCGCCGCGATATCGACGGCGGCGGCGTCAAAATCAACGGCAAGGCCGTGGCTCCCAAGAGCTACAACATCGATCCGAGCGCCCTCAAGCTGGGCGATACCCTCTCCGTGGGCAAGCGCAAGGGCTTCAAGTTGGTTTAGTTACGCGGTTTTACCAAACCGCGTAACGACTCGACGCTGCGCGGGCCGCATTTGGACAATCTGACGTTCAACTTCAAGGGCGCGACCAGAAGGTCAGCGCCCTTTCGTTTCACGTCACCTTGTCTCAAATGCGGCCCGCTCGCTGTCGTTGCCAAAACATCGGCGTTTTAATATCGGCGCTACCGTGGTTGGCACTTTGGGACGTTCCTTTTGTGCCGGCACTTTGGGACACTCCTTGTCATTGGTGCAAAGAAACCTGCCCCCATTGCGCCATGCGGCGTGCGCCGTTAAACGGAGAGGCGTATTGTTGACCCATCGTTTGGGCATACAATGGCTATTGGCTTGCTGCGGTGAAGGTCTGTCCGCTCCGCAGCTTTTTTCTACGGTTAAAGGAGTATGTATGTCCGTTGAGGTCATGAGGACTGTGATCGAGGCCGCCGAGGGCCGCGTGCCCGTCGACACGCTGTTTACCAATGCACAGATTGTCGACGTATATGGCCAGCGCGTGGCACCCGGTAGCGTTGCCGTCAAGGACGGTGTAATCGTCGGCGTGCTCTACGATGGTCGCGACGATGCCGCTGGCACCTACGAGGCAACTGAGGTCATTGACTGCCAGGGTCGCTATATCGCCCCCGGCTTTATCGACGGACATCTGCACATCGAGTCTTCGAACATCCGTCCCGCCGAGTATGCTCGCATGGCCGCGACGCGCGGTACCACCACCGCCATTGCCGACAGCCACGAGATTGCCAATGTCGCCGGTCTCGACGGCTTGCGCTTTATGATTGAGGACGGCCGCCGCGCACGCATCTCCATCAAGTACATGATGCCTTCGTGCGTGCCCGCGCTGCCCGACGAGCAGGCCGGTGCCGTTATTTCGGCTGCCGATATGCAGGCGTTTTTTGCCGAGCATCCAGGCGATGTCTTTGGTCTGGGCGAAATGATGAACCTGCCGGGCGTCTTTATGGCCGACCCCGAGACCTGTGCTCGCATCGATGCTGCCAACCAGACGCCGTCCAAGCAGGTCGACGGCCATGCGCCGCTCGTTGCCGGTAAGGACCTCAACGCCTATGCCGCAGCGGGCATTATCGCCGACCACGAGTCGACGATTCCTGAGGAGGCGCTCGACAAGCTGTCTCGCGGCATGTACGTGATGCTGCGCGAAGGTACGTGCAGCCATGACCTGGCCAACCTGTCTCCGATGCTGCTGGAGAATCCTGCCCGTGCCCGCCGCTGCTGCTTTGCGACCGACGACCGCGCTCCTTCCGATGCGCTTGCGACCGGCATGATCGACAACGCCTGCCGCGTGGCTATCGAGGCCGGCATCGACCCGGTGGTCGCCATCTCTATGGCGTCCCTTTCCACGGCTGAGGCATTTGGCCTGGACCACGGCTGTCGCGACCCGCATGAGCTCCGTGGCGCGATCGCCCCGGGCAAACGCGCCGACCTGCTGTTGCTCGATGACCTGACGTTTGCCAAGGCTCCGCATCGTGTCTATGCCGCCGGTGCTCTGGTGGCGCAGGACGGCACCTTTGTGGGCGAGATTGCACCCGAGATGGCCGAGGTTGCGGCCCTTGCCGATGAGCTGCGCGCTTCCGTTAAACTGCCGAAGCTATCGCTCGACGTGTTCGACTATGCCTTTAAGCCGGGCGAGGCCGTGATCGACGTGGTGCCGGGTAAGGCCATCACGGGTATGGCTCGCCCCGAGAGTGCCGAGGGCCTGCGCCGCATTATGCTGATCGAGCGCCACGGCCGCGGCGTGTCGCTGCAGGCCGAGGGCGCCGATGGCGACGGCCCCGCTGGCCTGGGCCTGGTCGGCAAGCATATCGGTCGCGGCTGGGTGCGCGGCTTTACCATCACGGGCGGTGCCATCGCCTCGACGATCGGCCACGACTCGCACAACGTGTGCGTGGTGGGCGACAGCGCGGCTGATATGATGGCTGCCGTCGAGGCCGTGGGCCAGGGCGGCCACGTGCTGGTGCGCAACGGCAAGGTCGTGGCGCGTATTCCGCTGGCGCTCGGTGGCCTTATGAGCGAAGGCACGGCCGAGGACGTTGCTGCGCAGCACGACGACTTTATGGTCAAGGCGCGCGCCATGGGTATTGAGCCGCCGCTCGACCCCATCATGGGCATCATCTTCCTGCCCCTGCCGGTCATCCCGACGCTCCGCATCCGCCCCGAGGGCATGTTCGACGTCACAACCTTCACCTACGCCGACTAGTCATCGGGGACGTTCTTAAACGACTAGTCATCGGGGACACTCTTTGGCGGGCTGCCTGACGCCGCGACCGTAGGACCTCTGGCATGTGTGAGCTATTTGCCAGGTCCTTGTAACGTTTACGCCCGCGGAGTCTTATTTGAGCTCCCTTTGGGTACGTTGGAATCGGATACGCGTTTGATTCCAACAAGCCCGAAGGGAGCTTTTCTATGTTTAAACTGATTGCATCCGATATGGACGGCACACTGCTTGACGAAAACGGCCAGGTGCCTCCTGAGACCTACGAACTGATTCTGGCGCTACACGAGCATGGCGTGCATTTCGCCGCATCGTCAGGTCGTCGCTACGATCGCCTGTGCGAGTTCTTTGCGCCCGTTCGCGACAAGATGGACTTTGTCGCCGCTAACGGCGCCCAGGTCTACGCCGACGGTAAGATGGTAGACCGTGAGGTGTATTCCCACCTGGCGATTCGAAGGCTCGCCCAGGCCGTCAGGACGTTTCCCAATCTGCATCTTGCGCTCTTTGACCGAACCAAGTCCTTCCTGCTCGATGACGAGTGCAAGTTCGTGCGTGAGGTCGATAAGGACCTTCCCAATGCCGAGCGCATTTGGGAGCTGCCCGATCCCAACGTAAATATCATCAAAGCGAGTATCTTTTGCGACGACAGTGCGGTTATGGACAGTGCGTACGTGCTACAGCGCGAACTTGGTCAGCTCTTTACTTTTGCGCCTTCGGGCAACGCGTGGATCGATGCCATGCAGCCTGGTGTGTCGAAGGCCTCGGGTATCGCGCAGCTCGCGGAGCATTACGGCATTGGACGCGACGAGGTCATGGCGTTTGGTGACTCGATGAACGACTACGAGATTATTCGCTTTGTCGGCACGGGCTGCGCGATGGAAAACGCGCGCCCCGCGCTCAAGGCGGTGGCCGATCGCGTCGTAGGCTGCAACCGCGACCACGCCGTTCAGCATGAGCTCCGTCGCGTGCTGGAGAGTCTCTCCTAATCCGGCAGATGGGGACGTTCCTTTTCTGCCGACAGTGGGGGACAGTCCTTGCAGCTTTTTGCGAAGAGTGTCCCCAGTGACTAGTCGTTTAAGAATGTCCCCAATGATTGATCAATGACTAGGCGAGGGCGGCCATGATGGTGCGGGCGACGCCGTCGTGGTCGTTGTCGTATTCGGTGATGGCGTCGGCGGCCTCGCGATCTTCGGGCTCGGCGTTGATCATGGCCATGCCGTGGCCCGCTGCCTGCAGCATGGGGATGTCGTTGATGTTGTCGCCGAACGCCCAGGCGTCGGCGAGACGCTCGCCCAAGTGCTCGCATAGCCACGTGAGGGCCGTCCCCTTGGTGGCGCCCTCGCCCATGACCTCGATATTCATGGCGTACGAACGCGTGACCTCAATGCCTTCGAGCGTGTCGAGCGCCGCCGCGATGGCGTCGCGATCGGCCGGGTCGTGCCAGTACATGGCGATGCGTTCGAGCGTCTCGACCTCGTCGATCTTGCTGTCGATATCCATGTCGATCGGTGTTCGTGTGCGCTTGAGCGAAGCCGCGATGTGGGGGTCGCCGCCACAGAACTCATCCAGACGCCCGTATAGCGAGCGGGGGAGGAAGCACTGCCCATCCGCGAAGATATCGAAGGTCACATCGTGGCCGGCGGCAATGCGATGGATGCGGTGGGCAATGCCACGGTCGAGCGGACGGCTCAAGATGCACGTGGCGCGCGAGGCGTCGATGGGCGTACCGGCGTCGAGCTGCCAGACGCTGGCACCGTTGGCGCAGACCGCGTAGTGTACGGCGGGGTGGGCGAGGATGGGCTCAAAGATGCCTGACAGCGGGCGCCCCGTGCAGGGCACAAACTCAACACCGCGGCGCGCAAGCTCGTCGAGCATCGCCCAGGTGGCGTCGCTCATCTGCTTATCACTCGTCAGCAGCGTTCCATCCATATCGGAAAACACAATCATTCGATGCAGCCCTTTCTACTGGCATAAAAAGCGTGGCCGAGGGCGGTGATGCCCTGACCACGCTCGAGTTCTATAACGGTCCGCGTCCTAGCGGTCGGCGAGCGGCTTGTACTCCAGCGGCTCGATCACCGGACGATAGGCGGGGCGGATGATACGGTGCGCGCAGAAGAGCTCTTCCATGCGGTGCGCCGACCAGCCGGCCATGCGGGCGACGGCGAATAGCGGCGTAAAGAGCGTCTCGGGCACGCCGAGCATCTTGTAGATAAAGCCCGTGTACAGGTCGATGTTGGCGCAGATGGGCTTGGTCATGCCGTGGTCGCGCATCACCTGCGGTGCCAGGCGCTCGATGCGCTCGATGAGCGCGAACTCCTCGCCCAGGTCCTTCTTGGCGGCAAGCGTGCGCGCGTAACGACGGCACACCTCGGCACGCGGGTCGCTCAGCGTGTAGACGGCGTGGCCCATACCGTAGATGAGACCCGTGCCGTCGAAGGCCTGCCTGTCGAGGATCTTGCCCAGGTAGGCCGCGACCTCGTCCTCGTCCTCCCAATTGGAGACATGCGCGCGGATGTCCTCGTGCATAGACACGACCTTGGCATTGGCGCCGCCGTGGCGCGGGCCCTTGAGCGAGCCGATAGCCGCGGCGTAGGCGGAATACGGGTCGGTGGCCGATGAGGACAGCACGCGGCAGGCGAACGTGGAGTTGTTGCCGCCGCCGTGCTCGGCATGCAGCATGAGCATCACGTCGAGCAGCATGGCTTCGTCGCGGGTGAATGCCATGCCGCCGCGCAACACCTGCAGGATGGTCTCGGCGGTGGAGAGGCCGGGTGTGGGGTGCGGTACATGAACCTCGGAGCCGCGGCGCTTGGCGACCGAGGCCATATGCGCGAAGGCGGCGATGCGGGGGAGACGGGCGAGCATGGAGATGGCGACGTCGATTTCGTGCTCGGGTGTAATGGCGTCGGGCTCGGCGTCGAAGGCGTAGAGCAGCAGCACGGCGCGCTGAAGCACATTCATGATGCTCGACGACACCGTGGTCATGGGGAACTCGCGGACGTATTCGTCGCTCAGATGTCTAAAGGCACCTAGGCGCTCGCAGAAGCCGTCGAGCTCTTCCTTGTTGGGCAGCGAACCCGTGATAAGCAGATAGGCGACTTCTTCGTAGCCGTAGCGATTCTCCGCCTGGGCATTGTTGACCAGATCCTCGATGCTGTAGCCGCGAAGCGTGAGCTTGCCCTGATCGGGCACGACCTTTCCGTCGACCTTGTTGTAGCCGTGCACATCCGAGATACGAGTGAGGCCCGCGACCACGCCCGAGCCGTCGGCATTGCGCAGGCCGCGCTTGACATTGTGCTCGACAAACAGGTCCTCGTCATAAGGGTCGGTCGGCAGGCCGTGGTAGAGGCTTTCACTCTCAGACGAAATCTGGCGGCTTGCTTCGTAATCCAGAACCAGTCGGCTCAAGTGGTCATCGAAGCGGTAATAGATTTTCTTGGCGTCGTAGGCCATGCGCGCTCCTCTCCGGGCCGCATCGGGGTGGCTTGCATTGGCATGCGCGCGTCAGGCTATCCCCAGCGGCTTGTTCGCTACAGGCGGTACATAAAGTTAAAGACGTCCTCGCGCTGGATGGACACGTTGACGCCCGAAAGCTCGCCGGCCTCGGCCAGGGCCTTCTGCAGCTCAGCGAAGTCGAGCTTGGACTCGGCGGTATCGGCCAGCATGGTCATGGTGAAGATGTCCTCGATAATGGACTGCGTGATGTCGCGGATGTCGACGTTGGCCTCGCCCAGGACACGGGTGACGCCGGCGACGATGCCGGGGCGGTTCTTGCCAAGGACGGTGATGACGATACGGGAGGACGAGATCTCGGCCATGGGAAACCCTTTCGCGTGGTTGCGGCGCGCGCGGGCGCTCCGCTACGGTACAGTGTTCATCATTGTACCTGTCTGGCGCCAAAAGGGGTGTGCTTACTGCGGCGTTACACGTCTGCAACATGGGAGAAGGGGCAACAGGGTGCGTGTCCGCTGCGGTTGGCCACGCCGTGTTGCACAAAGACCGTGAACCTTTTGTGGGACGCGCGGCGCTGTGGTACCATAGCCGAGTTTGTTGTCTTGGTCGGAAACCAAGACGCCTTATGCGCTGATCGGTAACCAGCGCCTGACCAATAAGGAGTCCTACCATGAAGCAGGGTATCCATCCCCAGTATGTCGAGTGCACGGTGACGTGCTCCTGCGGCAACACCTTCAAGACGCACGCTACCGTGTCCGAGATGAAGGTTGAGCTTTGCAACGAGTGCCACCCGTTCTACACCGGCCAGCAGAAGTTCGTCGACACCGGTGGACGCGTCCAGCGCTTCGCCGACAAGTTCGGTGGCGCCGCTGCCGCCCAGCTCAAGAAGGCCGAGGAGGCCAAGGCTGCCAAGGCTGCCAAGGCTGCTGAGGCCGAGGCCGCTCGCAAGGCCGCCGCTGAGGCTAAGGCTGCCGAGAAGGCCAAGCGTGCTGCTAAGTTTGCCGAGGAGGCTGCCAAGCAGGCCGCCGAGGCTCCCGCAGAGGCTCCCGTCGAGGAGGCCGCTGCCGAGGCCGAGACTACCGAGGCTGCTGAGTAAATAGCTCGCCGCGGAATCACTCGCATTCATGGCATAAGGGCCGCGCATCCGTTTGGGTGCGCGGCCCTTTTCTTTTTATTGGTGCAGGCTAACCCGTTCCCATTGCACCAGATTGGTGCGAAGGGGACGGGTTGGTTTGCACCAAATGGCAGAGTGACGGCGTTTTCCCAGATAAAACCTGCCAAAATAAACCAGTCCCTTTTTGGCAGGTCGGTCGGGTCGTAGTTATTACGTGGCGGTCGAGGTCGACCGTATAGGCCGCGCCTTGTTTGGCTAAAGTACAATCATCTGTGTTTAACTCGCCCGCAGCTGCACGGCGTGGGCGATGGCCAAAAAGGAAAACCACATGGGATTCATGTCAAAGCTGCTGTCCTTTGGATCCGATAAGGACCTTAAGCGCTACTACAAGATCGTCGACCAGATCAACGGTCTTGAGCCCCAGTTTGAGAAGATGACCGAGGAGGAACTCCGCGCCCAGACCGATAAGTTCCGCGAGCGTTACGCCAACGGCGAGTCGCTCGACGACATGCTTCCCGAGGCCTTTGCCACCGTGCGCGAGGCTTCCAAGCGCATCACGGGCATGCGCCACTTTGACGTACAGCTCATCGGCGCCATGGCGCTTCATGAGGGTCATATTGCCGAGATGAAGACCGGCGAGGGCAAGACGCTCGTCTCCACCTTGGCCGGCTACCTCAACGCTATCGCCGGCAAGGGCGTGCATGTCGTTACCGTCAACGATTACCTGGCAAAGCGCGACTCCGAGTGGATGGGCCGCATCTACAAGTACCTGGGCATGACCGTCGGTCTGCTCCAGAACAACATGCCGCTCGAGCTCAAGCGCCCGGCCTACCAGGCAGACGTCACTTACGGCACCAACTCCGAGTTCGGTTTCGACTACCTGCGCGACAACATGGTCACCCGTCCCGAGCAGCGCGTGCAGCGCGGCCACCATTACGCCATCGTCGACGAGGTCGACTCCATCCTGATCGATGAGGCCAGAACGCCGCTCATCATCTCGGGTGCCGGCACCAAGTCCGCCAGCACCTACAAGGACTTCGCGCGTGCCGTGCGCGGCCTTGAGCGCGGCGAGGACGTGTCGCACGACATGCTCACCGCCACCGAGGACGTGGAGCCCACGGGCGACTATGTCATGGACGAGGCCAAGCACACCATTGCCGCCACCGAGCGCGGCCTTAAGAAGATCGAGCGCCGCCTGGGTATCGAGGACATCTATGCCGACCTTTCGGGCCAGCTGGTCAACCACCTGCAGCAGGCGCTGAAGGCCCAGTACATGTTCCATCGCGACAAGCAGTACGTGGTCACCAACGGCGAGGTCAAGATCGTCGACGAGTTCACCGGCCGCATCATGGAGGGCCGCCGCTATTCTGAGGGCCTGCACCAGGCCATCGAGGCCAAAGAGGGCGTGCTCGTACGCGAGGAGAACCAGACCCTGGCCACCATCACCCTGCAGAACTACTTCCGTCTGTATGACAAGCTTTCCGGTATGACCGGCACGGCACTTACCGAGGATGCCGAGTTCCGCGAGATCTACAAGCTGCCCGTCGAGGTCATCCCCTCCAACAAGCCCGTGCAGCGCGTGGACCACGAGGACCTGGTATATCGTACCATCCAGGCCAAGTACAACGCCGTTGCCGACGACGTCGAGCGACGTCACGCCAAGGGACAGCCGGTCCTGGTGGGCACCGTCTCCATCGAAAGCTCCGAGAAGCTGTCCGCCGCCCTTACCAAGCGCGGCATCGCGCACGAGGTTCTCAACGCCAAGCATCACGAGCGCGAGGCCCACATTGTTGCCCAGGCCGGACGCTACGGCGCCGTGACCATCGCTACTAACATGGCCGGTCGTGGTACCGACATCCTGCTGGGCGGCAACCCCGACGAGCTGGTGCGCGAGCGCCTTGAGTACGAGGGCCTGACCATGGAGGACGTGACGCCCGAGCAGCTCGAGCAGTTTAACGCCGAGGCCAAGGAGACCTGCAAGGCCGAGCGCGAGCGCGTGCTTGCCGCCGGCGGCCTGACCGTTATCGGAACCGAGCGCCACGAGTCCCGTCGTATCGACAACCAGCTGCGCGGCCGCTCCGGTCGTCAGGGCGATCCGGGCGAGACCCAGTTCTACCTGTCGCTCGAGGACGACCTCATGCGCCTGTTCGGCGGCGACAAGATGGACCGCGTCTCCAAGATGATGGTCACGGCCGACATGGGCGACGACATGCCCATCCAGCACAAGATCATCTCCAAGGCCGTCGAGAGCGCCCAGCACAAGGTCGAGAGCATCAACTTCTCCATGCGTAAGAGCGTCCTTGAGTACGACGACGTCATGAACAAGCAGCGCCAGGTCATCTACGCCGAGCGCAATAAGATTCTGGACGGCAAGGACCTGACCGACCACATCACCGAAGTCATGCACGACACCGTGTACCGCTGCGTGCAGGAGTTCTGCACCAAGGACAGTCACGATGGCGAGCGCGACCTGGAGGGCCTGCGCAAGTGGGTTGTGGAGCTCACCGGCCACATCGATACGCCGAAGTTCCCCGACGAGGATTATGAGGCCCTGGCTGCCGATGTCCTGGCTTACGTAGAGAAGTGCTACAACATGAAGGCCGAGCGCTTGGGCGAGGACCTGATGCGCGAGCTCAACACCCAGGTCATGCTGCGCGTCATCGATACCCGCTGGATGAACTACCTGCAGGAGATGGACTACCTCAAGACCGGCATCGGCCTGCGCGGCTTTGGCCAGCGCGACCCGCTGGTTGAGTACAAGACCGAGGCCTACGGCGCGTTCCAGATACTCGTCGATACCATGTACGAGGATTACCTGCGTACGGTTCTGCGCATCGAGATCAAGGCTGCCCCGCGTGCCGTGGAGCACAAGGAGGAGCCCGCGCTCGAGGGTGCGCACTTCTCCGGTCCTGCCGAGGTCGATGGTGACAACGGCGGCTCGGTGCTGCGCAAGCAGGCGCAGGTGCAGGCCCGCACAGCTGTCCAGGGTGGTCCGGCTGCCGTCAACAACGGTGGCAAGGTGACCACCTATCGCAAGTCCGAGAGCGACGATCCGTACGTCAACGTGGGCCGCAACGACCCGTGCCCCTGCGGTAGCGGCAAGAAGTTTAAGTACTGCCACGGCAGGAATCGTTAATGGCTGAGGCTTTAGAGGTAACGCCCGCCGAGCTGGACGCGTTTGCGGACCGGCTCGGTGAGGTCGAGTCGTATCTCCACCTGGACGAGAAGCGTACCCGCGTGTTCGAGCTCGAGGCCAAAAGTGTTGCCCCTGGCTTTTGGGATGACGCCGACGCCGCCCGTGCCACCATGGAGGAGATCGCGCGCACCAAGGAAGATATCGCTGCCGTGGACACCGCGCGCGGCGAGCTTTCCGATGCCCGCGCCGCGCTGGAGCTTGCCGAGGAGATGGGGGATGACCCCGACGCCGCCGCCCTTCGCGAGGAGGCTGCAGCCACGGCTGAGCGCCTGGCCCGTGCCATCGATGAGCTTGAGCTTTCGAGCTGGTTTACCGGTGAGTTCGATCACGGCGATGCCATTGTGACCATCAAGCCCGGACAGGGTGGTCTGGAGGCCCAGGACTGGACCTTCATGCTCTTTAAGATGTACATGAAGTACTGCCAGCGTCGCGGCTGGAAGGTCACCATCAACGACTGTCCCGCGGCCGAGGTCATCGGCATTGACCGTGCGACCTTTACCGTCGAGGGCAAGGACGCATTTGGCATGCTGCGCGCCGAGGCCGGCGTCCACCGCTTGGTTCGCATTAGCCCCACCGACGACAAGAAGCGCCGCCAGACCACGTTTGCCGGCGTCGAGGTCATCCCCGTGCTACCCGATGATATCGACATCGAGATCAGTCCCGATGACATCCGCGTGGACGTGTACCACGCGAGCGGCCCGGGCGGTCAGGGCGTCAACACCACCGACTCCGCCGTGCGCGTGACGCATTTTCCCAGCGGCATTGTGGTCACCTGCCAAAACGAGCGCAGCCAGATTCAGAACAAGGCCGCGTGCATGCAGATCCTCAAGGCTCGCCTGTACGAGATTGAGCTCGAGAAGCGCGCCGAGGCGCTCGATGAGATCCGCGGACCCAAGACCACGATTGGTTTTGGCAACCAGATTCGCAGCTACGTGCTCTACCCGTACCAGATGGTCAAGGACTTACGCACGGGCGTGGAGACCAGCAATGTCGAGGCCGTCCTTGACGATGGCGACCTGGACCCGTTTGTTATTGGCTACCATCGCTGGGCTACCGGCAACGCCGATGCAGAAGGCTCGGAGGTCTAAAACATCGGGTGGCTTCAAGCCGATGCCAAGCCCAACGGTTGGACGGGTTTGTATCCAGAATAAACCCTGCGCAGGGGTGGTTTTTGTCCGGCGGATCGGTAGAATCGAATACAAGAAGAAGTTCAAAGCGCATCCGTTTGGGTGCGCTTTTTTGAGGGAGGCAGCATGGCATATCGTCTGGACATCAAGCGCATTCTTTCGATGAACTTCTTTCACGACCTGCCCCAGATCATGTTGGGGTGTGCCTTGGCCGCCATCGCGACCGACTTGTTTTTGATTCCCAACGGTCTTGCCGCCGGTGGCGTTACGGGCCTTGCCACCATTATCCAGGCGGTCGGCGCGGCGCGCGGCCTATCGCTTCCCGTTGGTATTCAGACGATCGTGATGAACGCCTTGCTGTTGTTGGTCGTTATGCGCGAGGGCGGCATGTTCTACGTGGTGCAGACCGCGACGGGCTTTGTGCTGCTGGGCTTCTTTACCGATCTGTTCGCCCCGTTTGTAGCACCTCTGGCGGATGCGGACCTGATGCTCCCTGCCATGTGGGGCGGCATTATTACGGGCATCGGTTACGGCATGGTGTTGCGCGCCGGCGCCAACACCGGCGGCTCGGACACGATTGGCCAAATCATCTCGCGTAACACCTCGCTGCCGGTGGGCTCGACCGTCATGGCGATCGATGTTGCCGTATGCGCGCTATCGGCTCCGGTCTTTTCAATCGAAAACGCACTGTATGCAGGCCTTTCGATGGTCATTAGCGGCTACGTGATCGATGCCGTGGTCGATGGTGGCAACAAACGCCGTATGGTACTCATCATCTCGGACAAGTTCCCTGATATCGCTGCCGATATCATGTATGGCCTGGGTCGTGGTTGTACCAAGTTTAAGGCGACTGGCATGTATTCGGGTGCCGAGAAGCCAGTGATTATGGTCATCGTGAGCCGTCGAGAGCTCAATACCCTCAAGACGATCGTGCGCGAGCGCGATCCTCATGCCATCGTGACGGTTGCCGACGTTACGGAAGCCTTCGGCGAGGGATTCAAGGACATTAGCGCGTAGGGTCGATCGCGTTCCATCCAAAAGACGTTCACATTGATAAACCGTTTCATCAGCGGTTCTGCCTGCTCAATTGTTCAAATAATGATAAATACTCTGGTAAAGCTTCCAGTTTCCAGCATAATGAATGACGTACGTGCATCGCGGCTGGGTTGGGACGACCTTCTGTGCCGTGCGCATCTTGTCTAAAGAGGATGAAAGGAAGGCACAATGAGCGACGAAGAGCTCAAAAAGGTTGCCAACGAGGTAAGGAAGGGCATCGTCACCGGAGTGCACGCTGCCAAGTCCGGCCATCCGGGCGGTTCGCTCGGCGCTGCCGACATCATGACCTATCTGTACTTTGAGGAAATGAACGTCGACCCGGCCGATCCCCGCAAGGCCGACCGCGATCGCTTTGTGCTCTCCAAGGGCCACTGTGCTCCGGGTCTGTACGCCGTGCTCGCCGAGCGCGGGTTCTTCCCCAAGGAGGACCTCGAGACGCTGCGTCATATCGGCAGCCACCTGCAGGGTCATCCCAACATGAACGACACCCCGGGCGTCGATATGTCCACCGGCTCGCTGGGCCAGGGCATCTCCGCCGCCGTGGGCATGGCGGTTGCCGCCAAGCACTGGGGTGATACTTACCGCACGTACGCCCTGCTGGGCGATGGCGAGAGCGAGGAGGGCCAGGTCTGGGAGGCCGCCATGTTTGCCGGCAACCAGCAGCTCGATAACCTCTGCGTGATCGTCGACCACAACGGCCTGCAGATCGACGGTCCCGTCGAGGAGGTCAACGACCCCATGCCGCTCGCCGACAAGTTCCGTGCCTTTAAGTTCCACGTGGTGGAGCTCGCCGACGGCAACGACTTCGACCAGATCCGCGCCGCCTTTGCCGAGGCTCGCGCTACCAAGGGCCAGCCGACCGCCATTATCGCCGAGACCATGAAGGGCAAGGGCGTTTCCTTTATGGAGAACCAGGTGGGTTGGCACGGTAAGGCCCCCAACGATGAACAGTTTGAGCAGGCCATGGCAGAGCTCACGGCCGCCGGAGAGGAGCTCTAGGATGGCAGACGTCAAGAAAATCGCCACGCGCGTAAGCTACGGCGAGGCCCTCGTCGAGCTCGCCAACGAGCACGATGACTTTGTGGTCCTCGACGCCGACCTGGCTGCCGCCACGCAGACCGGCAAGTTCAAGGCAGCCTGCCCCGACCGCTTCTTCGATGTGGGCATTGCCGAGAGCAACCTGATGGGCGTCGCCGCCGGTATCGCGACCACCGGCCGCGTTGCCTTCGCGAGCACCTTTGCCATGTTCGCTGCCGGTCGCGCCTTTGAGCAGGTCCGCAACTCCATCGGCTACCCGCACCTCAACGTTAAGATCGGTGCCACGCATGCCGGTATCTCGGTGGGCGAGGATGGCGCCACGCACCAGTGCTGCGAGGATATTGCCCTCATGCGCGTCATCCCCGGCATGACTGTGATCGTTCCTGCCGACGACGTCGAGGCCCGCGCCGTAACGCGCGCCGCCTACGAGTGCGACGGTCCGGTGTACATGCGCTTCGCTCGTTTGGCCTCGCCGGTTATCAACGACCCCGAGACCTACAACTTCGAGTTGGGTAAGGGCATTGTCATGCGCGAGGGCGCCGACGTCACCATCATCGCCTGCGGCCTGATGGTCGGCGAGGCTCTCGAGGCCGCCGAGCAGCTCGCTGCCGAGGGCATCGACGCCGAGGTCATCAACATGCACACCATCAAGCCCATCGATGCCGACCTGATCGTCAAGAGCGCCACCAAGACCGGCCACGTCGTGACCGTCGAGGAGCATTCTGTAATCGGTGGCCTGGGCAGCGCCGTTGCCGACGTCCTGTGCGAGCAGTGCCCGACGCCCCTCAAGAAGATCGGCGTCAACGACACCTTTGGCGAGTCCGGCCCGGGTGCCGAGCTCTTGCACAAGTATGGCCTGGACGCCGCCAACATCGTGGCGACCACCAAGGAGTTCTTGGCATAAGGCAAGACGCGGCAAAGCATCGCTTCGACAACCGCAAACAAGCCAGAACAGGGGCGTCCCCAAAGAGGGCGCCCCTGTTTTTTCGGCAACAAACAAATCAGGCCCGCACCAAGCAAGGGCTTCCTCCGGGAAGCGGGCTCATATCAGCAAAGTGCAACTCAGCCCTCCCAACTTTGTATATGCAGCACCCCAAGAAAAACGCGGCGACTCCTTAGTAGCCGCAGGCCGCGCGCAGGGTTACCTCCCAAATCTTTCCGCAGGACGGAGGAGCCCCCGCCGCACGTAGTGCGCAGCGGGGGCTCCGACATGTCCGAGGACGATTTGGGAGGCAACCCTGCGCGCGGCCGGTGAGACCAAACCCCGCCATGCTTCTTATGTGCAGTAAAGCTAATGCTGCTAAAATATAAAGCGCTCATGTAGTTTAAACGCACGACGATAAGGAGCACCAGTGGGTAACCACTTCCGTACCTCCGGTGCGGGCGATGATGCCCCCAAGACGCAGGCAGGCGTCCAGGGCAGTCGTTTCGCCACTCCGGATTCAGAGGGCCAGCCTGTTGCTCAGGCCCCCGCTCAGCCGGCAGATCAGGCACAGCCGGCATCCGATCCCTTTGCCTACAATCCAACCAGCGATGTCGCGCTTTCCGGCACGGCGGGTTTTGAGCCCGTTCAGGCCGTGACCGCTCGCGTGGAGCAGCCTCAGGCTGGTGCCGCCACGCCGCAGCCTACCATGGCCGGCATTCCCGACCCCTTGGCCCCTGCGACGCCGGCTCCTCAGCCTGCGCAGTCCGGTCTCTTTGCCGCTATTCCCGACCCCACGCAGCCTGCTGCCCCGGTGGTCGAGAGCGATCAGGCAGCCGAGGTCGCAAGCCTCGATAACGCGCTCAACAACCCCGATTTTACGTCGGTGTTTGCGCCCATCGATCCGCAGGCCAGCCGCAAGAAGATGGCCAAGCAGGCCGGTGTCGAGCCCGTCATCCTTATGGAGCATGTCACCAAGATCTATCCGGCACAGCCTAACAAGCCTGCACTCGACGACATCAACATCGAGATCTATCCGGGCGAGTTCGTCTTCCTGGTCGGTCACTCCGGCTCGGGTAAGACCACGCTGCTGTCGACGCTCAACCGCGACGTCAAGCCGACGAGCGGCCGCATCCTGGTTGCCGGTCAGGACCTCATGAAGATCAAGAACCGTAAGGTTCCGTTCCTGCGCCGCCAGATTGGCGCCGTGTTCCAGGACTTTAAGCTTCTGCCGCAAAAGACCGCCTACGAAAACGTGGCGTTTGCCCTGCAGTGCATCGGCAAGCCCAAGGGCGTCATTCGCAGCCAGGTGCCCGAGGTGCTGCGTCTGGTCGGTCTGGCCGATCAGATGGACTCGCTGCCCGACCAGCTTTCCGGTGGCGAGCAGCAGCGCGTTGCCGTCGCCCGTGCTATGGTCAACCGTCCGCCGCTGCTGATCTGCGACGAGCCCACGGGCAACCTCGACCCGGCGATCTCGCTGGGCATCATGAAGCTGCTTGAGCGTATTAACCGCACCGGCACCACCGTGATCGTCGCCACGCACGACCGCGAGATGGTCGATAGCATGCACCGTCGCGTGATCGCCCTCGAGGGCGGCCACGTCATCCGCGACCAGGAGAGGGGAGGTTACGGCAACTATGGCACCAACTAACGTGGGCTACTCCTTCAAAGAGGCAATCAGCCACTTCTTCCGTAACTGGACTACCTCGCTCGGCGCCGTCATCACGATCTTCCTTTCGCTGTTTATCATCGGCCTGTTCATCATGGGCTCTGCGATGCTGAACTCCGTGATCGGCACCGTCGAGGATCAGGTTGTCATCAACGCGTTCATTAGTGATGACGCCGATCAGGCCGATGTTCAGGCTTTTGAGGCCGAGCTTAAGACGTGGAATAACGTCAAGTCCGTGACCTATAAGGACAAGGACGACGCGCTGGCCGAGTATACGAGCAAGATGTCGGGCAACGCCGACGCCACCATGAGCGCGCTCGATGGCCAGAACCCGCTGCCGGCTTCCTTCGCTATTGAGATGGACGATCCGTCCAAGGTCGAGAGCACGGCAAAGAAGCTCAAGAAGGATGCCGATTTCCAGAAGATCGCGGATGACGGCGACGTCAACGCGAGCGTGCTGTACGGCCAGGAGGAAGTGAGCCGCCTGTTCCAGGTGACCAACTACATCCGCATCGCCGCCGTGGTGCTCGTTGGTCTTCTGACCTTTATCGCATTCATCTTCATCAACAACACGATTCGCCTGTCCATCACGGCGCGTCGTCGTGAGATTGCGATTATGCGTCTGGTCGGCGCCAGCAACGGCTTCATTCGTGGCCCGTTTATCACCGAGGGCGTGCTGCAGGCCATTTTGGGCTCGCTGCTTTCCATCGGCGTTCTGGAGCTGCTGCGCAATCTGATGATCCCGCGTCTGCAGGAGAGCATCGGCTGGATGTCGTTTGCCCTGCCGATGCAGTACTACCTGGTGACCTATGCTGCGCTGATTCTGGTCGGCGTGATTATCGGTCTCTTTGGTTCTGCCATCGCCATGCGCCGCTACCTGCGCGTGTAGGCATGCTTGGAATTCATCCCTTCCAACGGGTCGTCTCTTATGGGGCGGCCCGTTTTTTGATCCCTAGGGGACGGCAGGAAAGCGAATCATTTGGGTAGACTCTTTGGAGTTCGCAATCGATAGTTAGGAGGCGCCATGGGGCGCAATAACAAGCATAAGCGTGGAGCTCGCAATCAGCGCGGGCCGGTGCGCAGCGAACGCCGTCCGAGCCTGACCGGGCGCGTGCAGCTCCATGAGCATAGCGCCTACGTTGTAACCGAAAACGGCGACTACAAGGTCATGGGCCGCGGTAAGCGCGAGATCATGGATGGCGATACCGTTGCCGTGAGCATTAAGAACAGCCCGCACGGTGAGCGGCGCGCCGTGATCGAAAGCGTGGTTGAGCGTGCAGCCATAAGCGTGGTGGGCACGTACCAGACCGCCGGTCCGCTCGGTGTGATCGAGCCGCTCGATTCGCGTCTGAAGGCCGACTTCTTCATTCTGCCCGAGGATACCTCGGCGGATCGTCTGGGTGTCCACCCGGGTGATGCTGTTGTCGCGCGCATTTTGACCTACCCGACGCGCCTGGAATCGGGTACCGTGACGATCGAACGCCGCATTGGCGGAGATGACGCGCCCGATTTGGGCGTTCAATATGTGATGGCGCGTTACGGCTATACCGATAGCTATCCCGAGGCCGCGCTGGACGAGGCCGAGGGGCTTTCGCTCGATGTGTCCGCGGCGCTTAAGGACCCGCTCCGCCGCGATCTGCGCGACCGCTTTGTCATCACGATCGACCCAGTCGACGCGCGCGACTTTGACGACGCCATTTCGCTGGAGCGCACGCCCGAGGGTGGCTACAAGCTGGGTGTGCATATCGCCGACGTTTCACACTATGTGGCTTGGGACGGGCATATCGATCTTGAGGCTCGCCATCGTACGACATCGGTGTATCTGGCCGATCGCGTGCTTCCCATGCTGCCCGAACGCCTGTCCTGTGACCTGTGCTCGCTTCGCCCTGACGAGGACCGTCTTGCGTTTACCGTTGACATTGAGCTCGATGCACAGGGTCGCGTGCGGCATTACGATCCGTACCCCAGCGTGATTCGCTCGCGTGTGCGTATGGACTATGACGGCGCCGAGGCGCTGCTGGTGCGTGCCGGCGCGGTTGAGTATTCGGTGCTGGAGGGTGCAGCCGAGGATGTTGCGGCTGCCGAGACCTCGCGCGAGGAAGCGCTTGAGCGCGGTCTTGCGTGCGAGGAGGCCGCCCGCGGCTACAACGTCGACCTCGGCGATTTCCTTGTCGCCGCTAACGAACTCGCCGAACTCCGCCGTCGTATCCGTCGCGCCCGCGGCTCGGTCGATTTTGACACGGCCGAGATTCGTGCTCTGTTGGATGAGGACGGAGTGCCCGTGCAGATTGTGGCGCGTGAGCGTTCGTGTGCCACGTCGCTTATCGAGGAAGCTATGCTGCTCGCCAACGAGTGCGTTGCAGAGTGGCTGGCAGACCGTGATATCGAGGCCTGCTATCGCGTGCATGAGGATCCGAGCCCCGATAGCCTGCACGGTGCCGCCGTTGCGCTGGCGCAGCTAGGCATCATCGACGATCGCCGTGCTGCCGGTATTGCCCTGGGGAGCCCCGATGAGCTGCAGGCTGCAGTCGATGCTGCCGCCGGTACGGCCAACGCACCGCTCGTTAACACGCTGCTTCTGCGCAGCATGCAGCGCGCGCTGTACAAGCCGCGCAACGAGGGCCACTTTGCGCTCGCCGCGCCGTGCTACTGTCACTTTACGAGTCCCATCCGTCGCTACCCCGATCTGGTGGTGCACCGCGTGCTCAAACTGCAGTTGGCCTATGAGCGGCTCGGCGGCAAGGACGCCTTGGTCCGTACGCCGCGGCTGATCGGCAAGGGGCGCGAGTCGCTGCCGCGCATTCTGCCGCAGATCTGCCGCGCATGCAGCGATGCCGAGCGCGCGGCAGATGCCGCCAGCCATGCGACGCAAAAGATCAAGATTGCCCAGTACTATGAGGACCGTCTGGGCGAGCGCTATGCCGGAACCGTCTCGTGGGTTAGCAGCATGGGCCTTTTTGTGCGCTTGGACCTAACGCAGGTCGAAGGCTTGGTTTCGATCAAGAGTCTGGGCAACGAGTGGTTCGAGTTCGACGAGGACGCGCTCACGCTCACAGGTGCCGACACGGGCACCCGTTACGAGCTGGGGCAGCGCGTGATTATCGAGGTCTCGCGCGTCAATACCACGCGTGGGCACTTGGACTTTAAGCTTATCCATTAGCCAAATCCCGACTCATGGTGGGGGAGCGGAGGGCGGCCTTTCGGGACCGCCCTTCGCATTTGAATCGTGGCTACCTTGCCGTCTGCTCGGCCGCCCGCTTTCCTGCTATTTGGGAGGTAAAACCTACCAAAATAAACCTGTCCCTTTTGGCAGGTTTACAAGAAAGCGGGGATGAGATGGCGACGGTGTACGGGTATGCGCGGGTGAGTTCGCGCGATCAGAATCTGAATCGGCAGCTGGATGCGCTGGGCGCCTATGGCGTGGGCTCAGCGAATATTTATGCCGACCATGCGAGCGGCAAGGACTTCGATCGACCGCATTATCGCGAGCTGCTGCACGTCCTGGGAGACGGGGACGTGCTGGTGGTGCTTTCTATCGACCGACTTGGTCGTAATTACTCCGAGATTCTTGAGGAATGGCGACGCATCACCAAGGAGCTCGGGGTTGCCATTGTGGTGTTGGACATGCCATTGCTTGACACGCGCGCTAGGGCCAGCGGCGCGCCGGATGTGACCAACACCCTGATTGCCGATATTGTGCTGCAACTGCTGAGCTACGTGGCGCAGGTGGAGCGCGAGAATATCCATCGGCGCCAGGCGGAGGGAATTGCAGCGGCGCGGGCGCGAGGGGTTCGTTTCGGTCGACCTCGCAAGCCGTGCCCTCCTCAGTTTGAGCTGGTGCGCGATAGCTATGAGGCAGGCGATATTACCCGCAGCCAGGCAGCAAAGTGCCTGGGCGTGTGCGTGGGGACGTTCGATCGCTGGATGCGCGAGGCGGGGTAGGGGTTTGCGTCGCTTTGTCGCTTCCTGTTGCGATTCAAATTTTGATACGGTGACGATGCCATTTGGGGCTACACTCGCTGATATTCAAAAAAGGAGGTTGGCCCTTGGCGCGCGTAAAACAAATAATCGGATGGACCGCGATCGTTCTGTTCGTTGCAACGCTGGCGGGCATCTGGGTGCTGACGGAGCAAAATGCGGTGGAGACGTCGTTGCTGAGCGAGTCCACCGCGCGTGTGGTGGAGGGTCAGGCTACGGGCGTTCAGGCTGCCGATGCCACGGGTGAAGCCCAGACAGAGAACGGAATGACCGGGGGCGCCGATTCGGCTGCCTCGAATGTCCGGTCTGGCCGACTTGCTTCCATTCGCATGTGGGTGGGCACAAACGTCCGTCGCGTTGCCCATACCGTAGAGTTTTTCTTCGTCGGATTGTTCGCCTCGGTGGTCGTGGTTTGCTTTTCCAGGCGTCCGTGGAGCGTATGCTCCCGTTGCGTGCCTGTATTGCTCTTTTGCGCCGCCTGCTCCGTTGGCGATCAGGTACATAAGATCTTTGTTCCCGGCAGGCATTTCGACGTTATCGATTTAGGATTCGATGCTGCGGGCTATGTCACCGCCATGCTGTTGGTATTGCTGGCGGCGGCGTTAGTGCGCCATGCGACTCGGCCGATCGGCGCCCATGCGAGGCGCTAGCCGGTAACAAACCCGTTTCTGATAATGCGACCTTGTTGAATTATTTTGTGTCGCGCGTATTTCCGAGCGGTCGGATTTGAGGGGCGAGCGGTAGAACGCTCGCCCTTTGTGCGCCACGATGCGGCACAATGTACCGCAAAAGCTGTTTGTATCCGGTACGAATCGTTCGTTGGTCTTTAATTCTTCTCAACGGAGGTGTTTGAGATGGCAAACGGATTGCTTTTGCGGCTTCGCGAGCGTGAGCTCAGCGCGAGCCCGGCGGAACGCAATGTCATCGCATATGTAAGCGCTCATCCGCACGAGGTGGTCGGGCTGTCCGTCCGCGGTCTTGCCGATGTCACGTTCTCCTCGCCCTCGAGCATTTTGCGCTTTTGCAAGCGTTTGGGTTTTGCGGGCTACAAGGAGTTCCAGCGCGAACTGATTGCCGAGCTGGCGCTCTTAGGTGACAAGAAAGACATAGCCCTCGAGGACATCTCCATGGATGACAGCGTCGAACGTATCGTGGGGAAGGTGATGAAAAGCAACGTGCGCACAATCGAGGCGACGGCGCGAACGCTCGATTACACCGTCTTGGAGCGATGCGCGGCCCGTCTTAAGCGGGCACGCGCGGTCAATCTGTTCGGTATTGGTGCCTCTCGTTTGGTCGCGCACGACCTGGCGCAAAAGCTCATGCGTGTCGACAAAGAGTGCCATCTGTACGACGACTGGCATGATCAGCTCTTATGTGCCAAGAACATGCATGAGGGCGATATGGCAATCGCCTTTAGCTACTCGGGCTTGACGCAAGAGGTGCTGGACTGCACCGCCGAGGCTCAACGCCACAACTGTCCCGTTGTGGCCGTTACCAAAGTAGATGGATCATCCAAGCTTGCCACCATGGCCGATGCCGTGCTCGGCGTCGCTGCGAGTGAACCCTTGGTCCGCAGCGGTGCCATGGCTTCGCGTATGGCCCAGCTTATGGTTGTCGATGCCCTGTACGCTGCTTACGTTGCCAGCGACTACGAACGGGCGACGCATGTCATTAAGCAAAACTACATCGAGAAACAGGAAAGATGAGGTGAATGAAATGCTCGATTTAACAAAATTCACGACCGAACAGCGTAATCAAAGGTCAATGGACCTCGATACGATGACATCGCTGCAGATCGTCACGACGATGAACGATGAGGATCTTCGTGCCGTCCAGTCGGTCACGAAAGTGTTGCCCCAGGTTGCCATGGCAATCGACTGGGCTGCTGAGGCACTCGAGCGCGGCGGGCGCGTCTTTTACATGGGCGCAGGCACCAGCGGTCGTCTGGGCGTACTCGACGCTTCGGAGTGTCCGCCCACGTTTGGCGTGTCACCCGATCTGATTGTCGGGCTCATTGCCGGAGGCGAGACGGCGTTTATCAAGGCTGTCGAAGGTGCCGAAGACAGCGAGGAGCTTGGCGCGAGCGACCTGCGGGAGCGTGGACTCTCGGACAAGGATCTTGTCGTTGGCCTGGCGGCAAGCGGTCGTACTCCCTATGTGGTGGGCGGCCTTGCGTGCGCCAAGGCAACTGGGTGCAAGACCATTGCAATTGCCTGCAACCAAGGGTCGAAGATCGGGGAGAGCGCAGATCTTGCCATTGAGCCCGTGCCCGGTCCCGAGGTGCTGACCGGCTCAACGAGGCTCAAGGCGGGAACGGTTCAAAAGCTCATTCTCAACATGATTTCGACCGGTGCCATGGTCAAGATCGGCAAGGTATACCAAAATCTGATGGTCGATGTGCAGCAGACGAACGAGAAGTTGGTGGTGCGCGGCCAGAATATCGTGATGGAGGCGACCGGCTGCACGCGCGAGCGCGCTGTTCAGGCGCTTGCAGATGCCGGCGGCCACGTAAAAACCGCTATTGTCTCGGTACTGCTGGACTGCGATGCCGAGCAGGCTGCGGTGGCTCTTGAGCGGGCGCGAGGCCATGTCCGTGCTGCGGTGAGTGGCCATGAGAAGAGCAATGCCGACGCCCAATAGGTGCGCGGCGTGAGCTGATATGACATCCAGATGAGATACCCAATACAAGGAGGAGTTATGACGAACAAAGAGCTGGCCCAAAAGCTGTTGGACCTTTTGGGCGGTAAAGATAACGTGCTCGCAAACGCGGCGTGCATGACGCGCCTGCGCGTGACTGTCAAAGACACGGGCAACGTCGACACGGAGGGTATTAAGGCACTCGACGGCGTGATGGGCCTGGTCGAGGACGACACGATGCAGGTCGTGCTGGGTCCGGGCAAGGTGAATAAGGTGCTCGAGGAGTTCTCCAAGCTCACCGGCCTTGCGAAAGGCGTTGCTGACGAGAGCGTGGTTGACGCTGCGGCCACAAACAAGGCCGCGCAGAAGGCCAAGTACGAGTCCAAGCCGGTTCAGGCCTTCCTCAAGAAGATTTCCAATGTCTTCGTCGCCCTGCTTCCTGGCATCATTGCGGCTGGCCTCATCAACGGTATCTGCAACGTCATTAACGTCTCGACGGCAGGCGCGCTTGCAGGCGAGTGGTGGTACCAGGGTATTCGTTCCATGGGCTGGGCCCTGTTTGCCTATCTGCCCATCTTGGTGGGCTATAACGCGGCACGTGAGTTTGGTGGCTCCGCTGCGCTGGGCGGCATCGCCGGCATGATGTGTATCGCCAACAGTGCCATGCCCCTGCTTGCGCCTGGCGCGGCTGATCCTGCCACTGCCATTCTGCTGCCGCTCACCAATGCGCAGTACAACCCCGCAGCGGGCGGCATGATCGCGGCTCTCATCGCTGGCGCATTTTTTGCCTGGATGGAGCGTCAGATTCGCAAGGTTATGCCCAACGCACTCGACACGTTCTTGTCCCCGCTGCTGGTGCTCATCATCGGCGCCTTTGCTCTGATGCTCGTCATCCAGCCGGTAGGCGCATGGCTGACGACTGCCATCTTTAGCGTTTTGACCTTTATCTTCGAGAAGCTGGGCGTCCTGGGCGGCTATATCCTGTCGGCAGGCTTCTTGCCGCTGGTGTCCGTCGGCCTGCATCAGGCGCTCACGCCGATCCACGCTATGCTCAACGATCCCGACGGCGCTACCAAGGGTATCAATTACCTGCTTCCCATCCTTATGATGGCTGGCGGCGGCCAGGTCGGTGCCGGTTTGGCGCTGTACTTTAAGACCAAGAACGCCAAGCTCAAGAAGTACGTCGCAGAGTCCATTCCCGTTGGAATCCTGGGTGTGGGCGAGCCTCTGATGTATGCTGTTACGCTGCCGCTCGTTCGTCCGTTTGTGACGGCCTGTCTGGGTGCCGGATTTGGCGGCGCGCTCGCGGCGCTGCTTCACATCGGCACGGTTTCTCAGGGCGTTTCCGGTCTGTTTGGCCTGCTGATCGTCGTTCCTGGCCAGCAGCTCGGCTACGTTGCCGCTATGCTGCTTGCCTATGCCGCCGGCTTTGTCCTGACGTGGTTCTTCGGTGTCGACGAGCAGAAGATCAACGAGTTCTTTGGCGAGTAGTTTGATATCGCGAGCCGTGTTGCTCGGGGCTCGCGGCGCGCGGCAGATTTCTTGATGCTATGGTTGTGCCGGCGGGGCTAACTGCTCCGCCGGCCTTTTTTAAAGGAGCGTTGAAGCGTGAAAACGGGTATTTCGATTTATCTTTCCAGCCCTCTGCAGGATATTGAGCGGACGATTGAGCGTGGTGCCGCGGCGGGTGCGCGCTATGCGTTCACCTCGCTGCATATTCCCGAGGATGGGGGAGCGGCGTATGCCGATAAGGTCCGTCATGTGCTGTCGCTGCTTTCCGCCCGCGGCATTGCGCTCATTGCCGATGTGGGGCCTCGCACGTGCGATTTGCTCGGGCTTGAGCGCATCGAGGACCTGCGCGATCTGGGGTTGGAATACCTTCGTTTGGACTATGGCTTTAGCGCCCAACGGGTCGCGGAGCTGTCCGGTGTATTTCGCATTGTGGTCAATGCATCGACGGTGAGTTCTGATGAAATCGCATCGTGGCGTGAGGCCGGTGCCGATGTGACTCGTTTTGCCGCCTGCCACAATTATTACCCCAAGCCTTATACCGGTTTAGCTCTGGAGGACATTGCTCGGGTGAATCTTCGTCTTGCGGCGCTTGGATTCGAAATCATGGCTTTTGTGCCGGGTGATGCTAACGTTCGCGGGCCGGTATTCGAGGGACTGCCGACGGTCGAGGCGCAGCGCGGTCGCGCGTCAAAGGTTGCTCTCAATATGCTTGAGCTTGCACATGGCGCCGATTGCGACATTGTGTTGGTCGGCGACCCCGATCTTTCCGATGCGGGCTGGGCGCAGTTTGCTCAAGTTTCCGCCGGATGCATGGATCTGCAATGCGAGCTTGAGCCCGGTTATGCCTATGTGCGCGGGCAGATTCATCACGACCGGCCCGACTCGAGCGTCCTCATCTTTAGGTCTCAGGAGTCACGCACGACGCTTAAGCCTGATTCCGTGCCGACGGATGCCGGAGCTGGACTGTTTCGAAAGGCGGGGTCGATCGCTGTGAGTAATAGCGGATATGGGCGCTACGAAGGCGAGCTTGAGATTGCGCGGGTCGATCTTCCCGGTGACGAGCGCATGAACGTTGCGGGCCATATCACGCCCGAGGCAATGGAGCTGCTGCCGTTCATCAAACGCGGATTCGGGGTACGGTTCGTTTAGCGTGTGACCCGTGGGCTACAATTGGCCCATCATACGAAGGCGCCTCGTGTGGCGTGTGCCTGCGTTGGCCGATCTATATTCGGAGGATTCCCATGACCGTACTGTTTGTTGAATATCCCAAGTGCTCGACCTGTAAGAAGGCCAAGGCATGGCTGGACGAACATGGGGTTGAGTATATCGACCGCGATATCGTTTTGGACAATCCCACGGCTGATGAGTTTGCGACCTGGATTGCTCATTCGGGGCTGCCGGTGCGGCGTTTCTTTAATTCGTCGGGCATGAAATATCGAGAGCTGGGCCTGAAGGCGCGTCTGGATGCGGGCATGACGGATCGGGAGTGCTACGAGCTGCTGGCGACCGACGGCATGCTGGTCAAGCGTCCGCTGCTGGTGGGCGACGACTTTGCGATTCCCGGCTTTAGGGAAGCGGCTTGGGCCGAGGCGTTACTGTAGCGGCTGCGGAAAGTGCGACCCGTTTTGAGTGCTCAGGGTGGGACGCACTTTCCGCCGGCGGGCCTGCCTCAGTCAGTCCGCCAGCTGTGCCCATTCGTGCGGATCGTAGACCTTTACGTGCTTGTTGGGCTTGCCGCTCCAGTACTCCTCGTCCATAAAGGGCAGATATGCTTGAACGCCAGGGCAGATAAAGGGAATCCGCTGCTGTTGCAGTCGCTCGCGCTGACGCTGCTCCAGGTGCGCCTCGGATATGACGGTCGGCATGCCGGACAGCTCGACGAGACTTGCCTGGATTCGCTTAAGGTCGGGGAGTCCCGCATGCCATGACGTCCGCATGATCAAAAATGAGGCACGGCGGTAGTTTGCCTGCATCACCGTGATGGCGGGGCGCAGTGCGGGATGGATTTTGTTCCGTTCGGGCCAAGGGCCAGCAGTGATCTCGAGGCCCAGGGTCTCCCATAGGTAATCAAGCTCTTCGTCCATGGCGCCTCGATATCTACGCGATCATTGATACTTCGATTGTGTTGCCTGGTGCTATCGTTTTCGCGGTAGAATCTGCCAACGGTTGACGGCTACCGCTCGCGGCGTTTTGCCCTTCGTGTACAGCGGTCGGCTTCACAGGTCCTTCACGGGTTGGACGAAATTAGGCCAATTTGGCCGAATTTCAAAAAAGTCAAAATTGGGGCTTGCGTCATGGCGTGACTTCCCGTATATTTCTTTCTTGCGCAAAGGCACAGCCGAGCGCAGCGATGCAGTCATTGGGATGTCGTCTAATGGCAGGACAGCGGATTCTGGTTCCGTCAATGGGGGTTCGACTCCCTCCATCCCAGCCATTGCATTTGCTACATATGGCCCGTTCGTCTAGCGGTTTAGGACGCCGCCCTCTCAAGGCGGAGATCACCAGTTCGAATCTGGTACGGGCTACCCACAAAAGAATGCCCGGGCCTCGCAAGAGACCCGGGTTTTGTGTATCGACCGTTTATACGGCGCCTGCCGTGTTTCGCTCAGATCGAGGAGTAGCCATGGATCTGCCCATCAGCTTGCAAGACATCACGTATGCCGAGAACTATCTGGCGCAGGGCGACCTGGCTACGGCGACGCCGCTGTTGGAGCGCCTGGTGGAGCTCGCCGAGGAGTATATCGACGCCGAGTGCAAGACGGAGGAGAAGCGCCAATACTTTAGCTTCGACAGCAAGTTTGAGCGCTTGGCCTATCGCCGCGTGGAGAAGGATCCGCGCGAGCTCGTGCAGGTCGAGGTTCCCTTTGACCGCCTGTACTCTGATATGGCGTTTGCCTACATTCGCCAGCAGGATTATGTGAGCGCTCGTAATGCCCTGATGCAGGCTGTGCGCTGGGACCCCATGAACTGCAACTATCGCTTGGACCTGGCCGAGCTGTTCCGCGCACTCGAGGACAAGCAGGAATGGGCATCGCTCTCGTTTTCGGTGCTGGAGCGTGCGAGCGACGGCAAGTGCGCCGCCCGCGCCTATTCCAACCTGGGCCAGTACTTCTTGGAGCCCGAGACCGAGAATGTCTCGGCCGCCGTGGGTTGCGCGCGTCTGGCACTGCGCTTAGCGCCCAACGATGCACACACGACGCGCCTGCTCAACAAGATCCATACCACCTATCCGGATGCCGCCGAGGAGAGCGACGAGCACGTGATGGGTGAACTGGCCCTGCAAGGCGTGCCGACCTCGCCTTCGGCCGAGATTGCCATCTGCCTGATTATGTGCGCGACAGATGCTGCAAGCGACGGCGACAAGCAGGAGGCCACGCGCCTGACGGTGCGTGCTCGCGACTTGGTGGGCGAGGAGGCCTGCGCGGCGATTATCAAACTGGTGCGCGAGAGCGACGCTGAGCTCAATGCTGAGCGCAAGGCAAAGCGCGATGCCGCGGGCTCAAACGCCGATGGAGCCAAGGAGGCCGGCGATGCCCAGTAAGCGCGAGCGCAAGCTCATCTCCAAGAATCGCTCGGCACACCACGAGTACTTTATCGATGAGACCTTTGAGTGCGGCATTGAGCTGAGTGGCACCGAGGTTAAGTCGATTCGCGAGCGCGCGTGCCAGATCACCGACACCTTTGCACTGATTCGTGGCGGCGAGTGCTGGCTCGTGGGGCTGCATATTCATCCTTATAGCCATGGTGGCGTGTGGAACCGCGACCCTGATCGCCGTCGTCGTCTGCTGCTGCACCGCAAGGAGATTGACTTTCTCGACGGTAAGCTACGTAATCGCGGCTATGCCCTGGTGCCGCTGGAGCTGTATTTTAATACCGACGGCCGCGTAAAGCTGCTGCTGGGCCTAGGCCGCGGCAAGAAGCTTTACGACAAGCGCGAGGATATGGCCAAGCGCGACGTTCAGCGCGAGATTGACCGCGCCCTCAAGGAGCGCAACCGTTAGGCACTCTGTATAAGTTGCGGTGGAATAGTTCCTGTTTGAGGCCAAATAGCCGACAAGCAGGAACTATTTCACCGCAACTTGGTGGAGAGACTTGGCTGACCTGCAATCTTGGCACATATATGTATAGGGCGGTGTCCGTTACGGGCGCCGTCTTTTTGTGGGTACATACATCCATAAGGTACCAACCCGGGTTAGGGGAGTGATCGTTATGGACAAAACTGCGTTCTTTACCATGCCGAGCGGTCTGTACGTGGTGAGCGCCGCGGCAGACGGGCTGCGCGCCGGCTGCGTCATCAACACGGCGGTGCAGGTGACGTCCGCACCGCCGCGCATTTCGGTTGCCGTGAACAAGGACAACGTTACCTCGGGCGTCATCGCATCGGCCAAAGCGTTCGCGCTGACCGTGATCGATCAGACCGCCGACATGCTCTACATCGGTAACTTTGGGTTCCGCACCAGCAGCGATTATGACAAGTTTGCCAAATACGAGACCCGCGAGACGGCTCTGGGCATGCCCTATGTGCCCGAGCACGCGGCAGCGCTGTTTAGCTGCCGTTTGATCGACACTGTGGATGTGGGCACGCATCTGCTGTTTATCGGCGAGGTCGAGGGTGCCGAGCGCCTGAGCGACGAGACGCCGCTGACGTACGACTACTATCACAAGGTTCTGAAGGGCAAGACGCCTCCGAAGGCCTCGTCCTATCAAGGCTAGAATTGTTGTAAAAACACTTGCATTATTTTATTGAGAACATATACTAATAAGCGAAGTACATCACCAGTCGCGTTCGAGAGGAGAACATCATGGCTGAGGAGAAGAAGACGTATAAGTTTGTGTGCGTCGTTTGCGGTTACGAAGTTGAGGTCGATACGCCCGAGCTGCCCGAGGACTACGTGTGCCCGGTGTGCGGCGTCGGTCCCGATCAGTTTGAGCTCGTCGAGGAGTAACTCGCAGGCACACGGCGAAAGCCGAACATAGCTCTGTCCAAGGGTCCCGGCTGGATATTCCGCCTGGGACCCTTTTGATTTATCTGACGGTTTAAAACGGCCTTACGTGTTACAGATTGAGACGTTATATCTGGACAGCCACGCTATCCCAATTACATCCCCGTTAGCAGCACGATGTCGAGAATCGTCACGATGACGCCGATCCCTACGAGCAGCGCGTTGAGCGGGCGCGAGTTGGCGTATTTGCCCATAACGCGGGGCGAACTGGTGAGTCGTATGAGCACAAAGACCGTAATCGGCAACTGAAGCGACAACAATGCCTGACTCCAGATGAGACCCTCAAAAGGATTCGGGACGATCAGGCACGCCGCCACTGCGCCGACGAAACAGACCGCCACTCCAATCGATGAGTGCCGGTCGTGGATGTCGTATTCCTCGTCGAACATGCCCGCGGTGATGGTTCCCGCCGCCATGCCCGCTGTCACGCTGCTCGATAGTCCCGCGAACAGCAGCGCTACCGCAAAGATGGTCGAGCTCGCCGGGCCCAAGATGGGGGAGAGCGTGGCCGCTGCGACGGCGAGGTCGTCTACGACAATGCCGTGCGCAAAGAAGGTCGTTGCGGCCAGGATGACCATGGCCGAGTTGATCGCCCAGCCCACGCCCATCGAAAAGAGCGTGTCGAAGAGCTCATAGCGCAGACGCTCTTCGATAACCTGCTCGCCTTGGCCTTCGAAGTGCATGGATTGGATGACCTCGGAGTGCAGGAAGAGGTTGTGGGGCATAACGACCGCGCCTAGGACACTTACGATAATCGCGGCCGAGCCGGTGGGCATACGGGGTGTGATCCAGCTTGTGGCGGCTTGCGGCCAGTCGACGTTGACTAGTGCAAGCTCGGCCAAAAACGAAAGTCCTACCACGCCCACGAAGGCGATGATCCATCGCTCGGCGCGTTTGTAGGAGCTTGTCATGAGCATGGCAATCGATGCCGCCGCGACGATGACGCAGCCGGCGCGTACGGGCAGGCCAAAGAGCATTTGAAGCGCGATCGCACCGCCCAGGACTTCGGCCATGGCGGTGGCGATGGTCGCGAGGTAGGCGCTGGCGAGCACCGTGCGCCCAACGAAGCGGGGGAGAAAGCGGGTCGTGGCCTCGGCAAGGCAGGCGCCCGTGGCGATGCCCAGGTGCGCCGCGTTGTGCTGCAAGACGATCAGCATAATCGTGGACAGCGTGACGATCCACAGCAGCGCGTAGCCAAACTGCGAGCCCGCGGCCATATTGGAGGCCCAGTTGCCCGGGTCGATAAAGCCGACGGTCACGAGCAGCCCGGGGCCGATATGCCGCGCAATGTCTAGGCCTCCGTGACCACCGGTGCGTCGGGAGCCAAAGTGTTGTTTGAGATGGTTGAGCATGGTGCGCTCCTGCGTGCCGTTTGTTTGACGCCGCAAAGGATACCCGTTTTAGGCTCGAAGTTAACCAAGACTAACAAAATTGCTGTATTTGAATAGGATGATGAAGGGGGCTGCCGAAATGTCTTGATCTGTAACAACTAGGGATGGAAATTGGGTCTTACTGTTACAGATTGAGATGTTTGAAGCGGTGAGCTTACAGGTCGAACTTGGGGCCCTTGTTGCCGTCCTTGAGGTCGGCGGTGTCCACTCGTAGGGTGTGCGTTACGCGATTGTTTCGAAACGGGCGGGAAACACAACGGGCCGGCGGTGCTCCTAGTATGCCTATTCAACTGACTGTCTAATATCTAGGGGAGGATCGCGATGCAGGCAGATTCCGCTCAGCAGCAGGGCCTTTATCGCCCCGAATTCGACCACGATGCATGCGGCATCGGCGCGCTTGCCGATATCAACGGTGAGCGCCATCACCAGATTCTGGACGATGCACTGTCCATTCTGGTCAACTTGGAGCACCGCGGTGGCACCGGACTCGAGAAGAACACCGGCGACGGCGCTGGTATCCTGTTCCAGGTTCCGCATCACTTTTTCCGTAAAGAGGCTCAAAAGTGTGGCCAGATTCTGCCGGCAGAGGGCGACTATGGCGTGGCCATGCTGTTCTTCCCGCAGGACGAGAAGGGCGTAGAGGATGCCCGCCGCGTGTTTGAGGAGGGCTGCGCCGAGGCCGGCGTGCCGCTGCTCTTTTGGCGCGAGGTGCCCGTCGACCCGCACGACCTGGGCGAGACGGCCCGCGCCTGCATGCCTACTATCCTGCAGGCTTTCCTGGGCCGTCCGGACGACACGCCCGCCGGCGATGCCTTTGAGCGTCGCCTGTACGTGTGCCGCCGCACCATCGAAAAGAAGGCCGACGCCGAGTTTGCCCTGCGCGACAAGATCTTCTATGTGTGCTCCATGAGCTCGCGCACCATCGTGTACAAGGGCATGCTTGTGGCCACGCAGATGCGCCGTTTCTTCATCGATCTCAACGACGCCGCCGTCAAAACGGCCGTGGCGCTCGTCCACTCGCGCTACTCCACCAACACCACGCCCAGCTGGGAGCGCGCACATCCCAACCGCTTTATCATCCACAACGGCGAGATCAATACCCTCAAGGGCAACGTGAACTGGATTCGCGCCCGCGAACCCAACCTGTACAGCCCCGTGCTGCAGCACGATCTTGAGCGCGTGATGCCCATCATCAACCGCGAGGGCTCCGACTCCGCGATTTTGGACAATGTGCTTGAGTTTTTGGTCATGAACGGTCGTCCGCTCACGCGTGCCGCATCCATGCTGCTGCCCGAGCCGTGGGACCACAACGACAGCCTGAGTGAGGAGCGCCGCGCCTACGACGCTTACCAGTCCATGCTCATGGAGCCGTGGGATGGCCCGGCGGCCATCGCCTTTACCGACGGTCGCACGCTGGGTGCCGCCCTCGACCGTAACGGCTTGCGTCCCGCCCGCTACTACGTGACGCGCGACGGTCGCTTTATGCTGGCAAGCGAGGTGGGCACCATCGAGGTAAGCCCCGAGAACATCCTGACGAGCGGCTGTCTGGGGCCGGGTCAGATGCTCGAGGTCGACTTTGCCCGCGGCCGCGTCATCTACAACGACGAGCTGCGCGCCCGTTACGCCAAGGAAAAGCCCTACCGTGATTGGATTGCCGAGGAGACGCTGACCGTCGACGCGCTCGATAGGCCCGCCGCGCCCGCGCCCGCCGAGGACGCCGAGGTGCCTGCCACCGTGCGCATGGCCAAGCTCGGCTACCACTGGGATGACGTCGACGAGGTCGTGCGTCCCATGGCCCAGCAGGGCAAGGCCCCGCTTGCCTCGATGGGCATCGATGCGCCGCTGGCCTGCCTGTCCAAGAAGACGCGCTCGTTCTTCGATTACTTCTATCAGCTGTTCGCCCAGGTCACGAATCCGCCGATTGATGCCCTGCGCGAGCATATGGTCACCTCGACCACGCTCTACCTGGGCAACCACGGCAACCTGCTCGAGGACTCCCGTACGGCCTGCCAGCTGGTGCGCCTGGAGCGCCCGCTGCTGAGCGAGGAGGAGTTCGACCGCATTTGCGCGATTGACCGTGTTGGCTTTAAGACCCGCCGGTTCCGTGCCGTGTACCGCCGCGACGCGGGTGAGGGCGCGCTGCAGGCTGCGCTCAAGCAGCTTGCCGAAGACGTCGAGGCTGCGGTTCGCGATGGCGTGAACATCGTGGTGCTGAGCGATCGCGCCGGAGCGGGCGAGGTGCCCGTGCCGTCGCTGCTCGCCGTGGGCTGCGTGCACAACCACCTGATCCGTGCCGGCGTGCGCACCTTTGCCGATATCGTGGTGGAGTGCGGCGATGCCGTGTCTCCGCACGACTTTGCGGCGCTGGTGGGCTACTCCGCAAGCGGCATCTACCCGTACAACGCGCATGCGTGCATCCGCAATCTGGCGGCACGCGGCGACCTGGACGTGACGGCCGAGCAGGGCATCGCCAATTACAACAAGGCCGCGACGGCGGGCATCGTCTCCATCATGTCCAAGATGGGCATCTCCACGGTGCAGAGCTACCACTCCGCGCAGATCTTCGAGGCCGTGGGCTTTACGCCGGAGTTCGTCAACGCGTACTTCGCCGGCACGGTGAGCCGTGTGGGCGGTATGGGTGTCGAGGATGTCGAACGCGAGCAAAATGAGCGCTATGACGCCGCGCTTGCTATCCTTAAGAGCCCGGCTCCCGATCAGCTGCCCACGTTGGGCCTGACCAAGTGGCGCCCGCTCGGCGGCGAGGATCACCTCATCGATCCGCAGACTGTCTACTTGCTGCAGACCGCCTGCCGTGAGGACAGCTACGACACCTTTAAGGAGTACAGCGCCCGCCTGCGCCGCACCGGCCGTGCCGTGCGCCTGCGCGACCTGCTGGACTTTGATGCCAGCGGCCGCACTCCGGTGGCACTCGACGAGGTCGAGCCCGCGCTCAACATCGTCCGCCGCTTTAACACCGGCGCCATGTCGTACGGCTCCATCAGCAAGGAAGCACACGAGTGCATGGCCATCGCCATGAACCGCCTGCATGGCCGTTCCAACTCCGGCGAGGGCGGCGAGGACCCGCGCCGCGAGACCCCGCTGGCTAACGGTGACTCCAAGAACTCCGCGATCAAGCAGGTAGCAAGTGCGCGATTTGGCGTGACGAGCCGCTACCTGTGCAGCGCCTTCGAGATTCAGATCAAGATGGCCCAGGGCGCCAAGCCCGGCGAGGGCGGCCACCTGCCCGGCAAGAAGGTCTACCCATGGATTGCCGAGGTCCGTCAGTCCACGCCCGGCATCGGCCTGATCTCGCCTCCGCCGCACCACGACATCTACTCCATCGAGGACCTGGCAGAGCTGATCTTTGACCTTAAGAACGCCAACCCCGGCGCGCGCGTGTCGGTCAAGCTGGTCAGCGAGGCCGGCGTCGGCACCATCGCCACTGGTGTTGCCAAGGGCGCTGCCGACAAGATTTTGATCAGCGGCCACAACGGCGGCTCGGGTGCCGCTGCGCGCGACTCTATCTGGCACGCGGGCCTGCCGCTGGAGCTCGGTCTTGCCGAGGCCCAGCAGACGCTGCTGCAAAACGGCCTGCGCTCGCGCGTAGTGCTCGAGGCCGACGGCAAGCTCATGGACGGCACCGATGTTGCCGTCGCCTGCCTGTTGGGCGCCGAGGAATTTGGCTTTGCGACCATGCCGCTCATCTCCATGGGCTGCCTCATGCAGCGCGACTGCCAGCAGGATACCTGCCCGGCCGGCATCGCCACGCAAAACTGCCGCCTGCGTCGCGGCTTCCGCGGCAAACCCGAGCACGTCGAGCACTTTATGCTCTTTGTTGCCGAGCAGCTGCGCGAGGTCATGGCGAGCCTGGGCTTCCGCACCGTCGACGAGATGGTCGGCCATCCCGAGTGCTTGCGCCAGATTGAGGTCCCGGGCAACCGCAAGGCTAACCTGCTGGATCTGTCGCCCGTGCTGGCGAGCGCGACCTGTGAGTTTGGTGCCCACATCCCGGGTGCCGACGGCCGTCACTTCCTGCCCCAGATGGCTGCGGACAGCGAGCTCGACAAGACGCTCGACTCCACGTTGTTTGTGCCCTATACGGCCGATGCCCGTGCGCACCTGCGTCCGATTCGCTTCCGCGCCGATATCGCCAACGTCAACCGCTGCGTGGGCACCATCTTGGGCAACGCGGTGACCAAGGCGCATCCCGAGGGCCTGCCCGCCGGCTCCATCACTATCGATTGCGACGGTTCGGCCGGTCAGAGCTTTGGCGCCTTCCTGCCGCGCGGCATTACGCTCAACGTGTACGGCGACGCCAACGACTACTTTGGCAAGGGCCTTTCGGGCGGCGAGGTGTCGGTGCGCCCCAACCCGCATGCGACCTACAAGTTCGATGAGAACATCATCGTGGGCAACGTTGCGTTCTTTGGCGCCACGAGCGGCCGCGGCTTCATTAACGGCCTGGCAGGCCAGCGCTTTGGCGTACGCAACTCCGGTGCCACGGTGGTGGTCGAGGGCTGCGGCAACCATGGCTGCGAGTACATGACGGGTGGTCTGGCGCTCATCCTGGGCGAGGTCGGGCAGAACTTCGCCGCCGGCATGACGGGTGGCGTGGCCTATGTCTTTGACCAGTACGGCACGCTCGATGCCCGTGTGAACCACGAGAGCGTTGAGCTTAAAGCCCCGACGGCCGGCGAGCTGGCGCAGATTCGCGAGCTCATCCAGGAGCACGTGGACGTGACGCAGAGCCCGCGCGGCATTAAGCTGCTCTACAGCTTTGAGACGATGAGCAAACACTTTGTGAAGGTCATTCCGACCGAGTACGAGCGCGTGCTGGCGATTGTCGCCGCCGCCGAGGCCGTCGGCAAGATGCATGCGCAGGCCGAGGAGCTGGCGTTTGACATTGTGACCGGTCGCGCGAGTGACGCGGATGTTGCTCGCTTCGATGTTGCGGGCGGTGCTGCGGGTGCTGCGTCCGTGGCTGCCAGCTCTGTTGCTTCGACCAAGAAGGAGGCGTAAGTGCCATGGGTAAGCCCGGTGCTTTTCTTGATATCGATCGCGTGACCCATGAGCTGCGCCCCGTGGAGGAGCGCAGCCGCGATTTCGATCCGCTGTACGTGGAGCTCGACGACGACGCGCGCCGTGCCCAGGCGAGTCGCTGCATGATGTGCGGTGTGGCGTTTTGTCAGATGGGCGCGAGCTTTGGCAAGGCACGTCCGAGCGGCTGTCCGCTGCACAACCTGATTCCCGAGTGGAACGAGCTGGTGTACCGCGGCCGTTGGGACGAGGCTGCCGAGCGCCTGTCACTCACCTCGCCCATGCCCGAGTTCACGAGTCGCGTGTGCCCGGCGCTGTGCGAGGCCGCATGCAACCTGGGCTCGGTCGATGGCCAGCCCACGACGATTCACGACAATGAGCGCGCGATCAGCGACCATGAGTGGGCCAACGGCGGTCCGCGCCGCTTTGAGCCGGCAGGGGAGGGCGCACCCACGGTTGCCGTGGTGGGCTCCGGTCCTGCTGGTCTGGTGGCAGCATGGGAGCTTGCGCGTCGCGGTGCCCGCGTGACGGTGTTTGAGCGTGACGACCGCCCGGGCGGCCTGCTCATGTACGGCATTCCCAACATGAAGCTCGAGAAGTCCGTGGTCGAGCGTCGCGTGGCGCTCATGCGCGAGCTGGGCATTGTGTTCGAGCTGAGTGCCGACGTGAGCGATCCCAAGGTTACCGCCAAGCTCGACGACTTTGACGCCGTCGTGGTGGCTGCCGGCGCCCGTGCTCCGCGTGGGCTTTCGGCTGCGAACATTGATGCCCCGGGCGTGGTGTATGCCGTGGACTACCTGACGGCTTCGACCGTCTCGGTGCTCGATGGCGGCGACCCCGCGGTGAACGCGCGCGGCCTGGACGTTGTGGTCATTGGCGGCGGCGATACCGGTAACGACTGCGTGGGCACCGCGGTACGTCAGGGTGCGCGCAGCGTGCGCCAGTTTGAGTTCTTGCCGGCGGCGCCTGATGCGCGCGCGGCGAGCAACCCCTGGCCGCAGTGGCCCAACGTGAAGAAGACCGATTACGGCCAGCAGGAGGCCATCGCTGCCATGGGCGGCGAGATGCGCGCTTGGGGTGTGGATACGATCGAGGTACTGTTGGACAAGAAGGGCGCGGCCGCGGGCCTGCGCGTGGTCGATCTGGATTGGTCGGCTGGCAAGCCCGAGCGCATCGCGGGCTCCGAGCACGAGGTGCCGGCCCAGCTGGTGCTCATCGCCTGCGGTTTTACGGGCCCGGAGCACGGTGTGTTCGATGCAGTGAGCGTGCCTGTTGCCACCGCTGGTCGTCCGCTGCCGGTGATGGCTGCCGAGGGCTCGCACCTTGCGGCCCGTGTCGACGGCGTCGCCGCGGATGCCGCGCCGGTGTATGTGGCGGGTGATGCTCGCAACGGCAGCTCGCTCGTGGTGAACGCCATGGCCGATGCCCTGGCCTGCGCAGCCGAAGTCGCCGATGCGCTGGAGCTGTAAAGTAGTCATTTAAGAACGTCCCCAATGACTAGTCATTTTTTTGTCTAGTCGTTGGGGACACTCTTTGCGAGCGATTTGCTCGTTTGTCGACGTACGGGTGTTCATTTGTCGACTTCTTGGGCTGTGGTCACCTGTTGTTTCTGTGGTGGCTGTGGGTATCTGGCTCAAAAGGGCGGGTTTGCCGTCTATGTTTACCTGCGGTTTTGTTGCGGTGCGCATTTTCGATCAAGCTTTTCGTCAAGTGTTTGGTCAGCATCTGGTTTGCAGCCGGAGGCCTATTTTGCCCGCGCTGGTCGTGGCCGACCACCCTCCTCGTAAGCTCAAATTGAGGTCTATCAGTTTGAGGAGGATGCCATGACTGACCACGCTTTAGACCGAGCGCAGCTAGCCGAAGCCGTCGGCAACGATATTGCCGACATGGCCCATTTTTGGATGCTGCGGAAGTTCCAGTTTTTGGAGCCGGCGCGCGAACAGTTCGAGATCATTGTCGACCCGTGGCTCAGCTATTACACCGAGCCTTCGCAAAACGAAATCATGGCCTACAACATGGCATTTACCGATTGGCTGCTCTTCGAGCGCCCCTATCGCCATGGCAAGACGCTGCTCGAGCTGTATGTTGAAGAGCCGCCGACATCGCTTTCGCCTGCCTCGCTCAAGCGGCTCGAGCAGGTACGCGACACGCAGTATTTCTCGCGCTTTGGCATTTTGGACAAGGATCCTGCGACTGGTATGGTCGCGCTGAAGGACACGCGCGCCGACCGTCGCTTTGATGTCTACGACCCGCATATCGTGCAAAAGGAGCATTGGAGCGACGGAGCGATTGCGGTGCGCCTCGCCTGCGTCGACGATGTCTGGCTGACGGCGGGACAACTCTATCTGTATGACATCGCACGCCTGAGTGACACGGCGGTCGATGGGCCTGGTGCGGTGCATCCGGAGGACCTGCAGGATGGCTTTGACACCTCGTGCATCAGTTTCTTCTTGCGTCTGGTCCGCGACATCATGGGCGCCCAGGGGCGGTACGTAAAGTCGCTCAACATCTACGAGCAGGAGTGGGAGTAGGGGATGTGACTGGCGTCGCCTGCTGCCCCTGACTTTGTCTCAATCTGTAACGTTTAGGGACAAAAAACCGGTCTACCTGTTACAGATCGAGACGAACGCTTGGGCGCCGCTGGTTTGTCTAAATCTGTAACGTTTGGGGGCTGGAGAACGTCTAACTGTTACAGAACGAGACGTTTGGCACCTGGTTGGGGGAATGTCTCAATCTGTAACATCTACAGGCCAAAATTCGACCTACCTGTTACAGATTGAGACAAAGGGTGGACGCGGTACCGAAAGATCTTGGTCTGTAACATCTAGCGGTCAAAAATCGGTCTTTCTGTTACAGATCGAGGCGTTTGCCGACAGTGGCAGCGGTGACAATGGTCCATTTGTCCGATGTGGTGGTGATGGAAGTGTCTAATACCGTTTTTAAACACAAGCATGCAGCACGTAACACCTTGGCGCGGAACAGGATGCTCGCGCGGCTCACGGAGGCGACCGAGCAAGGTGCACTGCTCGCAACGCATGACAATGCCGAGCTCATGTGGCTACGACGCCATGTTGGAACCGACGATATCGCGGAGCCCGAGCCGTACCTGTTCTGTTTTCAGCATGATTGGGATGCATTGACGCCGGCGGAGCGAGCGCTGAGGACTATCAAAGGGCTTGCGGAGTTTCATCCCGATTGGGCGTTTTGGGGCTATGACGCGGCGCTTTTGTGGGGTCTGGAGGTGCCGAATGATCTGCTCGGGCCACGATATCTTGTTAAGACGGGTTGCTCGGTGCCGCTGAGTGCAGGATGTCGGCTGTTGCGTCCGCAGGCGGCGGGTGCACTTGAACAAGCCGACGGCGTGCAGGTGACGTCGTTTTGGCGCACGGTGGAGGATTGCTTACTGCGTGCGCCGTTCTCCTACGGGTTGGCGATTGCCGATTCTGCACCGCGGGCGAAAGGCGTATCACGTTGGGATTTGTGCGAGCGCCTCCGCGCCGATTGCGAGGGCAGGCGAGGGTATCGCAGGGCACAGGTGATTGCGTCGTATGCGGACGGGCTGTCCGAAAACGGCGGCGAGTCTCGGTTCCGAGCGTTCTTTATTGCGTACGGCTTTCCAGTTCCGGAGCTGCAGGTGGAGTTTCGCGACCCGCTCGATCCGAGCCAGGCGTTTCGCGTCGACTATTTTTGGCGGCTCATGGACGGGACGTGTGTCATCGGCGAGCTCGACGGAAAGGGGAAGTACACCTTGCAGAACGGCGAGGGTCGGGAGTCGGTCGGCCCATTCGTGGCAGAACGTCAGCGAGAGTCCCATCTGACGATGCTCGGGCACAAGGTGCTTCGGTTTACGTTTGATGAACTCAAGAACCCGGGGAAGCTGGCTGAAAAGATGAGGTTGGCGGGTATTCCGCGACGGCCCGATTTGGCTGAGGAGTGGAGACGTCAGTGGTATGGGCGCTGAGAGGTTTTGTCTCGATCTGTAACGTTTAGAAGTTGTTTGAGTTCGTAATTGTTACAGATCGAGACAAACCGGTGAAACGTCGACCGAATGTCTCGATCTGTAACATCAGGGGGCCCAATAACCCTGTACCTGTTACAGATCGAGACATTCCCCTGATGTTGCTGGGGTGGGGCTGCAACGTATTCCGTCCCCCACATCCCCTCTTCCCTCCGTTAACCGATATGCTCGACTTTAGGTCGCTGCATTAGGTGATAATGGACAAATGTTCAAGTTAATCGTGAGGGAGGAGCTCGATATGGCGTCTGCCGATCGTCCCACGTTGTTTATCAATGCGACCGTCTTGGATGGCTCGGAGCATATGGAGCCGCAGCCCGATATGGCCGTGGCCGTCGAGCGTGGCATCATCACCTGGATTGGTCCGAGCGCCGTGGCGCAGGCGCCGGCGGGCGCCGAGGTCATCGACCTGGCAGGGGCGTATCTCATGCCGGGCCTCATCAATATGCATGTGCATCTGTGCGGTTCGGGCAAACCGGTTTCGGCGGGCGATGCGGGCGCGCTGATGAAGAAGCTCGATAATCCCGTGGGGCGCGCCATCGTGCGCCATATCTTCAAGGGCAGCGCTCAGCAGCAGCTGGCAAGCGGCGTGACCACGGTGCGCGGCGCGGGCGACCCGCTGTTTGCCGATCTGGCCGTGCGCGATGCTATCGATGCCGGCAAGTATCAAGGTCCTCGCCTGGTGGCGCCGGGAACGGGCGTCACGGTGCCGGGCGGCCATGGTGCGGGCCTGTTCGCCCAGGTGGCCAACAGTCCCGCCGAGGCAGCCGAACAGGTGCGCGACCTGTATGTGCGCGGTGCCGACGTCATTAAGCTGTTCGTAACGGGCGGCGTATTCGATGCGACCGAGGTGGGCGAGCCGGGCGTGCTGCGTATGCCGGTGGAGGTTGCCACGGCGGCATGCAAGGCGGCGCACGATATGGGCCTTCCGGTTATGGCCCATGTCGAGAGTACCGAGGGCGTGAAGGCCGCGCTTGAGGCCGGCGTTGACACGATTGAGCACGGCGCTCCGTTGACACCCGAGATCTTGGAGCTGTACCGTGGCGCCGCGGGCACGCAGCTCGAGGGGCGTGCTCCGAGTGTGACCTGCACTATCAGCCCGGCGCTGCCGTTTGTATTGCTCGACCCGGAAAAGACCCATTCGACTGACACGCAAAAGAAGAACGGCGATATCGTGTGCTCGGGTATTATCGAGAGCGCTCGTGCCGCACTGGAAGCTGGCGTTAAGGTGGGCCTTGGCACGGACTCGAGCTGCCCGTTCGTGACGCAGTACGACATGTGGCGTGAGGTGGCCTATTTTGCCAAGTATGTCGGCGTGAGCAACGCCTTCGCGCTGCATACAGCTACGCAAGTCAATGCTGAGCTGCTGGGGCTGGGCGGCGAGACCGGCACAATTGAGTGCGGCAAGGCTGCCGATATCTTGGTGACGCGCGAGAACCCGCTCGATGACCTGTGCGCTCTGCGTGAGCCGATGCACGTGATGTGTCGCGGCGATCTGGTGCGCAAGCTCAAGGTGAAGCGCATCCTCGAGGTGGACGCCGAGCTCGACGCGATTATGGCCATGCCTGCCGAGGCGTTGGCCGAGGAGCTTGCCCGCGATGGCGTGGCGTAAGCGCGCGATATGGTGATGCGACAAAGGGACAATCCTTTTGTCATAATCAGAAAAAGCCGAGGTCCCAGTGCGAGGCCTCGGCTTTTATTTGTCCCATGGTATGGCGGCTATGAGCGCGTCTCCATCTTGGCATGGCACTTGGGGCAGGTGACGCGGATCTTGCCTTTGCCCTTGGGAACGGAGAGCATCTGGCCGCAGTTGGGGCACTTAAGATAGGCCGTGGTCTTGCGGCCCTTCCACATCTTCTTGGCTGTGCGCTTGGCACGTTCAAAGTCTTCCTTGCTAGTACCGGCTGCGCGCGAGGCGTTGGCCGCTGCAGCTCCGCCGCCCAAGCTAGCTACAAACTTGCCCAAGCCGGGTACGTTTGCAGTCGCGGCGACAAAGGCCTCGTTCTCCTTGTGACGTGCGTCGATATTTTTGGACAGGCCGCGCAGCACGCCAATCACGATTACGGCGATGGCAATCCAGCTGAGCCACTGGATGCGGGCTATCGATCCGATCATCGCGATGACGATGCCGGCAAAACCCATCACGATGGTGAGTTCATCGGCACCATTGCGACCCTTCATAAAGTCATTCATGCAAATTGCCTTTCGTTCGATATGCTGCACGCCTTTATACCCGATTTAGAGCAAGGGGGACAGGTTAATCTGCACCAATGTGGTGCAAACATACCTGTCCCCGGAATACCAAGACGGTGCAAACGTACCTGTCCCCAATGCCCCAATTACTTGGAGAGTTTGTCGACGACGCGTTCGATTTCGGCGAGTTTGGCGGCTTTGAGGTCTTCGTCGCCCGATTCGATTGCCGAAGTCACGCAGCCCTCGATATGCGCCTTGAGCACGTCGGCGTTAATGCGCGCGAGGAGCGCCTGTGTGGCCATGAGCTGTGTGGAGATATCGACGCAGTAGCGGTCCTCCTCGACCATCCGCAGGATGCCGTCGATCTGACCGCGTGCCGTCTTGAGCATGCGGGTCACCGATTTATGGTCTGCCATCATGGCGGGTCCTCGTTTCTGGTCGGGGGTACGTGCGGGTCGTTATGCGGCGGTCACCGAAAGGGCGTGGAACTTCTCGCCGGCGCCCTCGACGGCGGCAGCGAGCTGCTCAGCGGTCACGGTGTCGGCGCACTCCACCTGTACGGTCTGAGTCTCGTGATCGGCGTCGGCGTCGGTCACGCCGGCCACGTTGAGCAACGCCGTCTCGACGGTGGCGTCGCAGTGGCCGCACATAAGGCCGGAAGTCTTAATTGTGAAACGCATGGGTATTCCTCTCTGTTGTGTCGGCTTTCCCAGGCACCCGACCTTGACCTTCAAGCCGTCGCTCGCGTACCAAAGTACGCGTCGCTCCTCTTTCAGGTCAATCTCGGGCACCTGGAAAACCCGTTCTAAATGGACTTAATGGCGATCCTTTTTTGCCACTTTGGGCTTAAAGGATTTTAGGCGCAGAGCGTTGCTTACGACACATACGCTCGACAGGCTCATGGCCGCAGCGCCAAACATCGGCGAGAGCTGCCATCCGGTGAGCGGGAAGAACACGCCCGCCGCCAGCGGAATGCCGATGCCGTTGTAGAACAGCGCCCAGAACAGGTCCTGCTTGATGTTGCGGATCGTGGCGCGCGAAAGCTCGATGGCCCGCGCAACATCCATGAGGTCACTGCGCATGAGCACCACATCAGCCCCTTCTTTGGCGATGTCGGCGCCGGTGCCGATAGCAAGGCCCACGTCGGCGCGCGCCAGGGCGGGGGAGTCATTGATGCCGTCGCCCACCATGGCGACCTTGCCGCCCGCATCCTGCAGTTCGCGCACGTGGCGTTCCTTGTCGGCGGGGAGAACGTCGGCGATGACCTGTTCGCTGCTCAGCCCCACGCGGCGGGCGATCGCTTCGGCGGTGACGCGGTTGTCGCCGGTGAGCATGCGCACGTCGACGCCAAGCGAGCGCAGTGCGGCGATGGCCCCGGCGCTCGTCTCCTTGACCTCGTCAGCCACGGCAACGGTGCCGGCAAGCTCGCCGTTCTTGGCAAAGAACAGCGGCGTCTTGCCCTCGGCGGCAAATTGCTCGGCAAGACCCGCGGGCACGGTAACGCCCAACTCGTTCATCAGGCGTACGTTGCCGGCTGCAATGGCGTTTTGCCCCTCGCGCGCCGTAACGCCGCGACCGGGCACGGCGGTAAAGTCCTCGACCATGCGTGCGACGATCTCGCGTGTCTCGCACTCGGCCATAATCGCCTCGGCCAGCGGGTGCTCGCTCGAGCGCTCCAACGCGGCGGCCAGCTTGAGCAGCGCCTTTTCGCTCATGGCGGGCGAGCCGTCGGCGCGCGTGGCTGCCACGATATCGGTCACGGCAGGCTTACCGCGGGTGACGGTGCCCGTCTTGTCGAGCACCACGGTGCCCACGCTGCGCAGGTTCTCCAGTGCCTCGGCGCTCTTAAACAGAATGCCCATCTCGGCGCCCTTGCCGGTGCCGACCATAATGGCGACGGGCGTGGCCAGGCCCAGCGCGCACGGGCAGCTGATCACCAGCACAGCGACGGCGGAGGTGAGCGCTTCGTTGACGCTTCCGGTCAGTGCCATCCACACCACGAAGGTCACGGCCGAGATCACGAACACCACGGGCACAAACACGCCGGCGACCTCGTCGGCCAGGCGGGCGATGGGCGCCTTGGTGGCGTTGGCATCCTCGACGAGCTGGATAATCTTGGCGAGCGACGTGTCGGCGCCCACACGCGTGGCGCGGAAGGTAAACGAGCCCGTGCGGTTGACCGTGGCCGCATTGACAGTGTCGCCGGCGGTCTTCTCCACGGGGATGGACTCGCCGGTGAGCGCGCTCTCGTCCACGGCCGAGCTGCCCTCGAGCACCACGCCATCGACGGGGATGGACTCGCCGGGGCGCACGCGCAGGACCTGGCCGGGAAGGATGGCGTCGACATCGACGGTGGTTTCGGTGCCGTCCTCTGCTACGACGGTCGCGGTCTTGGGCGCCAAGTCGATGAGCGCCTCGATGGCGCCGCCGGTCTTGGATTTGCTGCGTGTCTCGAGATATTTGCCCACGGTGACGAGCGACAGGATTGTGCCGGCGCTCTCAAAATACAGGTTGTCCATGCCCGTCATCATGGCCTCGTGGACCTGACCCGCGGCTAGCTGGTCGGCCATGATGAACATGGCGTAGAGCGACCAGGCGATGGAAGCAGTGGCGCCCACGGCAATAAGGGCGTCCATGGTAGGCGCGCCGTGCGCAAGCGATTTAAACCCGTTGATAAAGTATGCGTCGTTGACGTAGACGATGGGAATGAGCAGGACGAGCTCGGTGAGCGCGAGCGTCATGCTGTGGGTGTGGTCGGTGAAGACGCCGGGCAGTGGCCAACCGAGCATGTGCCCCATGCCTATGTAGAACAGTGGGATGAGGAATACGATCGAGACGATGAGGCGGGTGCGCATGGCAGAGGCGGCGGCCTCCAACTTTTTGGTCGGCGACTCCATATGGGCGGCGCCGGACCTGGCTTGCGCACTTCCGCTTTGGACAGCGTCGGTGCCCGCGCTGACGGGCGAGGCCGAGTAGCCCGCGCGGTCGACAGCGGTGCAGATGTCGTCGGGGGAGACCTGCGCAGGGTCGTAGTCCACCAGCATAGAGCCGGCGAGCAGATTGACCGCGACGCTTTGGACGCCGTCGAGCTTGCTCACGGCACGGTCCACGTGCGCCTGGCAGGCGGCGCACGTCATGCCGCCCACATCGAACTTATCTTGAGCCATGGCTTCTCCTTTCTGTGACGTAGTGTCGGAAATGTTAACCATCCGATACTATACACCAATACCCCCTGGGGGTGTCCAGTACAGAAATAATATATGAGATTTCGTTACAGATGAGGATGGATGGTTGGCCGATGGACCGTCCCAACCAAGCATCTCAATCTGTAACATCTAGCAGGGAAAATGACCTCTAACTGTTACAGATCGAGACATTGCGTCGAGCCACAACTTAACGTCTCAATCTGTAATATCTGGGGACCGTTTTGCCTGCTAGATGTTACAGATCGAGACAAACCATTCGGGGGTAACCCGAACATCTCGATCTGTAACAGTAAGACCGATATTTGGGTCCTAGATGTTACGGATCGAGACAATCTCGGAGCAGATGCCCCGGGCATACAACGTAAAACGCCGGGGCGCCCGCGTGATGGGCGTCCCGGCGCATGCTGGGCAGGGTTTGCGAAGCGGTGGGAGGGAGGAGAAGCCGTCCTCCCGAAACCCTTACTCCTGACGACGTTTCTTGTCGGTTAGGAAGACTCCGGCGGCTACGAGCACGACACCTCCGATGACAAACGTCTCACCGGCGAGCGCAGCATTGTCGCCTGTGGCGGGAAGTGCCGAGTTGGCGGCCGTCTTGGCGTTGCCGGCAGACGGCTTTCCAGCAACCGGCTTAGCGGCAGCCTGCGTGATCTTGGCCTGCTCGGCCTTCGCCGCCTCTTGCTCCTGGTGGGCGATCTCGTCCTTCAGGGCTTGCTCGGCGGCTACGCGTTTTGCCTTCGCCTCGTTGTAGCTGTTGAGAGCCGCGGTGTAGGCGGGCGTCGCAGCATCAAGGTCTGCCTGAGCGGTATCAAGTGCGACCTTTGCGTTATGTTCTGCCTGCTTGGCGGCGACGCACTTGGCAAAGAGGGCATTGAGCGTATCGTTCGCGTTTGCGTCAGAGCCAGTAGCAATACCGTTTTCGACGTTGATGGACTTGAGCTTTCCAAGGGCGGAGGCAGCAACGTCCGATGCAGCCTGAGAATTCTCGACCGCCTGTTCGGCGTTCGCGATGGCATCATTTGCCGCACCAAGGGCGACTCCGGCCTCAGTCACTGCTGCGTCGGCGTCCTTCTTGGCCGCCTTGGCCGCGGTAAGATTGTTGGCCGCGTTGCTCAGGGCGTCGGCATGGGCCTTCTTTGAAGCAAAGTCGTTTTTCGTCGTGGTCAGATCGCTCGCAGCGTGCTCCGCGGTCGCCGCCTTGGCCTCGGCGTTGTCCTTCGCGGTGTCGAGGGCCTGCTTCTTGGCAGCCGCGTCGCGCTCCGCCTTTTCGAGAGCACTCTGGGCAGACGTCTGGGCTGCCGTGGCTTCATCAAGCGTTTGATGGGCCTTGTCAGCCTTTTCCTGAGCCGCAGCAACATCGGCAGAATACTTGGCAAGTTCCTTCTTTGCATCTTGCAGAGCCTGCTGCTTTACGAGAGTCTCTGCTTTGGCGTCATCAACCTTCTTCTGACTCTGAGCGGCTTGCTCTTGCGATGCCTTAAGCTCGGCGCGCTTCTGGTTGACGACCTGCTCTGCGGTCGCCACGTTACTTTGGGCGGCTTTGACCTGGTCTTCGGCTTCGGTAACTTTTCCGTTTGCCTTGGCGAGATTCTGCTCTGCTAGGGCAACAGCGGCGGCGGCACTTGCTACGCTGTCGTTCTTGGCGGCAAGGTTGCTGTTCGCGGTATCAACGCCTTCCTGCTTTTGAGCGGCGAGGGTCTCAGCTACCTTTACGGCATTGGCTTTCGATGCCGCTGTGCTGCGCTTTTGTTCAAGGTCCGTCTTTGCGGCGGCGAGCTTTTCGCTGGCTTTGGAGAGGCTCAGCTGATACTGATCAAAGAGATTCTCGAGTTCATCGATCGAGTATTCTTTCTCGTACGAACCGTAATCGTTGTCGATCTCCAAGACGAACACATACGGCCAAAGGGTTCCGCGCGAGTTGATGCCGTATCCCATGGTTTTGGCGTTAGGTTGTACGATATTCAAATAATGGCCGACGGTGCCAAAACCCACGCCTTGGGCTCCGAATTCGGTACCGTGACTCCAGAAAGTCTTCCAAGCATCTTTGGGGGCAACGTTGCCAAGGCCGGCTTTCGCTGCAGCATCGTCAAATATTTTCTTTTCGCCATCAACCCATTGGTGCGCGATGTTTTCTTTCGTGCTGAAGTTCCAAGCGGCATTTTCAAATCCGGCATAGTCTGAGTGCCCCTTCGTTGCGTCGGAGTAATTGGAATCAGACTGAGCGATTGCCATTTGCTCTGCCGTCACCTTAAGCTCGCTAAGACCGACGCTTTTGCGATATTCATTAATCTCGCGCAGCTTGTCAAACGATAGCTTGGCGTTGTCGAGTGACGTGCCGTCTTTTTTATCGCCAATGGTCGTCGGGTTTTTATCGCTCTGCCTATAGATGATGTTTGCAGCGTCGTTGGCACCGATGGACTGGTAGAAGCCGATGACACTCTGCGCCTCCGCCGTCGTTGCCTTATCGGTTGCCGCCTTGCACGTATCGTATGCTTTCTGTGCATCGATAACGGCTTGATCGGCGGCCGCCTGGTTTGCCTTGGCAGTATCGAGCGCCTTGTCTGCCTGCTCCTTCTCGGCTTTTGCCTGGTCGACTTGTTTCTGAGCGGCCTTTGCTTTCTCCAATTCGGTAGCATGTGCCTGCTTTGCCGAGGTCAACTCCGATTGCGCCGCATCGGCTTTCGTCTGGGCTGCCGTTACATCATTTTCGGCTGCTGCGACTGTCTGCTTCTTGGCTTCGAGCTCGCTTTCGGCACCGGTGAGGGCGTCCTGCTTGGATGCAACGTCGCTATTTGCCTGAGAAAGGCCTGCTTCGGCAGCCGCCTGCTGCTGCTTCGCCTGGTCGAGTGCGCTTTGGGCGGCATCGACCTTTGCCTGGGCGGCGTCATACTCCGGGCCCTCGGCGCCTGCCTTTGCGGCCGCCAAATCGGCTTGTGCACTGTCATACGCTGTCTGTGCCGCGACTACCTTACCGTCCGCGGCGGTCTTTTCCTGCTGAGCGGAAGCCAGCGTGCCTGCCGCTTTGTCGTAAGCGCTCTGCGCGGCGCTCTGAGCCTGCTGGGCATCGGCGAGCGCGGAATCGGCAGTGGCCTTCGCAGCCTTTGCTTGGTCCAGAGCGGCCTGCGCATCTGCGGCAGCCTGCTCGGCGACCTTGATTTCCTCCGGCGTTGCGTTGGCGGCTGCCTTCTGGGCTGCCTCGAGCTTGGCCTGCGCATCGGCTGCCGTCTGCTTTGCGGCATCAAGGACCTTCGACTTGTCCTCGGCGTCGGTCTTGGCTGCATCGAGCTTTCCTTGGGCATCCTTCAGCGTGGCACTGGCGCTGTCGGCCGCCTTGACGCTTTCATCGAGCTGGCGAGCATATTCGGCGCGCGCGGCGGCCTCTGCCTGCGAATTATCGGAGACGGAGGCGTCATAGGTGCTTTGTGCGTTGTCGCGGGCCGCCTGCTTTTCGGTATAGGGGGCAGCCACCGTGTCGTAGTCGGATTTGGCGTCTGCCTCGGCAGCCTTTGCGGCATCGATCGCAGCCTGCAGGTCGGCAATCTTCTGGGCGTTTGCCTTTACTGCGGAGCTTGCCGCCTCGCCGGCTGGACAGCAAGCGGCGACATGATCGCGTCCTGTGCCGTGGTATCACTCGCATCGTTGGCAAATGCCGAGAACGGCGCGAGCAGCGTCGAGCCAGTCATAGCGATGGTGGTTGCCGCGGTGACGGCGAGTCGTGTTGCCTTGTGGCCCGAGAATGTGGGGCGAGGCTCGGCGCCGCCTGAGACTTCCAAGTGTTTAGGTGCGTACTTTGCCATTTCTTCTCCCAATCGTTGAAGGGGTACCTATGACAATTCGTACGTTACGACCGCCGAAAGGGTTCCTGTTGCGCAACATTGGCAAGGAAATATCGACACACTTGAATCACATTTACGAGGCGAAGTTCTCGGCAAGCTAATGTCTCGTTCTGTAACATCTAGAGAGGTTTTTGACCCTTTACTGTTACTGATTGAGACGTTGTCTCGCGGGGTTGGGGTTTGTCTCGATCTGTAACATCTAGACCTGTATCTGCCGAGCTAGTGTTACAGATCGAGACAATTGCCGGGGAGGGGTCCCGTTGCGGCAAGACGCCCGCCGCCTAGATACAGAACCCGGGGATCACACAGGTTAGCTTGTTTGGCTTTTCCGCAGGCGTTGCGTACGTAAAGACGTCGCCGTCGTGCCCCACGCGGTTCATATAGAGCGTGCCTTCGCTCTCCGATGCGTCGGGGCTCACCGTGCGCTCCCACCAACAGGTGTCCTTGCCCTTCCACTGGCGGACCATCGTCTCGTTCGTGGAATACGGGCTCACCTTGAGCTCGCGGAAGAGCTGATACTCCTTGCCCTCGCCGTTGTAGATGTCTGCCAGGTAGTGATAGCCCTCGGTAAACGAATCGGGCGGTTGCGTACCGCACAGCTCGACCATGGCGGGCAGCCAAAGGGTTGCGGGCAACTCGCTCAGGCACGATGCGCTGTTGGCGGCGCCCACATTGTTCGAGACCTTCTTGACCCCTTTAATGAGTGCGCGCAACTCGTTGGGCAGCAGCTTAAGGCCGTCGCCGTTGAGCCATTCCCGCAGCTCGCAATCTGCCCAGCCGGCGCTCGGCGGTTCAGCCGCAGCGTTGCGCTCGGCAATACCCGCATCGAACATAAACGTCAGTCCGGCCTTGCCCGTCCCGTCCAGAAGCTCATCGTGGCGGATGCCCACAAGCTGCGCGCCAACCTGCAGCCCGTTGGTGAGCGTGACACGCTTGGTACACGGATAGGGGATATGCCCATCGGCATCGAGCAGGTGATAGCGCTTGGCAATCTCGCGTGCCTCGCTACGGGTCTCGGCGGCCTTAATCTTGAGCGAAATCTCCTGCAGCTGATCCCAGGTGTAGTCGTCAAGTGAACCGCGGATGCCGTCAAGGTAGTCGGGGATGCCAAAGCCATGGGTTGCCGCCCCGATAACGCTGAGCCCCGCAACGGCTGCGATAGCGCCGCCGATAATAAAGCGGCGGCGGGTCATGGCATCGTGGCGGGCCTGATTCAGGATCTCTCGTGCGCGCTCGCCGGCGACGTCGACCTTAAGGTGCGTGCCAGAATCGATATCAATCGCGGCCTCGTCTCCTGTGCCTTCGCGGCCCTCGGATTCGGCATCGGTGAGGTATGCCGAGAGCACCTCGAGCATCTGCTGCTCGGTGGGACGATCGCACTGCTCGACTGAGAGACCCTTCATGATGATTTGGACGAGCGCTTCATCACCCTCGCAGCGCGGCTCGAGCGGTGCCGGCTTGGTCTTGGTCTTTACGAGATAGAACGAGCCGGTTGCAGCGGCGTCCGTCGACTCAAAGTCAAACGGTTTGCGACCGCTGTAGAGCTGGTACAGAATGCTCGAAAGCGCATAGACGTCGATTGCCGGCGAACGGCGAAGGGCCGCGATGCCTTCGATATCCTGCGTGAGCATCTCGGGCGCGGCGTATGCGGGCGTGGCAAAGCGCCAGATGTCGGCGCGCCGGGTGATCGTGTCGTCGCCGAGAGCCATGGTCGCGGAGCCCATGTCGATGAGGCAGGGGTCAAAGGAACAATCAGCAATCTGCTGCTCGAGCGTTCGGCTGGTGGTGCGGAACATGATATTGGCAGGCGACAGGTCGCGATGGATGACCGGATTCACGAGGCCTTGGGTCATCAAGAGCGCATGAAGCACGGCGTTTCCGACGGCGGCGACCATCTGGGTGGTCAGCCCGCCCGAGGCGTCGTGAGGAAGCAGGGGCAGCGCCTGCTTGAGCGAGGTGCCCTCGACCCACTCCATGAGGATGAGCGGGTCATCCTCGCACGATCCGTAGCCATAGACGCGCGGAAATCCGCGCAGGTGCGAGACGGTACACAGATGACGGTACTCCTCAAACAGCGCAGCGGTGTTGGCCAGGTGCGCGGCCGATTGCTCGGCGGAGCGGTCGGGGGCTTGGCCAGAGAGAATGACGTTGTCCTTGAGCAGCTTGACGGCAAAGACCTCGCCGCTCGTGTTGGTCGCGCGCAGCACGTGCCCGATGTTGCCGTTGTTGCGGTGGGCCGTCTGGAGAATAAGTGTCATAAACCGGCGTTTGGCGTCGTCCTCGGCGCTGGGGTCGACCGCCACGACGGTATCGAACGTATCGAGACGGACGAGTTTGTCGCCATAGGCGCTATCGGTAGTATCCATGGCGTTCCTTTGTCTGGCATGGGTTGCCGCACGTATACGCGAGCAGTGCGGATATCGGTAAAGTACAATGATAGTCGCACTGCCCACGTATACCGCTGAGCATTGTCGTTTACGACGCAGAAGGCAGAAGACGTAAGACGGACGGCGACCGTCTTCCGATCGCTGTCCGTGCTAGTCCACAATGACAAGGAATGTCGTGTAGAGACCCAGATGGAGCCTGTCGCTGTTTTCGATTTCCACGGGGGGATAGATCTTGCCGGGCTCGCGTTGGTCGCGCGGCGGCTCAATCACAATATCGCCGTCGCCTGCACCCGATTCGAGTACCGTGCCGTTGGTCGATCCAAGGCCCTGGGCGTACCAGTGCTCACCCTCAAGCCAAATGCGAAGATGCTCGCGCGATGCGTCGGCGCCCACATCGGTGATACTGGGCGAGGTTTTGGGCAAAGAACCAATCACGGTGCCGCGCGGATCGCGTGCGAGGGGATGGATTTGCATGTCGGCGCAGTTGTCGGCATGGGTTCTGAGCAGACCGAGGTTGGGGGCGACGGTGCGCGGCTGCTCCAGGCTGCTCATAAAGCCACGTCCGACGGTAGTTTCGGTGGTGCCAAAGTGCCCGCCCGTCTTGCTGTCGCAAAAGCGCTCGACGGTGGCCACGCCCTGAACGGGATCGGCGAGCGCCCCCGTTGCCACAAAGAGCATAAGGTAAAGCGTGCTTTTCTCGCGCACGGCATTGCCGTCAAAGTTGTCGATGCGATTGAGGGCATTTGCATATAGGCGGCTGTCCAGCTTGTAGCTGGCGAGAGCCGACATCATTTCGTTGGCGGCCGGACCGCGATAGTGCTCGGCGATTGCCTGATAGGCGGACTCGCCGCCGCCGAGCTTGCTGCAGATTGCCGCGGAAAGGTTGAGCGTGGTGACGATAAAGTCGCTGTAGATGGCGGGCGCGCACTGGTCAGGCTTGCGATGGACGATGTAACGGGTGAGATACGAGCGGTTGGAAGAGCATTTCTCGAGCAGGGTACTGCCGAGATAAGAGTTTCCATTGATGAGCATTCGGGCGATCTCGAGATGTTTAAGACCGCCGAACGAGCGAATATCGTTATAGAGGACCGAGCAAGGCGTCTCTGCTGCCACGGATACCTCCTTTGATTGCTTCCTAGCCAATATGGCGATAGGAATTAATGGCCCCCGGTGGGCGACGTATTAAATGGCTGCGCAATATATAGCGTAACCAAAGCAACATTATAGGCCACATGTTCGAAATTGCAGGAAGACCGAGAGATTTTGGTCGGACTGAACGGAAATCCCCCTCTGTCTTGTTCTGTAACATTTGGATCCGGTTTTGCCCTGCATCTGTTACAGATTGAGACAATCGGCCAGGCCCACCTCGGGCCTGCCCCGTCATCTGTGGTTTACGTGGGGGCATGCGGAGTACGGGTATACTAACCGGCGGCGAATCTGCTCCATCGCTTAGAGCTGCTGCGTCTGGACGGCGCGTGATAGGGCTGCCAAAGCGATCGCCAGCGTGCTGAGCAACGTCCTCTCTGTGCGCACCTGTTTTTGTATGTATTAGCGCACTACCAAGCACGCCCGCGCGGCCGCATGCCGTGCCCATTGCGCGTGCAGATAAGGAACAACAACATATGCGTAATTCTGTATCCGACGTCACCGACGCCGAGATCCTGGACGAGGCCCGCGAGGCCATGACCCAGGCTGCCTTCGATGCCGCCGATGAGGCCAATGCTGCCCAGGCCGTCGAGTCCGCTACCGAGAGCCTGCCCGCCTTTGACGAGCTGGGACTTTCGGACGAGATGCTTCGTGCTATCGAGAACCTGGGCTACACGGCGCCGACGCCCGTGCAGGCCGGCTCGATCCCCGTGGTGCTCGAGGGTCGCGACCTGCTTGCCGCCGCTCAAACCGGCACCGGCAAGACGGCCGCCTTCTTGCTGCCGACCATGAACAATCTGGAGCACATCGCTCCGCCCAAGCCCGTGCGCGAGCGCGGCGGTCGCAATCGCCGTCGCGGCGCCAAGAAGCCCGAGGGCAACGGCCGTGGCCCCGTGATGCTCGTCATTACCCCTACGCGCGAGCTTGCCCAGCAGATTGACGAGGTCGCGAGCAAAATCGCCGACGTCACCGGCCATGTCGCCGTGACCGTCGTGGGCGGCGTGAGCTACAAGCCGCAGACCGCTGCCCTCAAGTACGGCTGCGACATCCTGGTCGCAACGCCGGGCCGTCTGGTCGACCTGATCGAGCAGGGCGCCTGCCACCTGAACGAGGTTAAGGTCCTGGTGCTCGACGAGGCCGATCGCATGCTCGACATGGGCTTTTTGCCCGCCGTCCGCCGCATTGTGCGCGAGACGCCGGCCGAGCGCCAGACGCTGCTGTTCTCGGCGACGCTCGACGAGGAGGCCGTGGGCGAGATCACCGACCTGGTGAGCGACCCGGCCCGCGTGGAGATCGCGCCCGCCACGTCGACTGCCGACACCGTCGACCAGTTTGTGTTCCCGGTGTCCATCGAGGCCAAGAACAACCTGTTGCCCGAGTTCCTCAAGAAGGAGGGTCCGGAGCGCACCATCGTCTTTATGCGCACCAAGCATCGCGCCGACAGCTGCTGCCGTCGTCTGGAGCGTAAGGGCATCAAGGCTGCCGCGATTCACGGCAACCGCAGCCAGGCGCAGCGCGAGCGCGCGCTTTCTGCCTTCCGCGACGGCACCGTCGACGTGCTGGTGGCAACCGATGTTCTCGCCCGCGGCATCGACATTAGCGACGTGCGCTACGTCGTGAACTTTGACGTGCCGGCCGAGCCGACCGACTATATCCACCGCATTGGCCGTACGGGCCGCGCCGGCGAGCTGGGCTGGGCCATTACGTTTGTGACCGAGCAGGACGTCGATGAGTTCTACGAGATCGAGAAGCTCATGGACAAGACGGCCGATATTTACGAAGCCGGCGACCTGCATGTGGGTCCCAACCCGCCTGCGGTTGATCCCGAGCGCGACCCTGCGGCCTTTAAGGTGAAGAAGAAGACTAAGCGCGGCAAGTCCAAGAGCAAGAAGAAGCTTGAGCGGGCGCGTCGCGACGGCAAGCGCAACGGCGACGATTACGGCGATGTTGCCGGTCGTTCCAACCGCGGTCGCGACGAGCGCCGCGGCGACGGCGAGCGTCCGAGCCGTCCCAAGCGCGGCGGCAAGACCCGCGTGCGCGAGGGCGTTCAGGCTCGCGTGGACGAGGCTGTTGAGAGCGTGGCTCGCAAGGTAGCTGCCGAGGAGCGCGGCGGTGCTGGTGCCGCTGAGCAGCCTGCGCGCGGCAACCGTGCCGAGCGTCGTGCCAAGCAGTTCCAGGGCGAGGCACACCGCCGTCGTCGTGAGGGCGAGGACCGCGGCGGTCGTCGTCGTGTCGAGCGCGAGGACGAGGGCCGCGGTTCGCGCGGTGGCAAGCGCGGTGCGGGCGACCGCCGGCGTTCCGGTCGTGATGACGAGCGCGGCGGCCGTGATGAGCGTCGCGGCGGCGAGGGTCGCGGTGAGCGTACTGCCCGTGGCGGTGAGTCCCGTGGCGGCAAGCGCTTTGAAGAGCGCGGTAGCCGCGGCGGCGAGCGTCGCGAGGGTGCTCGCGGCAATGGCGGCCGCGGCGGCGCTGGTCGTTCTAACGAGTCGCGTGATCGTCGTGACCCGCGTGCCAGCCGCGATCGTCGCGATGACTGGCGCAACTACGACGATACCCGCGAAGAGCGTCGCGGCGGCTATCGTGGTGGTCGTGGCGGCAACCAGGCCGGCTCCCGTGGCGGCCGTGCCGGCGGTCGCGATAACCGTGGCAGCTACGGCAACAGCCGTGGCGGCAAGCGCGGTGGCAGCTCCCGTCGCCCCGGCGACGGCGGCGGCAAGCGCAAGTAAGATGCGCATCGCGCGCTAGCGTGAGACAAGCTAAGGGCCCGAGCAAATAACGCTCGGGCCCTTTTGTTTGCCGTGTCCATCGCTAATTCAAACGTGATGTTCTCGGGAATGCATCTGGGGGATGCTGAGGACCTATTTTCCGCCATGCAGCAATGGGTCCTATGGGGTGCGCCGTGCATTTTTTGGAGTATTCTGCAGTTCGAGTTGTCTGCATATGATTTGACGTCGCCAACGGTGGCTTTCGGATATCCCTAGCGAGCGTTCTGAGTCAGATTTCGTCGTTTTCCGGAGCAGGGGCGCGTCATTCTCGCCATGTCGGAACCCAAAATGACGCAGCGCCCTAAAGGTTTGCCCGCTCGGGGTATTGCTGGCGCGGTCACGTTGCAGAATACTCCGTTTTTTGCACGGGCCAGGATGGGGTACCTCGGGAAAACACGGCGGTATCCCGTAAATATATACAATCTGTACCGTAATTTATACAAAACGAAGAGGCAGACAGCGTAGGGTTGGTGCATTGGGGTGCTTGATGCACCAAAATGGGGATCCCACGTGCCGTATACTCTGGCTGGATGTGAAAACGGCTTGACGCGTTGCCAGACGTAGGGGGAGGGTGTCTCGATGAGCGTATTCGAAATTGTGTTTAGTCCGACGGGTGGAACGCAGAAGGTGTCTGGCCTTGTGGCCGGGGCACTGGACAAGAATACCGTTACCGTCGATCTGACCGATAGCGGGCTAGATTTCAGCGCTGTCTCGATGACTGAGGACGACGTGGCCGTAATCTCTGTGCCGGCGTATGCCGGTAGAATCCCGGCTGTGGTGGCTGACCGGTTGGGCATGGTTCACGGCAACGGAGCGCGGGCCGTTCTGGTGTGCGTCTACGGAAACCGCGCGTTTGAGGACACGCTCGTAGAGCTGGAGGACGTTGCGAAGCATGCGGGATTCCGGGTGATCGCGGCAGTTGCGGCCATTGCAGAACATTCCATTGCGCGACAGTTTGCTGCCGGTCGTCCGGATGCGCAGGATGCGGCGCAGCTTGCTGAGTTTGCTCAGCAAATTCAGCAAAAGCTGTTGGCTGAGGATGCGTCCGAGCCCTCTATCCCCGGCAATCGTCCTTATAAACAAGCTGGAGGTCACCGCATGGCGCCCGAGGCAACAGAGGATTGCGTCTCCTGCGGTGCATGCGCCGCGGCGTGCCCCGTTTGTGCTATCGACAAGGGTGACTCCAAACGAGCAGCTGGCGAGGCGTGCATCTCCTGCATGCGCTGCATCGCCGTATGTCCGCGAGGTGCTCGCAAGCTTGATTCCAACAAACTATCCGCTGTTTCCCAGATGCTGAGCAAGGTTTGCGTCGCGCGGAAGGGATGCGAGCTCTTCATCTAGCGCAAGTGAGATTGGTGCAAACAAACCTGGCCCTTTTGCACCAAAAACGATCCGTTTTCCTCCGTTCCCAAGGGATCATGTGATCCGAAGGGGACGGAGGAAAACGGATCAAAAAGGAAAAATAGTAAGGCGCTCTTTTTCACATTGAATATTGCAATTTGGTAACGCGTTTTATCAAATATGGCATTTATCTGCGATAATGTTCATTTTCACCGCTGATGGTGACATTTCATACCGCCTGCCGAACTGCGTGGAGACCTAACAACTTTTTAGGTCAGTGTTGTGCGTGTAGCAATTTCGCCCGGCCTCGCCTCCGGGCTGCCATGTGAGAGGGGATCTTATGGCTCGACTGCACGTAATGGAACGCAGCCACGCTCAGGCCGTCATGGACGACCTGCACGATGCACTCGGACGTCGTCTGGCGGTGAGTTCACTCGCCCCGTGCCCCGTCGAGTTTACGGCGGCGCTCGTCAACCTGTGCTCCACCCAGAGCTGCGGCAAGTGCACGCCCTGCCGCGTGGGCCTGAGCGCGCTGAGCGACCTGCTCGCCGATGTGCTCGAGGGCCGCGCCGACGAGTCCACGCTCAACTTGATTGAGCGCACGGCCCGCACCATCTATCTTTCGAGCGATTGCGCCATCGGTTACGAGGCCGGCGCCATGGCGCTTACGGCTATCCGCGGTTTCCGTGACGATTTTGAGCACCACATCCGCGAGCACTCCTGTGGCTTTGACCGCGAGGCCCGCGTCCCGTGCGTCTCGGGCTGTCCGGCGCATGTCGACATTCCCGGTTACATTTCGCTCGTCGAGGCCGGCCGCTATGCCGATGCCGTCAAGGTCATCCGCAAGAATAACCCGCTGCCGCTCGTTTGCGGCCTGGTGTGCGAGCATCCCTGCGAGATGCATTGCCGCCGTGGCATGGTCGACGACCCCATGAACATCCTCGCCCTCAAGCGTTTTGCCGTTGAGCACAGTGACCTCAACGACCACAAGCCGCATGTAGTGGACAACACCGGTAAGCGCGTCTCCGTGATCGGCGGCGGCCCGGCTGGCCTTTCCTGTGCCTACTACCTGGCCGTGATGGGCCACAAGGTGACCATTTTTGAGCAGCGCCACCACTTGGGCGGCATGCTGCGCTACGGCATCCCCAGCTATCGTCTGCCGCGCGAGCGCCTGCAGGCCGAGATCGACTGGATCTTGAGCGCCGGCATCGACGTTGAGCTCGATCACTCCGTGAACGGCGAGGAGCTCGCTCGCCTGCGCGACGAGTTCGATGCCGTCTACCTGGCCATCGGTGCCCATAGCGACAAGAAGCTCGGCCTTCCGGGTGAAGAGGCGCCCGGCGTGGAGTCGGCCGTCAAGATGCTGCGCGCCATCGGAGACGACGAGCTGCCCGACCTGAGCGGCCAGCGCGTGTGCGTCATCGGCGGCGGCAACGTGGCCATGGACGTGGCGCGCTCTGCCGTGCGCTGCGGTGCCGAAAAGGTGAGCATCGTCTACCGCCGTCGCATCTGCGATATGACGGCCCAGGACGCCGAGATTGCCGGCGCCCAGGCCGAGGGTTGCGAGGTTCTGGAGCTCACGGCGCCGCTCGCCATCGAGACGGGCGAAGATGGTCGCGTGAGCGGCCTGCGCGTGCAACCGCAGATTATCGGCGAGCCCCGCCGCGGTCGTCCGGCTCCGCGTGCCGCCGCTACGCCCGAGCGCGTCATCCCCTGCGAGCGCGTGTTTGTCGCCATTGGCCAGGACATCGATTCCAAGCCGTTTGAGGACATGGGCATCGCCTGCAAGTGGGGTTGCGTGGTCACCGACTCGGACGGTGCCGTGCCCAACTTCGATGGCCTCTTTAGCGGCGGCGACTGCCAGACCGGCCCCGCCACCGTCATCCGTGCCATCAACGCCGGCCGCGTGGCTTCGGCAAACATCGACCGCTATCTGGGCTTCGACCACAAGATCAAGCTCGACGTGGAGCTGCCGACCGTTCAGTTTAAGGGCAAGCACGAGTGCGGCCGCTGCGAGCTGGGCGAGCGCGAGGCCGGCGAGCGTATTCACGATTGGAATCTGGTCGAGCAGGGCCTTACCGAGGAGGAGGCGCGCCAGGAGGCAAGCCGCTGCCTGCGTTGCGACCACTTTGGCTTTGGCGCGTTCCGCGGAGGGAGGAACCTGGAATGGTAGAGCTCAACAAAACCACCGTCGGCGACAACAGCGAAAACGGAGCGCACAACATGGTCAGGCTCATTATCGATAACTGCGAAGTCGTGGTGCCCGAGCACACCACGATCCTGGATGCGGCCAAGTCCGTCGGCATCCAGATTCCCACCCTGTGCTATCTGCGCGATCTGAACGAGATCGGCGGCTGCCGCGTGTGCGTGGTCGAGGTCGAGGGCTGCGATCAGCTGGTCGCCGCCTGCAACAACTACGTGCTCGACGGCATGGTGGTGCACACCAACAGCCCCAAGGCCCGCGAGGCTCGCCGCACCAACGTGCAGCTGCTGCTGTCCCAGCACGATTCGCAGTGCACGAGCTGCGTGCGCAGCGGCAACTGCAACCTACAGACCATCGCCAACGACCTGGGTATTTTTTATCTGCCGTATCAAAGGCATTTGGCGGGCGAGGGCTGGGATTTCGATTTTCCCATCATCCGCGAAAACGACAAGTGCATTAAATGCATGCGCTGTATCAAGGTGTGCGAGAGCGTGCAGGGGCTAGGGATTTGGGACCTGACCAACCGCGCCACGCATACCGCCGTGGGTACCCGCGGGCGCGCGCCGATCGGCAAGACCGAATGCGTCGCGTGCGGCCAGTGCATAACGCATTGCCCGACGGGCGCACTGCGCGAGCGCGACGATACCGAGACCGTGTTCGATGCTCTCGCCGATCCCGACAAGATCGTGCTGGTGCAGATTGCGCCGGCCGTGCGCAGCGCCTGGGGCGAGGAGCTCGGCATATCTCGCGAGGAGGCTACCGTTGAGCGCTTGGCTTGCGCGCTGCGCCGCGTTGGCTTTGAGTACGTGTTCGATACCGATTTCTCGGCCGACCTCACCATTATGGAAGAGGGCTCCGAGCTGCTCAAGCGCCTGGGCGAGGCCGCCAAGGGCGAGGGCGACAGCCGCAGCTGGCCCATGTTCACGAGCTGCTGCCCGGGCTGGGTACGCTTTGTGAAGGCGCGTTACCCCGAGTTTGTCGACAGCCTGTCCACGTCCAAGTCGCCGCAGCAGATGTTCGGCGCCATCGCCAAGACCTACTACGCCAAGGTGCTGGGCGTGGAGCCCGAGCGCCTGTTTGTGGTGTCCGTGATGCCGTGCACGGCCAAGAAGGCCGAGTGCGCGCTGCCGAGCATGGTGGGCGAGGGCGGCACGCCCGATGTGGACGTTGCGCTGACGGTGCGCGAGATGGTGCGCATGGTCCGCGCGAGCCACGTGAGCGTGGATACGCTAGTTGAGGAGCCGCTCGATACGCCGCTGGGCTTTGGCACGGGTGCGGGTGTGATCTTTGGCGCCACGGGCGGCGTGATGGAGGCCGCCGTGCGCTCGGCCTATTACCTGGTGACGGGCAAGAACCCCGACGCCGACTTCTTTACCGATGTGCGCGGCCTGGACGGCTGGAAGGAGGCCGTGGCCGATATCGATGGCACCAAGGTGCGCGTCGCCGTGGCACACGGGCTGGGCAACGCTGCCCGTCTGCTCGACGCGATTCGCGACGGCCGCGTGAGCTATGACTTCGTTGAGGTTATGGCGTGCCCGAGCGGCTGCGTCGGTGGCGGCGGTCAGCCCATCCACGACGGCTGCGAGCTGGCAGCCGAGCGTGGCCAGGTGCTCTGGGGCCTGGATGCCGCTGCGGACATTCGTTTCTCGCACGAGAATCCCGATGTCCAGGCGTGCTACCGCGAGTTCTTGGGCGAGCCGCTCTCGTCGCTGGCTGAGGATCTGCTGCATACCGACCATCACGCATGGACGATGCCTAACGAGGGGACGTGCTAGCGATGCGCGCGTTTGATTTTGAGCTGTCGCGCCGGGGGTTTGCCTCGGCGCTTGCCGCGGGTGCGCTGTCGCTTGCACTCGCGGGCTGTGGCGGCGGGGCTGCCGGTGCCGGGTCCGCCGCGGGCTCGGCTGCCACGGACGGCGCCGGTGCTGCTGCAGAGCCGGTCGAGGTGCGCGTCGCCTCGCTCAAGGGGCCGACCTCGATTGGTCTGGTGCAGTTTATGGACCGGGCAGCCGATGGCGAGACGGACAATGAGTTCGACTTTGCGATCAATACTGCCGCCGATGAGATTGTGCCCAAGGTCATTCAGGACGATATCGATATCGCCCTGGTGCCCGCCAACGTGGCGAGCGTACTCTACAACAAGACTGAGGGTGCGGTGCAGGTCATCGACATCAACACGCTGGGCGTGCTGAACGTGGTGACGGGTAACGCGGACGTTACTTCGTTTGGCGATCTGGCGGGCCATACTGTCTATATGACGGGCAAGGGCACCACGCCGGAGTACGTCATGAACTACCTGTTGGAGCGCGCGGGCCTGACCGGCCAGGTGGCGCTTGAGTTTAAGAGCGAGCCCACCGAGGTGCTCTCGGTGCTGCTTGCCGATCCGTCTGCCGTGGGCGTGCTGCCCGAGCCGTTCAAGACCGCTGCCATCGCAAAGAGCGAAGGCAAGCTGTCGGCGCCGGTGAGTCTGACCGATGTGTGGGATGAGCTGGCGGGCGACACGGGCTCCCGTTTGCTGACGGGCGTGACCGTGGTGCGTCGGGCCTTTGCCGAGGAGCATCCCGAGGCCGTGGCGGAATTCCTGAGCTGCCATGCTGCGAGCGTTGAGGACGTGAACGCGGTGCCGGCGGACTGGGCTCAGGCCGTGGTCGATGCGGGTATCGTGGATAACGCCGCGATTGCCGAAAAGGCGATTCCCGGGTGCATGCTCGTGTGCCAGACGGGGAGGGATATGAAGGCGGCGCTCGGTGGGTACCTGCAGGTGCTGGCCGATGCGGACGCGAGCGCCGTGGGCGGCAAGCTCCCGGCTGACGATTTCTACTACATGGAGTAGCCCGTGCGTGCGTTTGCTCGACAAATGGCAGAGCGTATGAAGGCGGTGGCGGCAGCAGGTGCCGTTGCCGCCTTTTGGCTTGCCGTGTGGGTGCTGGTGGCGGGTCTCGTGGCGCAGCCGTTGATTTTGCCGGGGCCGGGCGCTGTCGTGGTGGCGTTGCTACGACTGGTATGCGATGCCGGCACATGGGCGATTCTGGCAGGCTCGGGTGCGCGTATCTTGGGCGGGCTGGCGCTTGCCGCGGTGTGCGGCGTCGTGATGGCGGGAGCCTCGGTGCGGTCGCTGACGTTTGCCCGCTTGGTGGCGCCTGCGCTTTCGTTTGTTAAGGCGACACCGGTTGCCTGCGTGGTGGTCCTGCTGCTCATTTGGTTGGGGTCGGCGCGCGTGAGCATCGCCGCGGTCTTTTTGATGGCGCTGCCGGGCGTGTATTTTTCGCTGGTCGAGGGTTTGACGCAGGTTGATCAGTCGCTGGAGCAGATGTTTCATCTGCATGGCGTGCGGGGTTGGCGTCTGTTTTGCGCCCATACCTGGCGCGAGGTCCTGCCGTTTGTGCTTTCGTGCGCGCGTGCCGTGATCGGCATGAGCTGGAAGGCCGGCGTGGCGGCGGAGCTCATCGGCATGGCGACGGGCACCGTGGGCGAGCGCATCTATCAGGCGAAGCTGCTCATCGAGACGGCTGACCTGCTGGCGTGGACCGTGCTGGTCGTGGCGGCATCGTGGGCATGCGAGCGCGTGCTGGTGTGGTTGCTGCGGGCTTCGGGGCCCGTGGCGTGGCGAACTGCCGTGCGGGCGCATGGGCATGGACTGCGCGGGCGTACAGGGGCTGCGAGCGATGGTGCTGCAGCGGAGCTTGCGCTTGCCGTGGGCGATCGCGCGCCTTGGGCGCCGGCGCTCGACGGGCTGGTGCTTCATGTGCCCGCCGGTGGACGCACCTGTGTGATGGGCGCTTCGGGCGTGGGCAAGTCGACGTTGCTTGCGCTGGCGGCGGGGGAGTGCGCACCGTGCTCCATGGTGTTTCAGGATGTGCGCCTGGTCGAGGACGCTTCTGCCTTGGATAATGTGCTGGTGTGCGCCGACGCGCGCGTGGATGCCTCGAGTGCCGCAGCCCTGTTGCGCCTGCTGGTACCGGGGATCGATGTGCATGCACGCGTGGCTGAGCTCTCGGGTGGGCAGCGTCGTCGCGTCGAGATTGCCCGAGCCCTGCTGTGCCCGGGCGGCGCAGTGATTCTGGACGAGCCCTTTACCGGTCTAGACATCGCTGCGCGCGACGCATGCGCCGAGGTCGTGCTCGACTTGCTCGACGGCCGCATGCTGTTGCTTGCCACGCACGATGCCGCTGACGCTCGGGCCCTCGATATCTCGGATATCATCACGCTCTAAAAGCCATTTCAGGCGCTAACTCAACAATAAAATGATTCGTTTTCTTCTGTCTCCATGGGGTCGGGTATGGTATTCTATCTACGGGGTAATACTTAGGATTACCAAGTAATACCAACGCCGTAGAACAAACTCCAGATGCGGGCCAATCGGGTTGCCTTCACAGCCCGTCGCCCAGCCGCGTGGCCCGCATCCATCCGCACCACCGTCGTTTCAAGAAGGAAGCGCCATGGCAGAACACATGACCCCGGTTGTCGCGAAGGTTTTGCCCGAGGAAAAGGCGGCCTTCGCGGCGGCAACCCAGCTCGTGGGCACCACACCGTCCAACGCCATCCGCATGTTCATCGCCGCTTTCAATCGCTGCGGCACCTTCCCGTTCGACATCTCGCCGAGCGGGGCTTTTGGCGCTGCGCCCGATTCTCATCAACAATGACTGTCCCAAACTGCCGGCACTTGGGGACGTTCCTTTTCAGCCGGCAGTTAAGGAACGTCCCTAAGTGCCGGGTTTTGAGGAGGTTGGCATGCTCAATGCGATGGCGTGGGCGCTTGCCTGTTTTGGCGTTGTCGCTGCCGATATAGCCCTGAGCGTGGTTCTGTTTTCAGTTCTCGATGCCGTGTCGGTGCTGACGGGTTTCCCGATCGACAACCTCGATATTCAATGGTTCCAGGCTGCCGCTCAGACGGCGTCATTTTTGATGGCGCTGCTGTGGTGGCGTTATCTGTGGCCCCGCTCCTTCATGGCACGCCGGCAAGGCGAGCGCCCGCTCGGTGGGGGAGCAAGCGCGGCATGGAAGCGCATTGCCTGCGTTGTCGTGATCGGCCTATCCATGCAGGTGGTCATTAGCTACCTATGCGACGGCGTGCTGTCGCTGCTGCCCGAGGTCGCGGCAGACTATAGCGAGCTCGTCGAGGAAACGGGCATGGGCGATACCAGCCTTCTTGCCGTCCTGACCACGGTGCTCGGCGCTCCGTTTTGCGAGGAACTGCTGGTGCGCGGCATCATCTTTGAGTTTTCGCTGCGTGCGTTTAATCCACAGTGCCGTTCGCTCTGGAAGCGCCGGCGCCGCGCGAACGCGCAAGACGGCGCCATGGTGCCCTGGGCGGCCCCAAGCACGTGGGGTATCGCCGCGGCAATCGTGCTGCAGGCGGCCATCTTTGGCTTTATGCATATGAACTGGGTGCAGGGCTGCTATGCGGGCGCTGCCGGCCTCATTTTTGGTTGGGTGTTCGTGACCACCGGAAAGCTCCGCTACACGATCCTGCTGCACTTTGCCTTTAATGCCGGGTCGTATCTCATGGGGCTGCTGTGGTTTGTGAACACGCCGTTCGACGTGGCAATTACGGTCGCGATCGCCGGCGTGATCCTGGTGGAGGCAATGCGCTCGCTGCGCCAAGCGTGCCAGCAGAGCGCTGTGAGCACATCTACCGCATTCCCGCACTAATTGCGGCGTCCGCCTCCGTTGGCACCCTGACGCCCCTGAGCTGCACGGTTGCGCCCGGCAGTGTTCTGCGCGCGCGACATGCCGCTGTGCCCCTTGCTGCCCTTAGGCCCCTTGCCAGCGGCGCCACCGTGGGCCTTGCCGCCCTTCTTGGCTGCGCCATGCCCACCGCCAGCAGACGTCTCGCCCGGGCGCGGCGGCACGGGACGGATCAGGCAATGCTTGGTGTAGCCGATCAGGTCGCGACGGCCAGCCTTTTCCAGCGCCTCGCGTACCAGCTTGTAGTTCTCGGGTTTGCGATACTGAATGAGCGCACGCTGCATGGCTTTCTCGTGCGGGTCGCGCGCCACGTAGATCGGTTGCATGGTACGCGGATCCACGCCGGTGTAGTACATGCACGTCGACATGGTGGACGGGGTGGGGTAGAAGTCCTGCACCTGCTCGGGCATGTAGCCCATGTCGCGCACGGCCTCGGCAAGGTCTACGGCTTCCTTCATCGTCGAGCCGGGGTGGCTCGAGATCAAGTACGGCACCACATACTGCTTGAGTCCATACTCGCGGTTCAAGCGTTCAAATTTGCGGCAGAACGCGTCGTAGACGGCTCGGCTCGGCTTGCCCATCACGCTCAGCACCGCGTCGCTCACGTGCTCGGGTGCCACGCGTAGCTGGCCCGAGACATGGTACTCCAACAGCTCGCGTAAAAACTCGTCCGAGGCATCGGCCATGGTGTAGTCGAAGCGGATGCCGCTGCGCACGAAGACCTTTTTGACGCCCGGCAGCTGACGCAGGTCGCGCAGCAGCTGTGTGTAGCCGCTCTCGTCGACCACCATGTTCTTGCACACGTTCGGCCACAGGCAGCGCTTGTTCTTGCACACGCCGTGCTTGAGCTGCTTGTCGCAGGCGGGACGGCTAAAGTTGGCCGTCGGTCCTCCCACGTCGTTGATGTAGCCCTTAAACTCGGGATCGCGCGTGAGCAGCTCGGCCTCGCGCATGATCGAGTCGTGGCTGCGCATCTGCAGCACGCGGCCCTGGTGGAAGGTGAGGGCGCAAAACGAGCACTCGCCAAAACAGCCGCGGTTGGAGCTAATTGAAAACTTGATCTCGGCAAAGGCCGGCACGCCGCCCGCCGCGTCGTAGTCGGGATGCCAATCGCGTGCGTAGGGGAGTTCGGCCACCTCGTCCATCTCGTCGGTGGTGAGTGTCGCCGACGGCGGGTTTTGCACCACATAGACGCTGTTGGGGTAGGGCTCTACCAGGCGATGCCCGGTGATGGGGTCCATATTCTGCTGCTGCACGTTAAAGCTGCGCGCGTAGTTGAGCTTGTCGGCGGCAAGGTCGTCCCAGCTGGGCAGCAGGTCGTAGTCGTAGACCTCGTCGAGCGAACCCGTGCGGTAGACGGTGCCGTTGATATAGGTAATCTGATCGACGGGCAGTCCGGCGTCGAGCGCGTCGGCAATTTCGACAATCGCGTGCTCGCCCATGCCGTAGATGAGGATGTCGGCGCCCGAGTCGAGCAGTACCGAGCGCTTGAGCTTGTCCTGCCAGTAGTCGTAGTGGGCCAGGCGGCGCAGGCTTGCCTCGATGCCGCCGATGATGATGGGAGCGTCCTTGAAGGTCTGGCGGATGAGGTTGCCGTAGACCGTGACGGCACGATTGGGGCGGTGCCCCTCCTCGCCACCGGGGGTATAGGCGTCGGTGTGGCGGCGGTGCTTGGTCACCGAATAGTGGTTGACCATGGAGTCCATGTTGCCGGCGCTGACGAGGAAGCCCAGGCGTGGCTCGCCGAGCACGGTGATGCTGGCGGGGTCGGTCCAGTCGGGCTGGCAGATGATGCCCACCTTGTAGCCGTGCGCGTCGAGGACGCGGCTGACGATGGCCATGCCAAAGCTGGGATGGTCCACGTAGGCGTCGCCGCAGATGTAGACAAAGTCGCACTGGTCCCAGCCGCGCGCATCCATGTCGGCGCGGCTGACGGGGAGGAACTTATCGCGGCCCGGTCGCCAGGGGCGGGTGGGCGCTGCAGTGGCATGCGTGGTGTGCCCACCCTGCGCCTTGCCGCCGCGCTTTTGCTGCTGGCCCTGTTTGCCCTGTTGACTGCGCTGGTTGTTCTGAGCGTGCTGAGGCTTTTTTGCCACGATCCCTCCCGGTGTTTGTATGCTGCACGTAATTGTAACCAGTCTTTTTGGGACGGGGCTAAAAAGACTGGTGGAGTACATGAGCTGGCGGATCGGCGCGTCGATGCGGGTGTTGTTTGTTTCCAGACTGTGTATCTGCGCGTTGGAGAACCCGTCTCGCGCGCACGCCATGTTGTCAATGGGTTACAGTATGAACGGCGGCTATGTTTCCGCCAACGCACGAGAGAGTCGTCAACAAGGAGGATGCACGACGATGCAGCGTGCCAAACAGATATCGGAGTCTATTGAGCTGGGCATCATCTTGGCGCTCGCCGGTGGCTTTATGGACGTGTATTCGTACATTGGGCGCGACCATGTTTTCGCCAACGCGCAGACAGGCAACATCCTGCTCGTGGGCGTGAGCATCTCGGAGGGCAACTGGGCGCTGGCGGGACGCTATTTCTTCCCCGTGGTGTCGTTTGCCGTGGGCATTATGCTTGCCGACCTGGTACACGAGCGGTTTGGCAGCGTGATTCACTGGCGCCAGGTGACGGTGTTTTTTGAAGCCGTTATCTTGCTGGGCGTGAGCTTTATCCCGGGCGGCGATTTCAACCTGGTCGCCAACTGCCTCACCTCGTTTGCCTGCGGTATGCAGGTCGAGAGCTTCCGCAAGATCCACGGTCACGGCATTGCCACGACCATGTGCATCGGTAACCTGCGCAATGCGCTGCAAAACGTGGACGACTACATCATCACCCACAAGCGCGGCTTTTTGGAAAACGGCGTGCTGTACTTTGGCGTGATTTTCACCTTTGTGTTTGGCGCCGTGCTGGGCAATTGGTGCATTGAGCGCATGGGCCTGCACGCCATTGCGGTGGCGAGCGTGCTGCTGTTCGTGGCGTTTGCCATCATGTTTATCGACCGCGAGCGCGATTTGCGCTTACGCTGGAAGGTTGCGGCCGAGGCTTGGAAAGAGGGCTGCCGAAAGTAACCGAATGCGGCAAAGGGGCTGTCCCTTTGCCGCAATATTTTTCATCATCTGTTGAAACGCTTTAACACTTTTGATGTTCTCACGCGTTTTTTGTTTCAAAAGCGTTAGGATGGGACTCATAGCGTGGGGCGTAATGGATGCCCCGCACACGATGGGAGGCTATCAATGGCTAATCGTTTCGTTCTCAATACCATCTCTTATCATGGTTCCGGCGCCATCAAGGAGATCCCCGGCGAGCTCCAGCGTCGCGGCTACAAGAAGATCTTCGTCTGCTCCGACCCCGATTTGGTTAAGTTTGGCGTTACCGCTAAGGTGACCGACGAGCTCGACGCCGCCGGCATCGCTTGGAGCCTCTACTCCGAGATTAAGCCCAACCCCACTATCCAGAACGTCAAGGACGGCGTCGAGGCCTTCAAGGCCGCCGAGGCTGACGCTATCGTGACCATCGGTGGTGGCTCCTCCATGGACACCGCCAAGGCCATCGGCATCATCATCAACAACCCCGAGTTCGCCGATGTCCGCAGCCTCGAGGGCGTTGCTCCCACCAAGAACCATGCCGTGTTCACCATCGCCGTGCCGACGACCGCCGGTACCGCTGCCGAGGTGACCATCAACTACGTCATCACAGACCCCGAGAAGGTCCGCAAGTTCGTGTGCGTCGACACCAACGACGCCCCCGAGGTCGCCGTCGTCGACCCCGATATGATGGCTTCCATGCCCGCCGGCCTGACCGCTTCCACCGGCATGGACGCTCTGACCCACGCCATCGAGGGCTATACCACCAAGGGCGCTTGGGAGCTCTCCGACATGTTCCACTTTGAGGCTATTAAGCTGATCAGCGAGAACCTGCGCGACTCCGTCGCCGAGGCCAAGTCCGGTCAGCCCGGCTCCGGCCGCGAGGGCATGGCCCTTGGCCAGTATGTCGCCGGCATGGGCTTCTCCAACGTTGGCCTGGGCATCGACCACGCCATGGCTCACACCCTGTCCGCTCACTACGACACCCCGCACGGCGTCGCTTGCGCCATGCTGCTGCCGATCGCCATGGAGTTCAACAAGCCGGTTTGCGCTGAGCGCCTGGCCAAGGTTGCCGTCGCCATGGGCGTTGACACCACGGGCATGAGCACCGCCGATGCCGCCGATGCCGCCATCGCCGCCGTCAAGCAGCTTTCCGCCGACGTGAACATCCCGCACGTCTGTGAGGCCATGAAGGCTGACGAGATCGAGGTCCTGGCCAAGGACGCCATGGCCGACGCCTGCTTCCCGGGTAACCCGCGCGAGGCAACGCTCGACGACGTCATCGAGCTCTTCAAGAAGATTTGCCCGGCTGCCTAACCCAGTTTGGTGGTCCTTCGCCCGTAGGCGTATGGTCTTTTGACTTGCCGCTGGCCCCGCCGTGCTACGCACGGCGGGGCTTTTTGTGCTGCGTCAATGTTCTGAGACGGGCAAAACCAAGGCGTACTGCCCGCTACGGATAGGTGGTGCACTTTCCCGCGTGCATTTTTGGGAGTATTCAGCAAGCTCTTAAAAATGCATAACGTTGTGAATGGGCCGAGTGGCCCGCAGGCGCTCATCGACAACCATTGTGGGCGGGCTATCGATGAGTGGAGGGGGTTGTTACTGAGTTTCTGCTTTGCGACGACCTGCAACACTGCTGTAACCACGTCGTTTTGTCGTTCGCGATGGGGTCGTTGGGGCCCACGGTGCTGAATACTCCGTTTTTTGCACGGCCCAAGGTGGGGTACCCTGAGACGAAGCAAAAAGATTCCTCATTTCTATGCAGATACCGATAGGATTTATGCAAGATTGGGATTGTAAGACGTGCGCGTGCACAAAACCGGTGCGGGGACGTCGGGAGGCGGCTCGGCTCCTAGGGCATTGACCGTGCAGAACGGTTAAAATCGGGACTCGGTCTTAGTTTTACTTGGAAGGACGCATATGGCTTCTAATATTGATGCTTCTCTAGAGGAGACACTCTCCTATATCGCGGGACAGCTTAGGGCGCTGACTTCTATCGCTCCGCCTACGGGCTATACCCGTGCGGCGACTGATTATCTGATGGAGACGTTGCGCGATATGGGCTTTGGGCCCGAGCGTTCTAACAAGGGCAATGTGCTCGTTGAGCTTGGTGGTGAGGGTGAGCCGCTCGTGTTGGCGAGCCATGTCGATACCCTGGGCGCCATGGTGCGCTCCATCAAGGACAATGGCCGCTTGCGCCCCACGACGCTCGGCGGGCATCAGTGGTCTACGGCCGATGGCGAGAACTGCACCGTTTATACGCGCGATGGCAATGTCTACACGGGTGTGGTCCTCAATACCGAGCCTTCGGCGCACGTGGCCGATGAGCCGGTCAAGACCATCGAGAAGAACATGGAAATCCTGCTCGACGAGAACGTTGACAGCAAGGACGATGTGCTCGAGCTGGGTATTCAAACCGGCGACATCATCGCTATGGATCCTCGCACGACGGTGACGGAGAGCGGCTACATTAAGAGCCGCTTCCTGGATGACAAGCTATCGGCCGCCATTTTGTTGGGCTTGGCGCGTGCCGTCGCCGCTGGCGAGGTGACGCTTTCGCGTAAGGTTTCGCTGCTCTTTACCGTGTACGAGGAGGTGGGCCACGGCGGCGCCTTCGTGCCGGCCGACACGCGCGAGATGATCAGCGTTGACATGGGCTGCGTGGGCGACGACCTAGGCTGCACCGAGCACATGGTGTCGATCTGCGCCAAGGATTCGGGCGGTCCGTACAACTACGACCTGGTGACGGCGCTGTCCAATATCGCGCGCGAGCTTGAGCTCGATTACGCTATCGACGTGTATCCGCATTACGGTTCGGACGTCGAAGCCACGCTCTCTGCCGGCTACGACATTCGCCATGGTCTGATCGGCCCCGGCGTGTATGCGAGCCACGACTACGAGCGTAGCCACATGGACGGCGTGCGCAACACCTTCGAGCTCGTCCGCGCCTACGTACAGCGCTAGCGATGCAGCGGCCTCGGCTGATACGGCAGTACCGACCGAGGCCGTCCTCTCTAAGTTGCGGTGAAATAGGGACTGTTTGGCGGTTTTAAACGCTTAAACAGTCCCTATTTCACCGCAACTTATGAAGGGGATGGGGCTACTTGATGGCGCCGGTCACGGTACCGCCGCCCAAGACGACGTCGCCGTGGTAGACGACGACGGCCTGGCCGGGGGCGATGGCTCGCTGCGGCTCGTCAAAAGTCAGTAGCATTTGTCCGTCGGCGCCACGTGTAAGAGTCGCTGCCTGATCCTTTTGATGGTAGCGGTACTTGGCGCCCACGCGAATGCCGCCGTCATCGAGCTCTGCCTCCATGCGGTCGGCAGGGGCGCTCCAGATCCAGTCGTCGGCCGTGAGTGCTGTGGCCGTTAGGTCCTCGGCCTCGCCCAGATGCACGGTGTTGTTGGCGACATCGACGCCCGTCACATACACGGGATGCGCCATCGCGACGCCCAAGCCCTTGCGCTGGCCGATGGTATAGCGCAACGCGCCGTTATGGCGTCCGACCACGCTGCCGTCGCGCCACACAATGTCGCCCGGTGCAGCGGGATGTCCGCAGCGGCGCTCGATATAGCCCGCGTAGTCACCGTCTGGAATAAAGCAGATGTCCTCGCTTTCGGCCTTCTGGGCGTTGGTAAAGCCTTGCTCGGCGGCTATGCGGCGCACGTCGCGCTCTTTGTCTAGGGCTGCCAGCGGAAAGATCGTGTGCGCCAGGCGCTCCTGCGTAAGCGAATATAAAAAGTAGCTCTGGTCCTTTTTGGGATCTTCGCCGCGATGCAGCTGCCAGGTGCCGTCTACTGTCTGGCTTGTTTTGGCGTAATGACCCGTTGCGATGTAGTCGCAGCCCATGTCCAGCGCCGCACCGAGCAACGCGCCAAACTTTATGTGGCGGTTGCAGATGATGCACGGGTTGGGCGTCAGCCCCTCCTGGTAGGCGTTCACAAAGCGCTCGATAACGCTGTGGTCGAAGGTCTGCTGCAAGTCGAGCACATGGTGGGGTATCCCCAGACGCTCGGCGACGGCCTTTGCATCGGCGATGTCGCGGTCGACTTTGCTCATACCCGTTGCAGGATCGGGCGCGGGGCAGGTGAGGCGCATGGTGGCGCCGACGCATTCGTAGCCCTGGCTTTTGAGCAGGTACGCGGTCACGCTGGAATCGACGCCGCCGCTCATGGCGACGAGCACGCGCTTGTTGTGCATGGGGAGGTTCTCCTTGGTGGCATGTGGCCAAAAAAGAAAAGCGGCGCGGGAGGCTGGTTCCGCGCCGCAGACATTGTAGCAAGTTCGGGCGTCTCGTGGGACACCCTGATTGGATGGGCTCAGACTGCCGGGAGAGAGGAGACCGGCTCGTCCGTGGGCTCAACCTATGGGCGACAGGCCCTAGTCCTGGAAGAGCGCCGTGGACAGGTAGCGCTCGCCGGTGTCGGCAAGCAGGGCCACGATGGTCTTGCCCTCGTTCTCGGGGCGCTTGGCCAGCTGCAGCGCGGCCCACACGGCGGCGCCGGACGAAATGCCCACGAGCACGCCCTCCTTGTGGCCCACGGCGCGGCCGGTCGCAAAGGCGTCGTCGTTCTCGACGGGGATGATCTCGTCATAGACCTGGGTGTCGAGGACGTCGGGCACAAAACCGGCGCCGATACCCTGGATCTTGTGCGGGCCGGCTTGGCCCTTGGAGAGCACCGGGGAAGTGGCGGGCTCGACGGCGACGACCTTGATTTCGGGGTTCTGCTCCTTAAGGAACTCACCCACGCCGGTCACGGTGCCGCCGGTTCCAACGCCGGCGACGAAGATGTCGACCTCGCCGTCGGTGTCATCCCAGATCTCGGGGCCGGTCGTGGCCTTGTGGATGGCGGGGTTGGCGGGGTTCACAAACTGGCCGGCGATGATGCTGTTTGGCGTCTCCTTCTGCAGTTCCTCGGCCTTGGCGATGGCGCCCTTCATGCCCTTGGAACCGTCGGTGAGCACGAGCTGTGCGCCATATGCCTGCATAAGCTTGCGGCGTTCGACGGACATAGTCTCGGGCATGGTGATGATCACCTTGTAGCCGCGAGCCGCCGCCACCGAGGCGATGCCGACGCCGGTGTTGCCACTCGTGGGCTCGATGATGGTGTAGTCGCCGCCGCGCACGAGCTTGCCGGCCTTCTCGGCCTCGTCGATCATGTTCTTGGCGACGCGGTCTTTGACGGAGCCGGCGGGGTTGAAGTATTCCAGCTTGACGAGCACGCGGGCCTTGAGGTCCTCATCGGCCTCAAAGTGAGTGAGCTCCAGAAGCGGAGTGTGGCCGATAAGCTGATCGATGGACGTGTAAACATTGCTCATGGTGAACCTCCAAAGTGTTCAAATGACTGGATACCGTGTGGTTTTACGGTGTGTGTAGCAGCGAAACCCACAAACCTTATGGGTTGTTCGTTTTGCTGTTGGCAAGCATAGTAGACAGTAAAGCCTAGTAACGCAATAGGAAATAGAAGATTATTACGAGTCAATAAACGCGGCTCTGTAATTTTAAGCGCCTGACCTGCTGGCGAACGGTCGGGGACGTTGGCGGTGCAACCTCTCGGCAACCATACCGCTCTTATCGCCCTGATAAACGCGGCTCTGGCATGGTTCGGCTGGCTCCCAAAAAATAATTTGATGATTCTTGTTGCACTCGTATTCAAATACGACTACTATAGGTGTCAAGGAAGGTCGTATTCTAATACGACAAACAAACCTAGAGAAAGGTATTGAAATGGCTATTACGTTTTATCCCGTCCCAGATGGAATCGAACCCTTCCAGCGCGGAATACTTGAGGACGGTAAGGGCGGTGGCGTGCTTATCGACTGCTACCAGCTCGGTTCCGTCATTGTTGCTTTCGCCCACGGGAACCACCTGCTTAGGCTGGAAGTCAAGACCGTTGAGCTGGACGGTCGTGCGCTCACCGCGAACCTTCTCGGCTTTGGTGCGACAGACGGCTGTTGCTGGACCTCGCTCTTGGTAGATTCTGACCAGTATTCGGGTCGTTCTCCTAAGGAGCTTAACCTTGAGTTTCTGGCGATAGAGGACGACGACGAGTAATCGAGTTGTAGCCCCTGACCCTGACGGGTTGGGGGCTTTCCTTTGGGCAACCTATCTGCCGCTATCGTGCGGATAACCTAGCGTTTTCAATGCCGCCGCTTTCAATGCCCCGTAGTCCACCAGAACAACGTAGGGGTGTTGGAAGGGGCGGTGTTGTAAACGCGGCTCTGGCATGGTTCGGCTGGCTCCCAAAAAATAATTTGATGATTCTTGTTGCACTCGTATTCAAATACGACTACTATAGGTGCCAAGGAAGGTCGTATCCTAATACGACAAACAAACCTAGAGAAAGGTTCGAATGATGCAACGTAGTTTCCAAACCGCCCGTGAGTGTGCCGTACTCGCCCATTATTCCGCTGCGCAGGCGGTGATTGATGGAGTCTCTAACAAGCCTTCGCCGAGTGATGCCCTTATGAATGAGCTTGACCGTCTCGATAGGTTCGAGCGTGATGGCGGTGCTGTTCTCTCGGATGTTATTATGGCGCTCCCGCCCTCGCGTTTTCACATTCCGCTCTCGTTCCCGTGCGGACAGCGTTTCGTCTTTTCCGTGACGGGCGCTGAACTCATTGACCGTCTCAACGCCCTGCGCGACCGCTTGAGCGCCCAGACCCCTTCTATTCGCCCGATGTATCTTAATTACGTGATTCGTTACGTCCTTCGTGCAGGTTATGCCCTCTCCCATGAAAAAGAGTTCAGGGATGTTCTGATTGTGGCTGGCACCGACCCCGAGGACTCGCCCGCCGCCTTTGACCCGTCCATCTTCGATGATTTGTTTCCTAATGGCGCTGTCGATGCTGACGGTACGGATGCCGAGGTGTTCTGATGCGCCTGCGTTACGACCCCTGCCCGCTTGCCCATGTTGTCGATGATTTCGAGGGCGAAACTTTGGAACGTCTGGCGGGTCGCGTCAAGGTTCCTGCCGTGGCAGACCCTGACCCTGACGAAGCGCTGCTGTATATCCACGCTTTTGCGGTACGCCGCCGTCCTCCCAAGAATTGTAACGACCCCTGCCTGCTTCTCACCTATGACGGTGACCCTTCCAGCCCGCTATTCTGGGTCAAGGCTGGTAAGTACTGGCACGCTGCTCGTTTGGAAAGTGAGCGCAAGCGCCTGTTATCCAGTGCTGGCGGTTGCGTGAGAACCGAGCGCGATAAGGACGGGTTCCAGTTCTACGTCCGCGTCTACCACCTTCGTAAATGGGTTCTTCTCCTGCCGCTGGCGCTCTGCGCCCTTCTCCTGTGTCTGTCCCTCTCGCTATGCTCGCCCTCGGGTTCGCCCGACTTCCTATCTGGCATGACGGGAACGGCTGGCGCTACGTCCAAGCCCGTTGTCTCGGTCGATTACGCCGCGTATGATGCCACGGTCGATAGCGTTTGGAAAGCCGATACCCTGACTCAAGATTTCCGTCTTTCGCTCCCTTCGACCTGCAAGTACGCAAAGGGCAAAGAGGGGGGCAACCCGATTATCTCCAGCCCGAGCATCATGGTCGATTTGAACCATGACGGGAAATATGATTCCGACACCGAATATGTTTATAACGCCCCTGATAAAACGGGGTTCGGTGCCTTTATTCGCCCTGGGTGTGAGGTAAACCGTATCAAGCTCACGCAGTCCGTCCCAGCTGGCACCTATAGCGCCCGCACCGTCTGGAACTCCGTGCTAGCCCGTGACGGGAAAACGCCCGCTGGCTCGACCTCGTTCGATTTCACCCTGACCGTTGAGTAGGTGATACCGCTTTCGATCAGTTTTTTCGAAAGCGTTGTCATAGAAAGGGTCGCGCGAGGTGCGCGACCGCAACCCTCCAAGAAAGGAGACTGTCATGTTAAACCCCAAGACCGCCGTTAAGCTGGTACCCGCCCTTGCGCTCGCAGCTGCTATCGGCTCCCCGCTCTCGGCTTTTGCCGCACCCGCCGTCACCCTCGGCGCTGACAACGCTATCGAAAGCTCCGAGCAGGGTACCGCGACCGCCAACGTTCCCGTCACCCTTACCGCTGACGGCACGTGGAAGGACAAGGGTGGCACCGACCATGACATGGGCAAGTATGTCGTTACCGTCCCGACCTCGATTTCCGTTACTGGTATCGGTGCTGGCTCTAACTCCATCAGCGCCAAGTACAAGGTCAATGTCGCTGGCATCATCGGCAACGGTAAGAAGGTCACGGCTCGCGCCCAGACCGACCGTCACCAAGCGCCGTATATGCTGACCGTCACGCAGGGTAAGACCGAGTTCACCGCCAAGGACATTAGCAACGGTACGAACGATTCCAAGGGCGTGCTGCATATCAACGGCTCCGATTCCGAGGATACGCTTAGCACCCAGCAGGACGTTTGGTACTCTGATTCCGTCACTGGCAACGTTACCTATAACTTCGCTATCGCCTAGAAAGGGCTATTCATCATGGCTTACAAGCTCGACCTGAACGGTCACCGTTTCTTCCTCGCTGGCAACTCGATTGCCTACGAGTACGACCGCGCCACTAATCAGCGCACCGATACCATCAGCGGTACCCGCTTCGATGTGGTTGACCTCGCCAACGGCTATGAGCATTTAAACGTGCTGGTCGAGGGCGCTCCCGCCCTGCTGTTCGACCCCGAGGACGAGATTCCCACGGGTACCGAGGTGGTCTTTACGAACCTCAACGCCCGCCCCTATGTCGGTCGTAACGGTCGTATCGCCGTTACCGCGTCCGCTGATGCCTGCCGACTGGCGAACCAGCAGCGCGGCAAGGAGTAACGACCCCCTGACCGCTGCCGATTCCAGCTGCCGCCCCGCGTCTCAAAACGCCAATCCCGAGCGCGGGGCGGCTCTCTTTTAACTGAACCCGTTCACGATTAAGGAGCCGTTACTATGGCTTATTTTATCGCCCTCTTTAAGGGAATAGTTGCAACGCTCTCGAATGTCTGGTTTTTCCTTCCTGACTGGCTCGCTAGCCACCGTATGCCCTCGCTCGCTCGCGGTGTCCAGACCGCCCAGCTGATTCTGCTGCTTGCCCTCGTCCTCTGGGTTCTGTCGGCTATGGTTGGCAACCCTGACCCGTTCCACCTGTTTGGGCGTTACTAGGTGGTGCGCCATGTCCAAGTATCTCCGAGTGTTCTTCGTCTCGGTCGCGGTTCTCTACGCCCTCGTCCTCGGCTGGCTCGTCTCCGAGACTGCCCGCGTTAGCGCCGCCGTCCCGTCCGCGCCCCTCCCGCCCTTCGAGTGCTGTGCGCCCTGGGTTCGGGGTAGCGCCGCCGTGCCCGTCAACGCCCGCGAGTTCGATAGGTTCGAGTCCTCGGACGGCTCCGCTCTCTCGCTGCGCCTAGTCCCCTCTGGCGGCAAGACCCCCGCCCTGCTTTTCGCGGTGTCCTCGCCCGATGCCGCGTCAATCTCCGTCACCTCCGCTTCGGTCGGCGGTCGCTCCGTCCTCGGCTCCTTTGTCGGTCACGGTGTCGAGGTCGGCGCGGACGGCGAACCCGTAGCCCTCTGGTGCGCCTACGAGGTCGCGCCCCCGCTGCGTGACGGCTTGCCGCTCTCCGTCTCCGTCACTTCCGTCTACCCTGACGGCTCCCGTGCCGTCTTTAGCCGATTCGGGGGTGTCTCCCGTGCTGTATGACTTCCTGACCTCTAACCGCTGGGTGTCGCGGTTCTTCCTGCCCCTCGCCGCCCGTCTCGATGCCCGTGACGATAGGCGTTTGGAGCGCGGCGTTCTGGTGAGCGCCCGCAAGCCCCTAGTTCCCGCCCTGCTCCCCGCCCTCCTGCTCGGCATAAACTCCTTTCTGCCGTTCTTCATCGCCTATCTGCTGCTCTCGTTCGCGTGCAGGAGCTTTATCTTCCTGCCGTTGCTCGTTCCCGCCGCGCTCTCGATCGCCCTCGGCGCGTGGCTCCTTCTGGTGGCTGTCGGCTTCAATGTCAGGCTCTACCCCTGCGCTTGGGCTGTGATTCCCGTCTCGGCTTTCCTCAACGATGCCAAGCTCTACCGTGAGGAAGTCGTGGACACAAAGAGCGGTAAGACCGCCCGCGTCTCGGGTATGCGCGTCCGCGTCTACTCCCGCGGCTCGACACTCACCGTCCGCGCCCTCGATGATGCCGAGTGGTGCAGGCGGACGGGGGAGTTGGACAAGCTCGGTCTGGGTGCCGCCTTGGGCTGTAGGCTCGAATCCAAGACGCATGGCATAGCTTCTTGGGACTACGTGTACCGCGTTGTCGAGGATACCCGTATTCAAGCCGTTCCCCGCCTGCTGTCCTCCGAGCCTACGGGTCGGCTCGATGCGATACCGCTGACGGGTGAGTTGTCGTGGAACTTCGCCCACCTGCCCCATATGCTAATAGCTGGCGGCACTGGCGGCGGCAAGTCCACGTTCATCTACTACCTGATAGCCGAGTTCCTGCGTCTGGGCAACGGTAACGGGTTTGCGGGTGAGGTGTATATCTGCGACCCGAAAAACGCCGAGCTGGCTTCTCTCTCGCATGTCATAGGCTCTGACCGCGTTGGCGTATCACCCGCCCAGATTGCCAAGGTCGTGCGCCTGTGCAGGGAGGAAATGGATAGGCGCTACGAGTACATGCAGGACCCCGAGCGTTTCCGTTTCGGTGCAAACGCCTTTACCTACGGTCTGAACCCCGTGTTCCTGATATTCGATGAGGTCGCGGCGTTCAAGGCTGGCGCGGATAAAAAGACCTTCGCCGAGGTCTGGGACAACCTGACCCAGCTTGTTTTGAAAGCTCGCGCCGCTAACGTGTTCGTGATTCTGGCGATGCAGCAGCCCCGCGCCGATACCATATCGACCGATATACGCGACAACTTGGGCGCTCGCGTGTCCCTCGGCACGCTGTCCCGCGAGGGCTACCAGATGGCTTTCGGCTGCTCGGTCGATGCCGCGCCCATCGAGGAAAAGGGCACGGGCTATATCATGCTTGACGGCTGGGACGCTCCAAGACCTTTTAAAGCCCCGTTTGCGGACTACTCGAAGGTCGACTACCCAAAAGAGCTGAAACGGCTTTATATCGCCGCTCAGCGCCGTAACGGGGTATCTCCCGTGAACCCCGAGGGCGAAACCGCCGAGAAGCCCGCAGATATTCAAGACGCATAGGGTATAGCGCCACGGGGGCGGGGTCGGCGGCGCGGGACGCGCCAGCCGAGCGGAGCGACCCCGCCCCCGTGGCGGGGGGGGCGAAGCCCGACCGTACTTTACTTGATATATATGTCAACATCTGTCCGCGGAAGTTCGCCCGTTTTGGGCGGTTCCCGCTGGTGAACCCAAGTTTTTTCGCGGATGTGCGGAAGGTGGTATGTACCAGTTGGCGCTCGAATGGGTCAAGACCATCGAGACGCCCACCACGATTGAGGTTTGGGAGTATTCGGCTCCCGCTGGGCGCATGAACCCAGAAGCCCGCCGTGACGATGATTCAGAGGATGAAAGCGAACGTGGGCGAAAGCCCGATGCAGCCGCTTATTACGATGCCGCGAAACGGCGGCAGAGGCACTACAGGGGCGTTCGTTGGGAGATAGCCCGCCTTATCGACTGCAATTTCGATGATTCGACCAAGTTTCTAACGCTCACGTTCGCAGATAACGTAACCGATATTAAATATTGCAACCGCGAGTTTCGCAAGTTTATTAAGCGCCTTAACCGCCGAGTGTATGGAACGGATAAGACGAAAGTGCGCTATCTGGCTGTGTGGGAAGCCCAGAAACGCGGGGCTATCCATTACCACGTTGTCCTGTTCGGTCTGCCGTATATCAGGCTCTCCGAGCTGCGCGAGGTGTGGGGTCACGGTTTCGTCAAGATTAACCGCGTTGACGTTGACCAGCGTATGAACGTTGGGCGTTATATCTCCAAGTATTTCAGCAAGGACGTTGACGAGGGTTCCTACAAGCAGAAGAAGTTTTTCCGCAGTCAGAACCTTATTCAGCCTGTGGAAGAGCGTTTCACCACGCTCGAACCTCTTTCGTTCGAGGGCTATACGGTGGCTTTCACGAAGGAATACGACCAATTGATACCAGACCTTTACGGTGGGGGTGGGGGATACGCCCCGCGTAAGGTTCGGTACACGAAGATAGGGAAGGACTGGTAGCCTATGGCTAGCTGTGTGATGGTCGATAAGACCGATTTAATCGCGTTGGGCTTCACGCCCTCCAAGTCTGCCGACATAATCCGAGCCGCCAAGCGGCTCATGGTGTCGCGCGGCTTCGGGTTCTACGGCTCCCGCAAGGTGGGGCGCGTCCCTGCCGCCGCCGTTGCCGATATTATCGGCGTTGACCCCGTGGGGGCGCATGATGCCCAAAACGAGTAACGTATACCGCGACAAACGTAACGGTACGTGGTATTTCGTGGCGAACCTCGGCACCGATGCGGAGGGCAAGCGCATACGCCACTGGGGGCGCGGCTACAAGACCCAGAAGGACGCGAAAGCCGCCTACGATGCGTATATGGCTGACTTCTCCAAGACCGCCGTTCGTGGCAACTCTACTATGTCGTTCGGTGAGTTCTACCGCTCCTATTGGGAGCCTGACTATAGGGGGCGCGTCCGTGAAAGCACTTTCTATGCCCGCCGCTCGGTAGCTCGAAAGCACTTCGGCGCTTTCGATCGCCTGCGGCTGCGGGACATTGACCCGCCGATGCTGAAGCGGTGGCAAAACGGGCTGCTGGAAGGTCACGCGCCCTCCTATGTTCGGCTCGTGTTCAACTACTTCTCTATGGTCTTGGACATGGCGGTTCGGCTGGGGCTGTTGCAGCGCAACCCCGCCAAGCAGGTCGGCAACGTGCGAAAGCCGCGCCGTGAGGTCGATTTCTGGACGCGGGACGAGTTCGAGCGCGTGGTGGCTACCTTCGACACGTCCGAGTATTACGGGCTTCATGGCTTCACGCGCCTTTGGCTGCTCTATATGACGGGGCTTCGGATGGGCGAAGCCCAAGCCCTGCGCTGGTCTGCTATCGACTTCGGCGCGGGTACCCTGTCGGTGGGCTGCTCGATGTACTATCGCAGCTCCCGCGACTGGAAGATTACGCCGCCAAAGACCAAGGCGGGCAAGCGCGTTATAGCGCTCGATTCGCTCACGCTGGAGTATCTTGGACGCTGGCGCGATGTGCAGCGGCGCAACGTCTCTACCGATTTCGTCCTGTCGTGGGGCGGTGACCCGCTTTCCAAGCATACCGTTAGGCGGCTCATTGAGCGCCATGCGCCTATGGCTGGCGTTCATCGGATACGCCCCCACGGTCTGCGGCACTCCCACGCCGCTCTATTGATTGATTTGGGTGAGAATGCCTTGGCTATCCGCGATAGGCTGGGTCATGAGGACGTGCAAACGACCCTCGGAACCTATGGGCATTTATACGCCCAAGCCAACAAGGGCGTTGCCGCCCGTCTCGATGCCGCGTTCTCTACGCCCTCGGGCGGGCAACCGATTTGCAACCAACCCAGCGCGTGCGAACAGCCCGCACCCGTGGGGAAAGGCACCGACAGCGCCTAAAAACGCAGGTCGGGCGTTATCGAACCGTGTTTCGTTATGACGAGTCGATTAACCATCTTGACCGGAACGGGTATTTTCAAAACCAATTTTTCGGCTAGAATTTCTACGGACTAAATGACCGAAAGGCAGCACTATACATGTTGGTTTCTACAAAGGGCAGATATGCCCTGCGCGTTATGGTCGATCTGGCCGAGCACCAGGCGGCCGGTCGCATCCCGCTCAAAGAGATCGCGGCGCGACAGGGGATTTCCGAGAAATATCTCGAGAACATCTTGGCTACGCTCGTGCGCGCCAACATGCTTTCGGGCATGCGCGGCAAGGGCGGCGGCTACGTGCTCACGCGCCCGCCCGAGCAGTACACGGTGGGCGAGATCCTGCGCCTGACCGAGGGCAGTCTGGCACCGGTTGCATGCCTGGATGGCGACTGCAAGGGCTGCTCACGCTCGGATGAGTGCCCCACGCTCGACGTGTGGAAGAACCTGGACAAGCTCATCAACGACTACCTCGACGGTGTGACACTCGATCAACTTGTCGCTCCCAACCATGGCTACGACTACGTCATCTAACCCACACCTGCCATTTGGGGACGGGGTAGAAATGGTAGATTCTCTCGCCCTTTGAGACTTGACAAATAAGAAGGCCGCCCATTTTTGCGATGGGCGGCCTTCGTTTTGGGCTGTTGAGACGGGCACGGCCGGAATGGCCGTTTTAGTCCTCGGCGATGCTGTCGAGGATGCTGCGCGTGATGGATACCAGGATACTGCCCATAAAGGCCGATCCAAAGCTGGCGATGGAGATGCCCGCGCCCAGCAGATTGACCGACAGGTAGCTGGCCAGCTCGAGCATAAAGCTGTTGACTACGAGCTGAAAAACACCAAGCGTAATAATAGTGAGCGGCAGTGAGATGACGGTCAGGAACGGTTTGACGAACGAATCGACAATGTTCAGGAACAGTCCCACAAAGGCAAAGCAGACCCAGGTCTCGGCAAAGCCGAAGGGTTGGATACCGGGGACGAGGAACGTGGCGATCGCGATGGCGATCGAGGTGAAGAGCCAGTTAAGCATAAAGCGCATGGCGTGAATCCTTTCTTGCGCCGGGATTGCTGGCGTCGCGTGAAGCGGCTTACGGCGGCGACCTGGATGGTTGCGCGGGCGCGCCGCGGTGTTTGGGCGCCCATTGTCTCAAATATTCGTGGAGCTTACGTGCGCATATGGTTTCTAAACGGCGTTCGTCCTGAAAAACGCGCCGCTGGCAGAGAGTCTTGTCGCTTTAGTTTGGTGGTGTGCTACACTGCTACGGGCAAAAGCCACAGGCGTTGCCCTATTGCATAGAACGGGTGAACGATGCCCGATGTCAGTATCAACTTCGATGCCTTTTGGCGGGTTTGGCGGTGATCGATGAATATCGAGAACATGTTTGACAAGCCTGATGTCAAGCAGCTGGTCCACGCATTTAGCCTTTTGGACGACGAGAAGGATATCCAAGCGTTTTTGACCGATATCTGCACGCCGCGCGAGATTTGCGACCTTTCTCAGCGTTTGCAGGTTGCGCGCTATTTGGACGAGGGCGAGCCTTATGTTGAGGTTCAGGCCCGTACCGGCGCTTCGTCCACCACGGTGAGCCGCGTTTCAAAGGCGCTGAACGGCGAGTACGGTGGCTACCGCAAGATCCTCATTAAGTTGGAGGATGGCGAGTAGGCCAGCGACAACATTGAATTACGAAGAACCGTCCCTCCGGGGGCGGTTTTTATATGCCTGCAATCGGCTGGTGCGTTGGGTTCAGGTTGCTTTGTACCAAAAGATGGAACTGCGGTGGCAATGTGTCCGCTTGGGCGGGTAGGATGGATGCATTGATTATTGCGAACGGTTTGAGCGGAGGACCATGCCTGTTCGAATCTATACCACCAATGCCGGCACGGATTTGAGCGATGCCGAGTCGGCGCTGCTTGCCGACCTTATTGCCCGTCACGGGCGTGCCGTGTTGCTGGCACCAACGTTTGCCGAGCTCGATCTGTGCCGTCATGATGCGGCGGAAGCCGGCATTTCGCTGGGTATCGACTACAAGACACCCGCATCGTGGCTTCGCTCGCTTTGGGAGCTTTTGGGCGACGGGCGCGGTTTCGTCGACAACCTGCAACGTCAGATGCTGTTTTCGGATATGATTGCCCGCCGCGACGATGCCGACCTGCAGCCGCTTTCGCGTAGCCAGGGCACGGTGCGCATGCTCGCGCGCATGGCCCGCGATGTGCTGCCGGGTGTGGCGGGGACGACGGCCGAGCGATGCGGTGGCAACAATTGCCAGCCTGAGCCAAAAAGCGATGCCGAGGCTCGTGTGTTCGAGCTTTTGCGCGCCTACGCGGGCGGTTTGGACCGTCGAGATATGGTTGAGCCCTGCGAGGCAGCTGACATTATGACCAGTGTCCTGGCCGATAGCCTGCCGGCGTGCACTCGCGTCGTATGCGTGCGCGGTATCACGTCGTTTACGCACGGTCTGCTCGAGCTGCTGTCTGCCGTGGCGAACAATGGGGGAGAGGTCGTCGTGCTGCTTGCCCGCGAGCAGGCGGCGATGCGCGAGGAGCTTGCCACGGCATTTGATGCCCGCGATGTGTTGTTTGAGATCGCGCCGCTGGGGAAGAACGCCGTCGCGTCTGATGTCGCTTGCGGGACCGCCGCTCAGCCTGCCTTTATTGAGGTCGCTGGCCCCCATGCCCGTGCTCATGCTTATGCGGACGCCATCGATAAGTTGGTGAAAGCGCACAAGGAGTCCAAGGCCGATAAAGCTACTGCAACGCCCGCCGACCCCGTGCGTGTGCTCGTCGTTTCTGCCCGGGCACCCCAGCTGTTCGGCGAGCTCGCCGCCCGTTTGGCGGCGCGTCACATTGCGGCCGAGACGACTGAGTTCACGGCGTTTTCCCAGTCCATCGCGGGCAGGCAGTTTACGGCGCTCGCCAACCTGATCGAGCGTATGAAAGCCGCCGACGAGGGCACCGCTTCCAAGACTGAGTGGTGGCCCGCGCCGGAGCTTACCGACTGGATCTACAGTCCGCTTTCGGGCGCTGATGCCGTCAATGCCCGTACCTTCGATAAGAATATGCGTCTCTCGCGCAGCAAGACTACCGCGGGCGTCAAGAGCCTGCTGCAGAGCGTTCAGGGCCAGGTGAGGGGCGCGCGCAAGGCGACGAGCGACGATAACTGGTTTAAGAACGTACCGTGTGTGGTCTCGGACGTGTTCCAGGCGCTGTGGCGTGACAAGCCCGTGACGGCGCTTAAGGCCATGCTTGCCGTTGCCGAGGCGTTGCCCGATCGCGCTCTAGGCGGCCTTGACGGCCAGGCCCGTCGCCAGGCAGAGACGGCTTTGCTGCGCCATGCCATCGACATCCTTATGAACGATGCTCGCGCGCTCGACGTGTCGCAGGCCGCGACCGTGCCGGTTCTCGACGGCGTTCGAACCAAGGTGGACAAGCGCAGTACCGCCTACGATTACGAGACCTACGAGGTCGATCGCACACCACGAGCACAAGTGCGCTTCGCGTCGCTTGCCGATGCGTCGGTTCTTCGCCCTGGCAGCTACGATGCCGTGCTGTTTGCCGATGTCGACCTGGACAGCTATCCGCTTTCGCACGAAGAGGGCCCGCTTGCCACGTTGACAGCCGAGCTGCGCCGCGACGGCGTGTCTTTGGAGCCCGCTGCCCTGCTGCGCGTGCGCTTTGGCCGTGCGATGCAGGCGGCGAGCGGTCCGGTCGCGCTCGCCCGTGTGACGCACGATCGCCAGGCACGCGAGTGCTACCCGGCAGCCGTATGGACCGAGCTGTGGGCACATGCCGAGGCCGCTGGCGCTGCCAAGCCCATGCGCGTGGGCGAGGGCGATATCATCGCCGACTTTGATCCCGCGGCAGGTGAAGGCCTCAAGCGCGAGCGCGTGACCTGTGAAGCCCCTCAGCATCTGAGTGCCGAGGCCGTGCCGTATTTGGTCCTGCGCCGTCGCGATGGCGAGGGTGAGGACGCGCCGCTCGTGCCGCGTCTGACGTCCGCCTCGCAGATCGAGGCCTATTCGACCTGCCCGCTATGCTGGTTCGTCTCGTACCGCGTGAAGCCCCAGTCGATCGACGCGGGCTTTGGCAACATGGAAAAGGGCAACTTTGTCCACGACGTGCTGGAGCATCTGCATGCCCGTCTGCCCCAAGAGGGCATGGAGCGCGTGACGCCCGAGAATCTGCCGCGCGCACAGGAGCTGCTGCACGAGGTCTTTGACGAGACGTTGGCCGAGCACGCCGGCAAGCGCGGCACGGAGGGCCCGCTGGTGCCGCTCTCTGCGGTGGAGGAACGCCAGGTGGCCGAGATCTTGCCGCAGCTGGAGGGTGTGCTTGCCTACGAGTCCGAGGCACTTGCCCCCTTTGCCCCGCGCTACCTGGAGTTCGCCTTCAACGAGCTCAAGGTCGAGTATGCCGGTTGGCCGCTTGGCGGGCGCATCGACCGCGTGGACGTGGACGCCGAGAATCGTGCCGTGGTGATCGACTACAAGCATCGCACGGGCGTTGAGGAGTTTAAGCTCGCCGACCCCACGGTGCGCGACGAGGAATCGGGCACGGCGCCCATCGACGATCCGCGCTGGTTGCCACCACATACCCAAACGCTCATCTACGCCCAGGCCATGCGCCGGGCGCTGGATTTGGACACCCGCGCGGCGCTCTACTTTTCGACCAAGGGCGGCAAGCCGGCGCTGCGCGGTGCCGCGAGCGCCGAGCTGTTGGAGCAGGAGCGCGGCGACGGTCGCATTCCGGGCCTTAAGAAGGGCTTTCCCGGCGAGGGCGGCAACATGGACTTCGACGCGCTGCTCGACCGCGTGGAGGCCGGCATCGCCGAGCGCTTGCACGAACTCGAGGCGGGCGTCGTGACGGCGGTCGATCCGACATCGGCGCAAGCCGCGCATGCGCGCTGCTCGTATAACCACGAAGGAACGTTTGTAAGGAGGGATGTGTAGACCATGGATTTTTCGACTTTGATGCCGCAACAGCTGCAAGTCGTCAAAACGCTCGACCGCCCGCTGTTTGTCTCGGCGGGTGCCGGCTCGGGCAAGACCTTTACCCTCACGCGCCGCATCGTCTACGCGCTCTCGCCCGAATCCGGTCCGTTTGTCGAGCATCTGGACCAGGTGCTCGCCATTACCTTTACCAAAGACGCCGCGGCCGAGATTCGCGACCGTGTGCGCCGTGCGCTTATCGAAGAGGGCATGGACGAGGAAGCGCTGACCGTCGACGACGCGTGGATCTCGACCATTCACGGCATGTGCTCGCGTATCCTGCGCGCGCACGCGCTGGAGCTGGGCATCGATCCCGAGTTCACGGTGCTCACCGATACCGACGAGCTTATGGATCAGGCTGTTGAGCATGTGCTGGGGCGCGCGACGGCGCCCGATGCCGCGCCCGAGCTCACCGCTTCGCTTAAGGCCCTCTACGCTTGGTATCCCATGGCGGGCGAGGGCGGGCCGTTTGGCGCCGGTACCACCATCAAAGGCCTGGTGCGCGACCTGCTGGAGCTATCGAGCCAGCTGCCGGGCGGTATGGACGATGTGTGCGTGGCGCGCGGCCAGGCCGACACCTCGGCGCTTGCCGATGCTTATCGTGCGGCGCTGGGCACAAGCAAGGCCACGACCGAGAAAGCGCAGGCGGCACTCGACGCCATCGACGCGTTTGAGGCGAGCGGCAAAACCATGGAGGATGCGGCGCGACTCATGATGTCGTGCAGCATGCCGCGCGCGAGCAAGGCGTTTCCTAAGGAGCAGGTGGAGCTACTCAAGGCCGAGGCAGCCGATGTGTTTATCAATATCGTGCTTGCCTGCGGCGGCCCGGCGCTCGATGCACTGGTGGGGCTTGCCCGTGCCGTAGAGGCGGAGTACCGTGCGCTCAAGGCCGACCAGTCCGCGCTCGACAATAACGATCTGTTGCGCATGGCGTACGAGGCGCTGCGCGATTATCCCGCCATCCGAGCCGCCTACGAGGGCCGCTTTAAGATGGTCATGATCGATGAGTTCCAGGATACCGACCAGATGCAGGTCGATTTGATTCGCTATCTGACGGGCGCGGGGGAGCGCGCGCTGTGCACCGTGGGCGATGCGCAGCAGTCGATCTACCGCTTCCGTGGCGCCGAGGTTGAGGTGTTTCGCCGCCAGGAGCGCAAGGTGGGCTCCTCTGCTGCTCCCGAGACGACTGTCGCATCCGATGCCCCCGCCGGCGAGCTCGTCAAACTCGTGCGCAACTTCCGCAGCCACGACGAGGTGCTGCGCTATGTGGCGCGCGTCTTTGACGGCGATACCGGTGGTTTGATGCAGGGGTTCTTGGATCTTGAACCGAGCGACAAACGCAAGGACAAGCTCAAGGCAAAGGCTTCGCGCCGCCAGGCGCTGTTCGTTGCCGGTGGCAGCACGCAGGAGCGAACGCAGGCGAAAGCTCGTGCGATTGCGGAGCGGTTCCAAGCGCTCGTCAAAGCGGGGCAGCCCCAGGGCGATATGGTGTTGCTGCTGGGTCGCATGACCAATGCCGACGTCTACGCACAGGCCTTCCGTGACCAGGGGCTCGACTGCGTCATCGCGGGCGGCTCGGTCTTTGCCCAGGCAGCCGAGGTGCAGACGGTGCGTGCCCTGGTCTGCGCGCTCGCCAATCCGGCCGATACGGCACAGGGTCTTATGCCGTTGCTGGCCTCGCCGATGTTTGCACTCGGCGCCCAGGAGTTCCTGGCGCTGGCGACCAAACTCGATAGCGAGACGGGGGAGACCTCGCGCCGGAATATCGACGTGGGCATCATGAGCGATTCCGATGTGCCGGGTTTACAAGACTTGCCGCTCGTGACGCGCGCCCGCGAGGTGCTGCGGTATGCGCTTCGTCGCGTGGGCCGCGATTCGTTCGCCGCCATCGCGCGCGACGTGGTCAACGCCTCCGGCTGGTTTGTGCGTCTGGCACAGCGTGGTCCCGAGGGCAAGGCCATTGCCGCCAACGTGCTCAAGGCGCTCGACGCCGTGGCTGAGGCAGAGGCCGAGTTCGGCAACTCGCCGCGTTCCATCGCGCTGGCCTTCGACCGCTTCTTGGCGGGCAAGGAGGCCCCGGGCGCGCTCAACGAGGAGGGCGACGGCGCGGTGCGCATCATGACGGTGCACGCCTCCAAAGGTCTGGAATATCCGGTCGTGGCGGTCGCGGAGTGCTTTGGCGTGCGTAAGTCCTCGGGTGCGGCGCAGATGGGTCGCGTCGAGGGTGGAGCGCAGGTCGTGGCACTGCCGGCACGCTTCGACGGCGTTAAGCTCGCCGACGGAACCTTTGTGAAGGGCGACGACGTTAAAAAGCAGTTTGAGCATGCGTTTAAGGGCAAGGGCACGTCGCTGTGGTTGCCGCCGGAGCTCATGGAGGACGTCTGTGCGACGGGTTCTCCCGCCGAGGCATTTGCTCGCTTGCGCAACGACGACCTTCAGCTTTCGCTCGAAGAGCGGGCTCGTTTGCTCTATGTCGCCATGACGCGTGCGCGCGAGCTGGTGATCTTGGCGATGGATGCCGGCGTGAGCCGTGGCAAGGTGACGGCGCCGACCTTCGACGTCGAGACCGATCTGACCTACGACGTGCTGCGCCGTATTTTGCCGACCGACGCTCTGGGCATGCCGCAGCTCGATACCGACCGCCTGGTGTTCGACAACTCCCAGCCGGGCGACTACGAGCTCATCACGCTGGCGAACTTTACCTTTGGCGAGCAGGCGTTTGAGGCCAACGCTTCACTGGATGCCGAGGGCAGGCTTGTCCGCGGCGATGCGGAGCCGGAGGGCGCCGGTGCAGATGCCCGTGCCGCTGTTCCCGGCCCTGCCGACCCCGAGCCCGATGCGTTTGAACTCGTGTATCCCCAGGCAGTGGGTGTGCGCATGGGCATCTGTCCGTACCCGATGCGTGATTCGTATAGCTACTCGTCAATCGCCGCGGCACTGCATGCCGAGACCGAGGACCGTGCCGCCGAGACGCGCGTGCCCATGGACGAGGCTGGCGATGATGCGGAGTCGGATGGCTCGGAGATGGTCGATGCAGACGTGGCTGCTGTCGAGCCCGCCGGCAATCCCATGGCGCTGGGCTCGGCCTTCCACGCTGCCTGCCAGTGGCTCATCGAGATGGGTGCCGATGCGCTGCCCGCTGAGCGTGCCGACGCCCTGGCGCGCCTGTGGTGCCTGACGCCGGAGCAGCGTGAACGCTTCGACGTTGCCCAGGACCGCTGGCTCAAGTCGGCTGTTCGCGCCGACCTGCTCGCGTGGCCGTGCGTTCGCGCCGAGGTGCCGTTCTTCTCATTGGGCTGCGAGGACGAGGACATCGCTCGCTACGGTGCATATGCCGAAGGCGCCATCGATGCACTGGCCACCGACCCGGCCGATCCGTCGCGCGCACTGGTCGTCGACTACAAGACGGGTGGCACGCCGGACGAGACGCCGGACCAGCTGCTCGAGAAGCACGCCCTGCAGGCGCGCGTCTACGCCGATGTTCTGCACAAGGCGGGCTTTGAGGCGGTGACCGTCAAGTTCGTCCGCGTGGAGCAGCCGGATCCAACCATCTTCGTCGAACCCGCCGAGCCCCAAGTAGTCACCTACAACCTCTAACCCTCAGATAACTTGCGGTGGAATACGGACTGTTTTGACCAAAAAAGCCGCCAAACAGTCCGCATTTCACCGCAACTCAAGAGGAGCCGTGTTGGTTTGGCTAGGTTCGGGTGCTGTCCGTGCCGTGGGGTAAAATCGTTCAGTCAGAACACGAACCCGCATCGGAGCTCATCACATGGCATTCGTCCATCTGCACAATCACACTGTCTTTTCCATGCTCGACGGCGCAACCCGTATCCAGGATATGGTCAACCGTGCCGTTGAGCTGGGCATGCCCGCCGTGGCCATTACCGACCACGGCTACATGTATGGCGTGCCCGACCTGGCGCTGGCCTGCGACGCCGTCAACCACAACACGCCCGAGTACAAAACCTGGAGCCACGACAAGGCCTTCCTGGAAAAGGACCGCCGCGACGAGCTGGTGGAGCCCGATCCCGAGGAAAACCCGCGCGAGCATGCCCAGTATGTGAAGGACATGGCCATGTGGGACGAGAAGGGCAACATCGACGAGCTCAAGCCGCCTCTGGTCATCAAACCCATCTTTGGCTGCGAGGTCTACTTTACGCCGGACGAGACGCTCGCTCGCGACCATAAGCCCGAGCTCTACCACATGATTCTTCTGGCCAAGGACCAGGAGGGCTACGTCAACCTGATGCAGACGGTCTCCGAGGCCGCTGTGCAGGGCTTTTACTACAAGCCGCGTGTGACGCTCGACAACCTGCGCCGCCATGCCAAGGGCATGATCTGCACGAGCGCCTGCATCGCGGGCATCATCCCCAAGTACATCGACCGCGGTGACATGGAGGGCGCCATCAAGTGGGCCGAGACCTTCCGCGACACCTTCGACCCCGGCGACTTTTACATCGAGATCCAGGAACACGGCATTACCACCGACAACGGCCTGACCGACGAGCAGATGGACCGCACGCTCATCGACATCGCCAAGCAGGTGGGCGTCAAGGTCATCGCCACCAACGATTTCCACTACCTGCGTCGCGAGGATGCGCCCGTGCAGGACGTCATCATGTGCATTGGCATGAACGCCAAGGTCGACGACCCCAACCGCATGCGCATGACCGGCTCGGAGTTTTACATGAAGACCGAGGAGGAGATGCGGGCGATGTTCCCGTATTGCCCCGAGGCCTGCGACAACACGCTCGAGATCGCCGACAAGTGCTACGTTGAGCTGGACTGGGACTCCATCATCCTGCCGCGCTTCCCGCTGCTCGATCCCGGCGAGACGCACGAGAGCCAGTTCCGCCGCGAGTGCGAGAAGGGCCTGCGCCAGCACTACGGCGACGACTGGGCCACGCGCGAGATCGGCGGCGTCAACATCAAAGAGCGCTTTGAGTACGAATACAAGGTCATCTGCGACAAGGGCTTTGCCGCCTACTTCTTGATCGTTGCCGAGTACGTGCAATGGGCCAAGGACAATGGCATCGGCGTCGGCCCCGGCCGTGGCTCGGCCGCCGGCGCTATCGTCGCCTACGCCATGAACATCACCGCGTTCGACCCGCTCGAGAACGGCCTGATGTTCGAGAGGTTCCTGTCCCCGCAGCGTACCGAGATGCCCGATATCGATATGGACTTCGACGATGAGCGGCGTCTCGAGGTCGTGGAGCACGTTCGCCAGCTCTACGGCCCCGAGAAGGTCACCCACGTCATCACCTACTCGACCATTAAGGCCAAGCAGGCCATCAACGACGCCGCGCGCGTCCTGGACTACCCGGTCTACATGGGCCAGCGCCTGTCCAAGATGGTCTCGAGCGACCCCAAGGTCAAGCTCAAGCAGGTGCTCGAAAAGCAACCCGGCAAAGAGGATCTGTTTAACCCCGATTTTGCCGAGGCCTATAAAAAGGATGACGACGCCCGCCGCATCATCGACACGGCGCTCTCGATCGAGGGCCTTACCCGTGGCGAGGGCGTGCACGCGTGCGCCGTTCTGATTTGCCGCGACCCCGTCAACGAGCACGTGCCCACCAAGCTCGATACCAAGGGCGGTGTCGAGATTACCCAGTACGAGGGCCATACCGTTGCCGACATGGGCCTGCTCAAGATGGACTTCCTGGGCCTGCGTACGCTGACGGTTATCTCCAAGGCCAAGGCCAACATCAAAAAGAACTTCGGCATCGACATCAAAGAGGAAGAGATCCCCTTTGACGATCCCGAGATCTTTAAGCTCATGGGCTCCGGCCACACCGCCGGCGTCTTCCAGGTCGAGTCCGCCGGCATGACGGCCACGATCAAGAACATGAAGCCCACCGAGTACAAACACGTCGTAGCATTGATCGCCCTGTACCGCCCGGGCCCGTTGGGCGCCGGCATGGTCTCGTCCTACATCAACCGTATGAATGGTAAGGAGCCGGCGGTCTCCTACGACGACCGCCTGGACGACATCCTGGGTGAAACCTACGGCACCATGGTCTACCAGGAGCAGGTTATGCTCATCTCCGTCGAGATGTGCGGCTTCTCCAAGGGCGAATCGGACTCGCGTATCCGTAAGCCCGTGGCTAAGAAAAAGATCAAACTGCTCACGTCGACGGTGCTCCACTGGGAGGATGGCTCGGACGAGACCACCTACGACCACTGGATGAACGGCGCCATCAAGAACAACTACACGCGCGAGGTCGCCCAGAAGATTTGGGACGATGTTCTCGAGTTCGCGTCCTACGCCTTTAACAAGTCGCACTCCGCTGGCTACGCCATCCTGGTTATGCAGACGGCGTGGCTCAAAGCGCATTATCCGCACGAGTACATGGCGGCCGTTCTGACGTCCTATACGGGCAAGACCGACAAGATCGTGCATTACGTCTCGGCGTGCCGTCACGACGGCATCCCCGTGCTTTCGCCAGATGTCAACGAGTCCGGTACCGAGTTCACTGCTACCAAGGAAGGCGTGCGCTTTGGTCTGGCCGGCATCCGCGGCGTGGGCACCGGCGTGGCGCAGGCGATTATCGCCGAGCGCGAGGCGGGCGGTCCGTTTAAGACGCTGCACGACTTTGTCGAGCGCGTGGACTCGAGTCAGGCCAACCGCCGCGTGATCGAATCACTCATTAAGGCAGGCGCCTTTGACTCCACGGGCTATCCGCGCCGCCAGATGATGCACTTTGTGGACAAGAACAACCCCGAGAACATCATCGATGCCGCGGTAAAGCGCCAGAAGGATCGTGCGAGCGGCCAGACGTCGTTCTTCGACATGTTTGGTGATGTTGAGGGCTCGGGCTTTGAGGTGAGCGTGCCCGATCCGGATGGCCAGGAGTGGGACCGCCACCTTAAGTTGAGCCAGGAGAAGGAGGTTCTGGGCATCTACGTCTCGGACCACCCGCTGCGCCCGTTTGAGTATGCGCTGGCCAAGGCGCGCGACTTCTCGTTCTCGCAGATCGACACCGGCTACGAGGTACAAAACCCCACGGGCGGCACCATCAACCAGGAGATTCCCGAGGGCAAGGCGCTGTGGTGGGCCGGCATGGTCTCGAGCGTGTCCAAGCGCGTGACCAAAAACGGCGACCCCATGGGCATCGTGCAGCTCGAGGACATGGAAGGCGAGGCCACGGTCGTGGTGTTCCCCAAGACCTATAAAGAGGCTGAGGGGTACCTGTACGGCGAGGTCGATCCCGAGACCGGCGCGCAGCTGTCCGATGCGTTTGTGCGCATTAAGGGCAAGCTCGAGCGCTCGGACCGCGGCGACCAGATCATCGCGCAGGAGATCGTGCCGCTTGAGCTCAACGAGGAGAACAACAAGCCCAAGGTGTTTGAGGTCATGGTGCCCAACAGCCGCTTTAGCCAGGGCAATATGGCGCGTCTTGCCACGGTGCTTACCGCCAACCCGGGCGGCGACCGCGTGGAGATCTTTATCGAGCAGGTGGACGGGCGCGTACTGCGTGCCGAGGTGCCGGCCAAGGTCAACGCACGCTCGATTCCGCTGTTGGCGGAGGCAAAGGCCATCGTGGGTAACCAAGGCAGAGTGACGGTGATCTAGGGACGGCGTTGCTGGTCCGCGCGAGATTGGAGGAAGTGATGGCGCAGGGGACGTTTGCGCAGGCGCTTCGTAAGGAGGCGGCGCTCAGCAGTACCTTTATGAAGGGGCGCTCGCTCATGCTCAACGGCGCCGTGCTGACGTTTGAGGACTCCGGCTCGCGCTTCTCCAAAAATGTGAACATCGAGGGCTCGGTGCGCGGCTCGCGCGGCGACCTGTACAAGACGCACGTGGCGCTCGACATGGACGAGCACGAGGTTGTCGACTACGACTGCGATTGCCCCGCCGCCTTCCGCTATTCCGGCATGTGCAAGCACGCTATCGCCACGGCGCTGGCGTATCTGGATGCCAGTGGCGCCGAGCCCGTCGAGGGCTTGCGTACGCCGGTCCGCACGTTTACGGCACCGCCCGCACAGTCAAAGCAGCCCACACACCCCGCGCCCACCGCATCTGAGGTCAACCCCAATTTTCCCTTCCCGGCACCCGTCCCCACGAGCCCGAGCCTTGTGGCGGCGCTTTCCGATCTTTCGGACGCGCGCATGGACGAGCTCGTGGCTATGCGTCGCAAGTTCGCCAGCACCATTGACCCCGATGCGCCCAAGGCAGTGCTGGAGCCCTCGCTGGTGCCGTACTACAATCCGCTGTTTGCCGATCGTTTTAACTGGGCGCTCGAGTTTCGCATTCGCTGCGGTTCGGTGTCCTACGTGGTTAAGGATATCGACGGCATGGCCGATGCCTATGTGCGCGGCGGTACGTTTTCCTATGGCAAGAAGCTTACGTTTGTCCATGTGCCCGAGGCATTCGATGACGTGTCGACAAAGCTGCTTGACTTTGTTGCAATGACGGTCGCCTACCTAGGTGATATTACGAGCTCGCGCTCGGCATCGTACGACTTTGCCCGCAGCGGCTTTGTCGCCGAGCGTCAGTTGCCGGTATCCGAGTATTCCGTCGTGTCCGTGCTAGACCTGCTGCGTGGCAGGACCCTGTCCTTTGAGCCTGCTTGGTCGCGGGGGACGACGACGCATCGTGCCTACGAGGTGGCGGTCGAGCCGTCGCCGCAGGGGGAGGGCGAAGTCCCGGCCAAGCGCCCGCCGCTCCTTGCCGCCAAGATTGCACCGGCGGCGGGAGGCAGCTACGACTTGCGCCTGCCGGCCGATACGTATTGCTTTGTCGCTGGTGACGCAGCCTATCTGGTCGATACGCGCCGCGCACGCCGTACCGACACAGCGTTTGCCCAGCATGCGGCACCGTTCCTATCGCACTTGTTGCCCTGCCGCACGCCGGTCCATATCGCCGCCGACCAGGTGGGCGAGTTCTGCCGCATGGCGCTGCCTATCTTGCGCGACTACACCGACCTGACCGCTCCCGCCGCGCTCGACGCCGTGGCGCCCGAGCCGAGCTTTGCCATGGCGATCGGCGTCGACGATGGTCTTGTGACCTGCAAGATTACGGTGACCTACGGCGATTGGTCGGCAGATCTCTTTAGTCTTGGTGCTCCGGGCAGTCCCTTCGAAGAACAACGCCCCGGCGTTCCGCCCCGCGATACGGTGGCGGAGTTTCGCGTTATGGACACGGCTGCCCTGTACTTCGATTTCTACGAGGGCGGCCTGGCATTTGAGGAGCGCGATGACGAGAGCCTGTTCCACTTGCTGACCGAGGGCCTGTCTGCCCTGTCCGAGCTGGGTGAGGTCATGCTCAGCGACCGCCTGCGCCAGATCTCGGTACGCCCTGCGCCTAAGCTCTCGGTGCGCGCCACCGTCAAGAGCAACTTGCTCGACGTCGAGCTGGGTGCGAGCGGGCTTTCGGCGGCCGACCTTGCCATCTACCTCGACTCCTACAAGCGTCACCAGACGTTCGCGCGCCTTACGTCCGGCGACATCGTTCGCCTGGACGAGGGCGCTCGTGCCGCGTTTGGCCTTGCCGAGGACCTGGGCGTCGATGCCGTCGACCTGCTCGACGGCGTGTCGCTTCCCGCGTCGAGCACCCTTTTTGTCGATAGCATGCTCGCGCGCACGCCAGCGCTTGAGGCCGATCGCGACGCTGCGTTCCTCCGTACCGTCGAGCGCCTGGACACGCTCGGCAAGATGGACTTTACGGTGCCCGTCTCGCTCAAGGCCACACTGCGTGGCTACCAGGTCGACGGCTATCAGTGGCTCGGCTCGCTTGAGCACTTGGGCCTTGGCGGCATCTTGGCCGACGATATGGGCCTGGGCAAAACGCTGCAGATGATCGCGCACATTCTGGCGCGCGTGGAGGCGGGGGATACCAAGCCCACGCTCGTGGTATGTCCCGCGTCGCTCGTGTACAACTGGGCTGCCGAGTTGGAGCGCTTTGCCCCCTCGATTGATGTGTGCGCCATCGTGGGCGCCAAGGCCCAGCGTCGCGTTCAAATTGCCGGTGCCGCCGAGCACAACGTGGTGGTGACGTCGTATGATCTCATGCGCCGCGACATCGACGAATACGTCGAGCAGAACTTTGCCCGCGTGGTGCTCGACGAGGCCCAGTACATTAAAAACCCGCTCACCCAGGTGGCCCGCGCTGCCAAGCGCCTGCCGGCCGGCGTGCGCTTTGCCTTGACGGGCACACCCATCGAAAACCGTCTGTCCGAGCTCTGGAGCATCTTCGACTTTTTGATGCCGGGCCTTCTGGGCACGCGCGACTCATTTGCCAAGCGCTTTGAGGGTCCCGTCGAACATACCGAGGGTGACAGCGCCGCTCGTCTGCAGGCGCTCGTGTCGCCGTTTGTGCTGCGTCGCGTCAAGGAAGATGTGGTGGCCGATCTGCCCGAAAAGATCGAGGACACCGTCATGGCTCAGCTCACCGGCGAGCAGCGCAAGCTCTACCTGGCCAACCAGGACCGCATCGCCCAGCAAGTGCAGCACCGCGAGGCCGGGGAGTTTAAGAAAGACAAGCTCAAGGTGCTTGCCGAGCTCACCAAGCTGCGCCAGATCTGTTGCGATCCGCATCTGCACTATGCGGACTACAAGGCGGGAAGCGCCAAGCTCGATACGTGTATGGAGCTCGTCCATGGCGCGCTCGACGGCGGTCATCGCATCTTGCTGTTCAGCCAGTTTACGGGCATGCTCGATATCATCGGCAAGCGCCTGGCCAAGGAGGACATCGCCTTCCTTAAGCTCACGGGCGCATCTTCTAAAGAGAGTCGCGCCAAGATGGTTGCGCAGTTCCAGGCGGGCGAGGTGCCGGTGTTCTTGATTTCGCTCAAGGCGGGCGGCGTGGGCCTTAATTTGACGGCTGCCGACGTGGTCATCCACTACGACCCGTGGTGGAACGTGGCGGCGCAGGACCAGGCGACCGACCGTGCCCACCGCATTGGCCAGCAGCACACCGTGACCGTGTACAAGCTCATCGCCAAGGACACGATCGAGGAACGCATTATGCAGATGCAGGAGTCCAAGCGTGATCTGGTCAACAGTGTGCTCGGCGGCGATGGTATCTCGTCGGCGCTGTTTACCCGCGAGGATGTTCTGGCGCTGCTCGGCGGCGACGGTCGCTAACCGCGCGCGGGATGGGGTTGCCGGGGCGGATAGTACGCGCCGCCCCACCGTTTCCGCCCGTTATGTGTTCATTTGCCATGCCGTGGATGGTTCGCCTGCCTTTGGGCATAAGAACCATCGAGAACATCGGCACATCAGCAAAGGAGAACATCATGGCGAAATTCTTTAAGGACTCCGACGGCAAGCTCATTGCCGCCCTTGGCGACGGCGTTGCGACCCCTGCCGGCTGCACGGAGCTGACGGCAAACACCGAGGATGCGGCGCACGAGAAGCACGTGCCTGTTGTCGAGATCGAGCGCGACGGCCACGTTATTCGTGCGCGCGTGGGCTCGACGGAGCACCCCATGCTGCCCGAGCACTACATCGAGTGGATCGCGCTTGAGGCCGAGGGCCGCCTGGAGATCCATTACCTTGAGCCCGGCATGAAGCCCACGACGTTTTTCGCTGGTGGCTCCAAGACCGGTACCGTCTATGCCTACTGCAACCTGCATGGGCTGTGGTCCGCGACGTTCTAGGAGCGCGCCCCCGCTCGGGGTATCATAGCTAGCATATGCACATGCGAGCGCCGGCTGCATTATGCGGCCGGCGCTTTTACTACGACAACGACGATTTACGACGGAAAGGGCTGGGCCATGAAGCTCGCACTTGCACAGATCGATATGCGCCTGGGTGATATTGAGGGCATCTGCGGCCGCATCGAGGACCAGGCTCGCCTGGCTCATGAGCGCGGCGCGCGCATGCTGTGCGTTCCGGCTCCACTCTTTATGGGCGCCATGCCCGGTGGCCTGGTGGGCGCTGCCGATTTTGAGCACGATATGCTGACGGGTCTGACGGGCGTTGCCGAGCGCATCCAAGAGCTCGACATGATCTGCATCGTGCCCGCTGCGGTTTCGTTTGAGGGCCAGCCCCTGCTTGACTATATGATGCTCAAAGACGGTCGCGTGGTGCCCGCGCGCACAAGCATCGCCCTGCAGCGTGGCGAGAGCAACGACGCGCGTTGGGCGCCTCCGGTGTTTGACGTGGACGGCGTGCGCATCGCCGTGGTGTTTGACCTGGACCGCGAGCTCGAAATGCTGCCGACCGGTGTCGACCTCATTGCCTATTTCCAGTTCAACGCGTTTGACATGACCGACCGCGAGACAGCTGCCGTCGCCGCCGTGCGCAGCGGTGCCTACCGCAAGATCGCGTCCAAGCGCAGCGTATGGTTTGCCTGCATGGCGCCGATCGGTGCCTATGACGAGTCGGTGTATACCGGCGGTTCGTTTGTGCTCGACGACTGCGGTCGCGTGGTGGCCCAGGCGCCGTGTTTTGAGGAGAGCCTGCTGGTTCAGGAGATTCAGCGCGGCGTGATGCTCGATGCCCTGGAGGACCATGAGCTGCCCCAGTTTCGCTCCGAGGAGTGGCTGTGGCAGGCGCTGGTGCTTGCCGTGCGCGACAATGCCCGCGCCCGCGGTGCGTCGCGTGCCGTGGTGGCGCTCGAGGGCGATTTGCCGTCGTCCCTGTTGGCGGCACTTGCCGTCGATGCCTTGGGTCCGCGTAATGTGATTGGCCTGGTGCTGGGGCGCAATCGCATCTTTACGCCGGCGCAGGAGGAGGCCGAGGCCGCCCGTTGTTCCGCTGTTCGCTCAATCGCCGAGCGCTTGCACATTCGCACTGTCGAGCGCGATGCGCCGGATGCGGCGCGCGTGCTCGATCGCGACGTGTCGGCGGGCGATGCCGAACGCCTGCGTTCGCGTGCGCTGGGCCTGATGCTCGAGGATACGGCGCTCGAGCTAGGCGCTATGGCGCTGAGCCCGCTTTCCAAGACCGAGTACGCGCTGGCGGCGCCCGCGCTTTGCGGTGGCTACCAGGGCGATTATGCGCCCTTTGGCGATGTGTATCTGTCGACGCTCGAGTTTGTGGCACGCGTGCGCAACCGCGCCTCGGCCGTGGTGCCCCAAGAGCTCGTGACGCTCAACGCGGTAGAGGATTGTATGGATCGCGTGCTGGCGCAGGCGCTCTCGACGCTCGCCGGTCCGGTTGACATGCTCGATCGTGCGGCACAGCTGCTTGGCGGGCTTGAGCCGGGCGAGGTCGATGGTGCGCTTGAGTCGCACGTAGACCGCAATCGACCTTTCGACGACATCCCGATGGCCGCCACCAAGCCCGAGGTCTGCTCGCTGCTGCTGATGCTCGTGCGCCAGGGCGAGGCCGCCCGCCGCATGCTACCGACGGCGCCGATCGTCTCGGCCCGTTCGTTTGCCGAGCGCGCCTGGCCGTACATGCTTGCGTGGTCCGATCTGGGGCTCAACGGTAGGGAGCGCATGACGGTTGATTCGCTGGCACGTGCTGAGGTGCGCCGTTTTGCTGACGAGGATACGACCGAGCGCATGCGAAACGAGATGATGGGCGTGCTGGGCGAGCTACTGGGTATTTCGCCCGAGCAAATGGAGGAGCTGCGCTCTGAGGACGGTCAGCGTCGTTTGCACGAGGGAATGAAAAAGTTCGAGGGCGAGGTTCAGGACGCCATCGATAAGATGATGGGCGGCCAGGGTGGCCCGCAGGGTGGGCCCCAGGGTGGCCCGATGCCGCATCCGCCGGTTGATCCCCGACAATTTCCGTTCTTCTCTCAGAACTAGGTCGCTGCGCGCCCGCCAGAGCGGCAATCTGCCTTTCAATCGTCGGACATGACCGCCAGGTCAATGCCCTCCTCTTTCAAGGCACCTTGCTCGCTCTGGCGGGCGCTCGCTTGCGTATACTCAACCTACAATTCGATCTCGGCTGACTTATAGGGCTAGCGTTGTGTTATTCTAGAACAGACGTTCGTGAATGATGCGCGGGGCCTTGTCTTGCGCTGTGCTTGTGGCGAGGGGAGGTCGGCTTGGTTATCTTGGGCATTGACCCCGGTTTGGCTCATACGGGTTGGGGGATTATCGAGGAGCGGCGTGGCGAGGTTCGCTGCCGTGCCTATGGCTGCATCGAGACCAGTGCCGGAAGTCCGCTCGCGGTGCGCCTGTCGCATATCGCCCATGACCTTAAGGATGTCGTTGAGCGTTATCGACCCGACACGGCTGCTGTCGAGAGCATCTACTTTGGCGCCAACGTTCGTTCGGCCATCCCCACGGCGCATGCCCGCGGTGCTGCACTCGTCGCACTTTCGGAATGCGCGCTCGAGATTGGCGAGTACACGCCCATGCAGATCAAACAGGCTGTGGTGGGCACTGGCGCCGCGGACAAGCGGCAGGTCGCCTACATGGTACGCACACTCACACAGCTCGATCACGACCCGCATCCCGACCATGCCGCCGATGCCCTGGCCTGCGCCATCTGCCACGTAAACCTCAGCCGCACCCGCGCCCTCACCGGTGGCGAGTTCTATCAACAGAGAGGAACCGGATACTGATGATTTCCCAGCTCCACGGAACGCTTGTCGAGGCCACGATGAGCTCTGCTGTCGTCGATGTGTCGGGCGTTGGCTTTGAGCTCGGCATCTCGGGCAGCACTGCGGCCACGTTGCCGACGCCCGGCGGCGAGGTCCGCCTCTACACGCGTATGCAGGTGCGCGAGGACGCCATGACACTTTTCGGTTTTTCCTCAAAGGATGAGCGCACGATGTTCGACCGGCTCGTGTCCGTTTCGGGCGTTGGCCCGCGCCTGGCGCTCGCCGTGCTTTCCACCTATACCGTGGGGCAGCTGTATTCGCTGGTGATGGCCGAGGACGACAAGGGCATGGCCAAGGTACCCGGTGTGGGCAAAAAGACAGCTCAGCGCCTGATCCTGGAACTCAAGAGCACCTTTGCCAAGGATAAGGGCTTTGTGCCGGTCGACGTGATTCCCGGCCAGGTTGCGATGCCGGTTCCCGCCGCCGCTCCTTCGGCGATCGATGATGCCCGTGCGGCGCTCCTTTCCATGGGCTTTAGCCTGCAGGAGACCGATGTTGCCCTGAGCGGGTATGATGGGCAGAATATGCGTGTCGAGGATCTGCTCGGCGCGGCGCTTAAGCGACTCGGAATGGATGCGTGATGTGGGAAGCCGATGACTCTCAGGACCTGTGGGCGACGCCCGGCAACTCGCCGGCGGCATCCATGGCGCACGGCGAGCGCATGGTGGGCTCGGAGCTGACGGCCGAGGACCTCGATGTCGACCGCACTTTGCGCCCCCAGCGCCTGGACGATTACTGTGGTCAGGAGCACATCAAGCAGAGCCTGCGCGTGTTGATCGAAGCGGCGCAGAGCCGTGGCGAGACGCTCGACCACGTGATCTTCTCGGGTCCTCCGGGCCTGGGCAAGACCACGCTGGCCACCGTTATCGCCAACGAGCTGGGCGCTCAGATCAAGACCACGAGTGGCCCTGCCATCGCGCGCACGGGCGACCTGGCGGCCATCCTTACTAACTTGCAGCCGGGTGATGTGCTGTTTATCGACGAGATCCACCGCCTCAACCGTTCGGTCGAGGAGGTCCTGTACCCCGCGATGGAGGACTTTGCCCTCGATATCGTGATTGGCAAGGGTCCGGCGGCGCGCTCGATTCGCCTGGATATTCCCAAGTTTACGCTGGTAGCGGCAACGACCCGCTCAGGCATGTTGACCGGCCCGTTGCGCGACCGCTTTGGCATTTCGTATCGCCTGGATTACTACACGGTCGAGGAGCTCGCGCAGATTGTGACGCGCTCGGCGACTATCCTGGGCGTGACGATCGACCATCCCAGTGCACTCGAGATCGGCTCGCGTTCGCGCGGCACGCCACGTCTTGCCAACCGCCTTCTCAAGCGCGTGCGCGATTACGCACAGGTGCGTGGCAGCGGCCCTATCGAGCTCGATATCTGCCGCCAGGCGCTCGAGTTCTTCGAGATCGACGAGCTCGGTCTGGACTGGATGGATATTCGTATCTTGGAGACGCTTGCCAAGACGTTCTCCGGCCGTGCTGTAGGCCTGACGACCCTTGCCAGTGCGGTGGGCGAGGACCCGGGTACGCTCGAGGATGTCTATGAGCCCTATTTGCTGCAGTGCGGGTTGATGATTCGTACGCCGCAGGGCCGTCAGGCAACCCTTCGCACCTTTGAGCACCTGGGGATTGAACCTACCGTTTAGGGCGCTTTGTTTTGGCGGGCTGTTGGGCTATCGCTGGGCATCGGGTAAACATATCGCCGTTCATCGGTTATGGGCGTTTTACTATTGCGCGCCCGTGCTATGCTGAATTGGTCTTTTTCTCATTCGGTAACGAAAGGACCGCCCATGCCTACTGACATCGAAATCGCACGTTCTGTCACGCCACTGCCTATTACCGAGGTGGCCAAGAACGCCGGCGTCGACGTTAAGCACCTTATTCCGTACGGCTTCGACAAGGCTAAGGTCGACTATTCACTGCTCAACGAGCCGACTGATCACCAGGCCAAGCTCGTCCTCGTGACCGCTATCAACCCAACGCCCGCGGGCGAGGGCAAGACCACCACGACCATCGGTCTGGCCGACGGCCTGCGTCGTCGCGGCGTCAAGAGTGCCGTTGCCCTGCGCGAGCCTTCGCTCGGCCCCGTCTTTGGCGTTAAGGGCGGTGCTGCCGGCGGCGGCTGGGCTCAGGTCATCCCCATGGAGGATATCAACCTGCACTTTACCGGCGACTTCCACGCTATCGGTGCCGCCAATAACCTGCTGGCCGCCATGCTTGATAACCACATCCAGCAGGGCAATCAGCTCGGTATTGACGTTAAACGCATCACTTGGAAGCGCGTCGTCGATATGAACGACCGTCAGCTGCGCCACGTCATCGACGGCATTGGCGGTAAGGCCCAGGGCGTGCCGCGCGAGGACGGCTTCGATATCACCGTCGCCTCCGAGGTCATGGCAATCCTGTGCCTGTCCACGAGCATCAACGATCTTAAGGAGCGCTTGGGCGAGATCGTTGTCGGCTACAGCTATGCCGGCGAGCCCGTCCGTGCCCGCGACCTCAAGGCCCAGGGTGCCATGGCCGCGTTGCTTAAAGACGCGCTCAAGCCCAATCTGGTGCAAACGCTCGAGGGCACGCTCGCGTTTGTCCACGGCGGTCCCTTCGCCAACATTGCTCACGGCTGCAACTCTATCATGGCCACGCGTATGGCGATGCGCTTTGGCGATGTCGCCATTACCGAGGCCGGCTTTGGCGCCGACCTGGGTGCCGAGAAGTTCCTCGACATCAAGTGCCGCATGACGGGCGTTCGCCCCAGCGCCGTCGTGGTCGTCGCCACTGCCCGCGCGCTGAAGTACAACGGTGGCGTCGCCAAGGCCGACCTCAACGAGGAGAACCTCGAGGCGCTCAAGGCTGGCATGCCCAACCTGCTGCGTCACGTCGACAACATCCAGAACGTTTATGGTCTGCCCTGCGTGGTCGCCATCAACCGATTCCCGACGGACACCGAGGCCGAGCTTGCGCTCATCGAGTCCGAGTGCCAGAAGCTCGGCGTCAACGTTAAGCTTTCCGAGGTCTGGGCCAAGGGCGGCGAGGGCGCGCTCGACCTGGCCGATGAGGTCATGCGTCTGATTGAGCAGCCGAGCGAGCTCAAGTTTGCCTATGAGGACGGCGCTGATGTCGCTGATGCCCTCGAGGCTGTTGCCACCAAGGTCTACCGCGCCGACGGCGTCGACTTTACGCCGGCTGCCAAGCGCCAGCTCGCCGAGCTGCGCGAGAACGGCTTTGGCAACCTGCCGGTGTGCGTGGCCAAGACGCAGTACAGCTTTAGCGACAACGCCAAGGCCCTGGGCGCTCCCGAGAACTTCCGCATTACGGTGCGCGAGCTCAAGGTTTCCGCCGGTGCCCACTTTGTGGTCGCACTGACTGGCAGTGTTCTGACCATGCCGGGCCTGCCCAAGGTCCCCGCGGCCGAGAACATCGACGTCGACAACGACGGCAACATCACCGGCCTGTTCTAAGCTCGCTGCGCATAGCTGCTTGCTTGCCCCGCCGCGCCCACAAGGCCCGGCGGGGCTTTTTGATCCTTAGGCCCGCGCATGTCTTGTAGATACCGGCGGGCTCCGTCCATCATAGGCTTTTGCGCGGGTAGAATGCATGGATAACTTGAGGCTCACGCGCGACGGAAAGGAATCGTTGCATGGATCAGGACAAGACAACCGTGATGGGCGGCTACGGTTCCGCGCAGGCTGGCGATAGCGCCGATGCGACCCGCGTTGTTCCCAACCCCGGTTATACCGACCCCGCCGCGACGCAGACGTCTGCCGAACCCACACGGGTTATAGGCTACGGCGATACACCACGGGATCCGTTTGATTATGCACCGCAGGACCCGTATGACAATGCGGCGCCGGACCCGTATGGCAATGCGGCGACAGATGCTTATAACAACCTGCCGCATAATCCCATTCCGCAGCCTCAGCAGACGACGTATATGCCGCGTACGGCGCAGGTCCAGTCTCGTTATGAGTCGCGCGATCCGCATGCGTGCCAGCCGTATCGCGAGTATCCCAAATCGATTCCGCAGTATGGTGAGGACGAGGAGAAGGCACCGTCGCGTTCGTCGAGCGTGATCAAGAAAATCCTGATTGTGCTGGCGATCTTCTTTGCCTTGTCGATCGTGTTCGCCATCGTGTCGGGCATGCTCAACAAGCGGGGCGCCACGACCGATGCCACGACCGAGCAGGCCGAGACCACCCAGTCTGCTGCCGTCGACCTGAGCGATATCCCGGGACAGTACTGGTCCAACGCCAAGAAGCTCCTCAAGTCGCGCGGAGCCGACCTTTCGAACGCCGTGATTCTGACCGACGATGGCTCAACGCCCGTCATCGATTCCAACTGGGTTGTTACGAATGCCTACTATAACGACAACGGCAACCTGGAGATTCAGCTCACGCACAAGAACAGCTATGGCAACTCGTCCGGCGGCCAAAGCGGTACCGACAGCTCGAGCTCCAATACGCTGGAGGACTTGAGCAACAAGGCGCAGGAGTTGGGAGATAAGGCGCAAGAGCTGGGCGATACGGCACAAAACCTGGGTGATACTGCTCAGAATCTGGGCGATATGGCTACCAATGCCTGGGACGCTCTGCAAAACGGCATTTCGGGCGCACAGGGTAACTAGCTGTTAAGCGGGCTACAGCTGCTCTGCCGGACGGTCGGGCGAGCTAAAGCCCGAGTCAAACGTAACGACGCATGATGCATCGGGCCGGCGCTCGTGCACGATGCGCGTGACGAGCTCCAGTAGCTCCTCGTCGGATATGTCAAAGCCGTCGGGACGCACCAGGTCAAACGAAACAAAGCCGTCGTGCTCGTGCAGGTCGTGGATGGAAAGCGCAGGGTCGATCTGCGCTACGCCGCGCTTTACCCAGCCGCGCAGGTCGTCACCGGTTGTTGCAATGGGGTCGCAGTGCAGCGTAATGCCAATGCCCATCTGGCGTTTGATGTCGTGTTCGATGGTGTCCAGAATCTCGTGGTGCTCAAAGGCATCGCCCTCGCCGGGCATTTCCACGTGTGCGCTGGCAAACTGACGGCCGGGGCCGTAGTCATGCACCATGAGGTCGTGCGTGCCTAGAACCTGGGGGTATGACATGATCCTGTCGCGGATTTCCTGGACGAGCTTGGGGTCGGGCGCTTGCCCCAACAGCGGGCTGATGGCGTCGCGCACCAGGCCCATGCCGCTGATGCAAATGAAGATGCCCACGCCCAGGCCTGCCCAGCCGTCGAGATCAAAGCCGGTCGCTTGCGAAATAAGCGCCGCCGCCAAGACCGAGCCCGAGGTGATGACGTCATTCTTGGAGTCCTGTGCCGTGGCGATGAGCGTCTCGGAATCGATGCGGTTGCCCAGCGTGCGGTTGAATGCCGCCATCCAGAGCTTAACGAGCATGGACAAGACGAGGGCGGCTAAGGAGAGCACCGAATATGCAGTGGGGGAAGGCTTGATGATCTTAGTGACCGACTCGAGAATCAGGTTGATGCCGACGGCGCAAACCAGGACGGCGACAAACAGACCGGCCAGGTACTCGTAGCGGCCGTGGCCATAAGGGTGGCCCTCGTCTGCCGGGCGGCTGGCAAGGCGAAACCCGAGCAGACTCACGATGTTGCTCGAGGCATCGGAGAGGTTGTTGAAAGCGTCGGCGATGAGGGAGACGGAGCCGGCAAGCAGGCCCGCGATGCCCTTGGCTAGGCACAGAGTGATGTTGAGGCCAATGCAGATGAGGCTTGCGGCAAAACCCGCGTTGGTGCGGCAAGATGCATCGACCGGCTCGCCCTCGCTGCCGGGAACAAGCGTATGTACCAGCCGATTTACAAATAGCATAGCGGTCGTCCTCACAATCATGTTTAAGGGGATAGTGTAGCTCGCACGGGGGCGCCGTGCGCCGATGCTCAGAAAATGCAGCAATAGTCTGCCGGTGCTAACGAGCGAGACTTCTCGTCTGCCTGGGTGGTCCATTTTGGGCCACATGGGTATGGGCATGTGCCTGCTTGCTCGACATACTTAATGTCGACAGCCCCTGTGCAAAGGAGGACGTTTCCATGGACGAGATGTTTGCCATTAAATGTCAAAACTGCGGCGGCCCTATGTACTCGCACCAGGCTAAGCGCAGCTTTGAGTGCGCCTATTGCGGCACGGTGGTTCCGTGGCAGGCGGACGCCGGAGAGCCCAAGAGTGCTTTGGGTATTCGCCATACGCCGTTGACGGTGGTGGATGGACTGCTCAAACTCACGCATGTGTCGCAACTCGAGCGCCCGCAGGACCCGGACTGGTATTTCTTCAATGCGCACTGGCGCAATCAGTCGGTCCTGGAACATCTGCTGTGGGAGGATCGCGGCACGGCGCAGGAGTTCCAAGAGGCCACGCATGTGAGCATTCCTTGCCCCTTCTGCGGAGCGTCCTTTGAGGGCGAGTCAACGCAGCGTGTGTTTGAGTGCCCGTCCTGCGGCAATAAGATCGGCATTGCGGACCTGCTCAAGCCGGGGACGTTTAGCAAGCGCCTGACCATGGGCGTTGGTGCGGAGTATGTGCCCGAGCAGGGTATTCCCTGCGAAATCTCGCCGCAGCAGGCACGTGCCAACGCGCTGCAGCTGGTGCGCCAGTATCCGGATGCCTTTGCCGGGCACGACGTGGAAGACGCGATCCAAAACGACATGATGCTCTTCTATTTCCCCATGGCGCTGGCGGACTTGCGCATGATGGCGAGCTTCCCGGGCAAGGGCCTGAGCAAGGAGGCCTTGGTGTACTACGAGGTGCTCGACTGGGCATACCCCAGGGCAAACTACCTGGACGTTCGCCTCATGGGCATTTTGGAGCCGTGGGACTTTGCCAAGGTCGGTCCGTTCGATCCCGCCATGCAGGAAGGTGACTTTCGCGTTGTCTCAGTCGATGCGTCTACCAAGGACCAGGTGGTCATTGATAAGTTGGCGCTCGACGTTGCGGGCAACGACGCCGAGGCTGTACTGGGGCTCAATAAAAAGAGCATTCGCATGTGGGCGCGCAAGGCCCGCAAACATAAGGACGGCCTGGTGATGGTGCCGGTCTACTTTGTCGATCGTCCGGCGACAGACGGCCGCGATGGCGAGCAGGTGCGCATTGCCGTAAACGGCCAGACGGGCCGCGCGGCCGCGGTGGTGTTTAGCGACAAGCGCGAAACGCATATCGTGGCGCCGCTCAGCCCGAGCCTGCATCTGTCCGGTGAGAGCACCGTGCACGCCACGCCCGTCGAGGTCAAATACGTTAAATCGCCCTTCCTGTACCAGATCGTGCGCCGTGGAGGCGGCGAGCAACCGCGCCAGGTTGCAGCCGCCGTCGAGGGTTCCTACCGAGAGGAGAAGCCCAAACGCCGCGGTCTGCTGGGTGCGCTATTTGGGAAGTAGGGGAGTAGCACCGGTTGTTGCCGTAAGGTGATGGCCGGGGGTGCGGGGCAGCTCTCAGGAGTGCGGGCTGCCGTCTGATTGTTTGAGGGTGCCAGATGTAAATAAACAGTGGAGCGGCTGCAAAAGAGCCTCCTCACTGGGTAAAATCAGGTTGTGCCGCGGAACCCGCTCCTCAGCTAGTCACACTTCGGAAGCGCGGGCAACGCAGGTATTATCGTCTAAAGGGCCGGCTGCAACCGGCCCTTTTCTGTGGCAGCCAATGGACCCACATCAGACGAAGGCCGCGTCTTTGCCTGTCAGGTCACGCTCGCCAGCCACGGCTAGAATGTCGTTGCCGGCGTCCATGACCGGTATTGTTTCGTAGCGTGCGTCGCAACCGCGAGTGCGCCTGCGACGGCTGCGGTGGCTTCGGTCGCAACGTGCTGCTACCCTTGCGTTTCGCCATTGGTCGCTTCGTTGATGGCGCGGTACTCGGCGCTTAGTTCGCGCGCCAGCTCTTCCTTGCTTGGAAGATACGGCAGGTATTTGGCGGCAAACACTTGGTCGTTGTCTTCGGGCAGCGTGTACTCGACAATCGAATCGCTTTTGTCCGCGCAGAGCACGATGCCTATGGGCGGATTGTCGCCTTCGTTCATGAGCTCGCGCGTGTAGTAGTTCACATACATTTGCATCTGGCCCAGGTCCTGATGCGTAAGGTCGTCCGTCTTAAGGTCGATGAGCACGAAGCAACGCATCAGATAGTTGTAAAAAACAAGGTCAATATAGAAATGGCGCCCATCAAAGGTGATGCGCTTTTGGCGCGCCTCGAAAGCGAAACCACGGCCAAGCTCCAGCAGGAACTTCTGAAGATGCGTGATGAGCGCCTGCTCTAGATCGCTCTCGCGAAACGCAGTATCGTCCGAGAAACCTAAAAACTCCAGTACATATGGGTCGCGGATGATATCCTCGGGGCGACGAGCCGGGGCGCTCTTTTGGATTTCCTGGGTGACGGCCTCCTTGTCCTTGCTGGCAAGTAGGCGCTCGCGGAACATGGTGTTGATCTGGCGTTCGAGCTGACGCGTGCTCCAACGAGAATCGGCGCATTCGTTCATGTACCATGTTCGAGCATCAGGGTCGGTTATACGCGATAACCTGCGGTAATGTGTCTAATTCAATTCGGAACGCAGCGCGTTCCGGATTGGGAACGCAAGATAAAACTGACGCATGTATCTTAAGCTTCTGGCGTTGAAGCCTCTGCCAAAATCCTTAGTCAATCTAACGGCAAGTTCGTCGATCAGTGCATTGCCATACTTGGCGCGCTCCTCTCCGCCCTGTTCATCAACAATACTCTTGCCGATCTCCCAATATGCCTCAACCATCGCAAAGTTAACGGCGGTATAGGCCTTGTCGCGAGCGGCGTTGAGAATCGAGGAGACCTGCTTGTAAAAACCTTCGGGCACGATTGCCGATTCTCCACGGTTTACTAGTTCACCCATCACTGTCGCCCCACTTTCCTCTTGTGGAATGCATCTTTAACGCATTTAGTTTAAAGCCTCGCGCGGACACGAATTGCCATGTTGTCTGGCACCTTCGCATGGGAGCCTTGCGGTGGTTAAAATGTGACCATAGAGGCAGTTTTAGCGAACCCCGCGGGAGTGACGCGTATGGACAACAACACGCTGCTGTTCCAGGACAAAGGTTCGGGTAGGTTTAAAGACGTCAAGATCTACCCTAACCGCATCGAGGTGCTCAAGAAGGGCACTTTTGGTGGCAAGCACACCGAGATTGTTTATCTTAAGGACATTACGGGGGTCAGCAGGATCAAGGGCCGCGACGTTTTCCTACGTAACAGGCTGTTGACTGCCTGTGTCTTTAGTCTGAGCAGCCGCTCCCAAGCTCAGGAGTTCGTGAATGCGCTGAACATGGTGATGTAGCCGATAACGGTGTTCGGGCTAAGGTAAAAATCGGGGCGCAGAACGGTATTCTGCGCCCCCCCCAATTGAGTCGATGTGTCTAAAAGGCGGGCTTGCCTATTCGCTGTCGTCCCCAACGTTTTCGCGGTCATTGGCAAGCATCGCCGCGCCGGCGACCGTTGTCGCCACGGCGGCGGCAGCGAGCCCGGCGGCAACGCCAGAGCCGTCGCCCGTGTCGGCGAGTTTTCCGGTCGAGCCCTTGCTCTTGTTGCCGCCGCCGTTCTTGTCGGCGCCGTCTGCGTTGGAACCCGTGCCGCTACCGGTGCCGCCTGCACTGCCCGAGGCCGCTACGGTAAAGCTTGCGGCTCCATCGCTGGCGAGCGTGTAGCTCTGCGCCGCGTCGCCCAAGAGACCGTTCACGCGCACCCAGTACGTTCCCGCGGTAAATGCCTCGCCCTCGGCCATCGCCGTTCCCGGAGCGCCGTTCGCGTCGTGCACAAACTCGAGCTGGGCCGTGCAGGCATCGGTTTCGAGCTTGCCCTCGAGTGATGCCGCAATCTTGGCGCGCACGTCTTCGCCGGCCTTAAGGCCTTCGAGTCCCTCAAAATGGGGCGTCAGCGCGCGTGGATCGATATCGATGGGCACGGAGCCCCGCAGCTCCGTAACGGTCTCGTTGCCCAAGGCGTCGACATCCACATATTCGATGGCAAACGCATGGCCCGAAGCTGCCACGTTGAGTACGTTGCTGCTGTCGACGAGGCGGAAATGACCCTCGCCAACGGTCTTGCCATCCTGGAATGAGGCATCGCTCAGCGAGTCGCCGTACGTCATGCGCATGCGGGTCGGGAGATAGTACGGGAGATAGTACGAAGCCGTCTGCTTGTGCTCCGTATCGTAATTGCGCTGGTAGATGCTCCGGGCCAGCGCCGCATCAACAAAGTCGGATGCGATGATGCCAATGTGCTTGAGGTAATCTGACTTTGTATCCTCGATGCCGCTGGGATTGATGTACGGGCTCTTATACAGATGCTCGTTGACTACTCGTGCCGAGGTAAAAGGATTGCCTCCGTGCGACAAGCCCGTGCAGCTGGTGTAGTTGATAGACCAGCAACGCTCCAGGACTTTCTCCTTGGCCCCGTTATCGTTCTCGACATCTACCTCGTTGCGCGTGCGCCCGGACGTTTCCTTCAGCGCATTATCGACCCAGCTGAGCTTGTCGGTTCCCGTGAGTTTGTACTTGTCCTGGGCGTATACCTTGGTGCAATAGGGCTCTTTGTCGCCTGTTTCCCCCGCGGCTTCAAAGCCCCGCGCGTCTTGGACGAGACACATAGTGGCGCTGTCGGAGTGAGCCTTGATCTTGTCATCCCATTCGGTGAGGTCGAGTCCCCACGTGTGGCCGCTTACGCTGTCGCCGGCGAGTCCAAATCGACGTAGCAGGACGATTTTTCCGCGCACCTCGCCCAGTGTGGGAACGCGGCTCGACGTATAGAACAGTTTGGGGTTATCGGCCATAACCTTGGCGAAGGCCGTCGTTATGCTTTCGTCGGTAGCCTCATCGTTGCCGCGCGATGCGAGCATGATGAGCGCTTCTGACGGGTTTTCGTTCAAAAACGTTTTGAAGTACCCGATGACATCGGAGAGATGCAGATAGTTCCCGTCTTTTTTGAGTAGGTAGAAAATCCCGTGGTCGATGCCGGGGTCATCGCCCTTTCCGAGCCGGATATCAAAATAGCGAATGCCTTCGAGCAACTGCGTGGGAATGTAATCCTGCTGGCATTTTACTTGCGAGGATTGGGGCTCAGTGTCGTTGTCCACGCTACAGGTGCCCGAATCGTGCGTACCCGGGATGCTCAGCTCGTCGAGGAACTTGTTGTCGTCGACGTATTTCATCCAACATGGCCCATCGACGTAGCTGCTGTACGTGATCCAGTCGAGGCTGCTAACCGTGGCATCGTTCTTTTTCATGTCGTAACCGATAAGTTCGAGCTCCCACGGAATGCTCTTACTCTTATGGCAGATCTTATTGTTGTCCTGGTCTTCGCCGTTCGATTCTATTGTCAGGTACTTAATGTCTTTTTTCTCGGTTTCTTTCTCGACCGTGCGGTCTCGGATGATATAGGTTCCGTTTGATTGCCGCTCGAACGCAAAAGAGCGGCTGGGCTTGCCGTCATGCTCGCCACTCCATACGTGGATGACCTTTCCGTCTTTGTCCGAGTCGCCATCGACCGACCAAATGCTGTAGCCCGTCTTTTTATGCTCTTCGAAATTGAGCAAGGTGCGGATAGCATACCAGTTTGTATCGTCATTCTTGGTCGTTACGTTCTCAAGGATGAGCTTGCTGGACGTGCCGTCGTTAAACAGGTGGCAGACGTTGCCGCGAACGTTGCCGTCTTGGTTGACGCTCGCGGTGCGAAAATAGCCCGCGGGGCGAAGGCGAATGACGAAATTGTCGAGGCTGTCCGACGGTGCGGGTGTGTTGTCTGCAAATGCCGCTCGCAGGGGAATGCCCGGCGCTGCGGTTTCGGGCAGGCTTGCAAGTGGTGACAACGCCGCAAGCCCTAGGCCCAGCGTAAACGCTCGGCGGCTGATGGCATGGTGTTCGGTCATAACTTCTCCATTCGCAGAGTGCGGTTATGCGATAGTTTTGGTCACTATACTGCCCAGATGTTTAAAGATGCTGGTTTAATTGTCTGCGCGGCGCAATAAATCGGTGGGCGGACGTGTTGGGGTGTTTGTCGTTTTCGTACTGTTGCCACATTTGGGGCGGTTCCGGCGTCCGGCATCCTCGCGTTCGTCGGCTACCGGCATAAGAAAGGGAGGGTCGGTTTACCGGCCCTCCCTGGGTACGAAGCGCTGGGGTACCGTCGCTTGTTTGCACTGCGACCGTGTTTCCCGTTGCGCTCGCCAGTCGCTTAGCGCTTGATCTCGATATCGTCGAGCTTGACGTCCATGGCCTCGGTCTTGGCCTCGGCGATGTCGTCGGCAAATTCCAGAGACTTCATCATGGTCTCGACGGCGTCCTTGTGCTCCTCGACGTTGTCGATACGCACATACACACTGCCGCCGTCAACGTCGGTGAAGTATTCGGTCGTTACGCCGCCCGAGTGTGTATAGGAAGCGTTGCGCCAAGTCTTGCCGTTGTACTTGACGGGGTCATTCTCGGTCCACTCAAAGCTGGCATTCCACTTTGCCTCGTAGTCGAACAGTTCATCGGCGTTCTTGTCAGAGTCGAAGACGGGGATGAAGCGATCGCTGGCGTGCTCGCTCTCGGTGAACTTAAACTGGGCCCTGTCGGCGGTGTCGCCTGCGACGTCGGTGATCTCGACGGCCTCGGGGACCTCGACCTTAAACCAAATGAAGTCGGTCCTCATATCCACGGCTGGCTTTTCTGCTCCACCGCCACCGCCACTTCCGGTAGCGCCGCCGCTGCCACCGCAGCCCACCAGGGCAACTGCGGCAAAGAGGCTTATGCAGAGGGTGAGAATCGCAAAGGTCTTCTTTTTCATGGTCGTGTCCTCCTCGATCTGTAACCGCCCACGGATTACCTGCCTTTACTGTACGCGTGGACGGCTCGCTAGGGTGGGCCATGTGTCCCATTCTGGGGGCTGGAATTGCGCCGACAAGTGGCAATATGTGCGGTCGCAAAAGAGGGGAGGGCCGATGCTGTCGGCCCTCCCCGGGGTGAGGTGCCCGTTGATTTAATGGGGCGCGCGTGCGTGGGCGTTGCCCCAACAGGTTCCTTGTTTATAGATATGCCTCAGTTTTTGACGTCCGGAAGTCTCGAAAGGTGGGCCATGTGTCCCATGTTTGCGGTGGCATGGTCTATCGTTCGTCATAGAAATCCGCGATGGCCAGGTGCGCTGACGCTCATGTACTTATGGGCTAGACTTAGCACCATTATGTGATTGATGCGGTCGGTCGGCGGTTGCCACCCGACCGATGTATATGACTTGAAGGTGCGTGCGTATGAGCCAAGAGATGATGGATAAAACCTGTCGAGAGTTTGCCCAAGCGCTAGCTGCTCGCGAGCCGGTTCCCGGTGGCGGTAGTGCGAGCGCCTTTGTGGGCGCACTGGGCGCCTCGCTTTGCGGGATGGTCGCTCGTTATGGGGCAACTAATCCCGCGCTTGCCGATCGCGCAGACGATCTGACGCGCGCATTTGCCCAGGCAGACGAGTTGGTGCAGGAGCTTGTGGGCCTGGTTGCCGAGGATGTTCGTGCATACGGCCAGGTATCTGCGGCATACGGTATTCCTCGTGATGATCCGGCTCGACCTGCGGCGATTCAGGATGCGCTGCGCGTGGCTGCCATGCCTCCGTATCGGATCATGGACGCCTGCGGGCGCGCGCTGGCGCTGCTCGAGGTCATGGCGGACAAGGGCTCCCGACAGCTGCTGTCCGACGTGGCGTGCGGTGCCGTATTCTGCCGCGCCGCCATGCAGGGCGCGAGCCTGACGCTCTTTGCGAACACCACATCTATGAAGGATCGCGCTCGTGCTGAGGAGCTCGAGACGGCGTGTGATGAGTTGCTCGACACATGGTTGCCGCGCGCCGATGCGCTGGCGCGCCGCGCCTCCGACGCTGCAAGGAAAAGGGGATAGACATGGCTGAACTGCTGAAGGGTGCTCCCGTTGCTCGCGCTTTGACTGAGGAACTTGCTGCTCGCTGCGCAGCCCTGCGCGAGCGGGGCGTTGTTCCGACGTTGGCTATCGTGCGCGTGGGCGAGCGCGAGGACGACCTGTCCTATGAGCGTGGCGCTCTTAAACGCTGCGAAAAGGTTGGCATCGAGGCTCGTCGCGTTTTGCTTCCTGCCGACGTCTCGCAGGACGAGCTGCTGGCGGCTATCGAGGGCATTAATGCCGACTTGGCTGTTCATGGCTGTTTGATGTTCCGCCCGCTGCCCGCCGGCCTTGACGAGGATGCGTTTGCCGCGGCGCTCGATCCCGCCAAGGATGTTGACTCCATGACGCCGGCCTCGCTGCTTACCACGCTTTCGGGTCGTGGCGAGGGCTTTGCTCCCTGCACGGCCGAGGCCGTGTTGGCGTTGCTGGACCATTACAGTGTTGAGCTGGATGGGGCCAAGGTTGCGGTCGTCGGTCGGTCTCTGGTGATTGGTCGTCCCGTTGCCGCCATGCTTACGGCTCGCAATGCCACGGTGACGATGTGCCATACGCATACACGCGATCTTGCTGCCGAGTGCCGTTCTGCCGACATTGTGGTTGCCGCCGTTGGACGCGCGCGTACGATTGGCGTGGATGCCGTTCGCGAGGGCCAGACGATCATCGATGTTGGCATTAATTGGGACGAGGCCGCTGGCAAGCTGGTCGGGGACGTTGATTTTGATGCTGCAGAGCCGGTTGTTGACACCATCACGCCCGTGCCGGGCGGCGTGGGAGCTGTGACGACGGCGATCCTCGCCAAACACGTGATCGAAGCGGCCGAGCGCGCATTGAAATAGGCGTTTTGGGCTGTTTGAGGGGTTAGTTCTATACCCCGTGGACAAAAAATGCCAAATATGAGTACTGTTGCCAAGATAGTCACATATGTCTTACGTCTTTTTGGCTTCCTAACGGTATCCATTATCGTTAGGAAGCCTATTTTATTGAACTTATGGGGAATAACGTTGTCTTGCTTTTGGGCAAATGGGGATTTTCGGCACTCGTTACAGGGAAATTTGCTGCCACTAAATTGGTGACAGTACTCATATTTGGCATTTTTTGACCACGGGGGCTGCCGAGGCCGTGGTTTCGCCCTTTCTGCGCCGAAGCGATACACTGTTATCGTTTGATTTCTTCACTCAAGGAGGATGCGCATGCCGTGCACAACGATTCTGGTCGGTAAAAACGCAAGCTACGACGGGTCGACCCTGGTCGCGCGTAACGAGGACTCGTCCAACGGGGTGTTTGAGCCCAAGCGTATGCGCGTGGTGCATCCCGACGAGCAGCCGCGCGTCTACACGAGCGTCCTGAGTCACCTGACCGTTGAACTGCCCGATAACCCCATGCGCTACACGAGCGTCCCCGATGTTGTCCCGGGCCACGGCATCTGGGCCGAGGCCGGTTTCAACGAGCTCAATGTGGGCATGTCCGCAACCGAGACGCTCACCACCAACGAGCGCGTCCGCGGCGCCGACCCACTCGTGGACTACGTGCCCGCCAAGGGCAACGAGGGTGAGGACGGCTATGTGCCGGCGCAACCTGGTGGCCTGGGCGAGGAGGATATGGTGACCCTGGTCCTGCCCTACGCCAAGTCCGCCCGCGACGGCGTCCGTATCCTGGGCGACCTGCTCGAGCGCTACGGCACCTACGAGAACAACGGCATCGCCTTTAGTGATGTGGACGAGATCTGGTGGCTCGAGACCATCGGTGGTCACCACTGGATTGCCAAGCGTGTGCCCGATGACGCCTATGTGACCATGCCCAACCAGCTGGGTATCGACAGCTTTGACCTGGATGACGCCGAGGGCGCCCAGGCCGACCATATGTGCTCCGCCGACTTGCGCGCCTGGATGGCCGAGTGGCATCTGGACCTGACGCTGGGCGTCGAGGGCGACGGCCCGGCTGTGGTCTTTAACCCGCGCGAGGCCTTTGGCTCGCACAGCGACAGCGACCATGTCTACAACACGCCGCGCGCCTGGTACATGCAGCGCTGCCTCAACCCCAGCGACGTGTGGGATGGCCCCGACGCCGACTTCACGCCCGAGAGCGACGACATCCCTTGGAGCCGCGTGCCCGAGCGCAAGGTGACCATCGAGGACATTAAGTACGTGCTTTCGAGCCACTACCAGGGCACGGAGTACGACTGCTACGGCAGCAAGGGCACGCCCGCCACGCGCGGCGCCTATCGCCCCATCGGCATCAACCGCAACAGCCAGCTCGCCGTGTTGCAGCTGCGTTCCTATGCGCAGCCGGCCTATCGCGCCGTGCAGTGGATGGCCTTTGGCTCCAACTCGTTTAACGCGCTGGTTCCGCTGTACGCCAACGTCGAGACCATGCCCGAGTACTATGCCGACACGCAGGCTCGCGTGACGTCCGAAAACTTCTACTGGGCCAACCGCCTGATCGGTGCCCTGGCCGACGTCCGTTTCCATGAGTGCGGCCGCGCGGTCGAGGATTATCAGGAGAAGATCGGTGGCATGGGCCACAAGCAGATCCATGACGTCGACGCTGCCGTAGCCGCTCTGCCCGAGGCCGAGGTGCCTTCCGAGCTTACACGCGCCAACGAGGCCTTTGCCGAGCGTGTTCGCGTGGAGACCGATGCCCTGCTGGGCAAGGTGCTCTACACCACGAGCTGCGCCATGAAGAACTCTTTCGCGATGAACGACAACGTGAGGTAGGGATTTCCCGTCGATCGAATAGCGCTAAAACGCTTTGTCGCTTTCGCTCAATCTTGGGTACAAGAACGCCAATGCAGTTGTTTGTGATTGGAGACAACCATGGTTATGAAACTCGATCAGCTTGTTAACGGCGCCATTAACGTGGGCTTTGGCGCTGCCGCCGTTGCTGTCGAAGGCGGCAAGAAGGTCCTCGACGACCTTAACACCAAAGGCGAGCAGGTCCGCAAGGACACCGCCACCCCCGATATCGCCCGCAGCGTGTCCGACATGTTCGAGCAGGCCGGTGGCACCATCTCCGATCTGACCGAGCGCTTGGGCATACAGGGCGAGACTGCGGCCCAGCGCGTGCTCGACGAGCTCATCCTTGCCCGCGTCCGCGTTATGACCGCCCCTGAGCGCACGGCCTTCCTAGCCCATGTGCGCGACATCGTCGATTCGGTCGAGGACAACGTGACCTCGGTGCCCGTCGAGTCCGTTGAGCCCGACGATGCGAAGGATACCGAAGAGGCCGAGTAGCAGCGCAGATGGCAGATTCCACCACCGATTACAACAATCTAGATCCTTTGGGTGACGAGGCGGCGGTTGTCGATGAGGTCGATGCCGCCGTCTCGGGCGCTCGCAAAAAGCCGCGCGCTGTCGATATGGTGCCCGAAGAGCCCGACGCGATGGCGCCGGACGAGGAATACCAGCTCACGCCGGCGGGTCGTCGCGAACGCATCGGACAGATTGTTCGCCTGGTCAAAAAGTACCGCGTGTGGGATAACCTCACGCCGGTTCGTTTGCGCCGCCTGCTCGAGGAACTCGGCCCCATGTTCGTCAAGATGGGGCAGATTCTGGCCAACCGGTCCGAGATTCTGCCGCAACGCTTTTGCGACGAGCTGCGTCGTCTGCGCTCCGACGTGGAGCCGGTGCCGTACGAGGTCGTACTCAGTTGTCTGGAAGAAGAATACGGCCTGCGCCTGGGGGAGATGTTCGATGCGATCGATCCCAATCCGCTTGGTAGCGCATCGCTCGCGCAGGTGCACCGCGCTCGTCTGGTGACGGGCGAGGACGTGGCCGTCAAGGTGCAGCGCCCCGGTGCGCAGCAGGTTATGGCGCAGGACATCGATATCATCCGCTCGGTGGTGCGTATCGTTTCCAAGTTCGTCAACACCGATCAATTCGTTGACCTGCACGGCGTAGTCGAGGAGTTGTGGACCTCGTTTCGCGAGGAGACCAACTTTTTGGCCGAGGCCAAAAACCTCAACGACTTCTACGAGTTCCATAAGAGCGTTCATGGCGTGACGTGCCCTAAATCCTATCTGGACCTGTGCACCGAGCACGTGGTGGTTATGGACTACGTCGACGGCATTTCGATCGCCGATCCTGAACGCTTGGTGGCCGAGGGCTATGACTTGGAAAAGATCGGTGCCGCGATTGTCGAGGACTACTCGACGCAGGTGCTCGACGACGGCTTTTTCCATGCCGACCCGCATGCGGGAAACATCATTCTCAAGGACGGCATCGTTTACTTTATCGACTTGGGCATGGTCGGGCGTATGTCGAGTCACGACCGCGGTATCGTCAAGGACATGATTTTCGCCGTGGCCGAGGGTGACGTGCCCAAGCTCAAGGATTCGCTCATGCGCTTTGCCGTGACGCGTGGCGATTCGGCCGAGCTCGATCATTCAGCGTTTTTGTCCGACCTTGACTTTATCGTGGCTGACTTTGCGGGCCTTGACCTGAAGGATCTGGATATCGGCGAGTTTTTGACCTCGCTGTTAAACCTCGCGCGTAAGAATGATGTTGAGCTGCCGAGCGTGGTGACGATGTTCGCGCGCGGCATGGTGACGCTCGAGGGTTTGTTGACCGAGTACATGCCCAACGTCAACATGATCCAGATCATCCAAACGCACATTAAAAACGAGAAAAGCACCTATGCGCGCGTGCGTGATATGGGACGCGATCTTGCCGCGAGCAGCTATCGCGCGGCAAAAGGCTCGCTCGAGGCGGCCGAGTATCTGGGCTTGGCTTCGCGCATGCTTACGCGCGGCCAGCTTAAGGTAAACACGCAGATCATGAGCAGCGATAAGGCGCTGCGACAGCTAGGTGGGATTATCGACCGCATGTCGATGGCAATTGTGATCGCCGGTCTGTTTATCGGTTCGTCGGTGGTGTACTACGCGCGCATCGAGCCGGTTGTGTTTGGTATCCCGGTCATTGGCTTTATGGGCTACGTGAGCGCGCTGGTGCTGGCGCTTATGCTGGGCCGCAATATCTGGCTCAACAGTCACGGCGGCAGGCACTAGAGGCTGCGGCCGTCACCGCATTTTCCTATCGCAAACAATAGCTTTTACCTTGGGCTTCGCCTGCGTGCGAGGCCCTTTTGCGTGATACCATTTTAACGGTAATAATCGATGGCCTAGATGGTGGTGCGGAGACGCACGAATGCGCGGTTATCCTGCGCATTTGGGAGAATCGGGGTGCAAGTCCCCGGCTGTACCAGTAACCGTAATTCCTCTTGGCTCGGGATGCTCGCGTCGCAGATCGGACGACGTGCCCGAGTCGTTAAGGTTAAGTCGGATCGCCTCCCGTCTTGCATGCGGCTGCGGCTTTTGCCGCCGGTGTGCATAGGGCTCTGGAGGGAAGGGGGTCCCGATGGGGGAACTCGAGCGCAACATGCGCGATGACGTGGGGCAGTCTCAAGGCAACGCTCCAAGTACAGACAGTAGGAGACAAATGGATATGTTTGAGGACGAGCGCCAGCGCGTCTCGCATCGCCGTGGCGCGATTGCGCGCGATGTAGCCAAGCGCGGCCTGGTGGCATTCCTGGCCTTCGCGATGGCCTTTGGCACCACGCCGGCTCAGCTGTGGGCCGAGGGCGCTGAGGGCATTGCCGAGGCTGTGGCTCAGGCTGCGACGCCGGGCGAGGACGCAGCGCTTGCGGGCGGTACCGCTGAGCAGAGCGGCGCCGAGGTTTCGGATTCTGGGAGCGCGTCTGCAACTAGTGTCGCCACAACTGAGGCGGCAACTGGCGACGAAGGCTCGGCGACGGGGGAGAGCCCTGCCACGAGCGAGCAGTCTTCGACGGCATCCGCTGGCCAAGCAGGATCTGCCGCCGCGGCTGCCATCCAGACAGAGAACCCGACAGAAACCGGCGATGTCGCCAAGAAGCAGGTCGAGGTCTCGTTCTCGATTATCGGCACCGATGCCGACGGCAAGGCTCAGACCTGGGTGGCACCCACGCAGCTCAAGCTCGACGAGGGCGCGACGGCTGCGGATGCCTTCGTTAAGCTGCAGCAGAAGACGGGCTTCAAGGCAGACTACGATCCGAACACGGCATACGGTTTCTACCTCAAAAGCATCACATCCCCGAGCGATGGCCGTACGCTTGCCTTCGATCCGACGACTTATGCCTTCTGGCAGCTGTTCGTCGACGGCGCGTCTTCCTCGGTTGGCGCGAGCAGCGTCAAGCTCACCCAGGGGCAGAAGATTGAGTTTGCCTATACGGCTGGTAGCTCGTCCCCTGTCGTTAAAGACCAGGTTGCCGCAAATGTGACCGTCATTGGTCGCGATGCCCAGGGCAAGACTCAGACTTGGGTCGATAATGCGCAGTATGTGGTGACGTCCGGTTCGAGCGCGCTTGATCTTACGAAGGTCGCACTCGAGGCGAACGACATTGACGCCGTTGCTGCGGGCTCCTTCATTCTGAGCCTTAAGTACAACGGTGTTGAGCTGGGTACGCCCCAAGATTATTCGACCTATTGGCAGCTGTTCATCAACGGCAAGTCGAGTGACTATACGGCGGACAATGTCACCATCCATGCCGGCGATACCGTCACGTGGTTCTACGGTGGCTGGGGCGACCAGTTGCCGTCCGATTCTGTCCATGCTTCTGTTCAGGTTCTCGGTAAGGACAAGGACGGCAAGCAGCAGGTTTGGGCTTCGACGGGTCAGACGAGTCTCAAGGCAGGCTCCACTGCCAAGGATCTCCTTGAGCAGGTCGGCCTTACTCTCGATGCTGGCGAATCGTCTTGGGGCTGGTTCCTCAACGGCATTTATTCGCCCTTCGATGGTAAGTCCTATTGTGGCTATGATGCTGCGACCAATAGCTATTGGCGCTTCTACGTAAATGGCAAGTTCGCCGACGTTGGCGCCGGTGCCTACAAGCTCCAGGAGGGTGACGCCGTCACCTTTATGTATGGTGCTGACGCCGATGCCCTCCCCGGTCAGGTGCTTGGATCCGCCGATGTTATCGGTCCCGATGTCAACGGGAACAATACGCGTTGGGGCACGGCAAGCAATGTTTCTCTGCCCGAAGGCTCCACGGCCCAGAACCTTATTGAGGCAGTTCTGAAGGCCAAGGGCGTTGCGTACAACGGCTCCCAGAGTGGTGAGTACTGGTTCCTGAATTCCATTACTTCGCCGTTCGATCACAAGCCGTATGGTTGGGATGCTGCGACCAATAAATATTGGCATCTGTATATCAACGGAGAGCCCTCCTTACTCTGCGCCAATCAGATTACGCTCAAGAGCGGCGATAAGGTCACGCTTGCCTATACCACCGATAATTCTCCCATGCCCGATCCCGACAAGATTGTCGTGGATCCGAGCGCGACGACTCCTGATTGGGATGCCGAGTGGGCCGGCTACGGCAACAGTGGCAACGGTTCGACCGTAACGGATGCCAAGACGCCTGCGCAGGCCGCCGGTCTTAAGTGGGCCTTCGATTGGAAGGCCGAGTCTGGTCAGCAGTATGCCAACTGCAGCGAGCCTGTCATTGCTAACGGCTTTGTGTACATCGCGACCGAGAACGAGCTCATTAAGATCGATTCGTCCACGGGCAAAAAGGTTGCCTCTGCGCCGCTTGCCTCCAAGGTGAGCTATACCTCTCGTCCGATCTATACCAATGGCCTTATCATCGTTCCGCTCAACGGCGGTGCGGTCCAGGCGATTACTGCAGACAAGCTGATCTGCAAGTGGCTGACGCCTGGTTTGACGGACTTGACGCAGAGCTCCTGCACCGTCGTTTCGGACGGCGAGTACGTCTATGTAGGCTCGGTCGATATTTCGTATGACGAGAATTACAACGCGACCTACGGCAACGGCTCCTTTGCGCGCATTAAGATTGCCACGGGCGAAGTTTCTTGGCAGAACATCGACCCTGCCGAGGGCTATTACTGGACTGGTGCGGCTTTGACGGATAAGTATGCCATCGTTCCTACGAGCGCGGGTACGCTTAAGTGCATTGATAAGACGACGGGCGATGTCGTTTCGACCATGAAGCTCGGCGCTGTCGCAAATGCCGATTGCATTGCCGATCCGTCCAATGGTTCGACCTTCTATCAGATGACGCACGACGGAAAGCTCCATGTGATTTCGCTTTCGGCGAAGGGCGTGCTGAGTGAACAGAAGACGGTTGATCTGGGCCTTACGAATAATCTGAGCGCCCCTGCGGTGTCTGGTGACAATCTGATTGTCGGCGGACAGACGGCTACTGGCTCTGCTCTGGTTCTCTATAACCTGAAGACGGGTAAGACCACGATGGTCGCTGCTGCCGACGGCAAGGCGCTGCCGGCTGGCCTCAACGGTATTGCTGCTACTCCGCTGGTGAGTGTTCAGGGCGGCAAGACCTATGTGTACTTCACCGTTAACAGCGCGGATAGCAAGGATTACGTCAACTACTCTGCTGGTGGTGGCGTGTATCGCTATACGCTCGGCGATGCAGAGGCGACGCAGATTTATGATGCGGCTGGCCATTACCAGTACTGTGACTCTCCGGTCATTGCCGATGCTTCTGGCAATCTCTACTACATCAATGATTCGGGCACGCTGTTTAAACTTGGAGCTGTCGAGTCTTGGACGGTTGCCTTTAACTCCAACGGCGGGTCTGCTTGCGACACTAAGTTTGTTGCTACGGCCGATGGCAAGCTGGTCAAGCCGGCCGATCCGACGCGCGATGGCTACACTTTCGGCGGTTGGTATACCGATGAGGCTTGCACGCAGGCGTATGACTTTAGCACGCCGGTGACGGCCGATCTGACGCTGTATGCCAAGTGGACCAAGAATGCCGTTAACCCTGGCGGTAATGGCGGCGCTGGTTCGAATGGCGGCGGCGGTTCTGGTACCGGTACTGGTTCCGGCACTGGCGCTGGCACTGGCACGGGTTCCGGCTCCGGCTCGAAGGGCGGCGCTGTCGCCCCGGGTCATAAGCCGACGACCAAGACGACGGTGTCGACCAAGACCGAGACCAAGGACAACAAGTCCGACAAGAAGGACTCCGATAAGTCCGATAAGAAGGACGAGAAGAAGTCTGACAAGAAGTCTGACAAGAAGTCTGACAGGAAGGACGGCAAGTCCGACAAGAAGTCCGACAAGAAGTCCGATTCCAAGTCCGATACGGGTGCTGCTTCTACGACCACTGCTAAGAAGTCCTCTAGTGCTTCCGAGCAGGAGACTGGCACCAACCCGCTCGCCATTGTTGGCGTTGCCGCCGGCGTCATCGGTCTCGCCATCGTCGGCGTGTTCGTGTTCACCAAACGTCGGTAGGTGAGGGTTGTGTCCAATAAATCCAAGGACGCTGACCCCAAGCAACCAGATTCCTCGTTCATTCAGTTCGACGATGCAAAGCAACAGGGCGCCGCTTCGGCGGCGTCCGCCTCTCGTCGCAAGGCGCTCCTTGGCGTTCTGACTGCCGCGTGCACCATTCTGATCGTCGTCTCGCTGGGTTTCGTCCATCCTTCCACAAGCGGTGCCTGGTCCATCGACTGGATCATTCAGACCGTGACGGGGGAGAGTGTCGTCACCAAGGACACCAAGGCGTCTGGCTCGACTACGACTTCGGGCGAGGCCAGTTCCGAGGATTCCAAGTCATCGAATGACGCAAAAGATGAGTCCAAGTCCAAGGACGATTCCGAGTCTTCGCACAAGGAATCGGATAAAAGCTCGAATAGCGAGAAGTCCGAGGACCAGGACGGCAAGAAGTCTGGAGATAAATCCGCTGCCCAGAATACGGGAGCCGGTGATACTCCCAATGTGTCTGGCGGTGCTTCTTCGGGCGGCGGCCAGTCGTCTGATGGAGCCTCAACCTCTAATGGTGGAAACGCCTCTTCGGGCGGCCAGAGCGGCTCACAGGAGTCCAACTACGTAACAGTGACGGTTTCGGTCACATCGAGCGCTGTGGGCAATCCTGTGTCCTCTGGTGGCAGCTTTACCTTTAACGAAGGCGCTACCGTCTACGATGCCCTGTGCGCGCTGGGCCTTTCTGTCAACGCACATGGCTCGTCGTACGGCACGTATGTCTCCGCGATTGGTGGTCTGGCCGAGAAACAGCACGGCGGCACGAGCGGCTGGATGTACTCCGTCAACGGCACAACGCCCATGACGGCCTGCAGCAACTACGTTCTCTCAAACGGTGACAACGTAGTCTGGTATTACGTAACAGGCTAGAGGCCTCGACATAGCGCGCCAGACGGGCGGTTCGGACAAACATCCGGGCCGCCCGTTTTTCGTGCGAATGGGACTGGGTCGCCGGGTCTCTCGGCAAACAAAAACCGGTTGGAATGGGAATTCCAACCGGTTATACATTCACGCAAATAGCGAATCGACTACGACCGTGCGCCCTCGAGGAAGAAGCGGCGGCTGAAGTAGTTGTACCAGGTGACGAGGAACGTTGCGATGGCCTTCATGGCCTGGTAGCCGATGCTCAAAAACGTGACGCCCACAAACATGTACAGGTCGTTGAGGCCCAGACCGATCACCGACAGGATGGTGAAGATCGTGAACTCGCGCTTGCGGCTCATGCCTTCGCGATGGTCGAACACGTACTTCATACTGAGCCAGTAGTTGACCACGACGGACGTGGTAAACGAGACCGTGGTGCTCATCAAAAAGTCGAGGTGGAACAGCTCGACGAGCGCAATAAGCATGCCCCAGTCGATGCCAAAGGAGATAAGACCCACGACAGCGAACTTGAGGAACTGCTTGGTATGAGGTTGTGCCAGTGCCTTGCGCACGTAATCACATCCAATGCGTTGATGAATCGAGTAGAGGATACTTTAGAGCTTTTGCAAGGGAAACGTAAGGTCTTTGCCAAGAACTATACGAACTCGCCAAATTTTCAAGAGGTAATCCGCAAACGTTGAAAATTTGCCCGTAAACGAACGATGCCCACGGGCGATACTGTGCTGAGCGCGCATTGTCCGTGGGCATCGTAAGGCTGTAAGGTTGCGAGTTACTTGGTCTCGTCGCCCTCCAGGAAGATCTTTCGGGTCACAAAGTTGTAGACCATGACAAGCGCGGTGGCGCAGATCTTGGCGATATTGGCCTCGAGCCCCAGACCGGCGTTGAGCGCCAGCACGATGCCGTCGTTGAGCACCAAACCGATCACGGACAGCACGACAAAGATGATGAACTCGCGGCGGCGGCTCATGCCTTCCTTGTGCGCAAACACGTACTTCATGCTTGCGAGGTAGTTAAAGATGAGTGAGATGATAAAGCCGCTGGTGTTGGCGATTAGGATGTTGAGGCCCAGACCGTAGTGGAGCAGATTCATAATGCCAAAGTCGATAACCGTGGCAATGACACCGACGACGCCAAATTTCATGATCTGCGCAAGGAGCTTTTGCATGGTACCTGCCTTAAGCTGGCGCGGAAGCGCCGTGGGGATGACAAACTCAGCAAGTTTAGCCAATCCCCGCGGGTGGTGCTAGGCGCGCTCCTCGATAGCACCGTTTCTATATGCATCGAGCAGCTGGCGCAGGTCCTGGATTTGGCTGCGGATCTTGGCGCCAGTATCGGTGTCGCTCACCATGCGGCGACGGTCTGCTTGGTCAAAACGATTGGTCTCGCTTTCGATGTCCACGTTGCGCGTGAGTGCCTCGGCAACCGTCGTAAAGGCCCGGTGCGACTTGAGGCGGCAGCCGCGCGAGCTCGAGATGAGCGTATAGCCGGCGATACCCGTCTTGGGATGGTAAGCGCGGCAGAAGCCGCCATCGATGACCAGCAGCTTGCCCTCAGCGCGGATGGGCTGCTCGCCCTTGGTGGTTTTAACGGGCGTGTGGCCGTTGATGATGTGGCCGGTCGGCGAACATGCCATGGGCGCGACGCCAAACTCGCGCATGATGTCGTCGCAGACCGAGGGCGACTTGGTAAGCGTAAAGTACGGGTCCATCGGCTCGACCCAGGTGCTCTTATCGGCGATATAGGCGCGCTCAAAGGTACGCACCAGGCGTCCGCTGGCGGGTGAGTTAAAGCCAATCCACAGGTACCACATCCAGTCGAGAGCGTCGCGGTCGCCCACGCGCCAGGCGCGGCGGGCGATGTGGTCGCAAAAATCGAGATAATCGCGGCCAGCGTGCCAGGTGCCCAAGCAGTTCATGCTGCTAAAGGTGCCGTCTTCGTTGAGCGGAACGCAGCCGTGGAAGAGCAGGTTGCCGTTGGCGACCTTGTACATCGAGCCGTGGGTGTAGAGGAAATCGATATGGCGATGCAGGTGATCGGCGGTGACAAACTCGGACACGAGTTTGTCGATGATGTGCTGCTCCTGAGACGTGAGCGTATAGGGGTCCGCCGGGTCGACGGTGGGGAAGTCGTTGGTCGTGAGCGGCCACACGCTGCCGTCGGCGAGCGTGACCGTGCCGGTGTCGTGTTCGATCTTGTCGAGCAGCAGGCGGTCGGTCATGTCGAACTCGGGGTGGCGCTGGATAATCTGGCCCTCGAGCTTAAAGAGCAGCACGTTGATGGCCTTGATCAACGGGGTGATGGACTCACCGGCGGTGTAGGTGGCATCGGCAAAGGCGACAAGCTCACGCAGCGAGATGCCGTAGTCGTTCTCGAGGATCTCGTAATTGTCGTAGCGTAGGTTGTTACGCAACACCGTGGCGATGCAGGCGGGCTCACCGGCCGCAGCACCCATCCACAGCAGGTCGTGGTTGCCCCACTGGATGTCGAGCGAATGGTAGGTGAGCAGGCGGTCCATAATCTTGGCCGCGCCGCCGCCGCGGTCGAAGATATCGCCCACCAGGTGCAGGTGGTCGACGGCCAGGCGCTTGATGAGCGAAGCGAGCGACTCGATAAAGTCGTCGGCACTGGCGGTCTCCAGGATGGACTCCACGATGCGCTCGTGATAGCGCACGCGATAGTTGTTCTCGTCCGGGTGCGTGTGCAACAACTCATCGATGATGTAGGCGTAATCGCGCGGGATGGCCTTACGCACCTTGGAGCGCGTGTAGCGGCTTGAAAGCGAGCGTGCGACCATGATGAGCTGGTCAAGCATCGTCTTGTACCAGGTTGGCGAGTCCTCGCGCTGGCTGCGAACCAACTCGATCTTCTCGCGCGGGTAGTAGATGAGCGTGCACAGCTCGCCCTTTTCGTCAAAGGAGAGCGTGTCGCCAAAGATCTCGTCGACATGTTCGCGCACGACGCCCGAGCAGTTGTTGAGGATGTGCATAAAGGCTTCGTACTCGCCGTGCACGTCGCTCATAAAATGCTCGGTGCCCTTGGGTAGGTTGAGGATGGCCGAGAGGTTGATAATTTCGGTAAACGCGGATTGTTCGGTGGGGAACTGTCTCGACAGCAGGCGCAGATACTTGAAGTCTTGCGGGTTGCGATCGAATGCGACCATGAAACACCTTCCGATGGGACTGGTAAAACTGATAAACAGCGTCAAACGTTTACCAGTATGCGCCGCTTTTGTTTCGATTTTGCGCCAGCGGCTGAATTGTCGGCTGAACGGGTTGGTAAATCGATTTAGTTGAGGTAGATATGGCGGTTGAGTGGAGACGACAGAGGGTGTTTTCTCAGATATTTATGCGTGGGGCCGGTGGAGACGATGGTGGTAAAGATGTTCACTATTTTTGGTTCGATTTGGTAAATAGTGGACATATGTACCGCATGTAGGCTCACTGTGCGATAATTTGCGCAGCAATGAGTAAGGAGCCTCATATGAGTGATTTTGTCCTGACCTGTGAATCCGCCGCCGACCGAACCCGTGGGTTCTTTGCATCGCGCAATATCCCTGTCGTGTGTTTTCATTACGAGATCGACGATGTTGTCTATACGGACGATCTGTATCAGTCGATTACGCCGGACAAGTTTTTTGCCCAGATTGCCGCGGGCGCCATGCCCAAGACGTCTCAGGTGAGCGTGGGTGAGTACGAGGAGTTTTGGGAGCCGTTTGTTGCCGAGGGTAAAGACGTGCTGCACCTGACGTTGTCGTCGGGTATTTCGGGCACGCATGGATCGGCCTGCGTTGCGGCGCAGATGCTCGCGGATCGCTATCCCCAGGGCGGCAAGGTGCGCGTCATCGATTCGCTGGCGGCGTCTTCGGGCTTTGGCCTGTTGCTGGAATATGCCGCCGACGTGCGCGATAGCGGGGCGTCACTCGACGAGACGGCTGCCTGGATCGAGGAGCACAAACTCAACCTGCACCACTGGTTCTTCTCGACCGATCTGTCGAGCTACCTACGAGGCGGTCGCATTTCGGCTGCGAGTGCGATCATCGGCACGGCGCTTAAGATTTGCCCGCTTATGACGGTCGATTGCGACGGCAAGCTGTCGCCACGTGAGAAGATTCGCACTAAGAAGCGCGCGATTTCCGAGATGGCTAAGACCATGATGGCACACGTGCAGGACGGTGCGGATTATTCGGGTAAGTGCATCATGTCGCACTCGGCGTGCCGCGAGGATGCCGAGGCAGTTGCGGCGCTGATTGAGGAACAGGTTCCGCAGCTTAAAGGCAAGATTGAGATCAATGACATCGGTACTCTGATTGGCTCGCATACCGGACCTGGTACGGTGGCGCTCTTCTTTATGGGCGACAAGCGCGTGGATTAACGTTCGTGGGCTGGCTGACAGTTTTAACCGCTGCGCCTGTCCCTCCTGACATTCGATAACAGCAAGGCCCGTCCCGTTGTTTGTGGGGCGGGCCTTACTGTTGCGGCTAGCGTTTCTTTCCGCGGAAGAAGAAGCCGTGCAGTGACGGCTTGAGGCCGCGGTTGGCGCGATGCTCCTCGACGCGCTCGTGGATCGAAGCGACGCGCTCGATGACTTCGTCGGGAATTGGCACATCGGGATTCATGTTCTCGACCTGGCTGACCTCGGCGGCGGCGACCTGGTCGATAATGGGCACATCGTCGCGCGAGATGACAGGTGTGGCGTCTTCCTTCATCTTGCGATAACGCTGCATCATGTCGGTCTGTAGCTGCTGGGCCGAAGGCGGTGTCCAGATGATGGCGTTGGCGCCGGCGGCGATGGTTTCGCGGATGCTCTCGGGCGTCTTGCCGCCCGGTGCGATGAGCGGCAGGTTGGGATAGTGCTCGCGCAGCTCGCGCAGGACCTGGGGCGTGTTTTTGCCGGCGGCGATGTTGAGAATCTTGGCTCCGGCGCGCACCTTGGCGTGAGCATCGTCGTCGCAGCGAACGACCGTGGCGATGACGGGGATGTCGGCGATATTGGTGATGTGCTCGACCATCTCGGCAGTGGCGGGGGAGTTGACCACGCAGCCCGCTGCGCCCTGCATCTCGGAGACAGCTGCCATCTGCACGGAGCGCTTACCGGTCGTAGTTCCGCCGCCTACGCCCACAAAGACCGGGCACTCGGCGACGGTCAACAGCGCCTGCGTAATGGCCGGCTGCGGCGTGAAGGGGTAAACGGCAAAGACAGCATCGGCATTGGAGTTGCGGATGACGGCCACGTCGGTGGTGTAAATGAGCGACTTGATGCGTCGACCGAAGAGCGTAAAGCCGCTGGCCTCCTCGATCTCGTCGGGCATGCGAAGGGCCGCCTTGCGCAAACGCCCGTCGATGGGCAGCGGTTCCATGGGGAGCAGTCCGTTGGGGGTCACGGCTACCTGGGGCTCGGTGAACTCGTCTGCGAGCTCGACCTCGGAGAAATCGACCGAGGCGACGATGTCCTCGTGAACCTCGGCGGGCACATCGATGGGAGCTTGGTCGTTTGCCGCGGCAGGCGTGTCGAAGGAGCTGGTGCCGACGAAGGCGTCGACGCGCTCATTTAGATCGTTGAGGGTATCCATGGAGGCTCGATTCTATGTGATGACGGCCGGCGCTATGCAGCCGGAATAGCGAATGCTAAATCGTTTGACGAGTTGATTTTTCCCCGCCGTGCCATCCGTTAGACCGAAGGGCCGGCGAACGTGAAGGAGCTGTGGTGGCGGGTATCGAGGTGCTATCTTGAAAGTCCCGTTTAAAAGAGAGGTGACGCGGTATGGAATTGACAGCAATGTTTGGCTCGATTGGCCTGTGTGTGGCCGCAATCGTTGCCGCCGCGGTCATCTACTTTGTGGTCACGGCCATTAAGGGCAAAAGGGCCGAACGCAAGGAGCGCGCGATGCTTAAACAGCATCGCGACCAGCAGGGCAAACGCGCACAGAGATAGCTTGTTGAGTTTTGGATCCGTGCGCTAGCTGCGTTTTCGAATCAGGGCAATGTAGAAGCCCTCAAAGTCGCGGCTAGGCGGAATGGTCAGCGTGCCGGGCAGGCCGTTGGCGATGGCCGATACCTGACCCGCGGCGATTGCCTCGGTCAGGGCGTTGGACTCGATGCGCGGCTCCTCACCAGCTTCCTGGGCGCGGCGTGCTTCACTTTCGCTTGGCGTGCCGTCGAGGGGGATAAGCTCGCAGTCCATGTGCTTGTCGAGGGCTTCTTGCAGGGCGTCCTCGTTTTCCTGCGGCAAGATCGAACAAGTCGAATAGACGAGCGTGCCGCCCGGTTTGAGGGCTCCCATGGCGCGGTCCAGAAGTGCTCGCTGCGAGCGCGCGCACTTGCTCAGCAGCTGCTCGGTCAGGCCGCGCAGGCTTTTCTCGTTGCCGCTGATGACGGTGCCTGTGCCGGTGCAAGGAGCGTCGAGCAGGATGCGGTCAAAGCGGAAGAACTCGTCGAGCTCGCGTGCGTCGATGCGCATGACGGGCACGTTTTTGGCACCCTGGCGATGGAGGTTTGACTCGAGCTTTTCGGCGCGGGGAATGCTCATCTCGCAGGCTGTGAGATGCGCCTGGCCCTGGGTGAGGGCGGCGATCTGCGTCGTCTTGCCGCCAGGGGCTGCGCACATGTCTAGGATGTCCTCGCCTGCCTGGGCGCCCAACACCAAAGGCGGCATCATGGACGACAGGCTCTGTAGGTAGATCTTGCCGTCGCGGTAGATGTCGAGATCCCACAGATCGGAAACCTGGGCCTCGGGCAGGATAAAGGCGTCTGGGTACCAGGCGACGGGGTAGTGGGCGATGCCGGCGGCATCGAGCGCCGCAGCGATGTCCTCGGCGGTTGCCTTGAGCGTGTTGGCGCGCAGCGTGACCGGGCGTGTGACCGCGGCGCCAAAGCCCTCGATCATGAGCTCGGCATCGGCGGGGGCATAGGCGCCGGCGACCGTGTCGACCATAAAGCGCGGCAGGTCGGCGGCGCAGGGAAGGGCGGCAAGCTGGTCGGAAAGTTCGGTAGCAGCAAACTGCCTGAGCTTGAGCTCGGGCTTAACCTGCTTTTTTTGCTTACGACGACGCGGCTTGGACATCCGTCTTTCCTTCCCGTCCCAAATTGACTACTTTCCGGGCACGCCGCTGCTGGCGTGCTTTAGTACTGGCTCTCGTGCTTGCTGAAGAAGTCGAAGCGCGGGGGCAGCGGCTTCACGCGGTGCTCGCCGGGCTTCTCGCCCAGGCTCTCCACAAACTCGTCCGTGGAGGCAAAGATGTTGTCCCAGCTAAAGAAGGCGACCGGATCGACGTCGAAGTACTCGCAGATGAGCTCGCAGCCGGCCGGCACGATGCCGTGCATGAGCACGGTCGCCAC
>OLSG01000029.1_pt1 | contig 160468 bp, 155 predicted proteins | sample 1673041 | NCBI WGS metagenome assembly OLSG01 (sample SAMEA3136749, study PRJEB25190) | human gut metagenome | reverse complement strand
TCATTCACAATATCCTCATGAATTACATCGCAATTACAAATATAAGACGTTTTTGGCATATATTCACCTCCAAATAATAATAGTTGAACAATTACTCAACTATTATTATACTTATTTTTAAATTCATGTCAATAAGCTGATGTTAGTTCCCCATAAATTTTACAATTAAAACCAGCTCTTTATTCTTTTCTTAATCTTTTTTCCCAGTATACCGTTTTGGCTTTCTTGTCACACTTCCTGTAAATTCCAAATTTGTAACGCTGAGTTTATATGTAATTGTCATGGTTTCCATATTTTTTAGAACACATACCATTTCATTCGTTAATTCCGGCAAGCGTTTTAAACACGGAAGTTTCCTTTTGGCATTTGCATATACATGTCTTGCGTCAAAATAGAACTGATTTTTTGTAAGAATAGATTTTTTTGCATTATTATAAAAATCCTTGGCCGAAAGTCTTGTCTCCACTCCTGTTAAATGTAGAAAGTGATGCCTTAATGGCAAGCCTTCAGGAAATTTTAAAGCTCAGCAATGAACAACTGACTGCTTTTACCGCTGATTTTGAAGCAAGACTGCCGGAATATCTGCGAAATGCACTCCATCCTAAGTCTGTAGCAGCATAAATCACTATTTTGTTAGCTGAAATATTGGATTTTTAAGGTGCGAATCCCATTTTAGATATGGGAAGTCTTAGTTAATAATATCCCCGTTCTTCCTGCCAATCTTTCACATAACATCGGATTCCGATATAGACCACATGCACAAGAAGTAATAGCACAATAAGGTTTATCGGAATAACAGATTTTATCCATTCACCGAAATAGATCACGATAGCTGTACTCATTATTGCCATCATGATACTGATGATATCCCAGCAATATTTCCGGTAGATTTTCCCCACCTGATAACCAATCCCGATTATCAGGAATCCCGTTATGAGGAATAAAATTCCCATAATAATGGCTATGATCAACCAGTACAGAATCTCGGAAATGATACTATTTGAGATTCCATTGTTTAATTGTCCGAAAGAATCTGCACCTGTCACAAACTCTTGAAGCAGGCTTACAATTCCTTTTCCTATCGTAACGAAAAAAGTGATGCAGTCGTTAAGGAAAGCAGGAGAAAGGATAGCAACGAACAGTGTAGTTGCTATGCTGTACCATGTCAGCAGGAACAGGATACTTTCATAACCTGTCGTCATATTTTTATATTTTTTCTCCAACTGAATTTTTCGGTTATCGCATTTCTCTTTTGCTTTCCGGTAAGCAGTGCGATCACATTTTTCACATTTCTCATAAGGCACTTTTTTCTCAACAGCTACCTCTACCGTCTTTTGGTATGTCTGTGCATAAAGTTTCTCCTGTTCCATTTTTTCGTACTTAAATTTCCATGTCACGACTTCTGCGTCGGCTCTTTTCCTGCTGTCTGTCTCGCTGGTTAATTGTTGCTCTGTTTGCCTTAATCTTGTCCGCAATGCTTCGATATTCTCGGCTCTGTTTTCGCTGTTCAATTTCTCGTTCAAGCTCAGCGATCTGCTTAGCTGCCTGTTCAGTTCCATAATCGTCTCGTCTTTCTGATCCAGTTCGTCCTGCATCTGTTCCGTCATCAGCAGAAGTTCTTCCACCTGTCCGACGTTCTCTGAGTTTACGTATTCTCTCATCTATATCCCTCGCTTTCTCTATCTGTTGTTTAAGGTCAGCAATTCGCTGTTCTGTTTCAGTAATAAGCTGTTCTCGCTGTTCAGCTTCTGCGTTAATTTCTGCCATTGCTGATTCTCGTTTTCCAACTGTTCGATTCTGTTTTTCAGCTGCTCGATCTGGGAAAGCAGTTCTTCTGTATCTGGCAAAAGATTCAACAGCCCGGATAACTCGCTGTTTAATATCTGCAAACTCTGGTTCTGCTCCCGGAAGGACAGAAGCTGTCTGTCCCGTTCCTGCAATTCCTGTACCATCTCTGCCATAAGCTTCTGCTGTTCCTCGATCTGGTTTATCATTGACTCCATCATGGGAATGACTTCCCGGCTTTCTTCTAAGGTCATTCAATCGCTCCTTCCATTGTAATAATGCACCAGACACTTTTCCGAAACTGGTCTGTATCTTTTTCAACAGTGCATTTTGTCTTTTTATGATCTGGTTTTCCTCTACTTTCCATGAAGCTGTCTGTACCTGTCCATTTTGAAACTTCTCATCAATTTTTCTTGCATCTGCACCCTCATGAATTGTAGGAATTTCTAATTTCCCCTGTCTTGCATAGGAACGGTGGTCAACCCGTTGCTCTACTGATAAATGTGCATTACAGACTTTCGCCCATTCGCTCCGCCACAATTCACAGTTCTTTGGATCATTCCACCCGGTAGCATCGGTTAATACACGTTTCCACTGTTTACGGTTCCTTGCACCGACTTTCTGATTGCCATTTTCGTCCAATACCGGGATTCGGATTCCATGACGGTCAGGGTTCTTTTTATCCTGCCACCAGTCCGAATGGGATTCATCCACCACAATATTTCCATTTTCATCTCTGACAAAATCCCAGTCCTTGACTTCTTTGTTTCCCCATGAATGGTCTGGATTGAATGGCCGCATCGTCACAAGTAAATGCACATGTGGGTTTCCATCGCCCTTATCGTGAATGCTCCAATCTGCACACATGCCTTTGTCTATAAAGTTTTTCTGAATATAATCCGTTGTATATTCAATCTGTTCCTGTCGGCTCCATTCTTTCGGAAGTGAAAATTCAAATGACCTGCCGAGTTGTGCATCCGAGGTCTTCTCAATCTTCAAAACTTCATTCCACAAACGCTGTTTCTGAAAAGTGAGTTTAAATTTTTCCAGTGCAGCATCTTTGTTATCTGCTCTTTTATATCGGACAGATTTCTGGAACCGTCTGATATTTTCAGCAGGTACATTCAGCCATTCCTGTGGTGCATTTTCACACATCATCAGGCTGGTATAAACAACTTCTCTTTTGGAAGTGTAATAACTGATTCTGCCTATTTCTTCATTTTTCATCACATCTCCATTGAGATAAGCAGATGCCGATATGATGGATTTTCCTTTGCTGCGTCCAACAATCTTTACTGTATAATGAAAAATTGCCATGATCCGTTTCCCCTTTTCTGCCGTATCCGGCTTTGATTTCCGGCAAGTAACGTTTTCCTAAAAGAAAATGGTATCTGCCGGAACGCCCTCTGCGTAAGAGTGCCCTGTGCATAACAGCCTGCATGGAATGCGCCCCTCTGGCGAAGAGTGCCTCCTGCGGCATGAGCAGGTCTGGCTGAAAGCCCCGCCGACGGAACGAGCCCGGCAAGCGTAAGCGCAGACCGGTTGCCACTTGTGGCAAACTTATACGGACGACCTCTGGTTGTCCATAAGTGCGCCCTTCATAAAAAAACAATGAAGGGAATGGAAAACCCACTCCCTCCGGCATTACACTTCCTCCGTATTTGCAACTGGCTCTTTCTGCATTGCCTTTGAGAAAAACTTTCCGTTTGCTTCCTGCCTTTTTAAGAAGCCAATCAGCTTCGGGATATCTTCTTCCTCAATCGTAGAACCCAGCACCGATTCCACCGCACCGCCAATCTGGCAGAGCCTGTGTGTCCGTCTTTTGGTTTCCACATCTTTCTGACGTTTCTTCAGTTCCCGTTTCTGTGCTGCATACTGTTTTGCTTTCTCAAGGCTTTCCTGTTCTTTCTTTTCCAACTGGAGCATACGCTCCTCATAACTCTTTGTTGATCTTGCCATAAATATCATCGTCCTTTCATTTTTCTTCCAAACATAAGTTTCCTGTTGTCTGTCAGACGAAGTACATGGTATAATCTGCTTGCGTGTAGGTATATCATGGCTCCGGTCTGATAGAACCTTTGGCGGTTTCTTCGGGAACCGCTTTTTTAAGTTGAACCGTTTCTTGTGACTGCTTTCACATTTCCCTTATCCCTCAAGTCCCTGCCCTCGTTGGCTTCCATAAAGAGTTCCAGCATATCTGTTTTGATCAGGACTTTTCTCCCAACCTTCAATACCGGAAGTTTCTTCCACTCTACCAACTTTCGCAGGGTGTTCCTGCCGATTCCTGTATAATCAGTAGCTTCCTCAATAGATAAGGCGATCTTTCTTTGCGTCATATGACCACCTCCTTATTGATTGCATTATGCAATTTTATTTGTGCTGTCAGTATAGCGTGTTTGCATCTTGCTGTCAAGCATTATGAAATTGTATTTCTTTTCTATAAATTGCATATTGCAATATATGTTGTTACGTGGTATAGTAATGACATACCGAAAAAGGAGGCACATCAGCATGAAAGATAAAGAACTACGCAAGCTGATTGGCAGCAGGGCAAAACAGCGCCGTCTGGAATTAAATCTGACACAGCCTTATGTCGCAGAGAAAATGGGAGTTACCGCTTCCACAATCCTGCGTTATGAGAATGGTTCGATTGACAATACCAAAAAGATGGTACTGGAAGGTCTCTCGGAAGCACTTCATGTATCAATCGAATGGCTCAAAGGGGAAACCGATGAATATGAAACTGATATTACGGATAAGAAAGAATTGCAGATTCGTGATGCGATGGGCAACATTCTCAAACAGTTACCTCTTGACCTCAATAAAACAGAAGACGCTTTTTCTAAAGACTTACTGCTGTTAATGTTAAAGCAATATGAACTGTTTCTGGATTCGTTTCAGTTCGCCTGCAAAAATTACAAAGGCAGTACCAAAGATGCGGACATTGCCAAAGTAATGGGATTTGAATCGAAAGATGAATATAATGAGATTATGTTTCTCAGGGAGATCACACATACTGTCAACGCATTTAATGATATGGCGGATGTTGTAAGGCTCTATTCAAAGAAACCGGAAGCAGCAGAACAAAGGCTTGCCAATCTTTTATCCGAAGTTATGTATGAGGATTCTGAATCGGTATAGTAAGACAACCGGAGTTGTGATATACTTACACGCAAGAAGCATTTCAACAGTTCCGATTGTCTGATATCGAAAGGAGACATACGATTATGGCAAAAGGATCTGTTAGAAAAAAGGAAAGAAATGGTACTACCGCTTCTATGTAGAGGACGCAAGCGGTAAAATGGTTCAGAAAGAATACGCCGGAACCGAAAGTAAAAGTGAGACGGAAAAGCTTCTCCGCAAGGCACTGGAAGACTACGAAGATAAGAAGTTTGTTGCAAAGGCAGATAATCTTACCGTAGGGGAACTTCTGGACATGTGGGCAGAAGAAGAACTAAAAACTGGGACACTCAGCAACGGTACAGTGGAAAATTATCTTGGTGCAATCCGCTGTATCAAAAAACACCCGATTGCAGACCGCAAACTGAAAACAGTTACTGCCGAACATTTACAAGCATTTCTTGATCTGCTTACATTCGGTGGTGAGTTTCCAGACGGGAAAGTAAGAAAGGGATACAGCAAAGATTATATCCATTCTTTTTCCGCAGTGTTACAGCAGTCATTCCGTTTTGCAGTATTTCCAAAACAGTTAATCAGTTTCAATCCGATGCAGTATATTAAGCTGAAAAAACAGGCAGAGGAAGTTGACCTCTTTTCCGATGATGAAGTGGAAGAAGGTACACTGCCGATTTCACATGAGGATTATGAACGGCTTATCCAATATCTGGAAAAGAAAAATCCACCTGCTATTCTGCCGATTCAGATCGCATATTATGCAGGACTTCGTATTGGGGAAACCTGTGGTCTTACATGGCAGGACATCAACCTTGAAGAACAATGCCTGACCATAAAACGCAGTATCCGTTATGACGGAACGAAGCATAAAAATGTGATTGGAACAACCAAGCGAAAGAAAGTAAGGATTGTTGATTTTGGAGATACGCTGACTGAAATATTGAAAGCAGCAAGACGGGAACAACTGAAAAGCCGGATGCAGTACGGGGAACTTTACCACCGCAACTATTACAAAGAGGTGCATGTAAAAAACAGGGTGTATTATGAATACTATCACCTTGACGGAACACAGGAAGTCCCGGCAGATTATAAGGAAATCTCCTTTGTCTGCCTCAGACCGGATGGCAGTTTAGAACTGCCGAGTACACTCGGCATTGTATGCAGGTCAGTGTCAAGAAAGCTGGAAGGATTTGAAGATTTTCACTTCCACCAGTTACGGCACACCTACACCAGCAACCTTCTCTCCAACGGGGCGGCTCCGAAAGATGTACAGGAACTGTTAGGACATTCTGATGTCAGTACCACAATGAACATCTACGCTCACTCAACAAGAAAAGCAAAGCGGGATTCCGCAAGACTTCTTGATAAAGTAGCGAGCAATGCTTAAATAAAAATTCCCTTATTTCCCTTGCGGATTCCTCACAAGGGCAAAAATAAGGGAAAATACATATCATTTCACTATCTAAGAGGCTGTAAGCCTTGAAAAATAAGGAAAGTTCAGGAAATCTCTCTACAAATCCCGATTTTTCAGTTTCAAAAACAGGAAGTTGTACTTATGCACAGACAATCAAGCATCCCGTTTAATCAAAGCGGCATCGGAGTCCGGGCAATCACAATGACTGCCAAAACAGCGCCCGCAAACGCTGCTGCGCCGATAACTGCCGCCGTCTTTTTGCTGAGATTCTTCTTTACTGCCTTACAGATTAGCATGGCACAAACCACGCAAACAGCCGCAACCGCAAGCGCAATAACCAGCGTCTCCCATAACCATGAAAGTTCGTATAACATTCTCATTCGCTCACCATACCTTTCTCCGGCAAACTGGAAGTTACTTTTTCATATACACGCCTTTGTCAACTTCCGATTTATTGTTCCTTTCAGGCGCGACTGCGCCCAATCAGTGCGAAGCACTGCTAACCCTTGGTTCTGAAAAGGAATGAAAACTCCCGATTTATCAATCATCTGCCCCATCCGAACCCCATTCCTTCATCGAATCAGATGCAGTGCATATTCCAGATCCTTCTTATGCACATAAATTTTATACTCCCATGCAAAGCTCTGGTTAAATCCTGCACTCCACATATTCGCCTTCTGCATTCCGCCCTGCATATTTGTTGTTTTTATCGTATAATCAATTCCGTTTTCAGCCAGAATCCTGCGCACCTCTGCCTGCCGTTCCATACTCAGGGTAACTAGCAATTCTCTCCTGTTCAAAATTGTCAGCATACGCATCCGCCCCCTTTTTCTTTCATTTTATCATATCCCCCTCCAAAAGAAAAAGCCATTTTCCACCGTTTCGATAGAAAATGGCTTTTTTTAGTTATTCCTCAAAATGCAGCACGCCTACATAAGGCAGATTTCTATATTTCTGGGCATAATCCAGACCATACCCCACCACGAAGGCATCGGGAATCGTAAAGCCTGTATAGTCCGCCTTGATATCCACCACGCGGCGGTCGGGCTTATCCATCAGTGTCACCAGCTTCAGCTTTTTGGGGTTTCTGCTGATAAGAAGCTCCTTCAGCTTTTTCAGTGTTCTGCCGGTGTCAATGATATCCTCTACAATCAGCACATTCTTGCCTGTAATATCCGCATCCAGATCCATCTTGATATTGATATTGCCGGAGCTTTCCGTGCTGTTGCCGTAGCTGGAAACACTCATGAAATTCATGGTAACGGGCATCTTCATTTTCTTTGCCAGATCCACGATGGTCACAACTGCACCCTTCAAGGCACAAACCAGTTCCACCTGCTCATCTCCAAACTCCTGATATAATTCATCTGCCAGCTCTGCCATCCTTTTGTCAATCTGTTCCGCAGAAAGCAATACCTCGATTCTCTCTTTCATTCCTGTACCCTCCGTATTTGAATCCATACTTTTCGGTCGGTCTGTTCATCCGCGCCAAAGGCTTCCTTCAGCCTCGGCACCCAAATCACCGTATGCCCTGCCACAAATAAGGGATATCGCTCCCGTTCGGCTCTGGGAATCTTTGCATCAATGAACAGCTCCTTGATTTTTTTCCTGCCCCTTCGCAGAGGAATCACATCCCCCTGCCTGCGCGTGCGGCAGAAAAGTGTATGCTCTATTTTATCATAATCAAATACATTCGTACAGGTTTCGGCAGAAATTTCAACTTTTTTTTCATCCAGAGAGACCAGAACGGCAATGCCCGCTTCGGGAATGAAGATTTCCTCCTCCAATGGCAGGGCATAGCAGAACCCTCTTGGCGCATCTGCTGCCCTTCGGGAAAGCACCAGTGTGCCGTATCGGTTTTCTGCACGCAGTCCTTCCGGAAAATCAAGCTGTTTCCCGCTTTCCTTCCGCAGCAAATCCTCTAACGCCGCAAGCTGCTTTGCGGAAATATCCTTTTTCTGAAACTGCCCCACCGCCTGCCGCAGGATGCGCCGCCGCATGGCAGGATGGAGCGCATTTAGCCCTTCTATGGAAAGAGAAACCTCCTCAGGCAAGGAGGGCAGCTGTACCTCCTTCCAATAAAGTGCCGTCTGCTGCTCCAGAAAATCCTCCTCCTCTGCCAAAAGAGAAGCTGTTTTTGCAATATGCGCCACCGCCTGCGGATTGATTTCCTCCAGAATCGGCAGAACACGCAGCCGCAGCTTATTTCGGGTATAGGCTTCCTCTCGGTTTGTGGCATCCTCTCGCCACTCCAGTCTGTTTTCCCTGCAATAGTCCTCGATTTCCTCTCGGTCGCAGAACAGCAGGGGGCGGCAGATATTCTCTCTGACGGGTGCCATACCTGCAAGCCCCTTCAGTCCTGTCCCTCTGCAAAGCCGCATCAGAACGGTTTCCGCCTGATCCCTTCGGTGGTGCGCCACGGCAATGAAGCCATCCTCGCCTGCCGTCTGCCGAAAGGCGGCATAGCGCAGAAGCCGCCCCGTTTCTTCCTCGCCAAGCCCACGCGCCTTCGCCTCTGCACGCACGTCATAGTGCTTTACGATACAGGGAATCCCCAAATCGGCGCAGAAGCCCTCCGCAAAACGAGCGTCCTCGTCTGCCGCTGCTCCGCGCAGACCGTGGTGGATATGTACCGCGGTGAGGGAATCCCATGCAAATTCCTTTTGCAGGCTGTGCAGAACGTGGAGCAGTGCAACGGAATCCGCCCCACCCGAAAGCCCGATCACAAGCCTTGCGCCCTTCGGCACCATCTGAAATTGTCGCAGTGTGTTTCGTACCTTTTCCCGCATGTTCGTCTCCTTCTCGGAATCCTCTTTTTCCCCGAAAATTCCTCTTTCCCATTACTCTACACGATTGCGGAAAAAAAGACAACACAAACATAATCGCAACTTATACCAGATAGTCTCAATTTATGCCTGCTTCTGCCAGAATCGTCCGGCAAGAACGGTCATATCGTCCCGTCTGCCGTCCCTGCGCTCCTTTTTTGCCTCCTGCAAAATATATTCCGCCGCGTCCTGCGGGTTTGACATCGGGAAGGCGGTCAGCTTCGCCTTGAGCCATGCGCCCGTCTGCTCCTCGCCGCCGAGGGCATCGGTAATCCCGTCCGTCACCATCAGAATCATGTCCCCATCCTTGAGGCGCATTTCATTTTTCTCCGGCTCTACCTGCTTGAGGATGCCCGCAGGCAGCGTCACCGCACGCAGAGAGATGATGCGGTCTCTCCGCCAGATAAACGATGCCACCGCGCCCAGCTTGATGAATTCGGCATTCCCGTCAAAAAGGTTCACATGGCAGATATCGAGGGTCGCATAGGCCTCCTCTCCCCTGCGCAGAAGAAGCGCAGAATTGATCATCCGCACCGCAAGCGCGCGGTCAAAGCCTGCCTCCGTGAATTGCTCCAGAAGCTCAATGGCAATGCGGCTTTCCTTCGCCGCCTGCTCTCCTGTCCCCATGCCGTCGGAAAGGGCGAGAAGGGCGTTGCCCCGTTCCGTTTCCAGAAATGCCGCCGCATCTCCTGTCGGCCTTCCTTCCTCCGCAGGGGCATAAACCGCCGCCGTCGTGAGGGAAAAGGCAGGTGCCTCCCGAAACAGCAGGCTGCATTCCCTCCCCTTCGCATCCACCGAGCAGGTGCCCTCCTCCAGCAAAACCATGGGGCAGCCCATCGTTTTTCTGACCAGCGGCAGAACCTTATCCTTGCAGCTGCCCTTTCCGCCGCAGGCAGGCAAAACCACCCTCACCTGCTTGCGCCGATGGGTCTTTTCCTCTGTAATGATGACCTCCTTCGGGGAAAGCCCCTGCTTTTTCAGCGCATGGCGCAGCTCCTTTTCTGCACCTTCCAGAAAAATACAGTTCAGCTCCATCTGCCCCGAAAGGGATTCCATAATTTCTCCCACCGCCAGAAGCTGTTGTCCGACCAGCTCGCGGCACTCCCTCAGGCGGCTTGTCCATAAGCAGTCCCTTCTGTACAGTCCATACACCTCATTTATGGTGTCCACAAGGGTGTCCACTCTTGGACAGGTGTCCGCAAATTCCTGCGGCAAATCGGATGCCCGAAACCGCCCCAGACTGTCGCAGTGAGAAAGTGCGGCGAAGGTCATGCCATAGGTTTTGTATAAATCCTCCTCCCAGCAGAAATGCGCCAAACCGCAGTCCTGACAAGCCTTTCCCGCAATGGTATCAACCAGCCTTGCAATCTCGCCTCTGTCCTTTCGTTCCCCCTCCCGAACAAAGGTTTTCGCCAAAGCATCAAATGCCGCGGATACGCCCAGAAGCTTCTCCTCCGTCAGCTCCTTCATTTTTGTATACCTGTCTTGGGGGCCTTCCGTTTCCCGCAGACCGCCGTATTTTTCCAGCAAAGCCTTGGGGAACAGGGAAAACAGCAGCGCCCCGCTTATCAATCCTCCTATCCAAATCGGGTTCAGCAACGTCATATCTATGTAAAACAGAAAAATGCAGGGGGCTAGCAGCATTGCAAGGGCAGAGGCCAACCTGCCCAGATCTCTCATGCAGCCCGCCAACATTCCCCCTAAAGCGAGGGCAGCGAAAAGAGGCAGCTTGGCACCGCCGGAAAGCAGCAGCAGCAACCCCAGAAACACACCGGCAGCCGCACCGCCGCCGATCCCCTCCTGCCTTGCGGCAAGAAGCAGAAAAAACGCAGATGCCATCGGCAGCAGAAATGCGCCGATCGGGCGGTTTTGCAGGGACGCAAGCCCTGCCAGAACGCCCCCTGCCAGAAGCAGGAGCGAAAGCATTTCCTCTCTGGAGGGAATCACGGCTTTCCCATGCTCCAACAGAAGCACCACGCCCTTCTGCACCAGATAGCTGATGCCGAGCGTCAACGCGCCCTCCACAGCGGCAATGGCAAAATAGAAACCCAGACCCTGTCGACTGACGGCAAAAAAGATACCTGCCAGCACCGAAGCAAAGGTGCCGAGAAGGGCCTTCTTTCCCATTTCCTGCCGCTCCAGAAAACGCCCCAACGTAAGCTGAATGGCGAGCGCCGCCGCAAGCCCTGCGCCAGTCTTGAGCGGTGCATGGGCAAATGCCCCCATTCCGACCGCAAGCCAGACCGCCCCAAAGAGCCACCCCTCCCCGAAAAAGGCGGAAAGATAGGCAAGCCCCATCGGGCGCAGCAGTCCCATCAGCTCAATCCTGCCCCAGAACAGCCCCATCAGGCAGAAGCCGCCGCCCTGCAGCAGGGCCTTCCACGGAAACGGCTTTTTCGGCTCCTTTTTCGGCAGGAGCATTTTGCCGAAGTGCGGTGTTTGTTCCGTATATTCCAATGTGATTTCTGTCTTTTCCATACTGCTTCCCTCCATACGCCCATTCTAAACAAACAGAACCGCTTTTTTTGTCAAAACGGGGCGAGGGCAGAAAGAAAGTTTCGACAAAAGCCGCTACGCTTCATCCACAGCGCATAAAGCCTTCTGTGCAGACGCAAAAAAGGGTATCTCCTCTCGGAGATACCCTTTCTTTATATACGTTCTATTTTTAACTTACTTCATCTGTTCTGCAATGATTTCCTTTGCTTTTTCCAGTGCATCGGCAATCTTGGATGCGTCCTTGCCGCCTGCCTGCGCCATATTGGGACGACCGCCGCCGCCACCGCCGCAGACTGCTGCTGCCGCCTTGATGATATTGCCTGCATGTGCGCCCTTTTTCACAGCATCATCGGTTGCCATTGCCATCAGGCTTACTTTGCCGCCTGCCGCGCCTGCCAGAACGATTACGCCGCTGCCAAGCTTATTTTTCAGCTGATCACCAAGGGTACGCATTGCGTTGGCATCCATATCCTTCACCTCTGCCGCAAGCACTGCCACGCCGTTGATATCAACCTTCTTGCTCAGCATTTCATCCGCAGCGCCGCCTGCCATTTTTGCTTTCAGCTTTTCCAGCTCTTTGGAAAGCTCCTTCTGCTCTGCCAAGAGCTGTTCCACTCTTGCCACCAGCTTATCGGGAGAAGTTTTCACCATCTGTGCCAGTGTACGCACCTCATCCTCCTGCGCCTGATAATGCAGGAGTGCGCCTTCGCCTGTCAGCGCTTCGATACGTCTGACACCTGCGGCAACGCCGTTTTCGGAAACAATTTTAAAGGAACCAACCTGTGCCGTATTTTTCAGATGTGCGCCGCCGCAAAGCTCAACGCTGTAGCCGCCCATATCAACCACGCGCACGATATCGCCGTATTTCTCGCCAAAGAGCGCCATTGCGCCCTTCTCTCTTGCCGCATCAATGCTCATTTCCTCCGCAACAATGGGATAGCTTGCGAAGATAGCTTCATTGACCAGTCTTTCCACCTCTTTGATTTCATCCGGTGTCATAGCGGTGAAATGGGTGAAGTCGAAACGCAGTCTGTCTGCGCTGACATAGGAGCCGGACTGCTCAACGTGTGTCCCCAGAACAGTTCTCAATGCCTTCTGCAGCAGATGGGTTGCGGAGTGGTTTCTTGCGGAAGCCATTCTGTGTTTTTTGTCGATTTCTGCACAGGCAATATCGCCAACGGTAACGGAGCCTTCCTCTACCACGCCCTGATGCGCGATTTTGCCGCCGATTACCTTCATGCAGTTTGTTACCTTAACTACGCCGTTTGCGGTTTTGATGATACCATGATCGCCAACCTGACCGCCGCTTTCTGCGTAGAAGGGAGTTCTGTCGAGGAATACCACAACGGAATCCTCTGCCTGTGCGCCATCTGCAACGGCATCGTTTGCAACCAGAGCAACGATTTTTGCATCCGCTACGGTATCCACATCATAGCCTGCAAATTTTGTTTCCAGATCGGTAGGCAGCTCATCGTATACGGTTACGGCTGCGCCCATGTAGCCCTCGCCGCCTCTTGCCTTACGCGCACGATCCTTCTGTGCCTGCATTTCCTTCGCAAAAGCCTCCTCATCCACGCGCATGCCTGCTTCTTCCAGAATTTCCTTTGTCAAATCAACAGGGAAGCCATAGGTATCATACAGGCGGAAGGATTTTTCGCCGCTCATCACGGTTTCGCCTGCGGCTTTCATTTCCTCCATATCCTCCTTGAGGATTTCCATACCCTTATCGATAGTCTTATAGAAGCTGTTCTCCTCGATGGAAAGAATCTTAAAGATATAATCCTGCTTATCCACCAGCTCAGGATATGCTTCGCCGCTGCAGGTGATAACAGCCTTGGAAAGCTCTGCAAGGAATTCACCCTGAATACCCAAAAGCTTGCCATGGCGCGCCGCACGACGCAGCAGTCTTCTCAATACATAGCCGCGCCCTTCGTTGGAGGGCAGAACGCCGTCTGCGGTCATGATTGTAACGGAACGGATATGGTCTGTGATGATACGAACGGAAACGTCAATCTTATGCTCCTTGCCATATTCCACGCCTGCCTTCTGACAAACCGCATCGCGGATATATTTTACGGTATCCACATCGAAAATGGAATCTACGCCCTGCATGATGGTTGCCATACGTTCCAGACCCATGCCGGTATCTACGTTTTTATGATCCAGCTCGGTATAGGTGCCATCCTCATGCGCATCGAACTGTGTCAAAACCAGATTCCAGAATTCCATGTATCTGTCGCAGTCACAGCCAACGCCACAGGTAGGGCTGTTGCAGCCATATTCGGGACCGCGGTCATAATAGATTTCCGTACAGGGGCCACAGGGACCTGTACCATGCTGCCAGAAGTTATCCTCCTTGCCAAGCTTCTTGATTCTGTCCCAAGGCAGACCAACCTTTTCATGCCAGATTTCGCCTGTTTCGTCATCCTCCTCATAGATGGTGACATACAGCTTATCCTCAGGGATTTCCAGCCATTTGGTAACAAACTCCCAAGACCAAGGGATGATTTCGTTCTTAAAATAATCGCCAAAGGAGAAATCGCCCAGCATTTCAAAAAATGTGCCGTGGCGCGCGGTTTTGCCGACATTATCAATATCCCCTGTACGGATACATTTCTGACAGGTTGTGACACGCTTACTGGGGGGTGTTTCCTGCCCTGTGAAGTATGCCTTCATGGGTGCCATACCGGAGTTAATCAACAGCAGGCTCTTGTCGTTACGGGGAACGACGGAAAAGGATTTCAGACGCAGATGGTCTTTGGATTCAAAGAACTGCAGAAACAGCTCTCTGATTTCGTTTACACCGAGATTTTTCATAGCTTTTCCTCCTTAAAAAGATAAAAATATAATTCCCACAATAAAATCCTGTTTTTTGGGTAATGAAAAAAATCCCTGTTCCGAAGAACAGGGACGAATTTACCGTGGTACCACCCTAGTTACGGCTTTGCTGCCGTCACTCGAAATCGTTAACGCCGATTTACGCCGCAATATACTTTTTTATTCCACTGCGGAGCCTGTTTCCTTTGAAGAAACAAGAGAAACCGAAAAGACTGCTTCCATTCTGTGCTGCTGAGGCTTTCCCACCAAGCTGCCTCTCTCTGAAAGTCCGAACCAAAATGTACTCCTTCTTTTCCTGACTTTTTTCTGTTTTTCTAATAATGATTTGATTATAGGCACTTGAAATCCGTTTGTCAAGGCAGTGTAAGAAATTTTTCCTCCAGCATGGCGCGAATCATATCCCCGATGCGCTTCAGCCCAACCTCTATCTTATCATCACTGAGGTTCAGGAAGCTGAGACGGATATGGCGATTTTCCTCGCCGCTGATATCATACTGACTGCCGGGGGTGAGAATGACGTTCTTTTCCAGCATACGGCTGCAAAGCGCTTCTGCGCCCACGCCCACGGGCAGCTCCACCCAAAGGCTGACACCGCCGTTTGGCTGTCCGTATTTCGCCACATCGGAGAGATATTTTCTTGCGGCGGAAAGCATTTTGCGGTATTTCTCGCCGCCGTAGCGCCTTGCCTGTGCGGCATGCTCCCCCCAGCCAAATTCGCGCAGATAATATTCCAAGGCTCTCTGGATAAAGCCGGAGGTGGAAATATCTGTCGTATATTTTGCTTCCATGACTGCCTGATGGATTTTCTTCGGCAACACAATCAGCCCCATGCGCAGACCGGGCATGAGGATTTTGGAAAAGCTTTTGATATAAATGACACGATTTTTATAATCTAACGCCTTCAGGGGAACAATCGGCTCCTTATCATAATGGAAATCGTAAAAATCGTCCTCCTCGATGATATAGGTATCGTATTTTTCTGCCAGCTCAAGCAGGCGGCGTTTTTTCTCCATGGAATAGGAGATGCCTGTCGGGGTCTGATAATATGCCATCATATAAATAAAACGCGGATGATACAGCTTGAGGAAATTTTCCAGAATGACCATATCCATGCCATCCTCCTCCAGAGGAATCTCTATCAGCTTGCCCCCACGGGACAGAAATGCACCCGCTGCACCGTAAAACGTGGGCTTTTCCACAAAAACAACATCCCCATAGCGCAGCATCGCCTTTGAAATGATATCAATGCCCTGCTGTGCGCCGGAGATAATCTGCACGTTTTCCGGAGAGGTTTTGATGCCATAATTCATAAGATAACGGCAAAGCTGCTCGCGCAGGGGGGCATAGCCCATGCTGTCCATATAGCGGAAGGCTCCGCCCTTTTCCCTATCCAGCACCGCATTGAACGCCTCCTTAAACGCATCCACAGGGAACATTTCATTCGGCAGAGAGGTGCTTGTAAAATTGATGGCATTTTCCATGGAAAGACCGCTTTCAAAGGAACGGAGATTGCGGCTTGCCACAGGCTCCGGAATATGCTCCACAGGCAGGGGCGAAACAAAGGTGCCACTGCCCACGCGCGAATAGACCAGCTGCTTTTTCTCAAGCAGCTTATACGCATTGACAATCGTAACAGTATTCACTCCGAAATGCTCCGCCGTTTTGCGGATGGGCGGCAGCTTGCTGTTGGCAAGCAGAACACCATCCGTAATCATCCCCTCAATGCCCTCTGCCAGCTGCTGATAAAGAGGAACGGCACTTGATTTATGCAGCTGTAGCTGAAAAATTTCTACCATATTAAATATACTCCAAATCATTAAAATCTCATTTTACTTTTCTGCGTCATACCGCTTTCTGCCCGATGCCCCCGCAATGCCCATAGCTTCTCTGTACTTTGCAACGGTGCGGCGACAAATCTGTACGCCCTCCGCGGTCAGGCGCTCCGTCAGCTCCCGATCACTGAGGGGTTTTGTTTTTTCCTCCGCATCAATGATGGCACGCAGGCGGTTCTTGATGCTGTCCGCAGAAACATTTTCCGCCGCTTCCGTCTTTGCCATTGCCTTGGACTTTGCCATTGCCTTGGAAAAGAAGGTATGCAACGGGAACACACCACGTTCACACTGCAAATATTTTTCCTTGACCGCACGGCTTACGGTGGATTCATGGATATCGAGCTGCTCTGCAATATCCACCAGACGCAAAGGCACAAGCTGCCCCTGCGGCTCTGAGAAAAAATCCCTCTGCTTTTCCACGATGGCTTCCACCACCTGCTGTAAGGTGCTTTCTCTGCGGCTGATGCACTGCAATGCCCACTCGGCACGCTTCAGCTGCTCTGCAATATATTCCTCCGTCTGTGCATCCGCTTTTTCGCGCAGCAGCTTCACATAGCTGTGGCTGACGGTAAGACGGGGCATCACGGCTGTGTTTGTGGTGACGATAAATTCCTCTCCCCTGCGCTCCACCAGAACATCCGGCACGACATATTGCACATTATCCTCCCCCGCAAAGCCACTGCCTGGCTTGGGCTGACAGGAGCGGATTTCCTCCAACGCACGCATCAGTCGTTCCATAGAAACCTTTTCTGCCTTCGCGATATAGGAAAGGCGGTTTTTCGCCAGCTCATCCAGATAATTTCTTGTGATCTTCATGGAAAGAGCAGAGGCGTTTTTCTGCTTCAGCTGAATGAGCAGACACTCCTGCAAATTTCTTGCCCCCACACCGGAGGGCTCCAAGGCTTGAAACTGCGCCAGAATTCTTGCGGCAGTGGATTTTTTCATCGGATATTTTTCCATCATCATTTCGATGGCATCCTTTTCCAGATAGCCGCTTTCGGCAGTACTCTCCGCCAGAAACCGCAGGACAGCCTTATGTCCTGCCGGAATTTTTTGTATATTTATCTGAAAAAGAAGAAATTCGCGCAGACTCTGCCCCTCTTTTCTGCCGAAGGCATTCGTTTCGCGCTCCTTTTCCTCCTGCTCATGCTCCATGCGGTAAAGGCTGCGGTTCTGCTCATCCGTCTCCTCAAGCCATTCCAGCTTTTGCAGCAGCTCCGTATTTTCCTGCTGCACGGGCTCCTTTTCCTCATTCCATTCCACAAGGGGGTTCTCCTCCGCAAATTCTCGGATATATTCGGAAAGGGTCACGGCATTCATCTGCAAAATCTCCACAGACTGCTGCATTTTCTGTGATAAAATCTGTTTTTGCTGTACCTGAAGCGACAGCTCCATAAAAAAATCCCCCTTTCTTGATGCTTGATTGCATTTATTTTATCATAAAATCTAATATAATCCCACCATTTTGTTTAATTATCCCTAAAAAAGCAGAGAAAATATGCCAAGATTATGGTAATAAATTAACATTTACTTTTATAGATAATAAGTGTAAACTATATGAGATGATTCATTCGCATACAAATTATTTTTTGTTTTGCGGATGTCTCAGCAATATTATAACGCAAAGATCAGATTTCGACATTATTTTGTGGAAGAAGGGTTCTTTTCTGGAATAATCAGGTGAAAATTTCTTTTGAAAAAAAGTTTTTTCGCCTTTTTTCTGCAAAATTATTGAGAAATTCTTATTTTTGTATTAAAATATTGCTGTTATATTATAGTTATTTTCTTACAAAAGTATAACTTTAAACCAGCGCCATCCCTGGCGCACGACAAATTTGAACAGAGGGGGATAATATGCAAGCTTTAACGTTCAAACGTGGTGTACATCCTCCTGATGGGAAAGAACTGGCAAAAGACCAGCCCATCAAGGTGATTATGCCCAAAGAAAACTCTGAGTTGTTCTACCCTATGAGCCAGCACATCGGTGCTCCTTGTGATCCACTGGTTGCCGTTGGCGATCATGTAAAGGTAGGACAGAAAATCGCTGAGTCCGGCGCATTCATGTCTTCTCCTATCTTCGCCTCCGTTTCCGGCGAAGTTGTAGACATCAGACCTATGCTCGTACCCGGTGGTGCAATGGTAAAGGCTATCGTTGTAAAGAACGACGGCAAAATGGAAGAGATCGAAGGTCTCAACGAAGGTAAGGATTACACAACCATGACAAATGACGAAATTCTGGCAGCAATCAAAAATGCCGGCGTTGTTGGTCTGGGTGGTGCAGGTTTCCCTACACACGTAAAACTGAACCCTCCCAAGGACACACCCATCGATCACATCCTCATCAATGCGGCTGAATGTGAGCCCTACCTCACATGTGACTACCGCCTGATGCTGGAAGAACCTGAAAGAATCGTAAGAGGTTTACAGATTATGCTGAAGCTGCATCCCAATGCAAAGGGCGTAATCGGTATCGAAATGAACAAGCCCGAAGCAATCGCTTCCATGCAGAAGGCATGCGAGGGCATTGATAACATCACTGTTCAGCCTCTGGTAACAAAATTCCCTCAGGGCTCCGAAAAACACCTGATTTACGCTATCACAAAGAGAGAAGTAAAATCCGGCGCACTGCCCGCATCCGCAGGCTGTATCGTAGACAACGTAGATACCGTTGTTGCAATCGAAAGAGCAATCTGCAAGGGCAGACCTCTGATGAGAAGAATCGTTACCGTTTCCGGTAAGGGTATCAAAAACCCCGGCAACTACAAAATCAGAATCGGTATGACACTGAGAGATCTGGTAGATGCCATTGGCGGTTTCAATGAAGAAAACCCTCCCGTAAAGCTGATTGCAGGTGGTCCTATGATGGGTCCCACACTGTATACTTTGGATGTTGCGTCTGTTAAGACAACCTCCGGTCTGCTTTGCTTCACAAAGGACGAAGCATACATTCCCGAAGAAAGAAACTGCATCCGCTGCGGTAAATGCGTAGAGCATTGCCCTATGGGCCTGATGCCCTTCATGCTGAATGCCTTTGCAATCAAGGGTGACGGCGAAGGTTTCGTAAAGCATCACGGTCTGGATTGTATCGAATGCGGTTCTTGTTCCTACGAATGTCCTGCGAAGCGTCAGCTGGCGCAGTCCATCAGAGCGACAAAGAAAATCGAAGCAGGCAAGAAGGCAGCAGCCGCTGCAGCAGCAAGAGCAAAAGCAGAGGCTGAGAAAAAGGCCGCTGAGGAAAAGAAATAAGAAGGGGGAGAATAAAACATGGCTAATTTTGTAGTATCCGGTACCCCTCACGTGCGTTCCAAAGAATCCATCCAGAGCATTATGCGTGATGTTATCATCGCTCTGGTTCCTGCAACAGCAGCGGGTATCTATTATTTCGGCCTGAGAGCACTGATTCTGATTGTAGCTGCAATCATTTCTGCTGTTTTCTTTGAATGGCTGTATGAAAAAATCACAAAAAAACCTGTTACAATCAACGACCTGTCCGCAGTTGTAACCGGTCTGTTACTGGCAATGAACCTTCCTGCATCTGCTCCCGTATGGGTTGCAATCGTAGGTAGTGCATTTGCTATCATTTTTGCAAAACAACTGTTTGGCGGTCTGGGCCAGAACTTCATCAACCCTGCACTGGCAGGTCGTGCGTTCCTGTTGGCTTCCTACCCCACAGAAATGACCACATGGGTTGTTCCCAACGGTCTTGCAGCAGATGCTGCTACATACGCAACACCCCTGGCACAGCTGAAAAACGGCGCACTGGATGCTTCCCTGAAGCAGTTGGTAATCGGTCAGGTTGGCGGTACCATCGGTGAAACCTGTGCAATCGCTCTGATTATCGGCGGTATCTACCTGCTGTACAAGCATGTAATCAGCTGGAAGATTCCCGTAATCTACATCGCAACCGTATTCATTCTGTTCGCAGTAATCGGCAGACACGGCATGCGTATGCCTTTGCAGGAAATCTTCGCCGGCGGCGTTATGCTGGGTGGTATCTTCATGGCAACTGACTACGCTTCTTCTCCCGTAACCCCTAAGGGTCAGGTTATCTTCGCTGTCGGCGCAGGTCTTTTGACTTACCTGATTCGTACTTTCGGCGGTTATCCGGAAGGCGTATCCTACTCTATCTTGATTATGAACTGCTGTGTACCTCTGATTGAAAGATTCACAGAACCTACAATCTTCGGTGCACTGCCTAAAACAAAGGAGGCGAAATAAGCATGGACTCTAAAGCAGTAGTTAAACCCGCGATCGTTCTGTTGCTTATCTCCGCTATCGCAGCCGGTATTCTGGGTGTTGTATCCGAAGTAACCGCTGCTCCTATTGCTGCACAGAACGAAAAATCTCTGAATGAAGGTATGCAGGCAGTTATGCCCGACGCATCCTCCTTCGAGCTGCTGGATGCTGATCTGACAGGCACAATCACAGCAGTATACAAAGGCGATAACGGCGGTTTCGTTATCACAACAGAGCCCGGCGGTTTCGGCGGCGCTGTAAAAACAATGGTTGGCATTGATGCTGACGGTACAATCACAGGTCTGCGTGTAACAGGTCACTCCGAAACAGCAGGTCTGGGTGCAAAGGCAACCGATCCTTCCTTCTACGAACAGTTCACAGGCAAGTCCGGTTCTGTTTCCGTAACAAAGGATGGCGGCGAAATTGTTCCCATCACAAGTGCAACAATTACTTCCAGAGCAGTTTGTGTCGGTGCGCAGGAAGCTCTTGATTGGGTCGCAGCGAATGGAGGTGCTTATTGATGGCTAACCCTATTAAAATTATCAAAAACGGCATTATCAATGAAAACCCTACATTCGTTCAGGTTATTGGTATGTGTCCTACTCTGGCGGTTACATCTTCCGCTATCAATGGTATCGGCATGGGCCTTTCCACAACAGCAGTACTGATTTTTGCGAACCTGTTTATCTCTCTGCTGAGAAAGGTAATCCCCGATACAGTACGTATCCCTTGCTTTATCGTTGTTATTGCTACATTCGTAACAATCATCGAGTTCCTGCTGAAGGCTTATCTGCCTGCACTGAACGCATCCCTGGGTCTGTACATTCCACTGATCGTAGTAAACTGTCTGATTCTGGCGCGTGCCGAAGCATTCGCTTCCAAAAATGGTCCCGTTGCTTCCGCATTCGATGGTATCGGTATGGGTCTTGGTTTCACCATCGCTCTGGGCTGTCTGGGTCTGGTGCGTGAATTCATCGGCAGCGGCACACTGTTCGACGTAACAGTTCTGCCCGAAGCATTCCCTAGAACACTGCTGTTCGTTATGGCTCCCGGTGGTTTCTTCACACTGGCTATTCTGATGGCTATTCTGAACCATTTCAGAAACAAAAAAGCATAAGAAGGAGGGGAAAATAAATGAATCTGATTTTGTTAGTATTGGCTGGCATTTTCGTAAACAACTACGTTATGTCCCAGTTCTTAGGTATCTGCCCCTTCCTCGGTGTTTCCAAGAAGGTAGATACAGCAGCCGGCATGGGCATGGCTGTAATCTTCGTAATGGCTCTGGCAGCAGCAGCAGCATGGTTGGTATACAACCTGATTCTGGTGCCTCTGAACATTACATTCCTGTATAACATTGCGTTCATTCTGCTGATCGCATCTTTGGTACAGTTCGTAGAAATGTTCCTGAAAAAATCTGCACCTGCTCTGTATCAGGCTCTGGGTGTATTCCTGCCCCTGATTACAACAAACTGCGCAGTATTGGGTGTAGCCGTTACAAATATGCAGAAGGGCTACAACTTCATCGAATCCGTTCTGAACGCAGTTGGTGGTGCTGCCGGTTTTGCTCTGGCAATCATCCTGTTTGCCGGTATTCGTGAAAGAATCGCTGACAATGAAACACCGAAGGCCTTCGATGGTTTCCCTATGGCTCTGATCACAGCTGGTCTGATGTCTATCGCATTCCTGGGCTTCTCCGGTCTGATCAAACTGTAATAGAGGAGGGTAAAAGAATATGGATCCAATGAGTATTTTATTTCCCGTTCTGAGTGTCGGCGGTATGGGCGTTGTTTTCGGCGCTTGCTTGGGTGTTGCGAGTGAAGTTTTCAAGGTTGAAGAAGACCCTCGTATCGGTCAGGTTTTGGAATGTCTGCCCGGCGCTAACTGCGGTGGTTGTGGTTTTCCCGGTTGTGGTGGTTGTGCATCTGCAATCGTTGCCGGTACAGCTCCTGTAAATGCCTGCCCCGTTGGTAGCGCAGCAGTTGCTGAAAAGGTTGGCGCTATCATGGGTGTTGCAGCTTCCTCTGCTGAACCCGTTGCCGCTTTCGTAAAGTGCGGTGGTACTTGCGATAAAGCAAAAAATAAATACGATTATTTCGGCATTGACGATTGTAACATGGCTGTTCAGCTTGCAGGTCAGGGTGCAAAATCCTGCTCCTATGGCTGTCTGGGTCTGGGCAGCTGCAAGAAGGCTTGTGCCTTCGGCGCAATCGAAATCGTTGACGGTGTTGCAGTAATTGATAAAGATAAATGTGTTGCCTGCGGCAAATGCGTTTCCACTTGCCCCAAACACATCATCGAGCTGCTGCCCGCTAAGAAGAAAGTGAAAGTACAGTGCTCCTCCAAGGATATGGGTAAGAATGTAATCCCCAACTGCTCCGTTGGTTGTATCGCTTGTAAGATTTGCGAAAAGAACTGTCCTTTCGACGCTATTCATGTAATTGATAACCTTGCTGTTATTGATTACACCAAATGTAAGGCTTGCGGCATCTGTGCAAACAAATGCCCTAAGGGCGTGCTGACAGGCAAGAGACCTGCACAGCCTGCGGCTCCCGCCGCTGCTGCACCCGCAGCGCCCAAGGCTGCTCCTGCTGCTGAAGCTCCCAAGGCTGAAGCTCCCAAGGCTGAAGCACCTAAGGCAGAAGAAGCTCCCAAGGCTGAATAATTCAGACTTTTCAAAGACTCTCTGAGAAATCAGGGAGTCTTTTTTTGTTGCTAAAAAAATCTTTTATGATTCTGTTCGCTTTACCCCTCTGGAAAAGTATGCTATACTAAATCAGTTATAAATAAATGAATTTTTTCTGTAAAGGAGGATTTGCTATGAGAGGACGTTCCTCACAAAATATCTGGATACTGGTGCTGCTTATGCTTGCAGGCGTGGTTCTGGGCGGCTTTATCGCAAAACTGGTCGGCGGTGTTTCCGCACTCAGCTGGCTTGCATACGGCAACAGCTTTGGGCTTTCCTCTCCGCTTATGCTGGATTTAGGCGTGCTGACATTGCAATTTGGGCTGACCATCCGCTTTACCATTGCGGGTATCATCGGCATTATTCTGGCGTTTTTCATTTACAGAAAGCTATAATGATTTTCAGGGGGCAAACGATTTTGCCCTTTCCTTTTTTTTCAGGAAAAACCATTCTTTTTTTATGAAAAATACGGTTCTTTTCTTGAAAAGAATACAAAAAAGCGGTATGATAAAATGTAAGACAAAATTTAAGAGATACCATAGCTGCCGCACACACGGCGGCGTTTCCAATAATGAAAGGGGTAAAAAGAATATGATGTTCAATGCCAAAGATATGGGAATTGACTTGGGTACTGCCAATACCCTTGTCTATATGAGAGAAAAAGGAATCATCGTGAATGAGCCTTCCGTTGTTGCCATCAACACGGACACCAGAGAGGTTCTGGCTGTCGGCAACGAAGCGAAGGATATGATCGGGCGTACCCCCGGCAATATCGTTGCCATCCGCCCCATGAAGGACGGCGTTATCGCAGACTTTGACGTAACACAGGCTATGCTGCGTTATTTCATCAATAAGGCGTATGTACGCTCTCTCTTTGGGCCCAAGCCTCGCATTGTAATCTGTGTGCCTTCCGGCGTAACAGAGGTAGAAAAGCGCGCCGTTCTGGAGGCTGCCATTGCCGCAGGCTCCAAGGAAAAGGACACCTATCTGATTGAAGAACCCATGGCAGCGGCGATTGGTGCAGGTCTGCCCGTTGCAGAGCCTACCGGCAGCATGGTTGTTGATATCGGCGGCGGCACAAGCGAGGTTGCTATCATTTCCCTTGGCGGCATTGTTACAAGCACCTCTCTGCGTGTGGCAGGTGACGCACTGGACAGCGCGATTGTAAACTATATCCGTAAGGAATTTTCTCTGGCAATCGGTGACCGTACCGCAGAGGAAATCAAGATTACCATCGGTTCTGCATATCCTCTGGACAGAGAAGAAAAAATGGAAATCCGCGGACGCGATTTAGTCAGCGGTCTGCCCATGACCATCGAAATCAACTCCATTCACATTCGCGAAGCACTGGCGGAGCCCGTTGGCTCTATCATCAACAGCATTAAGCAGACTCTGGAGGCAACCCCTCCCGAGCTGGCTGCGGATATCATGGAATACGGCATTACACTGACAGGCGGCGGTGCGCATCTGCGCGGACTGGATAAGCTGATTACCGCGGAAACAGGCATGCCCGTTAATATTGCAAACGAACCCCTGAACTGTGTTGCTCTGGGCACAGGGATGGTTCTGGAACAGGTAGATAAGCTGAAATCTGTTCTGATTTCTCCCAGAAAAGCATTATTCTGATTTTAAACACACCGAAAGGAGCATTTCACGTTGCAGGAGTTTTTCTTAAAACATAAAAAACGCATCATTGGTGCGGGCATCGCCATTCTGGTTCTGGTTACCGTGATTGCCAGCGGTATAAAGCTGAATGCCACTCTGCTGGAAAGCGCCATCGGTGTTGTTGTCACCCCGTTTCAGGATTTGACAACCGGCATCAGCAGTTGGATAGACGATACGGTGACATCCGCCCGCAACAAAACAAAGCTGAAGGATGAAAACGAGGAGCTGAAGCAGCAGATTGCAGAGCTGACAAATAAAAACAGAAAGCTTTCCATGTATGAAACGGAAAACGAGCGTCTGACCGCTCTGCTGAAAATTGCGCAGAAATACCCTGCCTATGACAGTGTCGGGGCACGCGTGATTGCAAAGGACCCCGGCATCTGGTATGACGGCTTTACCATCAACAAGGGCACAACAAGCAGCATCAGCGCAAACATGGTTCTGATTGCGCCGGAGGGCTTAGTTGGTAAGGTTCTGGAAAGCGGCGCGACCTTCTCCAAGGCGCAGTCCATTCTGGACAGCCGTTCCTCTGTGCCTGCGATGAGCGTGCGGACGGGCGATTTGGGCGTTGTCAAGGGCAATTACAGCCTTGCAAACCACGGTCTGTGCAAAATGGAATATATCGACGGGGACGCGGAAATCATGGTAGGCGACGAAATCGTAACCTCTCAGCTTTCCGATATTTACCCGGAGGGGCTTGCCATCGGCAAGGTACTGGAAATCGAGACCGACACCAACGGGCTGACGAAATACGCTGTGATTGAGCCTTATGTAGACCTAAAGCATCTGGATACGGTTCTGGTTCTGGATAAGGGCGCAAAGCAGAGCGGCAAAAGCACAGCAAAGACAAATACACAGGCAAATCCCGACGCGGCGGAGCCGACAGACCCGACCGACCCTGACACGGCAGAGCCTGACACAACGGGGGTGGCGGAATGAGAATCATCATCACCACTCTGATTGTGGTACTGAATTTTATTTTGCAGACCACGCTATTCCCCTACCTTGCCATCCAAGGGGTATTCCCGAATACCGCCTTGATTATTGTAACCTCCTATTCCCTGCTGCGCGGCAGTAAGGAGGGCGCATTGGTGGGCGCAGGCACAGGGTTTCTGATGGATGTGTTTTTCCACACCTACATCGGCTTTTATACCGCGCTGTATCTTTTGATTGGATTGATTTTCGGGCGAAGCCAACGCAGCTTTTTCCGCGAAAATTATATTCTGCCGATTATTTTCTGCGCGATTGCCACAATTTTTTATCAGGCAGTGCTGTATGTTTCAAGCTTTGTGTTCCAAGGAGAAGGAAATATTCTCTATTTCCTCTTCCGCGTGCTGCTGCCGGAGCTGGTCTATATGACGATTGTAACCGTTCCGCTGTATCGGGTGCTGTTTGGCATCAATGAATGGCTGGAGTTGAAAGAAAAGTATAAATACCGCCTTTTTTAAAGGCTGAAATCTGTTTCCCATCAGGAGGAAGCGATGAGAAGATATCTTGAGCATTTTTTAGATTTATGTAAAAACAGAATATTTGTAATGCTGTGCGGCGTGATTGTGCTTTTCGCGATTATCGTGCTGCGTCTGTTTTCCCTGCAAATTATTCACGGGGAATATTATGACGAATCCATTACGGCGAGCGTTTCCAAAACACTGCCTGTGGCAGCCTCTCGCGGGAATATTTATGACCGCTACGGCAGACCGCTTGCTGTCAATACGGTTGCATACTGCGTACAGGTGGACGGCAGTGTTACCTTGGAGCTGAACAGGGAGGAACGCAAGACGCTTGCTACAGACCTGACCGACTGGCTCTGGGCAGACGGACACCATAAGGTAGATTCCCTGCCCATCACCACATCCTCGCCCTATTCCTTTACCTTTAAAGGAACGGATGAGGAAAAGGAAAAGCAGGAAAAAAGCTGGAAGGCCTCCATTGGTCTGGAGAAAAAGCAATATAAGCTGAGCGCAACGGAATGTCTGAAATATCTGTACGAAAAATATGACGTACCCGAAGGCTACACTGCGGCGCAGAAGCGCACCTATCTTTCCCTTGCCATGAGCGATGACCGCAATCTGATGGCGCTGACCTTGGCAAGAAAGCTTTCCGAATTCGGCGAAACGATTGATGATGAGCTGCCCCTGGACACCGAGGCACCCTATGCCTTCCAATTTAACGGCAACACCAACCGTGAAAAAAGCTGGAAGCAGAGCATGCTGATGAAGGGCAAGGAATTAAACTATAATTCCAGAAAAACTCTGGATTATCTGCGGGATTTCTTCGGGCTGCCAGAGGGTCTGCCCGAACAGCTGGTGCGTGATACACTGGGGATTCGCTATTCCCTCTATCTGAAACGCTATCAGCAGTATCAGACGGTGACGATTGCAACGGATATTTCCGATAAAACCCTTGCCTACGTCGAGGAAAATCAGGATACCTTCCCCAATGTTGTCATTGATACGGTATCTCTGCGGGATTACCCCGAAGGGGAATATTTCTCTCATATCCTTGGATATATCCGCCAGATGACGGAAAGCGACTATGCCCTCTATAAGGATGAGGTGGATGCAGAGGGCAATCCGCTTTACAGCCAGACAGATGTTGTCGGGCAGGACGGCATGGAAAAGCTTTACGAAAAGGAGCTGAACGGCGTGGACGGGAAGGTTCTGATTGAGGTAGATAATCAGGGCAGACGTATGAGCGTGATTGATTCCACGGAGCCTGTTGCCGGAAAGGATGTTTTCCTGACACTGGACAGCAAGCTGCAAAAGGTTGCGTATGATACACTGGAAAGCGAATTGCGCACGGCGGTTCTCAGAAAGCTGACCGGCGGCGGCAAGACCTACGCCTCCAGCACGGAGCTATTCACTTCCATGATTAACATAAACCACATTTCCGCTCAGAAAATGATACAGGCGGAGGACGGCGTGCAGAAGCAGGTTTATCAGAAGCTGAAGCAGGCAAACCCGACCTTCAGCCCCACGCAGGATGATGCGGTTGCGGTTGCGAAGGAATTCCTGATTGACGGTCTGGAAAAGGGCTCTATCAGCCTGAAAGAACTCATGCTGATGATGATTGAGCAGGGAAATCTGAGCGTAACAGAGGAGGAAAAGGCCTCCATCGAAAATGGCGCATCCCCTACCGCTTTCATCATCAAAAAGCTCAGCAACGGGGAAATGTCCCCTGCGGATACGGGGCTTGACCCCTGCACCGGCTCTGTTTTCGTGACACAGGTTGGCACGGGTGAGGTGCTTGCGAGCGTCACCTACCCTTCCTATGACAACAACGAGTTGGTCAATACGTTTAATAACGCTTACTATAATGACTTATTGCAGGACGGCAACACCCCACTGGTCAACCGTCCGCTGAAGCAGAAAAAGGCATCCGGCTCCACCTTCAAGATGATTACTGCACTGGCAGGTCTGGAAACAGGCACGATTACGCCAAGCACGACCATCGTGGATAAGGGGCTGTTCAAGGATGCAGGTGTACCCTATGCGCGCTGCTGGATTTATTCCAACACCGGCGGCACCCATGGGCCTGTGAATGTTTCCCATGCGCTTGAGGTTTCCTGCAACTATTTCTTCTATGAGCTGGGCTACCGCTTAGGCAGCACCGCAAACGGCAGCGACAGCAATAAGGCAATTACCACGCTGAATGAATACATGGCAGCGTTTGGTCTGAATGACTATACCGGCGTAGAGCTGGACGAATACGGCCCGACTATGGCATCTCCTGCCAATAAGGAAAAGGCAGTGAAAACCTTTAACCCCGATGCCACCACAAGCCAGACCCGCTGGACAGACGGTGATACCATCCGTACTGCCATCGGGCAGTCCATCAACAGCTACACACCGGCACAGATTACGAAATATGTTTCCACCCTTGCAAACGGCGGCACGCTGTATAAACTGCACATGGTGGATCACATACAGAATGCTGACGGCACACTCCATTCCGAGGTGGAGGAAACGGTCGAAAATGTAACAAAATTCAAGGAGGAAAATCTGCAGGCTGTTTATCAGGGGATGTATCTGGTAACAAACGGTTCCCATGGTACACTCCGTACCGCCTTCAATGACCTGCCCGTAAAGGTGGCAGCGAAGACGGGTACTGCCGAAGAGGACAAGAACCGCAGCTCCCATACCTGGTTCGTCTGCTTCGCACCCTTTGATGATCCGCAGATTGCCATTACTGTTATGATTCCCTTCGGCGAAGGCAGCGGTACACCTGCGCCTGCGGTTGCGAAGGCAATTATCCGCGAATATCTGGGGCTGGATTACACCCCCACAAACACCACAATGCAAACAGTTCTGGCAGAATAACAACAGGAGGGGAAAGTATGTATAATGAAAACTATGTGATCTTTAAGGGTACAAAGGACGGTGTCACCGTTATCTTTGACCCGGAGGTATCCTTTGAAACCCTTTGCACACAGCTGGAAAAAAAGGTGGCGGAGGCAGGCAAATTCTTCGATAACGTAAAGACCTCCCTTGCCTTCAAGGGGCGTGTGTTTACGGAGGAGGAGGAAGAAACCCTCTTAAAGATTATCGCAAAGCATACCACGATGGAAATTACCTTCGTGAAAACAGAAAACAACGAAATCAAACGTCTGAGCGACCTTCTGGAGAAGGAGCTTGCGCCCTTTAATCTGGCAAAGTTCCACAAGGGCTCTCTGCGCAACGGGCAGAAAATTGAATTTGAAGGCAGCGTCATCGTGGTTGGGGATGTCAACCCCGGTGCAGAAATCAAGGCAGGCGGCAATATCATCATTTTGGGGCAGCTCAAGGGCATGGCACACGCAGGCTGCAAGGGCATGACGGATGCCTTTGTTTCCGCCATTTATATGGCACCCGTACAGCTGCGCATTGCGGATATCATCACCCGTTTTCCCGAAGAAAACAAAAAGGGCCCCAAGCCCCCTGAATATGCCTTTGTGCAGGATGGGCAAATTTTTGTTATGGCACTTTCCTAAGAATTGGAAACGCTGTCGAATCATGGGAAAAGTTCTCCTGTTTTGCTAAAAAAAAGGAGTGCAAAATCAGCACATTTTTGTTAATATAGTAATAGGAATCAGATATTACCGAAAAAAATGTGCAAACGCGTAAAATAAACTTCTGAGATTAGGAGGAACATCAATGAGTGAAGTAATCGTAATCACCAGCGGCAAGGGTGGTGTCGGCAAAACCACAACCAGCGCAAACCTTGGCTGTGGTCTGGCAGCATTAGGCAAAAAGGTTGCATTGGTAGATGCAGATATCGGGCTGAGAAATTTGGACGTTGTTATGGGTCTGGAAAACCGTATTGTATATGACTTGGTAGACGTTGTGGAGGGCAACTGCCGCCTGAAACAGGCTTTGATTAAGGATAAGCGCTATGATGGGCTGTTCCTGCTGCCTGCCGCACAGACAAGAGATAAGGACGCTGTTTCTCCCGAACAGATGCAGAAGCTCTGTGACGATTTAAAAGAGGAAGGCTTTGATTTTATCGTACTGGACTGCCCCGCAGGGATTGAACAGGGCTTCAAAAACGCCATCGCCGGCGCAGACAGAGCCATTGTTGTCACAACCCCTGAGGTTTCCGCTGTGCGCGATGCTGACCGTATCATCGGGCTTCTGGAGGCAAATGAGCTGAGAAACCCTACCCTTATTCTGAACAGACTGCGCATCGATCTGGTGCAGCGCGGCGAAATGATGAATATTGAGGACGTAGAGGAAATTCTTGCGATTGATATTCTGGGTGTCGTTCCCGATGATGAAAGCATTGTTATCGCAACCAACAAGGGTGAGCCTGCCGTGATGAACGAAAATTCCAAGGCAGGACAGGCTTACAGAAATATCGTTCAGCGCCTTCTGGGCAATGATGTGCCCCTAATGAGCTTTGAACCCGAACCCGAAACCTTTATGGACAAGCTGAAAAAGCTCTTCCGTAAATAAGCCTGTGCGAAGAAAGGAAGTGTAACGATGGATTTCTTTAGCTTTTTCCGCAAAAAACAGACACCGCCCTCCGGCAGTGTTGCGAAGGATAGATTAAAGCTGGTTCTGGTGCATGACAGGGTGAACTGCTCCTCTCAGGTACTGGAAATGCTGAAAACGGATATCATCAAGGTCATTTCCAATTACATGGAAATTGATACCGATGAGCTGGATATCCAGATTACGCAGACGCAGTCCGAGGATAACAACGGCACCGTTCCTGTGCTGTATGCGAATATCCCCATCAAGAGCATGCGTAAGATGAATCACGAGGATTAAAGCCCTATTAAAAAGACCAACACAAAAGACCTTCAAATGCAGGGAAACCTTTGAAGGTCTTTTCGGGTTTTGTCTATCACACCAAGCCCTTCGCCGGTATGATAGACAAAATCCGAAAAATCATAAAAAATACCGGGAGTTTTTATATATGGACATCAAAAAATATCTTCAAAATCTGGATTGGTGGCTTGTGGGGGCGGTTTGCCTGCTTTCCCTGTTCGGCTTAATCTGCATTGCGAGCGCAACGCGTATCAATCTGGGGGAAAGCCCTGCCAATGTCATCAAGCAAGGCGTATTCTTCCTCATCGGCATTGCGCTGATGGTGATTGCAGCCAATGCCGATTATGAATACATCTCACAATTTACCATTCCGCTTTATATCGTGAATATTCTGCTTCTGGTGACAGTTCTTCTGGTCGGCTCCGAGAGTAAGGGCGCGACCCGTTGGATTGCCCTTGGGCCTCTGACCATTCAGCCCTCGGAATTCGCCAAGGTGATTATGATATTCTGCTTAGCGAAGGTCATAACCGAGCGGCAGAAGCAGATCAGCGACTTGAAAACCATCGGGTTTCTCTGTATTTATACAGGGATTCCGTTGCTTCTGATTCAGAAGCAGCCTGCGCTTTCTGCCAGTTTGGTTCTGGTTGCCATCTTCTGTATTGAAATCTTCATTGCAGGTCTGGATTGGCGCATCATCCGCAATGTCTTAGTGGTTACGGTGCCGATTGTCGCATTGATTCTCTTTGACGTAAGCAGGGAGCATCCCCTCTTTACGGATAAAATTCTTGCGGAGCATCAGTTCAACCGTATCCTTTCCTTTGTGGACCCCAGCCGCGATGCCAGCCTGTATTATCAGACAGAAAAATCCATTTCCGCCATCGGCTCGGGGAAATTTCTGGGCAAAGGTCTGTTCCATGGCACACTGAACCAGTTAAGCTATCTGCCGGAGCCACATAATGATTTCATTTTCTCCGTAATCGGGGAAGAATTTGGATTTCTTGGATGTATATTTGTCCTCGCCATATTGCTTTTTATCGTTTTTCGGTGTATAGTAATAGCAATATCGGCCAGGGATACCTTCAGCCAGCTGGTTGCTGCGGGCATCGCCGGCATGTTTGCGTTCCAAACCTTCGTAAATATGGGCGTTGCGACAGGCATCCTGCCGAATACTGGCATGTCATTACCCTTTATCAGCTACGGCGGCAGCTCCATGTGGACAAACATGGTCGCCCTTGGGCTGATGCTGAACATAAGAAAAAAAGAAACAAAATCGCTATTTGAGGGAGGTTTGTTATGAATATTGGTCTGATTGCACATGATAATAAGAAAAAACTGATGGAAAACCTTTGCATCGCTTACAGACATATTCTGTGTAAGCATGATATCTACGCCACAGGCACAACCGGTCGTCTGGTGGAGGAGGCTGCCAATCTGGTGGTGCATAAATATCTTTCCGCGCACCTGGGCGGCGAACAGCAGATGGGCGCACAGATTATCAATAATGATATTGACCTGATGATTTTCCTGCGAGACCCCGTTTCTCCGCATGCGTATGAATCCGAGGTAAATTCCATTCTGCACCTGTGCGATATGCACAATATTCCTCTGGCAACCAACCTTGCAACGGCAGAGGTTCTTCTGCTTGCACTGGACAGAGGCGACTTGGACTGGAGAAACGTAATGCGCTGACCCCTGTTTGAAAAGATGAGAAAGGAATGCGAAAATGGAGTTTTACTTTAACGGCAGAAACCTATTGATTATCGTCGGATATTACCTGATTATCAACCTGATTCTGTATTTTACAATGGTAATTGATAAAAAAAGAGCCATAAAGGATGGGTGGCGGATTCCCGAAAAGAATCTTTTCCTTCTGGCTGTTCTGGGCGGCGGCATCGGCGGTCTGATTGCGATGGTCTTCAAGCGCCATAAAAACAAGCATATTGATTTCATTCTGACCTTTACCGTTACAGCAATTCTGCACATGGTTGTGGCATTCTTGCTGATTGGGAAATTTGCATTTGTTACAAAATAAAAAATGAAGGATAAATCCGTATTGGATTTATCCTTTTTATTTTATCGTTCGCTCCACAATTCCACAAGTCTGCATTTGATTTTCGGCGTAACCTTCTTCTGCTCCATGGCAGAAACCACGAGAAATTCCTCCTTCGTCAGCGTATTCTGAAGCCGCACATGGCTTTCCTCTGTGGAATAGCCCCACGCCGCATCCACATAGCACATCTGCGGATAGAGCACGCACCACCAATTCTTCCCCTTGGCTTCGCCAATCTCAATTCGCAGGGCATCATACACCCCTGCCGGAAAAATCAAATCTCCATATTTCTTAAAGGGAAATTCCTCCCGTACCAGAGACACGCGGACGGGATAAGCATACCCCTGCGCCAGCACCTCCGCCTCCGCCGTTTCCGAAATTTCCTGCTGTGCGTTTTTGAGTGCCGCAAGCGTTTCCTCCTTTGAGGTACAGGTTTCCAGTAAATCGCCATATTCCTGCAAAACCCTATCGCGCACTGCAAGCTTGAGGGTCTGGTCTGCCTCGCTGTCGCTATTTGCCAGCACATGAAAGCGCACCACCTTGCCGCCAATCCCCTTCTGAATCATATCCGCATAGCCCTCTGTCCAATGGGCGGCGAACAGCAGACTCAGCAGTACCCCAAGCACCACCGCCGCAAGCCAATACCATTTTTCCTTTTGCCAAAGCTCCTTGAGCGTCTGTTTCCAAGCCATCCCGTTCTCCCCTTTTCTGATTTGTTCAGATACAGGATTTCCAAGTTTTTCAAATTTTAATCAACGCTTGCGCCCCATATCTGTAATCTGCACCTTTGGGACAACACAAAACGCCATCCGCTCCCAAAGCTGCTCTCGTGTGCAGGCTTTTGCTAGCTGCGGCAGGGCGCGCTCTGCCCTCGGCAAAATACCGAGGAAATCCACCCCTTCGGACAACGCTGTTTTTATCGTATGCTCGACTTCCTCTTTTATGCTTGCGGAAAAAATACTCTCCAACTCCGTTTTCTGCTCTGCGGAAAGCAATTCGCCCCTGCCGCCTTGCAGGGTTCCCTCTACAGGAAGCGTCACTGTGCAGAGAACAGTGTCCCCTGCCGCCTGAAAATCGTAGTCCGCCTTTGTTTTTGTAACCGCCAAAGGCAAAACCGCCGCTTTATACCTTCCTTCCAGAACCGCCCCCTCGGCATCTCCCAACAGGAAAAGATAACCGCGCTCCTCTTCCTCATTCAGAATAGAAGCACCCCTTGCGGACACCGCCATACCGCCGCCAAGCCGTAGCCTTTCCCCCTCTGCGCGAATCCGCGGAAGCACGCCATTGCCGCCCCGCTCCGTGCGCTCCGTCAGAAAGGTATCCAAATCAATCCCCTTCGTGACCGCCACCTCCTCGGCGGTATTTTTATAAAAATCCCAGAGGAACAGCCCTGTCTTGCTGTCCTCCTTCATGGCCTTTTCCACGCAAGCCGCCGCAGAATCCGCCGCCAGAAGCATCACCTTCTCCGAAACCGCCTGACTGCGCTCCAGCTCCCCCAGAAGGGCATCCAGCCTTGCGCTGTCCCGCAAAAGACCTTCCCCCAGGATAACAGTTTTCAGCTGCCCCAAATCCGTCTTACGAGAGGTGTAGGTATCCACCTGCGCGACCGCCCCCGAAAGAGTTTCACTCTCTGCGGCATAAATTTCTGCCTCGCCCGTTTCGATATTCGCAGGTGCAAAGGTGAAGTGACAGCCGTTTTCCGCCGCATCTGCCCCAAGGGTGATAATAAATGCCCTATCCTCCGGGTCCTTTTTATCCCAGCAGCCGGTCAGAAAAAAGGGGACTGCCAACGCCAGCAAAACAAATTTTTTATACATCCTTTTTCTCTCCCTTCCTGCCAAGCAAGAGCAATAAAACCGGCAGTCCCACCAGATACGCCAGATTCAGCCAAGGCGAAACGGCAAGCCGCAGACGCTGTGCCGCCATAAGGCTTTCGGGCAGAAATGACAACGCAAACAAAGCCGCAAGCACCACCCAGAGCCAAAGCTTTCGCTTTTTTTCCGCCTGTCTGCATAGCTGCGTTCCCAGAAGGGAGCCGAAAAACACCACACCCGAAAGAAACAGCACCGCCGATGCCATCCAGAACCAAAGCAGAAGCAAATCCTGTCTGGTCAGAAAAACGCCCGTAAAGCTGACACGCTCCAGCATCTGCAATGTCGGCAAAAGCTTTGCGGCAAGCATCCCCTCGCCGTAATTCGCCAGACAGAGAAGCACGATGACCGTCACCACTGCCGTTATCAAAAGACAGCCTTTCCAGACTGCGAAGCCGACAGGCTTTTTCAAATCCGGATAGATAAAATAAAGAAAAACGAGCCCCCTAAATACAATGCTCATCTCTGTAAGCCCTGCCCCGATGCCCGAAGGAGAAGGCAAGGCAAGCGGCAGAACACGCGCATACTGCGTAGAAGCCGCCACCGCCAGAAGCACCAGAAGCAAGGGAATCGCGACCAGAAAAAAGAGGATTTCCGCCGTTCTGCCCCGACATTCCGTTCCCTGCGCCGCAAGCGCACCTGCGACCAGAAGCAGCACCAGGGAAAGCACCCAGACAGGCGTTGCAGGGAGCATAAAACGGCAGATGATTTCGCTGAAAATCCGCAGCTCAAGCATCCCGTCAAGCAAAAGCTTTCCTGCCAAGCCAAGCAAAAGGATTGTCCCGATACCATTGCCGCAGACGCTCCGGCACCAATCGACCACCGTACCATTGGGCATGCGCCTTCCTACTGCCGTCAGCAGAAGGGAGGCAGCCGACACCCCCAAGCCGCCAAGCAAAGCCGCAAAAAAGCACCCTCTGCCGCTTATCTCGGCCAACTCCGCCGGAAGAAAAAGGACAGCAGTGCCAAAGCAATCCAGTAATAACAGCATTTGCAGCTGTCTGATAGAAATTTTCCGATTCTCCGCAAACATCATTCCTCCTCCTTCCGCCGCCGTACATCGGGACGTGTAAAAATCGGCCTGCGCTTCATTTCGGAAAGCGGCAGACGAAAAATGCTGTCCTCCCAATCCATGTCATCATTGACGGAGGAGGAACAGAAGGGATACAGATACGGGATGCCATAGGAGGTGAGACTTGCCAGATGCGCCAGAAGCAGCAGCAGTGCCGCCCAGACCCCGAACAGCCCGAACACAGCCGCGAAGAAAATTACAACGTATTTGCTGATGCGCAGACCCGAAACAATCGAAACATTCGGAATCACAAAGGAGCAGATGCCCGTCAGCGCGGAAACAATCACAACCGTCGGACTGACAATCCCTGCATCCACTGCCGCCGAACCGATGATAATGCCGCCGACAATGCCAATGGTAGAGCTGACGGGGGATGGCAGACGAATTCCGCCCTCACGCAGAAGCTCAAAGGCGATTTCCATAATCAGCACCTCACCAATGACAGAAAGCGGAATGGTTTCTCTCGTTGCCGCAACCTTGAGGGCAAGCGCGGTTGGCAAAAGCTCCGGATGATAGACCGCAAACGCAATATACAGCCCCGGAAGCGTAACCGTCAGAAACGCCGCCACAAAGCGAATCAGCCGAATAAAGCTCATAATCTCCCAGCGGTCATAATAATCCTCTGCCGCCTGAAAGAAGGTATTCAGTGTTGCCGGCAGAAGGATGGCATAGGGTGTATTATCGGGCAGAAGTGCCACGCGCCCCTCCAGAAGGGCGGAGGAGGTCTTATCGGGGCGCTCCGTCATCTGCAGCTGAGGAAAGGGCGAATACTGCCGCTTCTCCAACAGCTGCTCCGCATAGCCGCTGTCCGGCAGATGGTCTAAATCCAGACAATCCACCTGCCTTTCTATCTTTTGCAGCAGCTCAGGACGCACCAAATCCTCCATATACAGCAGTGCCACATCCGTTTTGCTCCGTCTGCCCACCTTCTTCCGCTTCACCTTCAGCCGTGTATCCCGAATTCGCCTTCTCGTCAGCACCACATTTACAGACATCAGCTCCGTAAAGGCATCCTTCGGCCCCTGCACAACCACCTCGGTTTCCGCCTGATTCACGCCGCGCGTGGGGAAATGCTTCGTCGAAGCCTGCAAGGCGAAATCATCCCCATCCATCAGAAGCACCGTATCCCCCAGAAGAACGGCATCAAAAACCTCCTCCATCGTGGTGATTTTTGTCAGCTCCCCGATGGCAATGACCTCCTCCATCAGACTCTGTAGCAGTCCCTCCGTTCCCTGCATTTCACAGCGCGCCATCACATTTGTCATGATAAAATTCTGAATGGCATCCCCATTCACGATATTATCCGTATATGCAAGAAAAAGCGTGCCCTCGCCGCCGCGGATGCGAAACTCACGCATAATGATATCACCGCAGTCACGAAAGGCTTCCTGCATCACCTGTTTATTTTTCTGCAACTCCTTCTTTATCTGCATCCCTTTTCACCGCCCAACCATTTTTCCTAGTTTGCGAAGGAAAAGGAAATCTATGCAAAAAAAGAAGCCCCGGGCATATTTGCTCAAGACCTCTTTGCATTTTATTTCTATTTTACTGCGCCTGTGTGGTGTTGCCAAGAAGGCTGGGGTTTTCAAAGGTAAATACCAGCATATCGTAATTATAAATCAGCTGATTCAAGCTGTTCTGTGCGGAAACAACGCCCATTTCCGCCTGCTCTACAGCTGTTTTTGTCACATTGCCTGCCCGCAGATTAATCTGCGCCGCGCGATAATCTGCCTGTGCCTTTGTCAGAGAGGACTGTGCAGAGGTAATCTGTGTTTCCATCTGCTGCAACTGCAGATACGCATTGCGAATTGCCATTTCCTTATCGGTTTTTGCCGTTTTCAAATTACGCTTTGCGGTGTCATAATTATATTCCTGTGTATTGGAATCCAGACGCGTATTCGATTCACCAACATAGTTTTTCGTAAACTTCGCAGAATCCAACGCAAGCTCCTTCAGCTGAATGGTCAGATCCTTTTTCAGTGCCGCGTTGAGATACTGCTCCATCGGCAGACTCAGCTTATAAGGCGTATAGGTAACGTCATAGACATATTCAAAACGGGCATCTGCCTTTTCCCCCATCAGGTCATTCAGCTTGATGTAAAGCTGCTCCATGCTTGTCTCCAGCAGTGCCACATTATCCTGCGCCTGCTTTGCCGCAATCTCCAGCTGATTCAGGTTATACTTGCTCAGAAGACCCAGACGGTTCTTTTCCTGCCCCTGTTCATACAGCTTTTTCTGGATTTCAGCGTTTTTCTTTGTCAGAGACAGGGTATCCTCATTACTCTTGATGGAGGTAAAATAGGATTTTACGGAAACCTCCAGACCAAGGTTTTGCAGATCCTCGCCGATTCTTGCCTGCTTTTTGCCCTGCTCTGCCTGATAAACGGCAGAAACAACCTTCTGCCAGCCATCATTCACCCATTTTTTATATTCCACATTTGGCACAGTAACTGTGCCGCCTGCGCTTCTGTCGATGTCATCCAGTGTATCATCCAGATAATCCAAGGTATCCTGAATTTCTCTCAGGTCGGGGCTATGCTTTTTCGCCTTCGCCAATGCTTCCTCTGCGGTCAGCTTCGGCAGCTGCAATGCCGCCTTCTCCTCCTCTGTCAGCTCCTTCACAGGTGTCACCTGCACGCCCTGCTGCGCCGCGGAAAGAGCCTCAGCCGCAAACACAGGCACACACTGCGCCCCGCAGATGCTCACCGCAAGGGTCAGCGCCAGTGCGCCTTTTGCCTTATATAACATATTTTTCATTGCTCAACCTCCGTTTTTCGTTTTAAACTAAAACTAATTATACCATATAATCTGAAAAAATCCAGTAAAATCCTCAGATTTCGGAAGAAAGTTTTTCATGAGCGGCGGTTTCGCGCAACGCCTGATTAAACACTGCCCCCAGAAGCAGTGCCGTCAGCGAAAGATTCAGCCAGATGAGGAAGGCGATAATTGCCCCGATAGAGCCGTAAATCACGGAATAGTTCCCCATGTGGTCTACATAATACGAGAAAAATACGGAATACAGCATCCAGAAGGATGTAGAAAGCAGCGCCCCGGGAAAAATATACCGCCACTTCGGCGGCTGACTCGGCGAAAGATAATACACTGCCGAGGTCAACAGAATCAGCGCAAAGCCCATGGAAAGGAAACGCGCCTTTGTCCAGAAGGAGATAAATTCCACCGTAATCGGCAGAAACTGCGCCACATAGTTCAAAACAGAGTCCCCGATAATCATCAGAAACAGCATTGCAGGAATCAGAAACAGAATGAATATTGCCAGCAGCAGCACCCGCAGCGTATGATGCGTCGGCTTTTCGCCGCCATAGATATCCGAAACCTCCTCCGTCATATTTCTTACCGCCCGAAACGGAAACCACAGCGCAAACACCACACCAAAAGTGAAAATTGCCCCATTGGATGCCTCCGTCATGTGGGTAATCGTCCGGTTCAGCAGCGTGATTACATCCGCAGGCAGAAACGCCGCCGCCTCGCCCTCAAGCGAAATCATCGGCAGATGCAGCAGCCCCAAAATGGAAATCAGCGCAACCAGAAAGGGGAAAATCGCAAACAGGAGATAATACGTCAGTGAAGCTGCTCGCTTGCCGACATCCTTCGTGATATAACCGCGGACGGTATTTTTCAAAACTCGCCTTACTCTTTGCATACGGTTCAACCCTTCCTTGCCTGTGCCCGATAGGCAATTTTCAGCATCCATGACTCAGGTAAAAGCTTTTCTCCGACATAGGTCATTTTCATCAATGCCCCAGGCAGGACAACCACCTTGCCGCGGAGCATCCCCTCTATCCCTGCCTGCGCGACTCTTTTCGCGGAAACGCCGCCAATGGAACGGCGTACCTTTGCGCGCGCATCAAAATTCGTCTCCACATGTCCGGGGCAGAGAGCCGTCACTGTCACCCGACTTCCCTCCTGCCGCAGCTCCTCGGAAATGGCCTCGCTCAGCCGCAGCACATAGCCCTTTGTCGCATAATAGCCGGACATCAGCGGCCCTGCCAGAAAGCCCGCAGAGGATGCTACATTGAGAATACGCCCACTGCCACGCTTACGGAAATCTGCCAGAAACAGCTTTGTCAGAATCTGCACCGCGCGCACGTTCAAATCCAGCATATTCAGCTCCGTTTCCAGCGGAACATCCCATGTTGCGCCATACGCCCCGAAGCCTGCGTTATTGATGAGGATATCAATTTCTTCCGCCTTTACCGCGTCATACAGCCGATAGCAGTCCTCTGCTTTGGATAAATCCACGGCTATCGTCCGCACTGCCACAGGCAGCCGCTTGGCAAGGCTTTTCATCTTTTTTTCGTCCCTGCTGGCAATGATTAAATCCACGCCCCGTACAGCTAATATTTTCGCCATTTCACGCCCGATGCCGCTCGTTGCGCCCGTAATCAATGCTTTCACAACAGTTCCTCCCTTTGTCATTTTCTTTATCTGTATCCATTATACAGATACCTTCTCTCTTTTTCAATTTTTTAAAGAAGAACAAGCAGAGAAATTTTTTCTGCAAACAAAAAATCCCTGTGCCGCATTCATTCAGCAGAGGGATTTTCAATGCTTATTTTTTATTTTTCGTTTTTCAGTTCCTTTGTCACTGCGTCATATTCTTCCAGAACAGCCTGTTCGGGTGCCTGTGTTGCAAGGCTGACAATAATGATTGCCGCCAGAGCCAGCAGGAATGCGGGCAGCAGCTCATAAATGCCCCAGATACCGCCCATGGGACGAATCAGATATTTCCATACGAATACCATCACACCGCCGACAATCATGCCTGCCAGTGCGCCCTGCTTATTGGAGCGTCTCCAGAACAGCGCTGTCAGCACAACGGGGCCGAATGCCGCGCCGAAGCCTGCCCATGCGAAAGATACGATACCAAAAACGGAGCTGTTGGGGTCTCTCGCGATGAAGGCCGCAATCACGGAAATTACCAGAACGGAAACTCTTGCCGCCTGCATTGCCGCCTTTTCGGAAATATTCACACGGAAGAAGCCGCCCAAAAGGTTATGGGAAATGCTGGAGGATGCCGCCAGAAGCTGAGAATCCGCCGTGGACATGGTTGCCGCCAGAATACCGGAAAGCACAATACCTGCAACGATTGCCGCAAGGCAGCCATGCTTGCTCAGCAGGTCGGAAATGCATACGATAATCGTTTCGGATGCACTGCCCTCCAGAAGGGGAACCGCGCCAACCTTTGTCATCGCATTCCCGATGATACCAATCAGAATGGCAACGCCCATCGCAATGACAACCCAGATAACCGCAATTCTTCTGGATAATTTCAGCTTATTATGATCCTCAATCGCCATGAAGCGCAGCAGAATATGGGGCATACCGAAATAGCCCAATGCCCACGCCAATGTGGAGCAGATGGTCAGGAAGCCGTAGGGAGATGCGGTCTTGCTGACGGGATCGTGTGTCATGGTCAGGCTCAGATAGCCTGTCATGCTTCTTGCGTTATCCATTACGGCATCAAAGCCGCCTGCAATATGAATCCCGAAGAATACGATAATCAGTAGCGCAATACTCATCACAATCCCCTGAATCAGGTCTGTGGTGCTTGCTGCAAGGAAGCCGCCCATCGCGGTATACAGCACAATAACAATCGCACTGATGACCATGGCAGGAATATAATTCACACCGAACAGGGTGCTGAACAGCTTGCCGCATGCAGCGAAGCCGCTTGCTGTATAGGGGATGAAGAAAATAATGATAACCACAGCCGCAATGCACATCAGAATATTCTTCTCATCATGATATCGACGGGAGAAGAAATCCGGAATTGTAATGGCATCCAGTCTGTGTGTATAAATACGGATTTTCTTTGCGACAACCAACCAGTTCAGATATGTACCGATGGCAAGCCCGATTGCCGTCCAGCCAACATCCGCCACACCGCTTAAATATGCCAGACCGGGCAGCCCCATCAATAAGTAGCTGCTCATATCCGATGCCTCTGCGGACATTGCCGTAACAAATGGGCCAAGCTTTCTGCCGCCCAGATAGAAATCGCCTACATTTTCATTTTTCTTGGAACAATAAATCCCAATGATAATCATGCCGCCCAGATAGACCAGAATTGTGAGCATGATTAAAACCTTTGCTGAAATCATGTTACTTTACCCTTCCTTCGTTTCTTGTTTTTTCTGTTTCGTCTTGCTTTTGCGGCTATTCTATCATACTTTTTACCAGAACAAAATACAGAACAAAGTCCGAACAAAAAACAGAACGACAAAACAAAGAATAGCCAGAAAGACTGCAATTTCAATCTTTTCTGACTATACGATTTCCAGAACTTATTTCTATCCGAAAAAAAATCTTTTTTATTATTCGCCGTTTTTCGCTTTTTTCACACGAAAACTGTTCAAAAAAACAGGCATCATGCTTTTTGCGTATTGGCAAAGGGAATAATCCCCGTTGCTGATGCACCAGTCATAAATCAGCGCACGCTCACAGAGCGCATACGCCTTTACAATTTCGTTCACGGAAACATCCTCTCTGAGCTCGCCCTTCTTCTGTCCCTCCGTCACAATCTGCCGCAGCAGCTTGTAATAGATTCTGTTATGGTCGAGCAGGTGCTTTTCTCCCGTGGTAATCAGCTGAGAGGCATAAAGCCTTGCCGTCAAATCAAGGGAAATGCTGTCATCAATCATCAGAAACATCTCCCGATTCAGATACATCAACTGCTCAAAGCTGTCCATTTCGGGGTCAAGCGTCGGAATCAGCTCCTGATATTTATCATCAAATAAATCGGAAAGGGAGCTTAAAAGAGCATCCTTGCCGCTGAAATAATGATAGAAGGAGCCCTTGGAGGTTCCAGACTCCTCTACGATTTCCTCCACCGTTGTATCATCATAGCCGTTTTCATAGAATAGCTTCCATGCCGCCGAAACGATACGGCTCTTGGTGTTTCTGGTATTCTTTTTTGCCAAGGCATCCGCCTCCTTTTATATCAAAGCCGAAACCCTGTTTCGACCCGGGGCTTCCCCCTTATACCTTCTTCCATTTCAGACTGATAAGATCATGCTCACGAATCGTCCGCACCAGCCGCTCCCGAAAATCCACCGCCAGAATATCCCTTTCATCGAGCATTTCCAGCCCAAGCATCTTGCATCGCTGATACGTCCCCGTGCCCTCCTGCTTTTCTCTGCTGAAGGTTACAATAATCCCCTTGGAGAACCAACCGCCCAACCGCTTTTTTGCAATCAGCAGCTCATTCAGCGCCGCAGTATCCGCATCCTTGAGCTTGCAGGAAATGAAAACAGGCAGGGAATCCTCCATCAGCATAACGTCAATTTCGTTTCCGCCGATTTTCAGCCCGTCATACACATTCCAGTCAATCATCGTTCCAAGCTTTACATCCTCAAACGCACCGCTGCTTGCCGCCGCCACATAGACATATAATTCCAGCCATACGCCGTAGTTGATGCAGTATTGCTTATCCTGCAAGGAGTTGAACCGTATCCAAATCCCATTCTTATCCAGACTCAGCTTCTTGAAAAAGCCGTTTTTCTCAAATTCCAGAAGAATTTCATCCTTCGGGGAAACAGGCTTTCCGCTTTTGGTATGGATATTTCTGCGGCTTTCCATCTGCAAATCATGCGAAAAGCCTCTCGCCGCTACCGTCTGCAGCCAGCTGCAGGTTACCTTCCAATCCCGCAGATGACGGAACAAAAACCGTGCCATATTGTTGATGGCATCATAGCGTTCCGGTTTCGGCGGCTGATGGGATTCCCCCATAAAGCACGCGCCCTTGGCATCAATGAAGTTCTCCAGCGTCAGCGTTGCGATATCCGTCAGCTTTTCATCCGTTTCAATATCCGTAATGCAGCCCTTCACCAAATCCGTATGTACCATGCGAATTCCCATTTCAAGCCCTGCCTGATATGCGCCAATCATCATCAGCTCACTGCCGCCCGTCAGCTCCAGCGTGCAGTTTGCCGCCTCGTACCGCTCTGCCACACGGCAGACCGCCGCACACAGGGTTTTCACAGAGCTGATGTCTACAGGAATATCCTCCACAACGATATTGGGCATGTTTTTCTGAAAGCAGGTCACCAGAGAACGAAACGCATCCCTATCGTCCATTCCCTTATCATAGAGATACACCACCCTATCGGGCCGCAGGGTCAGCGGTGCAACGATATTTTTCAGCGTATCCTTATCATATAATTCAATCAAAACCTTCATACAGGACTCTCTCCTTTCGGCAATTTATTCCTCTATAATGGTTTCCTCCTCAAATTTCACTTCTTCCTGTGCTCTTTCTTTTTTGTTTCTGCCACTGAACACAGCACCGAAATTCAGCTTATTGACTACTCCGGGTGCCATATCCACCAGCTTGGAAAGCGCATCCTGATTCTTCACATTGATCAGCTGCACTCCATCGGGGCGAATCATCAGAATCGCGGAGGGGGTAATTCTTGCGCCCATGCCGCCTGCCGCATTGGCACTTTCCTTTGCGCCGACCCCTGCGCCCACTGCCACATCAATCAGGGGCAGAAGCGTCATATCGCCAACTACAATAGCATCCCCCACAACCGTTTTTGTGGATACCAGATCATCTACTTTATGAAATAATACATCTACCGCCTCATTAAAATCCTTGCTCATGCTGTTTCTCCTTTCGCATCCGCCTTTTTCCCTCTGAAATATCTGATTTCCTTTCGGATTGCCCTTCTGACGGGCTTTGTCAGCCCAAAGGCAAGCACTGCCCAAAGCAGTCTGCCGAGTACAATTTTTCCTTTTACCCGTATTTCAATATCCTCCACGGTTGCTTTCGTGAAGTCTCCTTTTATCTGTATGTCATTACCGAATTTCGTAACCAGAATCCCTGCCAGACCGAGCAGATAGCCTGTTGTCGGCGGGTCTCCCGTCCCGATGGTTGCCTTGAGGAAGAAATTCCCCGGCAAAATCCCCTTTAGCAGCCGCTTCAACAGCTTCCCAAACGCTTTGAAAATCTGCTTTTTATCCTCAATGCTCCAAAGCTCCTTTAGAATCGGGGGAATTTTTCCCTTCTTCTCCGGTTCCTCTGCTTTTTCCTGCTCCTCTCCCGTAAAGAAGGCATCGTCCTCGATTTCCTCCGGCGCAGGCGGCTTCTCCGCAATCTCCGAAAGCTTTACGCGCCGCATGGTTTTCGGCTGTTTTTCCGCCATTCTCTGCGGCTTCGCCTGCTTTTTCGGCTCCTGTTTCTTAGGTTCCTGCTTCGGCTGCTCTTTTTTAGGCTCCGGTTTTGGCTCTGCCGGTTCCGGTTCCTCTTTTGATTCTTTTTCCGCCGCATGTATTTCTATCGGCTCCGGCTCTTTCCTTTTCTTCTTCTTTTTCTTCTTTTTGGGCTTCTCCTCGCCGCCGACGGGTGTAAACCAAAGCACCCTCAGCTTGAGCCGACTGCCCCCCTCAGGTGTATAGCCGCCATCGGCACGGATTGCCCCAAAAAGCCATGACACACCAAAAGAACCGCTGACCGCCGCCCTTTTCTCTCCCTCCAGATGATACCTGATGGGCGAAAGCAGCACCACAAGCACCATAAGCAGAAGGAGAAGCAGCAGCACCAGCAGCAAAATGCCGATTCCCTTTAAAATTCCGAATAAAATCAACTTTATCATAGCAATCCTTTTTATTTCAGCCTTCTTTATTTCAGCCTTCGCCGCAGTGCGCCTGCCATCAGCCAGAACAGAAGGCTGACCGCCAGAAACATTCCTGCAATCCGCAAGGCAGTATCCCGAAAAAACCCTTCGGGCACAATGTTGATTAACAAATCCGTTTTCGGATTCAAATACCAGTCCATGTTATCGAAAAAAATCAGATGGAAATAGGTGAAGTATTTTGTGAAATCCATCGAAATCAAAGCTCCAAGCCCTAGCATGGTGCAAAGCACTCCCGCAATGCCCCACTGCAGCATCCTAAGAAGTACCGCCTGTCTTTTTTTCAAACAAAGAAACGCCGCCGCCAAAACGCCGACAAATACCGCCCCTCTGCGCAGTGCCAGCCCCTGCAAAAACAGCTCCCGTACATCCTGCATGTGGCGTTTTTCCTTGGCATTGAAAAATTCCCTCTGCACGCCGCCGATGACGGCTTCCACATTCAGATTTTCCCTGTCGCCCTTCAGATAGTCCATCATTTCATCCGTCACAGAAAGCAAATCAGACAGCCTCATATCCACGCGCTCTGTGACCGCATATTTCTGATATTCCTTCGCAAAGTAGCCATCCACCCGATACAGCAGTGTTTCCGTTACGGTAATCAGCACTGCAAACAGCAGGCAGAAGGCAACCAGAAGCCCCAGAATATGATAAAAAATCTTCGTAAGCATTTTTTATAACATCAGCTCCCTTGGATTGGCAGGATTTCGCCCCTCCTCCTGCGCTTTTTCCGCCATAAAAAGAAGTAAATCCACTGTTTCCTCTCTGCCCATGGCAATGCCTGCGATTTTCGCAGGGCGATTTTTATTTCGTGTATGAAACAGCTCATGAGAGGAAAGCAGCTCCAATCTGTTTTTGTCCTCAAAATAGACGATGCAGTACAGCCGCAGGACAGGAACCTCGCGGCGCAGACTGTAAACAATGGTTTCCAAATCCGACACATTGCCGCCGACAAATAAATTTTCAATCAATTCCATAGTCCCACAGCCCCTTTCGTCCGTTTTGAAAAACACCTATAGCTTCGTTTAGTATACCATAAATTTCAAAACGGGAACAGGCATTTTCTTTCTTTTCAAAAAAAGAGCCGTTTCCTTACGGCTCTCAGATTGTAGATAAAGCTATTTTGATGCCGCAGAAGGGCTTGGGGAACGAAGCGTTCCCCAACTGGAATCCGCAGAGGGGGCTTTGCCCACTTGAGGAAAATAGGGAGTTTCAAGGTGCTTGTCACCGCCGGAACTCATCTGTTTATTCTTCTGTCTCAACAAGTCGAAATCCTGATTTCGACTTAAGCTCACAGCTTCGCTAATACTGCTTCCAGCTCCTCCAGCTTTTCTATCGGATACATCCGCAGAAGCTCCTTATACTGCGCTGCGCTCAGCCCCGGCGTTTCCGTATAAATCGCAATCTTGCCTGCCACATCCGTCTGTGCAAATTTCAGCTTGAGTTTCATAAAATCATCTCTTTGCATGTGTATCCTCTCCTTTTTTCTTCTTGAAAATTTCACTGAGTCCCATCAGCAGCAGAAAGCCCCCGAACAGCTTTTTCAGTATCTCCGACTCCAGCGAAACCGCCAGAAATGCCCCTGCCGCCGCCCCTGCCAGACCCAGAAGTGCAAGCGGCTTTGCGGTTTTCAGATCAAGCGTTCCGTTTTTACGGTGCGTAATGAGCGCCACAACTGCCGTCGGGATAAAATAAATCAGATTCACGCCCTGCGCCTGCTGTTGGTTCACCTCTGTCAGAAAAAGCAGTGCCGGAATCAGAATGGTGCCGCCGCCAATTCCCATACCGCTGATGATGCCCGAAAAAAATCCAATCGCCGCAACGCCCCACATCATAAGATTAACCTCACTGCCGCCGCAAGCATGAATGCCCCGAAAATGCGGTGCAGCCACACCCCGCTGACACGCTGCAGCAGCTTCGCCCCGACAAAGCCGCCGACCAGTCCCCCTGCCGATGCCCAGAGCGCAATCCGCCAGACTGCGCCCAAATCCGCTTTCCAGAGATAAACCCCCAGAGAGAGCAGGGATAAGGGCAGAATCACCGCAATGGCGGTCGCATGCGCCTTATGCTCCTCCTCCCCTAAAAACCGCTCCATCGCAGGCACCACGATTGTGCCGCCGCCACTGCCGAATAAGCCATTTGCAAAGCCTGTCACAAGACCGATTGCCGTCCGTTTGCATTTTTTTGTCAAAACCGCCGCCCCCTTTCGCCCTTAGTATGGAAAATCATCCTTTTTTTATGTATGTCTTTTCCGTTTCCCATTTCCAAAAAGAAAAAAGCGTAAACGGAGATTCTCCGCCACGCTCTCTTTCTTAATCGACCACTCTGTTGGTGTTGTTTTCTGTTTTGCTGCCGGCCTTGCTGTCCTTATCCTTTGTTTTTCTGTCCTGCCCTGTCAGGTCATCCCAGGTGTCCTCTAAATCCTGCCCAAGGGTAGTACCGGTGCTGTCATTTCGTGTGCCGTAGGTGGTATAATTCGCACCATTATCCATGCTTCTGCCGCTGTTGATGCCGTAGCCGTCCCAGTAGGCTGCGCCGCCGTTTGCATATCTTCCGTTGCCATAGCCATTGTTATAGCCATCCATCGTGCCGCCCAGATTCGCTCCTGCGTTGCCGCAGCCGCCGAGCAGCAGCATCACTGCCGCCAATGCGGAAAAAAGTCCTGCCCTTCTGCCAAACATAAAATCCCTCCCAGATATTTTTGATATTTTTATTGCAATACGTTTTGATTGCCTTGTTATTGTTTCCGTTCGCTGTGCGAAAAACCCCGTCTTTTTCTGGCAGAGCCTGCAAATTTTAACAAAAAAACGTGCCTGCTCATATCATGCCTTGCGGAAGAAAATATCTGCTTCGCAGTTGCTTTCTTTCCCTGCAAACATGGTATAATAATAAAAATATTGTTTGAAATTTGATTTGAAAAAGGAGTGATCCTCTATGGCAAACAGAAAAAGCGGTATCCTCCTGCACCCATCCTCCCTGCCGTCCGCATTCGGCGTGGGTGATTTCGGGCAGGCGGCATATACCTTTCTTGATAGGCTCGCAGAAGCCAAGCAGACCCTCTGGCAGATTCTGCCTCTCGTCCCCACCGATGCAGGCGGCTCACCCTATTCCAGCGCCTCCGCCTTTGCCGGCAATCCCCTGCTCATCAGCCCGGAGCTGCTTCTGGAAGAAGGTCTCTTGAGCGAAGCGGACTTGCAGAACGCTTCCGTTCCCCCTGCCGCAAGGGTTGATTACGAAAAAGCGGCAGCGGTCAAGCTGCCCCTGCTCGAAAAAGCCTTTCAAGCCTTTCAGCAAAAGGAAGCCCCTGCGGATTATGCTGCCTTTCAGGCTGAAAATGCCTACTGGCTCGATGATTACGCCCTCTATACTGCGCTGAAGCAGCATTTTCTTTCCGTCCGCGCCACAGAAGAAGCCGCTGAGGGCTTCGACCTGTTCTGCGAGGAATGTGCAGGGCTTTCCCTTTCCGAGGAAAAGCTGCATGAATATTATGACAATGTTTCCTGGGTCTCCTTCCCACGCGGATTGAAAAGGCGAAACGCTCTTTCTCTGAAAAAATGGAGAAGGCAGCTTGCACCTGCCATCGAAAAGGAAATTTTCCTGCAATATATCTTCCAAAAGCAGTGGCAGGCAGTGAAGGCCTACGCCAACGAAAAGGGCATTTCCGTCATCGGGGACGCGCCCATTTTCGTTTCCTATGACAGCGCAGATGTCTGGGCGCATCAGAAGCTCTTTCGTCTGGACAGCAAGGGCTTCCCGACCTGCGTCACCGGCGTGCCGCCCGATTATTTCAGCGAGACGGGGCAGCTTTGGGGCAATCCGCACTATGCTTGGCGGGAGCACGAAAAAACAGGCTTTGCGTGGTGGCTTTCCCGTATACAAAAGAATTTGCAGGATGTCGATATCCTTCGCATTGACCATTTCCGCGGCTTTTCCGCCTGCTGGGAGGTCGCATTTGGGGCAGAGGATGCACGCGGCGGCAAATGGGCTTCTGCCCCCGGCGAAGCATTTTTTACCCTGCTGAAAGAAAAGCTCGGCTCTCCTCTCCCCCTCATCGCGGAGGATTTGGGCATCATTACAGATGAGGTTGCCGCCTTGCGCGACTTTGCAGGACTCCCCGGCATGCGGATTTTGCAGTTTGCCTTCGGGCAGGAAAAAAACAACCCCTATCTGCCCCATTGCTACGATAAAAATACCGTTGTCTATACCGGCACGCATGATAATGACACCACAAACGGCTGGTATCAAGCGGCAACAGAGCAGGAAAAGGATCACTACCGCCGCTATCTGAACGTGGACGGCTCCAATGCGGCATGGGATTTTATCCGCCTTGCGCTTTCCTCTCCTGCGGATACCGCCATTTTGCCCCTACAGGATGTGCTTTCCCTCGGCACAGAGCACCGCATGAATATTCCCGGCACACCAAGGGGCAATTGGGGCTTCACCTTCTCCTTCGATTGGTGGCAGGAGGGCTTTTCCGAAGGACTGCGCTATCTTTCCGCCCTTTTCGGCAGAAATGAGCAGGCAGAAAAAGCAGCGGAGGAAACCGACGAATTTCTCCGTTAAGTTGCTTTTCCCCTTCCTTTGTGCTACAGTAATAAGATGTAAAAATATGTGCAAAAACCTTTTCTGAAAGGGAGGAAAAATATATGTGTGGCTTTTGCGGCTTTACCGGGCAGATTGCTTCGCCCGAGGAAATTCTGGAATCAATGAAAAATAAAATCATCCACAGAGGGCCTGACAGTGACGGTTCCCATCTGGATGACGGCATTGCCATGGGCTTTCGCCGTCTCAGCTTTGTGGATCTGGAGGGCGGCAGTCAGCCCATTTATAACGAAACAAGAGATATGGTTATCACCTTCAACGGCGAGATTTATAACCATAGAGAATTAAGAGAGGAGCTAGAAGCCAAGGGGCACGTCATGGGCAGCCGCGCCGATACCGAGGTGCTGATTCACGGCTACGAGGAATGGGGCGAGGAACTCCTGCAAAAGCTGCGCGGGATGTTTGCCTTCGTTATCTGGGATAAGAAAAATAAATCCATCTTCGGCGCAAGAGACTTTTTCGGCATCAAGCCCTTTTATTACACCATTGCCAACGGCAATCTGATTTACGCATCCGAAATCAAGGCAATTCTGGCGCACCCCGATGTCAGAAAAGAGGTCAATCCCATTGCACTGGAAAATTATCTGACCTTCCAGTACAGCGTTCTGGAGGAAACCTTCTTCAAAGGCATTTTCAAGCTGATGCCTGCGCATTGCTTCACCTTCAAGGACGGCAAAATGGATATCAAACGCTATTGGGAGCCTGTGTTTGAGGCAGACCACAGCAAATCTCTGGAGGAATATGTGGATGAAATCGATGCAGCTATGCAGGATTCCATCAAGGCGCATAAGGTTGCGGATGTCGAGGTCGGCTCCTTCCTTTCCAGCGGCGTGGACAGCTCCTATGTTGCTGCCTGCTTCCATGGAGACAAGACCTTTACCGTCGGCTTTGATTACGAAAAATATAACGAAATCGACTATGCGAAGGCATTGTCCGAAAAAATCAAAATTGATAACTACAGCAAGCTGATTTCCAAAAAGGAATACTGGGATTCCATCCCCACCGTGCAGTATCACATGGACGAGCCTTTGGCGGATGCCTCTGCCATTGCACTTTATTTCGTCACAAAAACCGCATCGGAGCAGGTAAAGACCTGCATGAGCGGCGAGGGCGCAGATGAGCTGTTCGGCGGCTATAATATCTACCGCGAGCCGCATGACCTGCTTCCCCTGACACGCCTGCCCCGTCCCATCCGTAAGGGTCTGGGTGCCATGGCGCAGAAGCTGCCGAAAATGAAGGGCAAAAACTACCTCATCCGCGGCAGCAAGGATTTGCAGGAACGCTTTATCGGCAACGCCTTCATGCTCAATGAGGCAGAACGCGAGCGCATCCTCAAGCACCCTACGGGCAAATACCCCCATACCGCGCTGACAAAGCCCTTCTACGATAAGGCGAAGGACTTGGATGATGTCACCAAAATGCAGTATATCGACATTCATTTCTGGCTGATTGGGGATATTCTCTTAAAAGCCGATAAAATGAGCATGGCGAACTCCCTTGAGGTGCGTGTGCCTTTTCTGGACAGAGTTGTGTTCGATGTAGCGCGTAAAGTTCCGACAGAATACAAGGTCAATAAGGAAAATACGAAATTTGCCATGCGGCAGGCGGCACACCGCTATCTGCCCGATATGGTCGCAGAAAAGAAAAAGCTTGGGTTCCCCGTTCCCATCCGCATCTGGCTGAGAGAGGAAAATTACTATAACATGGTAAAGGAAGCCTTCCATAGCCCTGCGGCAGAGGAATTCTTCAAGGTGGACGAAATCATGAAATATCTGGACGAGCATAAGGCAGGGAAGGCGGATAACAGCCGCAAAATCTGGACAATCTATATGTTCCTCGTTTGGCATAAGCAATTTTTTGGTTAAGGCAAAAACAAAAAAGACCGATTTCTCAATGAGATTTCGGTCTTTCTTTTTATGCCTGTTTTCTTCTAAATATTTCCTTCCAGTTCAGCACTGAAAGCAGCACCGCGCCAAACACAATCAATCCCCCGATTAGCACGCGCGTGGTAAAGGGATCGCCATACAGCACCACGCCGCAGAAATACCCAATCACCGATTCCATGGAAAGCAGCACCGCCGAATGGGTATCGGAAGTATATCTCTGCGCAATATTCTGTAGGGTATACGCCCCAACCGTATTCACAATCATCAGATATGCCATCGCACCCACACCGACAAGCGGATACGCCTGCGGCATTTCCCCCAGAATCAGCATTGTGATAAGGGAAAGTCCTCCTGCCGTCAGATATTGATAAAAGGACATTGCCAGAGGGCTCACCTTCTTCGCACAAATCCCCGTTGCCACAATCAGAAACGAATACACCAGTGCAAACAGCAGTGAAAGTGCATCCCCCAATTCCACACGCAGGGAGCCGCTCAGAGAAATCAGCCCAATTCCGAAAAGCGCCATTGCCCCTGCGGCAAAAGCCTTATTCTGTGGACGCTTGCGCAGCACAAGCCACGAAATAAACGGCACAATTATCACATACGTTGTCACCAGAAATGCCTGCTTTGAGGGCGTTGTGTAGCGCAGCGCAATAATCTGCAGCGGCTGTGCCAGAAAGAGCAGTCCGCCCAGAATCATTCCTGCCTTGATATCCTCTTTCGTACTGCTCTTTACTGCGCGGCGAAACAGAAGTCCCATCCAGACCGCCGCTCCCAGAAACCGCACCGTCATAATCCAAAAGGTCGGGAACGCCTTTGCCGCCATATCCCCTGCGACAAAGCCCATCCCCCAGAAGGTCGCCGCCAGCAAAAGCGCAAAATCCGCCAGCAGCATTTTTTTCTTCTCGTCCATCTCTTTGCCTCTTTCTAATAGGAAAAAAGGTGTAACCCTATCATTGGGATTACACCTTAGCTTCTTCATACTGCCTTCTTCGCCTGCGGCGAAGGCACAGTGTTATTTTTTAGAACTTCAAATCATCCATATCCGCGGAACCAATCGGCACTGTTGCGCCGCAGCCGGGACAAGGGATTTCCGTCTGCATCTCCATGGTCTGTTCATCTACATCGAGCTCCTGTCCACACGAAGGGCAGTTAAAGGAATAGAAGAAAATGGGCTCATCTGTTTCGTCCAAATCCTCATCCTCCATCACGAGGTCCTCATCATCCATGAAGGTTTCCAGCATGAAAGCCATGTCATCCAGAACATCCAGAATCCCATGGAAAATCTTTCCTTCCTTGCTCTCGGCAGGAAAATCACTTCCATCACAAAGACCTCTCAGATAGGTAATCTTCTTTTCAAAATATTCCATTTGTCATAGCCTCCAAATCAAATGCAAGTGTCTGTTCAGAATTATTCTTTGGATCTGCCCAGATATTCGCCTGTTCTTGTATCAATCTGAACCTTTTCGCCGGATTCGATGAACAGAGGAACCTGAATAACCAGACCTGTTTCAACAGTAGCAGGCTTCAGCGCGCCCTGTGCTGTGTTGCCTGCGAAGCCGGGCTCTGTATCTGTGATAACCAAATCTACGAACTGAGGTGCTTCTACCAGGAAGGGAGCGCCTTTGTAGAACTTAATGGTTGCTTCATCATTTTCTCTCAGATATTTCAGTGCTTCTTCTACCTGATCATGGTGCAGAGGAATCTGGTCGAAGGTATCGTTGTCCATGAAGTAGTACAGCTCACCATCATTATACAGATACTGCATCTTCTTTGTTTCGATGTGTGCCTTGGGGAATTTATCGTTGGGGTTGAACGCTTCTTCTCTTGTAGCACCTGTCAGAATATTTTTGTATTTTGTTCTTACGAAGGGAGAGCCTTTCCCGGGCTTAACGTGCTGGAAGTCCAGAATTACATGGGGCTCACCGTTCATTTCAAAAGTAATGCCTTTTCTAAATTCACCTGCAGAAATCATGATATTTCCTCCTCAAATTATTTATCATTTTTATAAATCCAAAATCGATGTTTATTCTATCGTTCCAAAAATAAACATATCCTTCTATATTCTAATAGATGAAGCTGCATTTTTCAATAAAAAATTAAAAAAACAATGCTTATTTCCCGTATTTCTTGAAATAAACCTTCATCACCTGACGCTCTGCACCGCGTTTTACCTTTGTAATGAGCTGATCCCGATTGCAGATGGGCGCGGTCATGATGCAGAGCAGTCCGCCCCGATGTCCACACCACATGTCCGTAAAGACCTGATCGCCGACCATGGCAGTGGTTTTGGGTGTTGTCCCCATGATTTCCATTGCCCGATTCAGCTTCTTGATGCCGGGCTTGCCTCCCTTATGGATTGCCAGCGCACCAAGCCTGCGGTTAAACAGCTGCACACGCTCCTTGGTATTATTGGACAAAATGCAGAGCTTAAATCCCTCTTTTCGCAAAAAAGCAAACAGCTCCACAATTTCCTCATCCGGTTCTGCTACATCGAAGGGCGCAACAGTGTTGTCAATATCGAACACCAGGCCGCGGATGCCCAGCTTTTTCAGATCCTCCAAGGGCAGCTCAAATACAGATTTCACATAAATATCCGGAAAAAAACGTTCCAGTAGTGCCATAGATTACTCTCCTTCTCTGCCTGCTTTCCAGTAGGCGTTTTCATCAATATCCCCCAAACGCTCGCCGCTGAGATAGCGAATCATCACATCATCCACCTCGCCAAGCACCCCATAGGTCAGCTCAATTCGCTTTGCCCGCAGGATATTGCGGGCGGAGGAACGGATGTTGCCACAGATAACGGCGTTGATATCCTGCTCTGTCAGAAAATCCGCAATGGCGGTTTTCCCAAGTGGAACAACCTCCTTTTTCTTCACCAGCTCGATTTCTATTTCATAAATCGTAAATTCCGCCGCACGGCTGTACTGCGGATCGATTCTGTTGTTTTTTGTGGGAATTGCAACACGCATCAAAAATCCCCCTTTCTTGCCATATTTTATTATTTTATCTTTTTTCGCCTATGTTTGTCAATTTCTTTGCGTATTTTCGTAAAACATTGTACAATACTATGGAAGAAAGCCGTTTTTACGGTACGAAAGGAGCTTGTTCAAATGGATGAAAGAATCAAAACATTAGCATATAACCTCGTGCATTTTTCCTGCAAACTGGAAAAGGGCGAAAAGGTCTGGATTTCCTGCAACGGCGTGCATCCGCTGCCGCTGGTAAAGCAGATTATCAAGGAGACCTACAGGGTGGGTGCAATCCCCTTTGTAAAAATGATGACAAACTCTCTGGAACGGGAGCTGCTTCTGGGTGCAACCGAGGAGCAGCAGAAAATCATGGCAGAGGTGGACTGCCGCCTGATGGAGCAGATGGATGCCTTCATCGGTGTGCGTGGCGAGGACAACCTGACGGAGCAGTATGATGTGCCGACAGAAAAAATCGATATCCAGAACCGTTTGTATGATGACCCTGTGCATCATCAGATTCGTGTGCCACATACAAAATGGGTGGTGCTGCGTTATCCCACAAACGCCATGGCGCAGTCCGCCAAGACCTCCTTGGAGGATTTCGAGGATTTCTATTTTAATGTATGCAATCTGGATTACGGCAAAATGGGCGATGCCATGGAGCATCTGGTGGAATTGATGAACAAAACAGACCGCGTGCGTCTGGTGGCAAGGGATACGGATATTTCCTTCTCCATCAAGGATATTCCTGCCATCAAGTGTGCCGGCGGCTGCAATATCCCCGACGGCGAGGTTTATACCGCACCGGTACGCGATTCCATCAACGGTGTGATTACCTATAATACCCCCTCCGAATACAACGGCTTTACCTTTGAAAATGTACGCCTGACCTTCAAGGACGGGAAAATCGTGGACTGCGACGGGAACGACAAGGAGCGTCTGGAAAAGGTATTCAACACGGACGAGGGCGCAAGATATGTGGGCGAATTTGCCATTGGCGTAAACCCCTATATCACAAAGCCCATGAACAACATTCTTTTCGATGAAAAGATTGCCGGCTCTATCCATTTCACCCCCGGCAACTGCTACGAGGATGCCCCCAACGGCAATAAATCCGCAATCCACTGGGATTTGGTGCTGATTATGACACCCGAATACGGCGGCGGCGAAATCTGGTTTGATGATGTGCTGATTCGCAAGGACGGCAGATTCCTTCTGCCCGAGCTGGAATGCCTAAACCCCGAAAATCTGAAATAAGGCAAATGAAAAAGGATACCCGAAACACCATGCTTCAGGTATCCTTTTTTTAATCTTTGATTTTAAATCTGACTTTTATTTTAAAATCCTTATAAAAATTCTCAATATCATAAAATACTCCCATGATTTTATCAAGAAAATATTCTCTTATGTCCTTTGGCAGCTGATATGCCCCTCGAATGATAACAGCAGTCGTCGTTTCCGGCTTCCAGGAACCGATATAATCACACCCCATATCCCAGAGTGCATCCAGATTTTCTCCATAAAAGTCGGGAAAATGAAATGTATCTCTAATCCTCCAATGTACTTCCGTAATAGATTTACAGCCTGTAAAATCCAAAACAATCTGTCTTTCTTCCATTTTATTCCTCTCACTCGACTTTTATTTTCTGCTCCGATTGCTTTCCATGTTTTCCAGTTTACACTTTTCATACGATAAAAACAATCCTCTCCTTTCAAAAAAAGCACACAGGAAACAAAGCGTTTCAGCTTTTTCCGTAGAAAAGGAAATTTTTAAATTCCTTCTCACTGTATCCATTGACAGAAAAGAGGGAAATATAGTAGAATGAAATTTATTAGAACAAGAGCAATGAAAAGGAGAGTAGGCGGCAACGCTATGCCACAGAGAGCCTCGACAAGCTGAAAAGAGGCGCAGGAGCAACCGCTGAAGATGGCCTTGGAGCTTCGCACCGAATATCCCCTGGATTATAAGGCTGCGACGGGCGCGCCCGTTATTGCGCAGGAGTCCTCGGACTTCATGAGGTTTTTTCCGCGAGGGGAAAACGAAGTAAGGTGGTAACACGGCAAAACGCCCGTCCTTTCAAAAGAAGGACGGGTTTTTTATTGGCAAAAAGCCTTACGGATGGTTTGGTTTTTACTTATTATAATGAAAACAATGAAAAGGAGAGATATTTGTGGCTAAAGAAAAATTTTATATCACCACTCCCATTTACTACCCCAGTGATAAGCTGCACATCGGTCATTCCTACTGCACAGTAGCGACAGACACCATGGCACGCTACAAAAGACTGCGTGGGTATGACGTAATGTTCCTGACAGGGACGGACGAGCATGGGCAGAAAATCGAAAGAATCGCAACCGCACAGAACATGACTCCCAAGCAGTACACTGATAAGGTGGTTGCGGGCATTAAGGAGCTGTGGAATCTGATGGAAATTTCCTATGACAGATTCATCCGTACCACAGATGATTACCATGTGAAAGCCGTACAGAAAATCTTCAAGCAGCTTTATGACCAAGGCGATATTTACAAATCCGCTTATGAAGGCTGGTACTGTACCCCCTGCGAATCCTTCTTCACAGAAACACAGCTGAAGGACGGCAAATGCCCCGACTGCGGACGTGACGTAGAGCTTCTGAAGGAGGAAAGCTACTTCTTCCGCCTTTCCAAATACGGTGACAGAATCATCAAATATTATGAAGAAAATCCCGAATTTTTGCAGCCCAACACACGCCAGAACGAAATGATTGCAAACTTCCTGAAGCCCGGTCTGGAGGATCTGGCAGTTTCCCGTACCTCCTTTAAATGGGGCGTACCTGTTGACTTTGACCCCAAGCATATCGTATATGTTTGGATTGATGCACTTTCCAACTATATTACCGCTCTTGGCTACGGCAGCGACAACGATGCGGACTACAAGAAATACTGGCCTGCGGATGTGCATGTTGTCGGCAAGGAAATCGTGCGTTTCCACGCAATCATTTGGCCTGCTATGCTGATGGCACTGAACATTCCCCTGCCTAAGAAGGTATTCGGCCACGGCTGGCTGGTTATCAACGGCGGCAAAATGTCCAAATCCGTCGGCAACGTGGTTGACCCCGTTGTTCTGGTGGAAAAATACGGCGTGGATGCCATCCGTTACTTCCTGCTGAGAGAAATCGCTTTCGGGCAGGACGGCAACTTCACAAACGAAGCACTGATTCAGCGCATCAATTCCGATTTGGCAAACGATCTGGGCAACCTCGTTTCCAGAACCGTTGGCATGATTGAAAAATACTTCGGCGGCAAGCTGCCCGCAGACAGAACCGAAACTGCTTTTGATGCAGACCTCAAGGCAATGGCTGCGGCAACCGTTCCCAAGGTAGAGGAAAAGATGGACAACATGCTTTTCTCCGATGCTTTAATTGAAATCTGGAACCTGATTCGCCGCACCAATAAATATATCGACGAAACACAGCCTTGGGTACTGTGCAAGGATGAAGCAAAGAAGGCAGAGCTTGCAAATGCTCTCTACAATGTTGCGGAAAGCATCCGTATCATCTCCATTTTGATTCAGCCCTTCATGCCCCTGACCCCTGCAAAAATCTGGGCACAGCTGAACATCACAGAGGGTGCGCTGACCAATTGGGAAAGCACAAAGACATGGGGTCTGCTGCCCGCGGAGCTGACTGTTACAAAGGGCGAAACCCTTTTCCCTCGTATTGATATGAAGAAGGAGCTGGAATCTCTGGAGGCTGCCATCAAGGCGGCACAGGCTACCTCCCTTGCAAATCAGGCAAAGAAGGAGGAGCCCAAGAAAGAGGCTCCCGAGGAGGAATATCCTGCCGAAATCACGATTGACGATTTCTGCAAGGTACAGCTGAAGGTCGGTGAGGTCATCGAAAGCAAGGAAGTACCCAAATCCAAAAAGCTGCTGCGCAACGTGGTAAAATTCGGCGAGGAGGAAAGAGTCATCTTCTCCGGCATTAAGGACACCTATGCCCCCGGTGAGCTGGTTGGCAAGCGCGTTGTGGTTGCCTACAACCTCAAGCCCAGAAAAATGATGGGCGAAATGAGCTACGGCATGATTCTGTGTGCGGAAGACAAGGACGGCAAGCTGTCTATCCTCACTACAGATGATAAGGACTTTGAAAGCGGCAGCAGCATCAGCTAATTATGAATTATTTTGATTCTCACGCACATTATGACGACAAGAGATTCAAGCAAGACAGAGAGGAGCTCCTGCGGGAGCTTCTTCCTTCTTGCGGGGTAAGCAATGTCATCAATGTCGGCTGTGATGTGAAAAGCTCCGAAATGAGCATCCATCTGGCTGAAAAATATGACTACATCTACGCTGCCGTCGGCGTACACCCCCATGAGCTCTATGATATGTCCTCGCAGACGATTGCGAAGCTGAAAAAGCTAAGCGAGCATAAAAAGGTCGTTGCCATCGGGGAAATCGGTCTGGATTATTATTACGATACCCACCCGAAGGAATTACAGCGCTTCTGGTTCCGTCAGCAGCTCAGACTGGCGGAGGAAACCAATCTGCCTGTTATCATTCATTCTAGAGATGCGTCACAGGAAACCTTTGATATCATCAAGGCATCCTCTGTGCGCCGCGGCTCTATCCACTGCTATTCCGGCTCTGCCCAGATGGCACTGGATTATGTGAAGATGGGCTTTTCCATCGGCGTTGGCGGCGTGGTGACGTTCTCCAATGCAAAAAAGCTGGTGGAAACCGTTGCGGCAATCCCTATGGAAAGCATCCTCATTGAAACAGATTGTCCGTACCTCGCACCCAATCCGAACCGCGGCAAAAGAAACGACTCCACAAACCTGAAATATGTGGTCGAAAAAATTGCGGAAATCAAAAATCTGCCCCCCGAAACGGTCGCAGAAATTTCCGAAAAAAACGCGAAATCTTTATTTTTTAAATAATTTTTCAAAAAAAATTTTCGACAGAATCCTTAAAAATCCGAAACTCTCGAAAACCTTGTAAAATCAAGGTTTTCGAGAGTTTTTCTTTGCAAAATGATTGCAGATTTTCGCTATTTCTTTTAATAATAATTGCAATATTTTTTAAAAAAGGTTGCGTAATTGTTACAAATGTGTTAATATATGCAACGTAGAAAGAATAAGATATATCAGAAGAACGATATGTCTTTTATTTTTTGCAGTCAATCAAAAAGCGTAAACATTATGCGGAAGTGACGACTCCCCGTGTAAATAGACTGCGACTGTCCCCCATTCACGGACAGGTCAAGGCATAATCTAATGTCTATCATCGAATAACTACAGGAAACGAAATCCCCTGCCATCCCACAAAAACGGCAGTACGGCTCGTTCAAGGAGGTAAAAATGAAAACACATCTTAGAGTATTTGCTATCGTAGTATTTATATTGGTAATCGGCTGCGGAACAGCATCTGCTTACAGCAAATCCGAATCTATGCAATCTGTAGTCATCAATATGGATGGCGCACCCCGAATGGTTTCCACCGATAAGGAAACCGTAGGTGAACTGCTGGAGGATCTGGCGGACACCATTGACACCGAATTCTATCTGGAGGACGCAAAGGAAAGCGACCCCATCGAAGCAATGATGACACTTTCTCTGATATCCGTCACAGAAAAAACAGTCGCAACCACAGAAGCGATTGCTTACAAAACAGTAGAACGCACAAACAGCTCCCTGAAAGCCGGCGAAAGCCGCGTGGTGCAGGAGGGCAAGGAAGGCGTTGCATCTGTCATCAAAAAAGAAATCTACCACGGCAGCGAGCTGGTGGATACACAGTTTGTTGAGAAAAAGGTAGTCACAGCAGCACAGGATAAAATCGTTGAGGTTGGCCCCAAGAATGTCGTAAACGGCATGAGCTACTCCAAAGCCATCAGTGCAAAGGTAACTGCTTATACCCCCTATGACGCAGGCTGCACAGGCATCACAGCTACCGGCACAAAGGCAGGCTACGGCACTGTTGCTGTTGACCCTCGTGTGATTCCCCTTGGCTCCAAGGTTTATATCCCCGGCTACGGCACAGCGATTGCCGCAGATACCGGCGGTGCAATTAAGGGCAACCGTGTAGACGTTTGCTACGGCTCCAAATCCGAGGCTTACGGATGGGGTGTCAGAAATGCAACCGTTTATGTTCTGAAATAAAAGAGAGCGCAAAGAGTAAATCCAACCGGATTTACTCTTTTTTATTTGCCCGTATACTTTTCAAAATAAAAAGAGAATTTTTTATCAAATAGAGTCTTGTCTTTTTTCAAAAGGAATACTATAATATATCCATCCCCTCCCCCAGGGGGTGGGGGTGCTTAAGAGAGAGGAGAGAGACATATGCAGGCAGATAAAAAAAAGGTAGGCACGTTGCTGAAAACCGCCAGAGGGCAGATTGACGGCATACTCAACATGATCGAGGAGGATCGCTACTGCATTGATATTTCCCATCAGCTGATGGCAACCATGGCGATTCTCAATAAAGCCAATAAGGAAGTGCTTTCCGCACATCTGAAAACCTGCGTCCGCAATGCCGAAACGGCTGCGGAACGGGATGAAAAAATTGATGAGTTAATTGAAATTATGGGTAAAGTAATCAAATAAGAATTTTTTTATATTCAAAAGAAAAAGGAGGTGCTCCCCTTTGAAACAAAAATTTGACGTAACCGGGATGACCTGCTCCGCCTGCTCTGCTCATGTGGAAAAAGCAGTCAGCAAGCTGGAGGGGATTCAGACTGTAAACGTAAATCTGCTGCAGAACAGCATGGTCGTGGAATATGACGATACTGCCCTCTCAGCAGATGACATTATCAACGCCGTAAAAAGCGGCGGCTATGGTGCAAGCGTGCAGGGCGCAACCAACAGCGCCACACAGGAGCCGCCCAAAAACGTAGCATTAGAGGAAATGAAGGTTATGAAGAAGCGTCTGATTTCTTCCTTCTGCTTTCTGATTCCTCTGTTCTATGTTTCCATGGGGCACATGGTCGGTGCGCCCCTGCCCTCGATTCTTCTGGGGCATGAAAATATGATGATTTTTGCTCTGACGCAGCTTCTGTTGGCAACGCCTGTTTTAATCATCAATAAGAAGTTTTTCATTGTCGGCTTTCAGGCGCTTTGGAACAGAGCTCCCAACATGGATTCTCTGGTAGCGCTCGGCTCCGCCGCATCCTATATCTACAGCATCTTTGCGATTTACGCCATGGCCTATTATATGGGGCATGGCGACCTTATGACGGCGCATCATTACGCCATGGAGCTATATCTGGAGGGCGCGGCAATGATTCTGACGCTGATTACTGTCGGGAAATACATGGAGACACGCTCCAAGGGCAAAACCTCCGAAGCAATCAGCAAGCTGATGGATCTGGCACCCAAGATGGCAACCGTCATGAAGGATGGCAAGGAAGTTGAAATTCCCGTGGAGCAGGTTGCCGTTGGGGATATCATCGTGGTGCGCCCCGGGCAGAGTATCCCCGTAGACGGCAAAATCGTCGAAGGCTCCTCCGCCGTGGATGAAAGCGCGATTACAGGCGAATCCATCCCCGTGGATAAACAGGTTGGCGACAGCGTCATTGGCGCAACCGTCAATAAAAGCGGTTTCTTCCGTATGGAAGCAACCCATGTCGGCAGTGATACTACCCTTTCCCATATCATCACCTTAGTTGAGGAAGCGAGTGCCTCTAAGGCCCCCATTGCCAAGCTGGCAGATCAGGTCAGCGGCATTTTCGTCCCGACCGTCATCACGATTGCCATTATCGCAACGGTCGTGTGGATGCTTGTCGGTCAGCCCTTCTCCTTTGCCCTTTCGATTGGTATTGCAGTTCTGGTGATCTCCTGCCCCTGCGCATTGGGTCTGGCAACGCCTACGGCAATCATGGTCGGCACAGGCAAGGGTGCGGAATATGGGATTCTGGTAAAATCCGCAGAAAGTCTGGAAATTGCACATAAAATTGATACCGTTGTTCTGGATAAAACAGGCACGCTGACAGAGGGTCATCCCGTTGTGACGGATGTTCTGCCTGCGCCCGGTGTGCTGAAAAATCCCTTCCTGCGTGCGGCAGCTTCCATTGAGGCACTCTCTGAACATCCTCTCGCCGAAGCTGTGATGAATTATGCCAAGGAGAAGGAAATTGTGCCACAGAAGGCAGAAAACCTCTCAGCGACCGCAGGACAGGGCATTGAAGCGGATGTGAATGGCAAGCATATCCTAGGCGGCAATCTGAAAATGATGCAGGAAAGAAAAATCGACCTCGGAGATTTCGCCGAAAAAGCGGCAGAGCTTGCGGAACAGGGCAAAACACCGCTGTTCTTTGCGGAGGGAGAAAAGCTCCTCGGCATCCTCGGTCTGGCTGATCCGCTGAAGCCCACAAGTAAGGAAGCCGTGGACAGCTTTCATCAGATGGGGATTGACGTTGTCATGCTGACAGGGGATAATAAACGTACGGCAAACACCATTGCAAGCCAGCTTGGGATTCAGGCGATTGCGGAGGTTCTGCCGCAGGATAAGGAAATGGAAGTGCGCCGTTTGCAGGAAAGTGGCAAAAAGGTTGCCATGATCGGCGACGGCATTAACGATGCGCCCGCTCTCACCCGCGCGGATGTCGGCATTGCCATCGGCGCAGGTACAGATGTTGCCATGGAATCGGCAGATATCGTGCTGATGAAAAGCGACCTTCTGGATGCGGTCACAGCCGTTCAGCTGAGCCACGCAACCATTAAAAATATCAAGCAGAATTTGTTCTGGGCATTCTTCTATAACTGCTGTGGGATTCCACTTGCGGCAGGTGTGTTCTATTCCGTTCTGGGATGGAAGCTGAACCCGATGTTCGCCGCGGCGGCAATGAGCTTCAGCTCTGCCTTCGTTGTCGGCAATGCCCTCAGATTAAGGCTGTTTACCCCCACCCATCAGGCACATTCCGCCGAAAAAACGGCGCAGGTGATAGAGCAAAAAGACGAGAAAAACATTCCAAATGAGGAGGACGTAAAAATGAAAAAGGTATTGAAAATCGAAGGTATGATGTGCAGCCACTGCACAGGCAGAGTAGACAAGGCGCTGAACGATATGGACGGCGTAAAGGCAACCGTTTCTCTGGAGGGCAAATCCGCAGAGGTAGAGCTGACGAAGGATATCAGCGATGAAGCACTGGTAAAGGCTGTCACTGATGCAGGCTATGAGGTTGTAGATATTCAGTAAAAAAATATGGCTGTTTCTATTCCCAAACGGATAGAGACAGCCATTTTTTATTTGCAATGCAGTTACTGCTTTTTCTTTTTCTCTCTTTCTTACAACCGCTTTTCATAATATCTCATAAAGGCAATCCCCAGAAGATACTGCAATACCCACAGCAGGCACAGCACCCCTGTCACCCACCATTCCACACGCAGGAGAGCAAACAGAAAGCTGACCGCAATCAGTACGAAAAACATCACCTGATATGCCTTATGCCCTGCCATCTGCCGCAGAAGCACCTTCCGCTCATCCGTCCGATTGATGCGCGCCGCCGTTTCTTTTTCTTCATATTCCGCCTGATGCTCCGGCTTTTTATAATAAAAATATTCTCTCAGCCGCAAAAGACCGATTACTACCCATGCTATTCCCCACGAACGCAGAATATTCGCATAATAGCTGTCCTTCACGAATACGGATACCGCAACAAATATGACCCCTGCCGCCAACAGAAAACCGCCTTTTTTTCTGTCTCTCATTCCGTTCCCTCCTCATAAATAAAAATATCCTCAATCGCCATGCCGAAATAGCGCGCAATCTTAAATGCCAACAGGATAGACGGGTTATATCTCCCGTTTTCCAGAGAGCCGATGGTCTGACGCGAAACCTCCAATGCCCGCGCCAGTTCCTCCTGTCGGATGCCGCGCTCCTTTCGGATTTCCTCCAATCTGTTTTTCATTTCGTTTTCCTCCAAAATGTAAAGCTTACTTTCCATCAGTATATTCCCTTCGCTTTCAAATGTCAAGTAAACTTTCCATTTTTGCATTAAAAAACTCTCCGCAGGAAATTTCGTAACAAAATCTCCCACAGAGAGCCTAAATTTACTGATGATCCTTTAAATATTCATGTAATAATGCTTTCATTTCCGCCATGGTTTCCGCATAATTCAGCTTACCGCGCAGCTCCGCCGCACCGGGCAGTCCCTTCATATACCATGCCATGTGCTTGCGCATTTCCCGAATCCCGATATATTCGCCCTTATAGGCAATCAGCATCTGAGAATGGCGCAGCGCCTTCTCTACGCGCTCCTGTGCGGTCGGTTCGGGCAGAAGCTCCCCCGTTTTGAGATAATGCAGAATCCTCTTGAAAATCCATGGATTGCCCTGTGCGCCGCGCCCAACCATGATGGCATCACAGCCTGTATGCTCCAGCAGATTTTTGGCATCCTGTGGTGTGAAGATATCGCCGTTGCCAATGACGGGAATCTGCACCGCCGCCTTCACTTCCTTGATGATATCCCAATCCGCCTTGCCGCTGTAATACTGCTCTCTGGTTCTGCCATGCACTGCCACCGCGGACGCGCCGTTTGCCTCGGCAATCTTCGCAATCTCCACCGCGTTGATGTGTTCCTCATCAAAGCCCTTACGGAACTTAATCGTCACAGGCTTTTTCTGGCTTTCCACCAGGGAACGCACGATTTTTCCGACCAATTCGGGCGTTTTCATCAGACACGAGCCTTCCCCGTTTTTCACGATTTTCGGCGCAGGGCATCCCATGTTCACATCAATGATATCAATGGGATACTCCTCGATTTTCTTCGCCATTGCCCCCAGAATTTCGGGGTCGGAGCCGAACAGCTGCACCGCAACCGGGCGTTCCTTCGCATCCACCTCAAGCAGCTCCGTTGTGTTTTTATTATCATATAAAATCCCTTTTGCGCTCACCATTTCGGAATACACCAGACCGCAGCCCATCTCCTTGCAGAGGATGCGGAAGGGCAAATCCGTCACGCCTGCCATGGGCGCAAGGAATACATTATTTTCCAGCGCTACATTTCCGATTTTCATAACCGTCACCTTCCTTCTTTTTCAAGCTTTCCATGAAAGAAAAAACAGGCAAAACACCTGTTTTTTGACTTATCATTTATTTTTTTCGTATAAAATGCGCAGACCCTTCAGCGTCAATACAGGGTCAAGCACATCAAAAATTTCGCCCTTGGGGTCAATCACCCTTGCCAGACCGCCTGTCGCAATGACCTTCATATTCGGCAGATTCAGCTTTTCCTTCAGCTGCTCGATGATATATTTCGTCTGCCCGATATGCCCAAGCACCAAGCCTGCCTGAAAGCTATCCACCGTGTTTTTCGCAATAATGGTCTTCGGTGCCTTAATCTCGATTTTCGGCAGCTGTGCCGCCTTCTGATACAAAGCCTCTGCGCAGGAGGAAATGCCGGGCGTGATAAAGCCTGTGATAAATTCGCTTTTTTCATTGATGACATCAAAGGTGTTTGCTGTGCCGTAATCAATGACAATGGCAGGGCCGCCGTAAATCTCATTTGCCGCCACAAGGTCAACGATACGGTCAGAGCCGACGGATTTCGGATCATCCCGTTTAATCACAATCCCCGTTTTCATCCCAACGCCGACAATCATCGGTTCGATATTGAAATATTTGCGAATCCCCTGCGTGAGAGAATACATAATATCGGGGACAACAGAGGAAATGATAACCGCCTCGACCTTCCCTGCATCTATCCCTGCCGCATCAAAGAGACCATGAATAAAAATGCCGGTTTCATCTGCTGTGCGATTGCCGCCGGTTGTCATTCTCCAACACTTTACCAATTTTTCTTTTTTATATAAGCCCAAAACAAAGTTGGTGTTTCCAACATCGATTACCAAAAGCATCTGCTTTCCTCCTAATTGACCGAAAAAGCCGGTAATGCTTTTTCATTATCGTTTGTTCCTATTCTTCCCGTAAATCAGCCGCAGTCCATGCAGGGAAAGAACAGGGTCATAGACATCAAAAATGCCATTTTCCTCTTCATAAATCACCTTGCCCAAGCCGCCTGTGGCAATGACCTTCATATTGGGGCAGTTGAAATGCTCCTTGATTTTCTGAATGATGAATTTTGCTTCACCGATATGCCCGACCACCAAGCCTGCCTGCATGCTCTCTACGGTGTTTTTCGTAATCACGCTTTCGGGGTTCACAATTTCAAACTTCGGCAGATTTGCCGCCCTTTGATACAGCGCATCTGCGCAGGTTTGCAGTCCGGGTGCCGTTATGCCTGTCAAAAATTCGCCCTTCTCACTGACAACATCAAATGTGGTTGCGGTTTCATAATCCACCACGATGGCAGGGCCGCCATACAGCTCATACGCCGCCACAAGGTTGACAATGCGGTCTGTCCCCATTTCCTTCGGGTTTTCCATCCGCAGGTTGATACCTGTTTTCAGACCGGCACGCACCACAATCGGGTCTTTTTTCAAGAATTTTTTAATGCCATTGAGTGTGGAATACATCACATCCGGCACAACAGAGGAAACAATGATTGCCTCAATATCACCTACAGAAACATCAGAATATGCAAACAGGCTGCAAATCAGAAGCCCTGTTTCATCCGCAGTGCGTCCGCTTTTCGTAGAGAGCCGCCAGTTCGCCACAAGGTTCTCCCCATTAAATACGCCCAAAACCATATTTGTATTGCTCACATCAATTACCAATAACATAAAACCTTCTCCTATTCGGAATTTTATATGAAGAACAGCGCAGGAAATCCATCCTGCGCCGTATGCATTTACATTTTCTTATTTATGTAAAACTTATGCTTCCTTTTTCGTATACAATGCTCTGTTGACTGCCTTGGAAACAATACCGCCGACAATACAGCTGGAGGGCATTTCCAATGCGCCGTTCACGCCGACAAACGCAACCACGAACATCAGAGGATTCAGACCGCCCAATGTTTCATTGATACCCTGAATAAATTCTGTATTCCAGTAGCAAATAAGCAGCACGCCCATGAAGAACAATGTATTCAGAAATGCCGCAAAAAAGCCGCCGACAAAATAGCAGACTGTTTTCTTTTTATCCACCTTCTGCGCCGCTTTAAAAATCACACCTGTCAGAAAGCCCATCAGCACACGGGTGGGGATGCAAAGCAGGAACGCATAGATCGGGTTAATGTTAAACAGCATCGTGCTGAACGCAGAGGAAGCCTGTCACCGCCTGATAAAAGCTGGTTGCGCCGAAAATCAGCCCCAGCCATGCCCCTGCCTTGGGGCCCATCAGCATCGCGCCGATTGCAACGGGAACCATCATCAGAGAAATATCTAACCCGAAGGTATGGAAATATCCCAAGGGGGTTACGCTCATCAGAAGCAGTACCCCTGTCAGAAGGCCCAATGTGGTCAGTTCTCTTGCGGACATTTTACTTTTCTTTTCTGTTTGTGTGTTTGCTGTTTCGCTCATTTGAAAAGCTCCTTTCATTCTCATTCTCGCAGGATACAAGATGATTTGGAATCATATTTTTCTGTGCCTTACGGCAAGGGGTGTTTCTATGCCTGCCCGAAACGGGTCATGCTATTTCCCCTTTTCTCCGCCGTTGATACACAACCAAATCCATTATAACAGCAACTGCGGATTTTACAATATTTTTTTTGATTTTCTTGTTATTTTTTACACAATCTTATAAGGTTTTCCCCTCTGCTGCCGCTCTGCGCATCAATTCCTCCTTCGCAGGTGCGCCCTCTTTTGTGCAAAAAAGCACATACCACAGCTCCATCGCACGGAACAGCTCCAACTCTTCCTTTTGCAGGCGTTTGATTTCCAGCTCTGCACCGATTTCGTCAAAATCAAAATCACCCTCATGCTTTATAGTCTCAAAATACACATCGCCGTTGTCATCAAAGCCTACCAGAAAAGTGCAGTTCAGCTTTTCTGCCATATAAACGCAGATGCGCTTCAAATCCTCTTTAATCGTATCGGGCAGGAATTTAAATTCCTCCTCCATAAAATATTTCTGCTCTTTATTATTGGCCGCCGCCAGAATTTTCTTTGCCATAATGCCTCTCCTTTTTCTCTCGAAGAAAAAGGCCTGCAGTACGGGACGCACTCCAGACCTTCGTTTGCCTTGCTTCTTATTTTGTGCCTTTTTTGTTTACACGGCTCAGGAATTTATCCAGCTCGATGATGGCACGGCCATGTGTGCCTTCGCAGATTTTATCCACTTCGTCATACGCCTTTACAGAGTAGGTCAGCATCTTGCCCTTCACCTCTGTTACCTCTGTTACCACGCGCACCTTCATGCCAACGGGTGTTGCGGCAAGGTGTGCAAGATCGAAGGTTGTGCCTACGGTTTCCCAGCCTTCCGGCAGGAAAGGAGCAACTGTGCCGATTGCTGTGCCTTCAATCCAGGAAATCAGTCTGGGGGATGCGAATACAGGCACCTTATCATTGCCGAAATGAGATGCGGTATCGCCTTCCTCTACGATAAATTCCTTTTCAAATGTCATACCGGGTACGATGTTTTTGAATTCCATAATCCTTAGTTCTCCTCTCTGTTTTCCGCTGTTTCTGTGGGCTGCTCCGCCTCATTTGCAATGCCCAGAACCTCGTTGCGTACCTTCTGGTCAAACAAAGAGCGGAATTCGTCCCCTGTTACCTTTTCCTTTTCTACTAAGAGCTTTGCGGTTGCATGGAGCATTTCCATATTCTCCTGCAAGAGGCGCTTTGCCTCCCGATAAGCGTCTGTCACAATACGGTTAACCTCCTGATCGATGGTTGCCGCTACGCCTTCGCCGTAATTTCTTGCATGTCCCCAGTCTCTGCCGATAAAGACCTCATCATTATCGCCGCCGAACTGGATGGGCCCAAGCAGCTCGCTCATGCCGTATTTTGTTACCATATCTCTTGCCATGGATGTCGCACGTTCAATATCATTGGATGCACCGGTGGTGATATCCTTGATTACAAGTTCTTCTGCCGCACGACCGCCCAGAAGGCTGATGATTTCCTGTTCCATCATCATTTTTGTCATATACATTCTGTCCTCGCCGGGCAATGGCATGGTATAGCCACCCGCCATCCCCGTAGGAATGATGGAAATGCTGTGGACAGGATCAAGCTCGCTCAGCACCTCAAAGAGGATGGCATGACCGCCCTCATGGTATGCTGTGATGTATTTTTCCTTTTCGGAAATGACTCTTGTTTTCTTTTCCGTCCCGACACCGATTTTAATCAGTGCCTTCTGGATTTCTTCCATATCAATTTTCTTCTTGCCGTCTCTGGCGGTCAGCAGCGCCGCTTCATTCAAAAGGTTTGCCAGATCCGCACCGGTGAAGCCCGCGGTTGTCTGCGCAACCACTTTCAAATCTACCTCAGATGCCATAGGCTTGCCCTTTGCATGCACACGCAGGATGGCCTCTCTGCCCTTTACATCGGGTCTGCCGACATAAACCTGTCTGTCAAAACGACCGGGTCTGAGCAGCGCCGGGTCAAGGATATCCGCGCGGTTGGTTGCCGCAATAATAATAACGCTTTCGTTGATGCCAAAGCCGTCCATCTCAACCAACAGCTGGTTCAATGTCTGCTCGCGTTCATCGTGTCCGCCGCCAAGACCTGCACCTCTGCGTCTGCCGACAGCATCAATTTCGTCGATAAATACAATACTGGGGGCGTTTTTCTTCGCCTGTTCAAACAAATCCCTTACACGGGATGCACCGACACCGACAAACATTTCCACGAAGTCGGAACCGGAAATGCTGAAAAAGGGTACGCCTGCCTCGCCGGCAACTGCCTTTGCCAGCAATGTTTTACCGGTACCCGGAGGGCCCACCAGCAGCACACCCTTCGGGATGCGCGCACCTAACTCCGTAAATTTCTTGGGTGCCTTCAGGAATTCTACCAATTCCTCCAGCTCACCCTTTTCCTCGTCACAGCCTGCCACGTTGTCAAAGGTAACATTGCTTTCCCCGTCAACGCTCATTTTTGCCTTGCTCTTGCCGAAGTTGTTCATCTTTCCGCCGCCGCCCTGCATACGGTTGAACAGCAGAATAAAGATAATAATCATCACAATCATCATGATGAGAGAGGGTACCACCTGAGAAAGCATGCTTTCTCTCTGCAAATCCCCAACGTCAATCTTTACGCCATTTGTCAGGGCTTTTTCATCCAGCACCTGCTGCAATACGGATATACTCGGCACATCCACACGAATGACACTGCCGTCCTTCAGCGTTGCCTCCGCTGTACCGTAGTCTCCGACCTCTGTTCTTCTGGAAACCTCCACAGAAGCCACGTTATTTTCGTCCAGTTCCTTCAACAGGTCGCTGTAGACATATTCCTCCTGTGCCGCATCATTGCGCTGCGGAAGAATCTGTGGGCCTGTATACGCCAGTGCCGCTAAAATAACCACAAAAATCAGCACATAAATTCCGATTGGTTTAAGATATTTGTTCAAGAGCGTTCCTCCTTATTCTCGTTTCTTTCTCCATCTCCGTTTTTCTGTTCCAAATACAGAGACCATATCAAGATATAATTCTAGCATACTTTCCGGAGAAACGCAACGCAGGATTTCAACGGACAGGCTGAAAAAAATCGTCTTTTTTGCAAAAAAGTTCTTACTATTACAGGAAAAAAGAAAAACAGAGGGCTTCAAGGCACTTGCCACCTGTCGAAGCTCCTCTGTTTATTCCTCTGTCTGAATATAAAACAAAACCCTGTTTTGTCTTATCTGTATTTTTTCTTCATCCGAATATCATCCCCGAAGAATTTCAGCGTGGTATATTCCCCAATCAGGCGGCTCATCACGCGGTCGGAATACTGCTCCATCAGCGCACGATAATCCAGATTGGTAGAAATCACAACAGGGCGTTTTCTCAGCTTTCTGTCATTGACAATGCGGAACAGCTCCGAGGCGGTAAACATCGTTGCAAATTCCGTCCCAAGGTCATCAATAATCAGCAGATCCGCATCCAGAATTTCACTGTCCCAATCGAAGGGCTCTTCCTCCTCCTTATTGCGAAAGCGCATATCCTCCAGCTGCTTGAAAAGCTGCCCTGCCGTCAGATAAAGCACCGTTTTTCCATGCTCCAGAACCTCCTTCGCAATACAGTTGCACAGGAAGGTTTTCCCTCTGCCTGCGCCGCCGTAAAGCAAGAGATTTTCCCCCTCCGGATGTTCCGCAAATTCCATCGCCTTTTTCAGATTGCGCTGTGCATTTTCCTTGGGCGAAATGCCCTCCGCAGGCACAACCTCTGTATCAAAGAGACGCAAATCGAAGGTATCGAAATTTTCCAGCTTAATCACATCGCGTACATTGGACTGGTCATACAGCCTGTCCATCAGCCTGCGCCGCATGCAGGTGCAGGGCGTACCTTCGATATAGCCTGTATCCCTGCATTTCTCACATGCGTATTCCAGCTTCAGCAAAGAGGGAGAAAGGCAGTTTTTCGCCAGAAGTGCCATCCGCTCGTCCTGTAAGACCTGCTGCTTCTGTTTCATTTCCGTCATTGCTTTTTCCCGTTCCTCCGGATGCAGCAGCACCAGCTTTGCCGTAGAAACACCAACCATGGAAAGCGTCTCCTCTATTTCTGCCAGACGCGGAAAGCGCGCATACAGGCTTTCCTTCCGTTCTCGCAGCTCCGCCGCCTTACGCGTCCGCAGGGCATCATATTCCCGCAGGACTTCCTTGTAAATCTGTGTTTTCGTTGCCAATTTTCTCCCCCCAATCTATTTTATCTGTTTTTACCATTTTTCTCTCTGTTCCCGTTCCAGTCTCTCCAGCTCCGCAAAATCCCATTCGCTCTGCGTATAATTGATGAAACGATTCTGCTTCTGTGCGCGCTGTGGCTTTTCTACGGTCTGTGTAGTCGATGTATTCTGCGCCTTTTTCGCCGCAAAGGCAGCATCCTGCGCCTGCACATCCGCGACAGCGGACACGCCTGCCTTTTTCCAATTTTCCAGAATACGGTCGGCGTATGCAAAGGATGCCTTTCCCGTCTGCATGACCGTTCTTTCACAGGCAAGCTTCACCACATCCAACGGCAGCTTATATTCCTGCAGCCATTTTTTCATATAGGCTTCCTCTGCCGCCACAGGCATACGATTCTGCCCAAACGCCTGCAAAATAGAGCGGTAGCCGGTTTTCCGCAGCTCAATATATTCCGCTGCCTTTTCCACAGTATTCACGCCTTCCTCTGCCCAGCCGATAGCGACCTTTTCGATATAGCGCATACCGGTATGCCCGCTTGCGGTGCAATAGGAAAGCAGCAGCTCGATGACCTCCATCGGCAGACCAAGCCAATCATAAAAGCTGAACAGCAGGCTCATATCCTGCTGCGAAAGCATTTTTCCCAGCTTTTTCTGCGCGGAATCAAATAATTTTCTGACCTTATCATTTTTTATGTAAAGTGCCAATTCTCTCGGAGAATAATCGGGGCGTACAGAGGAAACCAATGCAGGTCTTTCTGTTTCCTGCTTTTTCTCCTCCTGCAAATAGCCCTTGCCCTTCCAATAGCCCCAGGCATAGAGGACATCTGTTTCTGTGGCTTTCAGCCGTTCAGCCACCTTCTTCGCATCCTGCCCAACGGCTAATGTCATCAGATAAACCGACACATATAAGGGAGGTGCCTGCGGCAGCTCGGTTTCTATGAAGCTTTTACTTAAACGAATTTCTTCCGCCATGCGGCTTTCCTCCTTTCCTATCGGAATCTGTTATTTTCTGAACCTTTATTATACTATATTTCCTTTTAAAAAAATAGGTACGCGGGCAGAAAAAATCTCCCTGTTTTGGAAACAGGGAGAAAATCGACTGAGCCATTATTTATCATCATGGTCTTGCTTATTTCTGATATGGGCATTGAAATAATAAATGATGAAGCACAGCACAATCACCGTCAGCGCCATAACCACAATCGTACCGGAATCCTTAAAGCTGATAAAGATTGCCAGAAGCCCCAACAGCAGGCTGATGGTATACATAATCAATACCGCCTGTCTCTGGCTGAAGCCATGGTCAATCAGCTTATGATGCAGATGTCCTCTGTCCGCCTGCATGATGGGCTGATTTTTCGCCATACGGCGCAGCATTGCACAAATCGTATCAAACACAGGCAGTCCAACGCAAAGCACGCTCACAATCAGCGCAAGCAGGGCATAGCCCTTGAATACACCGAGGATACTCGTTACCGCAAGCACAAAGCCAAGGAACGTAGAGCCTGTATCGCCCATAAAGATTTCCGCAGGGTTGAAGTTTCTGGGAAGGAAGCCCAGACAAGCCCCTGCCAGTGCCGCCGTTAAGCCAACCGCCGTTGTGCTGCCTGTCATAATGCAGAGCACCATCAGGCTCATTGCCGCAATGGAGGTAACCCCTGCCGCCAGACCATCCAAACCGTCAATCAGATTTACCGCGTTCGTCACGCCGACAATCCAGACAAGCGTGATGGGGATACTAAATTTCTGCAAATATGCCGTTACGGGCCAAAGCACCACCTGAATCCGTGTGCCGGAAAAAATGACAATCAGCGCCGCCAGAATCTGCACGCAGAATTTCAGCTTTGCCGGCAGATTTTTCATATCATCCACTACGCCCAAGCCTGCAATCAGCAGTGCGCCAACCAAAAAGCCTGCAAATTGTCTGCTGTCCATGCTTTTATCAAAATAATTCACCATCAGCACCGTAATTGTAAAGCCAAGCACGATGGCTACCCCGCCCATACGGGGCATTGGTTTTTTATGCACACCTCTGTCCTTCGGATAATCGATTGCGCCGCATTTGACGGAAAGCCATTTTGCGAAGGGTGTCGTCACCAGAGTGATGGCGAAGGCACAAGCAAAGGCAGCAATATATAATAACCAGTTATGTTCTACCAAAATCAATCTCTCCTCCCGGGAGTGGTTTTACTTCGTACCGAAGATACGGTCGCCTGCGTCCCCCAGACCGGGTACGATATATCCATGCTCATTCAGACTGCCGTCATCATACGCCGCTGCATAAATATCCACATCGGGATGATTCTTCTGCAAACGCTCCACGCCCTCTGTTGCTGCCAGAATACACAGGAAAATAATATTTTTTACCCCTCTTGCCTTCAGAAAGCCGATTGCCGCATCTGCGGAACCGCCCGTTGCCAGCATAGGGTCTGTCAGAAATACGGTGCGTTCTTCAATATCCAGAGGCAGCTTGCAGTAATATTCCACAGGCTCCAGTGTGGTTTCATCACGATACAAACCGATATGCCCGATTTTTGCCGCAGGCAGCAGGTTCAAAAGCCCATCTGTCATACCAAGCCCTGCGCGCAGAATAGGAACCATTGCAAGCTTGGTATCAATGGTTTTGCAGGTTGCGGTCGCGATGGGTGTTTTTACCTGTACTTCCTTCAAGGGCAGATCTCTGGTTGCTTCATACAGAAGCAGAGAGGCTACCTCGCCGATAATCTCACGAAATTCCTTTGTGCCGGTCTGTTCATCTCTAAGCATTGCCATTTTGGTATGAATCAGAGGATGCTCGGATACAAATAATTTACTCATGCTTCTTCCCTCTCAATCTTCGATTTGTTTAATTCTTCTGATGTGACGCTCGTCATTGGAAAACGGTGTTTCCAGGAACGCCTTTACAATCTCCAGTGCCAGACCCGGTCCTGTTACTCGTGCGCCCATTGCCAAAATATTTGCATCATTATGCTCTCTGGTTGCCTTTGCGGAGAACACATCGCCGCACAATGCACAGCGGATGCCCTTTACCTTATTTGCCGCAATGGAAATACCGATGCCCGTGCCGCAAATCAGGATGCCCTTTTCACATTCGCCGTCAGCAACTGCGTGTGCAACCTTTTTTGCATATTCGGGATAATCTACAGAAGCTTCGGAGTAGGTGCCGAAGTTCTTAAATGCAATTTTATTATCCTCCAGATATTTGATGACTTCCTTCATCAGGGGGTAACCGCCATGATCACAGCCCAATGCCAACATATCAAACACTCCTTTTTTTCTTCTCTATTCCGCTTCTAATACCCGATAGCCTGCCGCCTTGTTCAGACGGTTCATAATCGCCATTCCCTCGCCTTTTTCGGAAAAGACCTCGGAATAAACCACATCCACCCCCAGAAAATCAAATTTCCGCAGGGTTTTGAAAAGGTTCGCGCCGATTTCTTCGGGTTTTGCTCTGCTGCCCAGAGAAAGAATGATATCCGCATGATATAGCGTCTTTGTTTCCTCCGTTGCCATCACGCCGACCTTTTTGCCTGCCGCACGTTCCGCCGCCGCAAGCGCGTTAATCCTTTCTGCAACAGCCTTCTGTTCTCCCTTCACCAGAAAAACCTCTGCCTTGGGAGAATAATGCGTATATTTCATCCCCGGTGCTTTTGGTTTAAAATCCGCCGTGGGCTTGTGCAGGATTGCCGGATCAATTTCTACCTGCCCGACAACCTCCTCTATCATTTCCTTTGTCACCGCACCGGGACGCAGAATCATGGGGATTTCGTCCGAAACATCCACAATCGTGGATTCCAGTCCCCATTCTGCCGCTCCGCCGTCCACAATCATATCTATCTTCCCATTCAGATCATACTCCACATGGGAGGCTCTGGTGGGGCTTGGCTTGCCTGAGGAATTGGCGCTCGGTGCCGCAATGGGCAGACCTGCCGCGCGGATAATCGCCCTTGCAACGGGGTGATTCGGAAAACGCACCGCTACGGTATCCAGACCGCCGGTTGCCTTCGCAGGGACAATATCCTTCTTCTTGAAAATCATCGTCAGCGGGCCGGGCCAGAAGGCATCCATCAACGCCCTTGCCTGCAGGGAAACCTCCGCAACAATGCGGTCTAATTCTTCTATTTCGGAAATATGCAGGATTAAGGGGTTGTCCGAAGGCCGCCCCTTCGCAAGATATATTTTTTCACAGGCTGCGCTGTCCAAGCCATTTCCGCCCAGACCGTAAACGGTTTCTGTAGGAAAAGCCACCAGACCGCCCTCCTGCAAAATTTTTGCAGCCGTCTGAATGACTTCTGCGGATGACGCTTGGCGCAGGTCAACCTTTGCCACAATCGTCTTCATAGCCTTACGCGTTTCTGCCGCAGCATTTTTTATATTTTTTACCGGAACCGCAGGGGCAGGGATCGTTACGACCGATTTTTTCGCCCTTTACGATGGTTTTGGATTTCTTCTGTTCCAGTGCAAAATGCTTTCTGGTTTCTGCGTCATAAATACCGTCCCACTGGGGCAGGTTGGACAGATGCTCTGCCTTATATTCAATCATCAGCTTATACAGCTTCTCAAAATCAATATTGATGCAAACCTTTGTGTCCTCTGCCAGAGTCTCCATATCAAAGGGTTCTTCCAAAGATGCGTTCAGACCGTCGATAAATGCAACAATCATTTCTGCTGTCATATCGAAACGTGCAGCCAGCTCCGCAATCGTACCTTCCAGCTTTGTTACCTTTTCGCCGAGGATATATTCATAGATTTTCTGTTCCTTGGGCAGATATTCCTCCCAAACCGCTTCAATGCTGCGGCCTTCCTGAGAAAATGCCTTCTTCATCCAATCTTCATACAAGCTCATTTATTGTCTCTCCTTTTGTTCTTCTTATTTTTGTACAAATTACTCCATTCTTTCAAATAATACTATGATTTACCCCTATTTGCAACAGAAAATGCAGATTTGCCCGCGTTTTTCCCATGCAGAAGGGCGTTTGCACAACCAAACGCCCCCGAATTTTTCTGTTATGTTTTTGTTATTGTGCATGATAATTTTCAAAGGTAATGCTTTCGATGGTAATATCCTCCACAGGCTTATCGTTTTCATTTGTTTCTGCCGCCGCGATGGCATCCACCACATCCAGACCCTCAAAGACCTGCCCGAAAATGGTATAGGGATTGCCGAAAACATATTCCAGATGTGCCGCGCCGCCGACCTCTTTGTAGTGCTCCAGAACAGAATCGGGGAACAGCTGACTGAAGGTATAATACTTCCCGTCTGTCAGGGTTACGCCCAGCTCCTCGCCTTCGTTATTATCGCGGGCATCCCGCAGTGCGGTCAGCGCCTCCTCTACAACGTCCTTTGCCTGTACGATAAAGAACTGACTGCCGTTTGTATTCGCACCGGAATTTGCCATGGCAACCGCACCTCTGTAATAATGCAGCTTCGGGGAAATTTCATCCTCGAAGGCTTCGCCCCAGCAGCTTTCGCCGCCTGTGCCGTCACCCTTCGGGTCGCCCGTCTGCACCATGAAGTCCTCAATCACACGATGAAAAAGCAGCCCGTTATAATAGCCCTTCTTTGCCAGTGTTTTGAAGTTTTCCACTGCCTTAGGTGCTTCTTCGGGGAAAAAGCGCATCTTCACAACCCCCTTGGATGTAGTAATCACGGCGATTTCCTCGCCCTCCTCAGGCATCTGCGCCTGTAAAATTTCCGTGGTATCTACCGTTCCCTTTTCTGCCGTTTTATTGCTATCGTCCTTCGCTTCCTCTTTGCCGCAGCCTGCCGCACAAACTGCCAGAACTGCCGCCAACGCCAACGCAAGGTATCTTTTCTTCATTTTCATTTCCTCCGTTTTCTTTTTTCCTAACGTCCATTTTAGTCCATCCGTCTTTGGAGTGTCAATTCAGAAATTCTTAAGATTGCATTAACATTTTCGCTGTTTCTTGCCAAAATCAGCACATCAGTGCTTTAATCTGCGTCATCACAGCTGCAACGCCGTCCCCCGCAAGGCTTTTTTCCATTGCCGCAACATATTTTTCCTTATTTTCATACAAAGCAAAAATCTCTTTTTTCATCGTTTCTGCCGTCATTTCATCCTCATCCAGCACGCGCGCAAAACCCTGCTTTTCAAAGGAGGCCGCATTGAGAATCTGATCGCCGCGGCTCGCCCTTGCGCTCAGAGGGATGAGCAGGCTCGGCTTTTTCAGTGCCAGAAATTCCGAAATGGAGTTGCTCCCTGCGCGGGAAACCACAAAATCCGCCGCCGCGAATAAATCATTCAGCCCATCGGAAACATATTCAAACTGCTTATAGTCTGTTCTGTTTTGCAGACCTTTATCCAGATTTCCCTTGCCGCAAAGATGGATGATATCAAACGTCTTTGTCAGTTCAGGCAGGATTTCACGCAGGCAGTCATTCAGCTTGACCGCCCCCAGAGAGCCGCCCATCATCAGCAGAACAGGCTTTTCGCCGCTGAAGCCACAGGCGGACAGACCTTTTTCTCTCTCCCCCTCGAATAATTCCTTACGGATGGGTGTCCCCGTATGCACGCCCTTACCCTTCGGCACATACTGCAGGGTTTCGGGGAAGGTAGCACAAATCACCCTTGCGGACGGCATAGCAATCTTATTCGCCAGACCGGGGGTAATGTCCGATTCATGGATGATAACGGGAATGTGGTTCTTCTTTGCTCCCAGCACAACGGGAACCGCCACAAAGCCACCCTTGGAAAATACCAAATCCGGCTTTAATTTCTTTAACAGACGCTTTGCTTCGCTGATGCCCTTCAGCACCTTGAATACATCCTTGAGGTTCTCCTTGGAAAGATAACGGCGCAGTTTCCCTGTGGAAATGCCATAATAGGGGATACCCTCCGCCTCAATCAGCGTGCGCTCAATGCCATTCTGAGAGCCGATATAAATGACCTCATAGCCTTCCTGCTTCAGATATGGCAGCAATGCCAGATTCGGGGTCACATGCCCGGCTGTGCCGCCGCCCGTCAATACGATTTTCTTGCTCATTTTTTATACCCACCTTTTCAGAGTTTCTCGATTCCTTTTCCTCATTCTAACACAAAACCCTGCCGCATACCATCCTTATTTCCCTGCCAAAAGGCAAGAAGGACAGCCCTTTTGCATAGGATGATAGAAAAAGCAAAAGGAGACAAATATGTATCCATACAACCGAAATACACAGCTATATCATTCCCGTGCAAAGGAAACGCAGGCGGAAAAGCCCTCTCTGCTTGCGCAGGATAAGCGTCTGGAGGAACTGCTTTTCCTCGCCCGTACAGAAGCAACGGAAACCGCCCGAAAATTTGAGACCCTTCTTGACCGTGCAGAGCTTTCAGAGGCGGGACAGATTCTCCGCACCATGTATCTGGACGGAAAGAAGCATCTGCGGCTTTTGCAGGAGGTCGGCTTTCTCATTTTCGGCACAACGCCACAGGAAAACGAAGCCTGCGAAACAGAAGAAGCCACAGAAGCCACCGATACCTGCGCCCTTCTGGAGGAACTGCTGCTTGCCGAAATGGATGATATTTCATTCTATCGTGCTCTGCTCTTTGCCATGACGGAAGCAGACCTCCGGAACGCCTTTTTTGAAATCCTGACGGATAAGCAGAATCATGCCGTTGCCCTTTCCCATCTGTATGCAAAATACTTTGGCTAAACCCCTGTAAATTCTCATTTTTTCGTGTTATGATAGAGGAAAATTACACCAAAGAAAGGAAGATACCTATGAGCGACTGTATTTTTTGCAAAATCATTGCAGGAGAAATTCCTTCTGCAACCATATACGAAAATGATGAATTTAAGGTAATTCTGGACAGATTTCCTTCCGGCGAGGGGCATGCACTGATCCTGCCCAAAAACCATGTGCCAAATGTCTTTGAAATCGACCCTGCGCAGGCAGGCAGAGCGTATGCATTGGCGGCAAAGCTGGCAAGAGCCATGAAGGAAGTGCTTGGCTTCACCGATATGAATATCCTGCAGAATAACGGCCCCATTGCCGGACAGACCGTGTTCCATTTTCATATCCACCTGATTCCCAGACGCGAGGGTGACGGCATCAATGTGACATGGACCCCCGGCGAACCTACAGATGAGCAGATTGCGGCAGTACAGGCAAAGCTGACAAATCTTATCTAAGCTGACAAACAAAAAGGACATCGGAAAATCCGATGTCCTTTTGCTTTGCACGGAAGGGTTTGGGAAACGAAGCGTTTCCCGACCGGAATCCGCAGAGGGGGCTTTGCCCACTCGAGGAAAACTGTGCGTTTCAAGGTTTACCGATGGAACGCATCAGTTTATTCTTCTGTCCAAACAAGTTGAAAACCTGTTTTCAACTTAGCGCTCAGCGCTTTAATCTTCAATCTTGAAAGCAACCTGTTCCGCAGAATGGGGCTTTTTCAGCTTCTTTGTATTATGTTCATTTGCCTTTTCCAGATTTTTATTTGCGCTTGCCAACATCAGCTTGATACGGTTCAGCTGGTTGACCTCACTTGCACCGGGGTCATAGTCAATCGCAACCACGTTGGACATGGGGTACTGCTTGCGCAGCTCCTTGATGACACCCTTGCCAACAACATGGTTCGGCAGACAACCGAAGGGCTGTGTGCAGACGATATTCGGCACACCGCTATGAATCAGTTCAATCATTTCCGCTGTCAGGAACCAACCCTCGCCCGTCTGGTTGCAGAGGGAAACAATCTTTTCCGCCTCCTTGCCAAGGCTTCTGATGTTTTCGGGCTTATCAAAGCGTTTGCTCTTTTCCAGTGCATCCATCATAGGCTTCTGATACCATTCGATGACCTTTGCCACCAGATTCCCGACAATGCGCGCCTTTCTGCTGCCGCCCAGATATTTTTCCTTCTGCACCTGATTATGACAGCAATACAGCGCAAAGGTCAGCAAATCGGGTACAACCGCTTCTGCGCCTTCGCGTTCCAGAAGGTTGACCAGATCGTTATTTGCAGTAGGGTGGAATTTTACCAGAATTTCCCCAACCACGCCGACTCTGGGCTTCTTGATATCCAGCAAAGGCAGCTCCTCAAATTCCCTGATAATGTTGCGGATATTTTCAGAGTACGTTCTTCTGTCCGCCTTGAGCAGGTCTTTTTTCAGCTTTTCTACCCATTTTTCATGCAGGGCATTTGCAGATCCCTTTACCTTTTCATAGGGTCTGGTGCGGTACAGCACACGCATGAACAAATCGCCGTATACAATCGCCTGCAATGCGCGATGCAGCAGGGCGGGCTCATATTTAAAGCCGGGGTTCTTTTCCAGCCCCGCAGGGTTGATGGAGATAACGGGAATATTGGGCATACCCATATTTTCCAGTGCCTTACGGATAAAGGCAATATAGTTTGTTGCACGACAGCCGCCGCCCGTCTGGGTGATGAGAAGCGCCGTACGGTTCAAGTCATACTTACCGGAAAGCAGCGCATTCAGCAGCTGCCCGATAGAAATGAGTGCAGGATAGCAGGCATCATTATTGACATATTTCAACCCTGTTTCAATGGCATGCTTATCCATTGCCGCCATTACTTCGATTTTATACCCTGCCTGACGGAATGCAGGCTCCAGAAGCTCGAAATGAATGGGCGACATCTGCGGACAAATGATGGTATATTCCTTCTTCATTTCCTTTGTGAAAAGCACGCGGTGCAGGGAGGCATCCCCTTCCTTAATCTGCACATGCTTTTCCTTTCTGTCCTCAATCGCCGCAATCAGGGAGCGGATACGAATACGCGCCGCACCAAGGTTATTTACCTCATCAATCTTCAAGGCAGTATAAATCTTGCCGGCGGCTGTCAGAATCGATTTCACCTCATCGGTTGTTACGGCATCCAGACCGCAGCCAAAGGAGTTCAGCTGTACAAATTCGATATCCTTCTGCTTCTTTACAAATGCCGCCGCTTCATACAATCTGGAATGATACGTCCACTGGTCACGCACAACGGTGGGACGTTCCACATGTCCCAGATGCGCCACGCTGTCCTCCGTCAGAACGGCAATGCGGTAGCCTGCAATCAGTTCGGGAATCCCGTGGTTGATTTCAGGGTCTGCATGGTAGGGTCTGCCTGCCAGAACAATACCTGTCATGTTATTCTCACGGATATATTTCAGCGTTTCCTCGCCTTTTTTGCGCATATCTCTGCGGAAATTGCCCCATTCCTTCCAGCCGGCTTCCACTGCCGCCTTAATCTCCTTGGCATCACAGCCCATGGGTACAAATTCCTCCTGCATACGCTTGATGACGGTTTCAATTTTATCCAGCGCAAGGAAGGGATTCATGAATTTGATATTCTTTTCTCGCAAATCCTCCACGTTGTTTTTGATATTTTCATTATAGGATGCCACAATAGGGCAGTTATAGTTATTATCCGCCGCGGCGCTGTCCCGTCTTTCGTAAACCACACCGGGATAGAAGATAAAATCAACGCCTGCGTTAATCAGCCACATGATATGCCCATGCACCAGCTTTGCAGGGTAGCAGACGGATTCACTGGGGATGGATTCCATGCCCATCTCAAACACTGCCTTGGAGGAGAAGGGAGAAAGCACAACCCTGTATCCCAGCTTGGTAAAGAAGGTATACCAGAAGGGATAATCCTCAAACATATTCAGCACGCGAGGGATACCGACTGTTCCCTTCGTTGCCTGCTCTGCCGTCAAGGGTTCATAATCGAACAGTCTATGGCGTTTATAATCATACAGGTTAGGTGCAGGGTTCTCAATTTTTTCCTTGCCCAGACCTCTTTCGCAGCGATTGCCTGTGATGAAGCGTCTGCCGCCGCTGAACAGATTGACCGTCAGCAGGCAGTGGTTGGTGCAGCCTTGACATCTTGCCATATTGGAATGTACTTCCAATGCGTTCATTTCATCGCGGCTAATGAGTGTGGTCTGATAGCCTGCGGTGTATTTATCTCTGGCAATCAGCCCTGCGCCGAAGGCCCCCATGATGCCTGCGATATCGGGACGGACTGCCTCTCTGCCGCTGATCATTTCAAAGCTTTTCAGCACCGCATCATTGTAGAAGGTACCGCCCTGTACAACCATGGATTTCCCCATTGCCTTCGGGTCGGAAATCTTGATTACCTTAAGCAGTGCGTTTTTGATAACGGAATACGCCAGACCTGCGGAGATATCCGCAACCTCTGCGCCCTCCTTCTGTGCCTGCTTCACGCGGGAATTCATAAATACCGTACATCTGGAGCCAAGGTCGATGGGCTGCTTTGCAAACAGCGCAGCCTTTGCGAAATCCACAACGGTATAATTCAGAGATTTTGCGAAGGTTTCGATGAAGGAGCCGCAACCGGAGGAGCATGCCTCATTCAGCAGAACACTGTCGATGACATTATCCTTAATGCGGATACATTTCATATCCTGTCCGCCGATGTCCAGAATAAAGTCCACATCAGGCTTGAAGAACTGCGCCGCCTTATAATGTGCAACAGTTTCAATATAGCCAAGGTCAATCATCAGGGCTTCCTTAATCAGCCCTTCGCCATAGCCCGTCACGCAGGAATTGCGAATCACAACATCCTCAGGCATCATATCATACATTTCATTCAGGCTTTTCATAACCACGTTCAGCGGATTGCCCTCATTGCCTGCATAGAAGGAATAGAGCAAATCGCCATCCTTAGAAACCAGAGCCACCTTTGTTGTAGTAGAACCTGCATCTACGCCAAGGAAGGCATCCCCATGATAATTCGACAGAGGCACGCGTCTTACCTTATCTCTGTCATGGCGTTCCTTGAAAGCGGCATAATCCGCTTCATCCTTAAACAACGGCTCCATACGGGAAACCTCTGCCGTCAGCTCCACGCCGTTATCCAGCTTATGCAGCAATGTATCAAAATCCAGCTCTGCTTCGCCCTTATTGGAAACGGCTGTGCCGTAAGCGGCGAACAGATGGGAATTTTCAGGAATAATCGTTGTTTCATCCGTCAGCTTCAGTGTTTCAATGAAACGCAGGCGCAGCTCGGAAAGGAAATGCAGCGGGCCGCCTAGGAAGGCAACATGTCCGCGGATAGGCTTGCCGCATGCCAGCCCTGCGATAGTCTGATTGACAACCGCCTGAAAAATAGAAGCCGCCAAATCCTCTTTTTTGGCACCCTCGTTAATCAGGGGCTGAATATCCGTCTTTGCGAATACACCACAACGGGATGCAATAGGATAAATTACCTTATATCCCTTTGCCAGCTCATTCAGTCCTGTTGCATCTGTCTGCAAAAGACTTGCCATCTGGTCGATAAAGGAGCCTGTACCACCGGCACAAACACCGTTCATTCTCTGCTCTATGTTGCCGCCTTCAAAATAGATAATCTTGGCATCCTCGCCGCCAAGCTCAATGGCAACATCTGTCTGGGGTGCGGTTGCTTCTACGGCATTTGCTGTCGCAACCACCTCCTGAATGAATTCCACACCAATCGCCTTTGCCAGAGCAACGCCACCGCTGCCGGTAATCATGGCAGAGAAAATGGCATTGCCGATTTCCTCCTTCGCTTCCTTCAGGATATCCTTTACTGTTTTTTTGATTTCCGAAAAATGTCTTCTGTATCTGCTGAAGGCAATTTTGTTTTCCTCATCGGCAAGTACAACTTTAACGGTCGTAGAGCCGATATCGATTCCCATTTTATATGTAGTATCGTTTTTATGAGACTGCACTTGTCACACCTCCGTCTTCATAATTCTGCATCTTTGCAGTGGAAATTTCCTTCCACATCTGATATTGAATTTTTGTATATTTTTCTTCCTCATCAATCGTTTCATCCAGCACGCGGAGGGCTAAAATGCCATCCTGCATGGCTAAAATCATGGTTACATAGTTTTCCAGATCTATGCTTTTGAGGATTTCTCCTCTTTTCTGTCCTCTTTCCAGAATTCCATAGAGCAGTCTGCTCTTCTTTTTGTTGAATTCCTTAAAATATTCCTCCACCTCCGGAAATTTCTTCATCCCTTCATAAAGCAGGAAATAGAAATTCCGAAAGGCAATCTTTTTGCCGATTTTTTTCTGATAATTCGCAAAGCGCTGGGGCAGGAAAAACCCCTTCCACAGCAGTTCCGCCGTTGGCGTTTCCGCTCTGCTTTTTTCCCATGCCTGCTGCATTTCCTCTGTCTGACGAGAGAAAAAGGGTCTGATATATTTTTCCACCACCTGCTGATCCAGGTCGTCTCGGCTTTTGAAGGAATAGTAAAAACCGCCCTTCGTCAGCCCTGCCGCACGAATCAGCTCATTTGTGGAAACCTCGGAAAAACCCTTTTCCAAAAACAACAAAAAGGCAATTTCCAAAATCTCATTTTCTGTTTTCAAACAGGATTCCTCCTCTCTGTTCTCTTTCTTTTTCTCAGATTTTTATGCCTGCGGCTTAACAAAAACTGCCGCCGTCTTCCTTTCACGAAAAAATCAGACCAGTCGGTCTGTACTATTTTATTATATGACTCTGCCCAAAAAATTCAATATTTTTGCCCGTTAAAATCCCGTTAAAGTTGTATACAAACAGGCAAAATAGACACTCGCGGAATGGAAATGCGGCAGTACAAATGCCGATTTGCCAAGGCAAAATGTTGGCACAGGTGTGGGCAAGAAAAAGCAACAGTGCGAAGCACTGTTAACCAAAAAGGGCAGTCACAGAATCCTCTGCAACTGCCCTTTCTTTTTATTCCTTTATTCTGCTTTTGTGACCTCTGCGATTTTTTCCAGCTGATGTGCGATAATCTTATTGCCTGTCTTAATGCAAACCAAATTCACACGATTCAGCCCGATAAATTCCCCAACAATCACATTCTGCTGTATTGTTGTAATCCGAATCTGCATCCCTCTTTTGAATTCCTTGCCCTTGAACGAAAGCACATCGATCGGAAACAGTTCCTTACAACGGTCAATCGCGCGCTTATCGAAGGTCTGAATTACATAGGTTTTTTCTTTGTTTTTCCCGCTTTCCTTGCGGCGCTGAAAAACGCGGTAAATATAGGTCAGGACATACGCCATCCCTGCCGCAAATAAATACTCTCTCCAGCCTAAAGCAGAAAAGCCTGCCAGCAATCTTTCCATCTGAAAAACCTCCTTTCCGTTGTCCGCCGAAGCGGCAGCAATCGTTATTTTTTCAGAATCTGATAAATCTCTCGTTTAGACACCCCTCTGTCCTTCGCCGCCTGCTTCATGGCATCCTTCTCGCTCATGCCCTCGGCAACGTATTTTGCGACATGTTCTTCTACAGAAATGCTTTCCCAGCCTTCCCGCTCCGCCTGCCGCTGTGCCTCTAAAGAAAAGCCCTCACAGACCAGAACGAATTCGCCCTTCGGAGGATTTTCGGAAAAATACCGCAGATGCTCGCCAATCGTTGCCCTGCGTACCTCCTCAAATTTCTTCGTCAGTTCTCGGACAGCCGCCACTTCTCTGCTTTCGCCGAACAGCTCCGCCAATTCCGCAAGTGTATCCGTCAGGCGATGCGGTGCCTCATAGAAAATCATCGTGCGATGCTCCCGCTCCAGCGTTTTCAAAATGGCTCTCCGCTCCTTTTTATCGGGCGGCAAAAAGCCCTCGAACACAAAGCGTCTGGTATCCATACCGGAAAGCACCAATGCCACCACAGCCGCCGATGCACCGGGCGCAACCGTCACAGGCACACCTGCCGCATAGCAAAGCTTGACCAAATCCGCCCCCGGATCGGAAATGCCGGGCATGCCCGCATCCGTCACCAGTGCGATGCTTTCCCCTGCCAGAAGCCGCTCCACCAAAACAGGCCCCTTTGTGACCTTATTATGCTCATGGTAGCTTGTCATGGGTGTTTTAATCTCGAAATGATTCAGTAATTTTAAGGTATTGCGCGTATCCTCCGCCGCAATCACATCCACGCTTTCCATCAGCTTGAGCACCCGCAGGGTAATATCCTCCAGATTGCCGATGGGCGTGGCACAAAGATACAATGTTCCTGCCATAGCCTGCCATAAACAAACGCCTTACGCCTGTCCCTTTCCGTAATAAATCTCTACAATTTCCTCGGTATATTCCTGCGGTGCCTGATAAATCACCAGAGGTGCATCCACCTTCACCATGGGCTTGCCGCCCCTTGCCGCCTCCACCAGAACCATGGTCGGCTCCTTATCGGCGTAGGGCTGCACGAAACGAATCCGCTTCGGCTCCAGCTTATACTGTCGCAGAAGCACCATGATATCCGTCAGGCGGTGCGGTCTGTGAATCATATAAAACCGCCCCAAGGGTCGGAGCAGTCGTGCCGCCGCCGCAACCACATCCTCCAAGGAGCATAAAATCTCATGCCTTGCGATTGCCTTTGCCGCAAAGGGGTTCACCAAGCCGCCACCCTCATTCATATAGGGCGGATTGGATGTCACCACATCAAACGAGGATGCCCCGAACAGCTGCACCGCTTCCTTGATATCCCCCTCTTTGATGGAAACCCGTTCCTCCAACTCATTCAAAAGCACACTGCGGTTTGCCATTTCCGCACTCTCCGTCTGGATTTCCAGACCGGTGAAATGCTTTCCTTCTGTTTTTGCCGCCAGAAGAATCGGAATAATGCCTGTGCCTGTGCCTAAATCCAGTACATTCTCGCCCTTTTTTACCTTCGCAAAGCCGCTGAGAATGACTGCATCCACGCCAAAGCAGAAGCGCTTTGGGTCCTGAATAATCAGATGCCCGTCCCGATGCAGATCATCCACTCTCTCATGGGGATGGATAATAATATCATTCCTCATGATGCTTTTCGCCCTCCGGATTCTGCTTGCGCTTCTTCTTGGAGCGAATCAGCTTGATTTCATCCACATGATAGAACCCGATGGTCGGGGGATCGTTCTCCGCCTTTCTGACTGCCGCCTTTACCTGCTGCATCAGCACATTTGTGGTGAGAATTTCACCTGTACCGTCGGGCGTGGAAATAATATCCCCCACGCGGGGCAGCTTTTTATTGAGCTCCTCATAAACATCCTCTTCATATTTCAGGCAGCACATCAATCTGCCGCAGATACCGCTGATTTTTGTAGGGTTAAGGGAAAGATTCTGCTCCTTCGCCATCTTAATGGATACAGGCTGAAAATCTCCCAGAAAGCTTGCACAGCAAAGCGGTCTGCCACAGATGCCGATGCCGTTGAGCATTTTTGCTTCATCCCTTACGCCAATCTGGCGCAGCTCGATACGCATGCGGAATACCGCCGCCAGTTCTTTTACCAGCTCACGGAAATCCACACGCCCGTCAGAGGTGAAATAGAAAATCAGCTTATTTCTGTCAAACGTCATCTCCACATCCACCAGCTTCATATCCAGACCCAGACGGGAGATTTTTTCCAGACAAATCCCAAAAGCCTCTGTTTCCTTCTTATGGTTCTGCTCTACGGATTTTGTATCCTCCTCTGTTGCTCTGCGCATCACCTGCTTCAGCGGCGGAACAATGGCCTCCTCCGGCACAAAGCTGTTGCCCTTGATGACTGTGCCGTATTCAATTCCTCTCGCCGTTTCCACGATAGCGCCGTCTTCCTTTTCCAGTTTGATGCCGGCAGGGTCAAAATAATACATCTTCCCTGCCTTCTTGAACCGAATTCCAACTACTTCTATCATTTACCAGTCTCCTTTAAATCCATCAGCATGACTTCCATCGTCAGCCGAAAATTTGCATTCTGTGCCAGACGCATTCGTGCAGTTCTGACTGCAGCTGCCTTCTTCGCCAGAAGTGCCGCAGGCTCCTTCGCCGCCCGAAAGATGGCATCCTTTTTATCTCTTTGTATGAGGTATCCTTCCTCCCGCAGGCTTTTTGCCGTCAGCAGGTCGCGATACCATAATTCCATAATATCCAGAAAACGCAAATCGTTTTTATAGCCCTCCAGATCCTTCGCAAGCAGATAGGCATCCCCCTCACTCATGGAGGGCAGTGCTTCTAATTTGCCCAAAATATCCTGCCGCATTTCCCGAAAGCCTTCATCCTCGACAAGCTCCAACGCCTGCCCGATTCGCCCTTGGGCATACGCCGAAAGGATATGGCTTTCCTCTGCCAAATGACCTGCCTGCATGAGGTAATCTGCAATCGTTTCCGCCGAAAGCGGACGAATTTTCATCACCACCACACGGGAAAGAATCGTCGGCAGGAATGCCTCTGCACGCTCCGCCAGAAGCAAAAATACCGCATGGGCAGGCGGCTCCTCAAGCGTTTTCAGAAGCGCATTCTGGCTCTGGATATTCAAGGTATCCGCTTTTTCGATGATATAAATTTTCTTTTCATACTGAAACGGCTTTAAATCCACCGTTTCCAGCAGCTGCTCGCGCACATCCTCAATCGTGTAGGTTTTCCCGTTTTTCAACGGCTGAAAATAAATCACGTCGGGGTGGTTGCCATGATTAAAGGCATGGCAGCTTTTGCAGCTGTCGCAGGGGCGTTTTTCGCCTTCGCATTGCAGCGCCTTCGCAAAGGTATTTGCAATCAACCGCTTGCCTGCCCCTGCGCCGCCCAGGAAAAGATAGGCATGGGAGCTTCTTCCGCTCGCGGCAGAACGCCTAAGCTGCTCCACCAAAGGGGTATTCCCTCGGATTTCCTCAAATGTATACAAATCCGCCGCTCCTTTCCTTGGATTTTTTCGGAATCAATATTTGTGGAACTGCTCCACATCCAGTACAAATACCGTTGCACCGCCGACCTTTACCTCAATGGGTGCCAGAATCAGCCCATGCATCGCACCGCAGGAGGAGGGCAGTGTCGCATACTGGGTACGCGCCTTGCTGTTTTCCTCGATGATCTTCAGCGCGCCTTCTACCTTTTCATCCTCCACGCCTGTCATAATGGTGGTGTTGCCTGCGCGCAGGAAGCCACCCTTTGTGGAAAGTCTCGTTACCTGAAATTTTGCTTCGTTCAGATGAGAGATTACTTCGCTCGCATCCTCGTCCTGAATAATCGCAATGATGAGTTTCATAAAAACCCCTCCTTATTTTTGTGGCGCAAAGCCAAATACTCTGTCTAATGCTTTTCGGATATCCGCAAAGACAGCCTCGGCAGGTCTGTCCGCATCAATATCCGCAATTCTTGTGCTGTTTTCCTTCGCAAGCTGCAAATAGCCTGCATACACCGCTTCATGAAATACCGCCTTTTCCTGCTCCAGACGGTCAAGCACATGCCCGTCCTGTCGGTTTTTCCGCGCCATCCCCGCCGCAGGGGTGATGTTCAGAAAAATCGTCAGATCCGGCTCCACGCCGCCTGTTGCAATGCGGTTTACCTCTGCCACCATATCCCCAAGGCCTCTGCCGAAGCCCTGATAGGCAATGCTGGAATCGGTGAAACGGTCAGAAAGCACCGTCTTTCCTGCCCTGAGTGCAGGAAGAATTTTTTCCTCAACGTGCTGTGCGCGCGCCGCCGCATACAGCAGCATTTCCGCACGCCCCGTCAAGTCCCTGTTGGCAGGGTCAAGAATCATCTCTCGGATTTTTTCTGCCATCGGCGTACCGCCCGGCTCTCTGGTCAGAAGGACTTCCTGCCCCATCTCTGTCAGATATGCCTCTATTCTCTGCATCTGTGTGGATTTGCCGCTGCCATCGCCGCCCTCCACGGAAATAAAATAGCCTTTCATCATACACCTCTGCGTAAAAATCATAAAAAACCTTGCCCGCCGCAGGCGCGAACCCGAAAAATGGGTATACGCTTGCTAATTGTATATTATAGCATATCCATCATAAGGACGCAAAGAAATTGCATGGAAATTCCTGCTGCGGCGGCAAAATTTACGACGAAAAATCAGCCCTTCAATCAAGTTGAAGGGCTTGTAAAAAATACGATATTCTATTTTTCCGTTTGCTCTAAATGCTTCAAATGCTCTGTTAAAACTAAATTGATATATTGCGAAAAAGAACGCTGTTGCTCCTCCGATAATTCCTTCACTCTTTTTACAATGTCTTCATCCAGCGTAACGCTGACCTTCTGTTTCAGTGGTCTCATCTTTCCTCACCTCTAACCAAACAATACTACATCCTCGCCCTTAGTATTGACTATTCGCCTAAAGTAGGATAAAGTAGTATGATAAAACAGAGGTGATTTTATGTCGGATTTCTCTTTCAATTTGAAAAAATATCGAAAACGGAAAAATTTATCACAATGCAAACTAGCAAAGACTCTGCACTATGGCTGTACTGCCATCGCAAATTATGAATCCGGCAGAAACGAACCTTCTATTGATTCTCTGATTAAATTGGCAGAAGCTTTAGATGTAACCATTGATGAATTGGTCGGCATAAAACAAAAATCAGATGAACTGCATCTGCTTTCCGCTTTTAAAAAATTGGATAACCGTAAAAAACAAACCGTGTTGTGCCTCGTTGATGCCCTTCTGTCTCCATAAGATAAAAGGTCTTTTTTTGTCCGCCCACAGGGAATTCTTCGATGAAATATTTTAAATGCAACGCATTTTCCTATTTCAGAGAAGATTTCCCGAAGGTTGCGGACGTTGACAGACCCATAAATTCTGGGTATTCTGAAAAAAACAAATAGGAGGATACCCACATGAATACCATTACCGCAATCAGAAACCGCATCTTGCAGCTTTGCGAGGAACGTAACCTTACCATCAATAAACTGGCAACGATTTCTGCCGTTTCCCCTTCTTCTCTGAAAAGTATCCTCTACGGAAATAGCAATAACCCAAAAATCCTCACACTGAAAATGCTCTGCGATGGTCTGGATATTACCCTTGCAGAATTTTTCGATACCCCAGAGTTTAATACACTGGAACAGGAAATTAAATAATCGTCCGCCCACAGGGAATTCTTCGATGAAATATTTTAAATGCAACGCATTTCCTATTTCAGAGAAGATTTCCCAAAGGTCGCGGACGTTTTATCCCTTCCCCTCAAATATCATTCATAAAATTCCCTCCCCTTCATATATTTGCATAGAGACAAAGTGTAGATTTGTTTGGCATTTTTGCAAAAGAAAGATAATTGATTCAGAATAGGAGGGTTTTTATGCCGTTGACATTGGCAAAGGAAACAATGGATATGAACTGGAAGGATACTGCCGCAAGCGGTTCCTCTCAAATTCTTCTGGAAGGAGATATGATCGTCCCCGACAGTAAGCCGGATCTGCAGGAAATCCTGCGCTGTCAGGGAAACGTGAAAATCAGAGAAAAACGCGTCACCGATGACCGCATTTCCTTTTCGGGCGATCTGGAAATCTCTGTGCTCTATCGGGCAAAAAACGGCGAGCGTCCGCTGTATGCCATGCAGGCAAGCCTGCCCCTTGAGGATTTTTTACATATCGACGGTCTGGAAAAGGATATGGAAACCTCCCTTGATGCTGTCCCGGAGCATCTGGACTGCCAGATTATCAATGATAGAAAAATCGGCGTGAAGGCCGTCCTTGGCGTGACCGCAACAGGCGAACGTCAAAATCATACAGAAATTTTGAGCGGTATCAGCGGTGAGGGCATTGAATGTTTGCAAGGCATACTGCGGATGGAGCAGAACACCGCTCCCCTGAAAGACCGCTTCACCGTCAAGGAGGAAATCACCCTGCCCTCCGCCAAGCCCGAAATTGCAGATGTCCTCTGGCAGACCATCGACCTCACAGAGCAGGATATTCGCGCCATGGATGGTAAGGTGATGGTGCGTGGCAATCTGCGCATTTGTATGCTGTATTGCGATACCGAGGGCAATCTCGGCAGCTTCTGCGAAAAAATCCCTTTTAGCGGCTATCTGGAGGGGGAAGGCATCGAGCCGAAAACCGAATTAACCGGCACTTTGCAGATTGAGGATGCAAAGCTGACCCCTACCGTAGATGAAGATGGCGAGGCAAGACAGCTTGCGGTCGATGTCGCTGTCAGCGCCGCCTTGCAGGGCAGAGAAACCGTTGAACGGGAAATCCTGCAGGATGCCTATGCCCCGACAGGCACAGTCACACTCGAAAAGGAAACCGTCACCTACCCCGTCACCGTCGGCAGCGGGAAAAACCAATTCTCTCTGAAGGAACGGATTCACTTAGAGGAAAGCGAAAAGCCTCTGCTCCGCGCAGAGGAGATTTGGGGCGAGGTGCGCCTTTCCGAAGCACGCACCGCCACAGATGCCGTAGAAGCCGATGGCGTTCTGACCGTCAGCCTGCTGTATCACTGCGAGAATGACGAAACACCGCTCTGTATGCTGGAACGCGGGATTCCCTTCGGGCAAATGATGGAGCTGCGTGGCGTGGCTGAGGGCGATGCCGCCGCTGTGCAGCTGCGTCTGGATGATCTGGATTTTCAGATGCTTTCCGAGCAGGAGGGCGAGCTGCGTGCCGCCGTCACCATGGAAGCCGTTGTCCTGCGAGACGAAACGGCGGAAATCGTGAAGGATATCACGCCGGAGGAGGAAGCAGCCCCCTCCCCCATGGCAGGTGCGGTGATTTATATGGTACAGCCGGGGGATACGCTCTGGAAGATTGCCAAGCGCTACCGCACAACGGTAGAGGATATTCTGGCAATCAATGAAATCGAAAACCCCGATCTCATTTATCCTGGGCAGAAGCTACTCATCATCAAACAGATTCATTAAAAAAATCGGGCTTGTTGTCTGTATTTTGCAGGCAGCAGGCCTTTTTTCTTGCAGAAAAGCATTCTTTTGCCTTATGGTATAAAAAAACTATTTTTTCAGAAATGAAACCTTTTTCGACTTTTCGGGATATATAAGAGTGTAAGGCGCTTTACAAATCCTTTTACACTTACAAAAGAAAGTAGGTTTGAAATGGCAGAGGAAGAAAAGCTGCTCATGCGGCTCAAAAATAGAAAAAGAAATGCAATCGACGAAGCAATCGAGGTCTATACCCCCTATCTCAGCACGGTTCTTTATAATATGCTCGGGAACCGACTGCCGAAGGAGGATATCGAGGAAATCCTATCAGATGTGTTTGTAACGCTCTGGAAGAACGCAGATACCATTGATTTGGAAAAGGGTACGCTGCGTGCCTACCTCGCCGCGGTTGCCCGAAACTTCGCATTAAAGAAATTAAATAAGCAGAGAGACTACACCAGCCTTGACGAAATTGAGCTTCCCGACGAAGCCGCAGTTTTGGAGGAGAACACAGCAGACAGTGTTGTCTGGGATGCCGTTATGAGCTTAGGGGAACCGGATAATGAAATCTTTGTGCGGTATTATAAATTCGGTGAAAAAATCCGAGAAATCGCAAAGGCGACCGGCGTAAACCCATCTACCGTAAAAACCAAGCTTTCCAGAGGAAAACGAAAACTGAAAGAAATTTTATTACATGCGGAGGGACTGTTATGAAGCAAAAAAACGACTTGTTTGAAGAATTAAATATCAATCCAAAGAACAGGGATGTTTGCAGTCCGTTTGCCGTTGATATACAGGCAATCAAACGGAATGTCAACCGGACACTCGATTCCGCATATACAGAAAGGAAGACTGTCATTATGAAATCCAAAAAGAAAACAGCATGTATCGCCCTTGCTGCAACACTGGCGCTCAGTGTAACGGCGTTTGCCGCAAACGGACTGGTATCCAACTGGTTCAGCTCCTCTTCTTCCTTCGCGGATTATAAAACCCTGCCAACAGCACAGCAGGTGAAGAAGGATATCGGCTATACCCCCATTCTGATTGACAGCTTTGCAAACGGCTATGCCTTCCAGGATGGAAACATCATCAGCAATAATCTGACGGATGAAAACGGCAATTCCATCGAAAAATTCAAATCCGTTTCCTTTGACTATGAAAAGGACGGCGACATTGTTATCTTTGCACAGGATAAATACAATTCTCAGGCGGAATTGCAGGGCAGTGTCGCAAAAACTGTCGGGGATACCGATATTTACTACTACAGCTACACAAATAAGGTTGTTCCTGCCGATTATGAACTGACGGATGCAGATAAAGCTGCCAAAGCAAACGGCGATCTGGTATTCAGCTATGGCTCTGCGGAAGTGGAACTGAACGAGATACAGAGTGCTACCTTCGTAAAGGACGGCATGCAGTATCAGTTATTGCAGATTAACGGCAAACTGAGCGGAGATGAACTTGTAAAAATGGCGGAAGAACTTGTAAAAATGGCGGAAGAACTTGTAGCTTAAGTCGAAAACGGGGCTTGTACAAAAAGAAGCGGTGAAACGAGGGAGTGTTTCACCGCTTCTTTTATTCTGAAAAGGAGGGCCTTGTCTTTTTCCCACTCATCTCCGCAAGCATAGCGCCGCCTAAGATGCATCCCACGCCCAGAAGCCGCAGGAGACTCATCCCCTCCCGCAGCAGCACTGCCGAAAGCACCACAGCCGAAAACGTCTCCAGATAGCCCAAAACCGCAACGCTCTGCAATGCCTATCAGTCTCTTTTGCAGCAGGCAGGGGATGTAAAGGAGCTTACCGCAGGGCTGATTCGCATCGGAACCTTTTCCAGTGTTGCAACACATTGGCTCCCCAGTATCATCAGGGAATTTCAGAAGGATTATCCCAATATCGAATATGAATTTCTTCTGGGGGATTATCGCGAAATTGAAGCATGGATTCGGGAAGGGCGGGTAGACTGCGGCTTTCTCTGCCTGCCCGTCCGTCCCGATTTGGATACGATTTTTCTGGAACGGGATGATTTTCTTGCTACCCTCCCTACAGCACACCCCTTAGCGCAGGCGGAGCGCATCTTTCTTGATGCCCTCTGCAAAGAGCCGTTTCTGATTCTGGAGAAGGACAAAAATGCCGAAATTACCGATTTTTTCCGCAGAGAAGGTCTTTCGCCCAATGTCCGTTTTACTACTTGGGATGATTACGCCATTCTCTCCATTGCGGAAAGCGGTCTTGGGGTCAGCCTTCTGCCTCGTCTGATTTTGAAGCGGATTCCCTATCAGGTGGCGGCAAGAGAAACCGTTCCCTCCTTCCATCGGGATATCGTCCTTGCCCTGCGTGACAGACTTGCCGTCAGACGGTTTCTGGAATATCTCCCCCATCGCTAAAAATTTTTCTGCGCAAAAAAGCATTGCCGGAGCATTTCTCCGACAATGCTTTTTATGTTATGTTTACCGAATCCTTCCCAAAGGGAACAGGCGGAAAAACACCTTCCCCTTCAAGTCCTCACAGGGAATTGCACCCATGTTGCGGCTGTCAAAGCTTTCCCCACGGTTATCCCCCATCACAAATACCGTTCCCTTCGGCACAGTCATATCCACCAGACCGTCCGTTCTGCCGTGGACATATTCCTCCTGCAATCTTGCTCCGTTCACCTCCACACCGCCATCCGCCAGAATCCGGATGTGGTCGCCCTCTGTGGCAATGATGCGTTTTACCACCGTTTTTCCCCCGTCCGCATCATAATAATGGAACATCACAATATCGCCCGTTTCATATTTTTCCTGCATCGTCGCAAAGCGGCTCATCAGCACGATTTCCCCATCCTTCATGGTCGATTCCATGGAGCTGCCCGAAATCCGCATAGGCCAGCAGAAGAAAAACAGAATCACAATAATCACAGCCGCCTGCAGGATGGCTTTTCCCCATTCTTGTAAATGCACGTTCATTCCTTCACAACCTTCGGCGGCGAAGCTGTTTTATGTAACCCCTGCCCAAGGGCAGGGAAACGATTGGGGCTTTCCCCAGATTGAAACAAATTCGCCAAAATTCTCTATATTAGTATAAAAGATTCAGCCGAAAGACGCAAGGGACTTTCCGATGGAAAATTACGGTTATGACTCGCGCGGCTCAATTCTTTTTCTCAAAACGCCAAGCAGGAGCATCCCGACCAACGCCCCCAGAATAACCGCTGCCAGAAAGCCGAAGGGATGACTGATGACGGGCAGAACGAAAATGCCGCCATGCGGTGCGCGCAGTCCGCAGCCAAAAAACATGCTCAATCCCCCTGCCACCGCAGAGCCGATAATGCAGGCAGGCAGAACGCGCAGAGGGTCAGCTGCCGCAAAGGGAATCGCCCCCTCCGTAATAAAGCACGCCCCCATAATCAGGTTTGCCACGCCGGACTGCCGTTCCTTTTCGCTGAATTTATCCCGAAAGGCGAATACTGCCAGTGCCAACGCCAACGGCGGCACCATACCGCCTGCCATGACCGCCGCCATAATCTGAAATTCATCGCTCGCAAGGGATGCCGTACCGAATACATACGCCGCCTTATTGATCGGGCCGCCCATATCCACGCTCATCATACCACCCAGAAGAACCCCAAGCAGTACACGGCTACCGGTGCCAAGCCGCGCCAGAAGCCCGTAAAGCGCTTCATTCAGCCATGCCACAGGCGGATTGATAATCAGCTGAATCAATAACCCCATCAGGAGAATCCCGAAAACAGGGTAGAGCAGAATGGACTTGATTCCCTCCAGAGAACGCGGCAGCTTATCAAAGAGCTTCTTCAGCAGCAGAATCAGATACCCTGCCGCAAAGCCTGCCAGGAGCGCCCCCAAAAAGCCACTGCCGCCCTCCTTCGCCAGAAAGCCGCCCACAAAGCCGGGTGCAAGCGCAGGTCGGTCTGCAATCCCCATCGCGATATAGCCTGCCAGAATCGGTAGCATAAAGCCAAACGCCGCATCCCCGATTGCCTTGAAAAAAGCAGCCTGCGGCAGGTTGGAGCCGAAATTGGCAGGATTCAGGCTGTAATCATCCAAAAGGAACGCAACCGCAATCAGAATACCGCCGCCGATGACAAACGGAAGCATGTGCGAAACGCCGTTCATCAGATCACGATAGACCTTCTTCCCTCTGCCGCGGATTTCCTCTCTGCCGTCCGCCATTTCCACATCCTTGCCCTCGCCGTAAACAGGTGCTTCGCCCTGCAAAATCTTCCCAAGCAGCACCTCCGGCTTGCGAATCCCGTCCGCAACAGGCACCTGCAAGACCCTTTTTCCATAAAACCGCTGCATCTCCACATTTTTATCCGCCGCAACAATAATTCCCTTCGCCGCTCGGATTTCCTTCGCCGTCAGCACATTTTTCGCACCGCCGCTCCCGTTGGTTTCCACCTTAATGGTAATGCCCATCTCGCGCGCCTTGTTTTCCAGACTTTCCGCCGCCATGAAGGTATGCGCAATCCCCGTCGGGCAGGCAGTCACCGCCAGAACGTCATAATCATATTCCTGCTTTTCCGCAGTCTCCGCAAAGCGTTTTTCCTCCTCTGCGCTTAAAATACGCAGAAATTCTGCCGCATCCTTTGCCGCAGTCAGCCTTTTGCGAAAATCCTCATCCATCAGCATGGCGGCAAGCCGTTCCAATACCTCCAGATGCAGCTCCGCCCCCTCCTCAGGCACCGCAATCATAAATAATAAATGCACCGGCGCACCGTCCGCACTCGCGAAATCCACGCCCTGTGGCACAACCATCGCCGCCAACGCCGCCCGTTTCACCGCACTGCTTTTGCCATGCGGAATGGCAATGCCCTCACCGATGCCTGTGGTAGAAAGGCGTTCTCTCTCTAAAATTGCCTGCTTGAATTTCTTTTTATCCTCTAAACTGCCGCTTTTCGCCAGCAGCTCCACCATCTGCCCGATGGCATCCGCCTTATCCTGTGGCTTTCTGCCAAGAGCAATGCTTTCTTTTTGCAACAACTCCGAAATTCTCATCGAAAATACATCCTTTCTTAACATTCCTCACGAATGACATTGATGGTTTCGTCATATAATCTCCGAATTTCTTCCCCCGTTGCCAAGGTTTCACAGAATGCACTCGCACTGCCTGCCGCAACACCCCATTGTAGCGCCTCACAGTAGTTGCCCGTTTTCACCCATCCTGCCACAAAGCCGCCCACCATAGAGTCCCCCGCTCCAACAGCATTGACTAGCTTTCCTCTCGGGGCTTCGCCGAATAAAATCTCCCCCTCCGCCGTCAGAAGGATTGCCCCCTCCGCCGCCAGAGAAATCAGCACATTTTTCGCCCCCATCTCCTGCAGGCGTTTTCCCTGTGCAATGATTTCCTCGCGCGTGAATAAACGTCTTTCCGCCAGCTCCTCCAATTCCTGAAGGTTCGGCTTGATAAGAAACGGCTCATACCGCAGAGTTTTCAGCAGCGCCTCCCCCGTCGCATCCACAACCGTATCAATCTCACGCCCCTTCAATAAATCCAGGATTCTTTCATAAAAATCCTGTGGCAGCGAGAGCGGTACGCTGCCCGAAATAATCAGAATATCTCCTTTCTGCAGGGTGCTTATCTTCTCAAAAAGCGCCTGCACCGCCGCCTGATCTACCGCAGGGCCACTGCCGTTGATTTCGCTGCCTTCCTGCCCCTTCAGCTTCACATTGATACGGCTGAAACCCTTTTCCAAACGGACAAAATCCGTCCGACAGCCGCGCCGTCGCAAATCCTTCTCAATAAAATCACCCGTAAAGCCTGCCAGAAATCCCAGCGCACGATTACTTACACCTAGATTCTGCAAAATCATAGCGACGTTGATACCCTTGCCGCCCGAAAAAACCGCCTCATTCAGCGCACGGTTTACCATCCCTAGGTGAAATTCGCCCAGTTGCACCACATAATCCACCGAAGGATTCACCGTTACCGTATAAATCAAAGTCATCCCTCCGTTTCGTAAGCTTCGTAAATTGTTGTTAGTATATCCGGATTTTACAGAATTATCAATCCATCCGCTGATTCGTAGCTGCATTTCCCTACTTTTTCACGTTATACCGAAAAAAGGGTCGAAACAATTTTGATTGTTTCGACCCTTTCTTTACATCTGCTTACGCACCGTCCGGTATTCATCCTCCAAACGGTAATAGGGACAGCCGCCTTGAAAGCTGTCCGTGAGAAATTTTTCCATTTCATCCTCATCCAGATTCACTTCGCAGAAATATTCCTCAAATTCCTCGTCATATCCAAAATACATACAGGTTTCGCAATTTGACTGCATAGAATTTCCCCCGTTCCTCTTTCTGTATTTTTCCTCGCTGTTCGCAATAAAAAGACCCTCACCGCATTTCGCAGGAGGGATACTTTTTTGCATAAAAAAAGTGGAAGTTACAGGGCTCGAACCTGTGACCCTCTGCTTGTAAGGCAGATGCTCTCCCAGCTGAGCTAAACTTCCACAAAACGACTCAGAAGGGGCTCGAACCCTCGACCTCCGGCGTGACAGGCCGGCGCTCTAACCAACTGAGCTACTGAGCCATATGCAATTAAGAATAAGTGGGTCTTCAGGGACTTGAACCCGGGACCGTCCGGTTATGAGCCGGATGCTCTAACCAACTGAGCTAAAGACCCAAAGAAACCACTAATAAAAAAGTAAGCCGATGATCGGACTCGAACCGATAACCTGCTGATTACAAGTCAGCTGCTCTGCCAATTGAGCCACATCGGCGTAACTCGTGCTGAGTACAAGAAGTATATTATCATTCTTTCCACCTTTCGTCAAGTATTTTTTATAAAAATTTTGTACTTTCAAAAAAAATGCGTCAGGGCGCGCAGAATATCCAGAAGATAGGTTTCCATGAACCGCAAAACCACCGCAAGGCTGGCGATATAGCATCCCAATTCAATGGGCTTCTGCATAAAGCCGCTCTGCCATTTGGATGCCATTGCCTCCAGAACCGACTGCACGCAGAGGATGAGAAACAGCTGTCCTGCCAAAATCGAAAATCCTTCCATCTCCGCCACCCCTTAAAAAATTCTTCAGACTATCTTATGAATTTTCCTCTTTTCAAATGCAGAATTTGGGCGCATAATATAGAGTAGGATAATTTCTTCCAATAAGGAGGTTTTTGATATGAAAAATGCACTTGCAAAATATTTTCTCGGCTTTTTCGGCGCAATCGGCGCTTTGCTTGCAGGTCTTGCCGGCTATCAGCAGGTCTGCCTGCGGATGGCACGCAAAAAGAAAGATGAAACCCATGTTATGGAAACATACCATGCAAAGGAAGGCGAAATTGCATATCGTTCTGTAGGGCACGGCAAGCCTCTGGTTCTGGTACACAGCATGATGCTTGGTGCATCCGGCAGAGAATGGGATGCAGTGATTGATGCCCTGGCGGAGGATTACCATGTATACGTTCCGGATTTGCCCGGCTTCGGCAATTCTTTCTGTCCCGAAAAGCCATGGACAGCATATCAATATGCAAATTTGCTGCATGCATTCATCGAGGATGTCATCGGTCATCCCGTCTGCTTCTGCGGTGCGAATGGCGGTGCGGATTTTGGTTTACTGCTTTCTCTGCTGTACCCGAAGGATATCCGCCGCATGGTGCTCATTTCCCCGGAGGGCATCGGGAACGGCTTTGCGACCAACGAGGACACGAAACAGCTTTCGCTCCTGCTCTCCCCCATTGCAGGCACGGAGCATTTTCTCATCGGCACAAGCAAATGGAAAATCAGAGCCGCACTGGAGCAGGCGATTTTCGCAAAGGAAACCGTTTCCGCGGAGCTGGTGCAGCAATATGCACGGGCAGCACGCTTCGGCACGCATGCACAGGCAACCTTTGCCTGCCTGAAAACACGCTTCTGGGCAGCAGATACCAAGCCTGCCTTTGAAAAGCTTTCTGTCCCGTTTCTGATGATCTGGGGCGAGGAAAACAGGCTGAACCCGACCTCTGCCTTCGATACGGCAGAAAAAATGAAGGACTTCGGTTCCTTCGCACTGTTTGAAAACACAGGTGCTTTGCCCCACATGGAAAACAGCAAGGCATTTCTGGAAAATCTCAATGAATTTTTAAACCAATCACATATTTTTTAAGTAAGGAGAACTGATACATGCAACACTGGACCAAAATACCCGGGCTTTCGCAGGAGGACATGGAAACCTTTTTTCAAAATGCCATGCTGCCCGGTTCTGAACTCAAGCACCATGGGGTAATTCCGCAGATGGACCCCGTTTTTGTCACCTGTGACTTTGTAAAAGGCACGATAGACATGGCGTATCACGCGCAGGAATGGGAGCTGAACCCTGAAAATATCATGCATGGCGGCATCATTTCTACCGCACTGGATACCTCCATGGGCCTTCTGGCGCATTATTATACACATCTGAGCGCCCCAACCGTTGTTACCGTTACAATGAATGTCACCTTCCTCAAGCCTGTCCTTGCAGGAGATATCTTCCATATCCAATGCCAGCTGGATTCCCTTGGGCGCACCCTCGCGACCGTAAAGGCCGAGGTTCGCTTAGAGCGGGATGATATTCTGGCAGGGATTGCGACAGCAACATTTATGGCTGTGAACGAATAAGGGAGGACAGATAATGGTTACATTAAAAGATGAAATTTCCTCGCAGGAAAACATGGAGCAATGGATGTCTCAGCTTGGACATCCCGAAAACCCCATTTCCAACAAGGGCGTACTGGTGCGGCTGCAGCCGCAGTTTGTTTCCTGCGATTTTGAAAAAAGAGAAAACTGCATTGCATTTGAGGCACTTCCCTGGGAGCAGAACCCCGGCGGCACCCTGCACGGCGGCATCATCATCACCTGCTTTGACGTTGCCTTCGGCTTAACCTGCCATTATTACGCAAAGCAGCACCAGATTACCACCGTCAATCTGACAACCACCTTTCTCAAGCCCGTATTTCTGGGCGATGTGGTGGAATACCGCGTGCGGATTACCCATCTGGGGCGGACGCTCGTCAGCATGATGGCAGAAGGACATGTGAACCGCAAGGGGAAGGATGTCCTCATCGGAACAGCAACCGCTACGTTTATGAAATTAGATAAAACATTCGATCATCCAATTTAATATAAATTGAAAACCTCGGGGAATCCCTCGAGGTTTCTTTTTATTTTGACTTAATTGGCTCTGCCGGCACATATTCCAGTAAATCCTCTGTTGTGCAGTCCAGTGCATAGCAGATACGCGCGAGGATATCCAGATCCATTTTTTCCAGCTCCCCCTGATACCATTTATTCACAACCTCAAAGCGTGCATCAATCCGTTTGGCAAGCTGATTGCGCGTGATGCCTCTTTCCTCCATAATTTCTCTCAAATGCAGTGCAATATGCCCATAATCGGCACGAATGAGAATCCCTTTTTCCTTCATGCGGCTTTCCCCCTCCATGGTATTTCGTTACGTTCTATATGGTAACGATTATAAACCGCAGATGGGAAAATTTCAAGCCGATTCCACGGCGTTTTTGCGAATCCGAATCAGAATTTCACAGCAATCGGCATCCTGCTTATCCTCATAGACCACATCCACACCCGAACGGCGAATGACCTCAACGCTTTGCTTGATGGTATTGGTGAACAGGCGAAAATCGGAGGAACGGACATAGCGTTTTTCCTTCTGCTCGCCCTTTTCGGGGAAACGGGGGCGCATCTGCTCCAAGGTTGCCTCAACGAGCTCTTCTGTTTTTTTCACGTTCATTTCCTCCTGTATCATTTGTGCGAGGACGAACAGGCGGCTTTCCTCATCGGGCAGCTTTAACAGGGCGCGCGCGTGGCGTTCGGTAAAATGATGCTCCAACAGGAGTTTTTTGACGCTGTCCTCCAGCTTGAGAATCCGCAGCTTATTGGCAATCGAGGACTGGCTTTTGGAAAGCTTTGCCGCAAGCTCCTCCTGTGTCAGTCCGTAGTCCTCCATCATATTACGATAGCCCTCCGCCTCCTCCAAAAAGCTGAGGTTCTGGCGTTGGATATTTTCGATGAATGCCATCACGGCGCTATCGCTGTCGCTGACCTGCATGAGGATTGCAGGGATAGTTTCCAGACCTGCCAGCTCGGCGGCGCGCAGGCGGCGTTCTCCGGCGACCAATTCATAGGCACCGCCGCTCATTTTACGGACGGTAATCGGCTGCAAAATGCCATAGGCGCGGATGCTGTCCGCCAGCTCCTCCAGTGCGGCGCGGTTGAAGTATTTCCGCGGCTGATAGGGGTTAGAGCGGATTTTATGTATGGGCAGCTGAAAGACCACCTTATCCTTTTTGAGCCGCATTTCCGAAAATTTCAAAACCTCCATATTTTTACCTCCTTTAAGACCTTGGGGCTTTGCCCCAACACCCCACCAGAGGGTAACCCTCTGGACTCTATTTGCACAAAATATTTCATATTTTGTGCGTGGGAAAGATTGGGAAAGATTGGGAAATATTTTATTTCTTCATCAATAGCTTTATTTCTTGTTTTTTTCATAATATCACAGCAAAATTCCGCTTGGAGAAAAACCATTCCACAAAAAAAAGCCCATATCGACACAAACCGTGCCGACAAAGGCTTTTTCAGACTCAACTAAGAGGTTCCTTTTTAATTTTCCCTGCATTTCGGGGGTATTTTTTCGGGGTAGGTGCGATTTTTTCGATGAACACAAGCTTATGGGACAAATCGGTATGGGGAATCGCAACATCCTTAATTTCTACCAATCTGCCGCCCAGCTTTTTCAGTGCGCCCTTTGCCTGCTCTGCCTCTGCCGCGGCATCGGGGCCCTTGAGTGCCGCAAGCCTGCCGCCGACCTTAATAAAAGGCAGGCAATATTCCGCCAGAACAGAAAGATTTGCAACTGCGCGTGAAACGCACAAATCGAACCCTTCACGGTACTGCGGGTTCTGTCCGCCATCCTCCGCACGGCTATGGACATAGTGGACACCCTCCAGACCAAGCTGACTGCCGACCTCCTGCAAAAAGCCGATGCGCTTCTGTAGGGAATCCAGAAGGGTCAGTTCAATTTCAGGGCAGGCAATTTTTACGGGAATCCCCGGAAAGCCTGCACCTGTGCCGACATCAATCACGCGCATGCCGTCCCTCCATTCCACGCAGGGAACAAGGCTCAGGCAATCGGCAAAATGCTTGAGCACCACCTCACGCGGCTCGGTGATAGCAGTCAGGTTCATTTTTTCATTCCATTCTAGCAGCAGAGAAAGATAGGTCATGAACTGCTCCGTCTCTTTCTCTCCCAGAGAAACACCCATCTGTTCACAGCAATCCCTGAGCAATGCCCGATTTTCCATTTATTCCTTCCCCTCTCTCTCGATACTGAAAATTTTCCATGTGCCGAAGGCGTTTGGCTCCGCCACCATGCGAAAGGCAAACACCTCTCTGTCCTTTTTGCTTTTCTTGGCAACGGAAACGCGGCGAATGCCTGCGCCCTCGTCCTCCAGAAAGCAATGGTATTCCTTCAAATCCTTTAAGAAGCCTGCCATTTCCTCATAATCCACCACCTCGGCGACTCTTTCGGAAAAATAGCCCATGGCTTCGTCCTTTTTTCCGCTTTCCACCGCCTGCAAAAAGGAACGGAGTGTCCCTCTTGGGTTTGGCAGGGAAACATAGGCAGGCTTATGGGTATCAAAGGCGGCATCCGTCAGGGAAAGCGTTTCCTTCGGCAGATAGAGCTTTTTCTCTCCCCGTTTCACCTGTTTTTCCCTTTCGTTCCAAGGCAAAAAAAATCCTTTCATCCCATCACCTTCCTTTCTCATATTTTTAATGCTTACGCTTCATTTGCTCCATATAAATCAAAAGAACAGAAATATCCGCAGGGGATACCCCTGTGATTCTGGAGGCCTGTCCCAGATTTTCCGGACGCACCAGATTCAGCTTTTGTCTTGCCTCCAGACGCAGTCCCTGTATGGTTTCATAATCCAGCTCCATCGGCAGAAGGCGGCCCTCCAGCTTTTTGAACTGCTCCACCTGCTTGAGCTGCTGGTCGATATAGCCTGCATATTTTATCTGGATATTGACCTGCTCCTGCACATCCTGCGGCAAATCGGGGCGTTCGGGGTCGATTTCCGCCAATGCTTCATAGCTTAACTGCGGACGCTTCAGTAAATCGGAAAGGCGTGCGCCGTTTTTAATCGGTGCCGTGCCGTATTTTTCCAGAAGGGCAAGCACAGGCGCACTCGGTCCCATGGTTACATGCTGTACGCGGTCGATTTCCGCCGCAACAAGACGTTCCTTTTCCAGAAGGGCATCATATCTTTCCTGCGAAATCAAGCCGATTCTGTAGCCGATGGGCGTTAATCTCTGGTCGGCATTATCCTGCCGCAGCAAGAGACGAAATTCCGCGCGGCTTGTCATCATGCGATACGGCTCTCTTGTGCCCTTATTCACGATATCATCAATCAGCACGCCGATATACCCATCGGAACGCTGCAAAACCAGAGGCTCCTTGCCCTGTACGAAATGCGCCGCATTGATGCCGCCAATCAGCCCCTGCGCCGCCGCTTCCTCATAGCCGGAGGAGCCGTTGAACTGCCCTGCGCTGAACAGACCAGGAATATCCTTGAATTCCAGAGACAATTTCAGCTGTGTTGCATCGATGCAGTCATATTCAATGGCATAGGCAAAGCGCGTAATCTCGCAATGCTCCAGACCGGGAATCGTGCGATACATGGCAATCTGCACATCCTCCGGCAGAGAGGAGCTCATGCCTTGGATATACATCTCCTCAGTATTTTCTCCTTCCGGCTCTACGAAAAGCTGATGGCGTTCCTTATCCGCAAAGCGCACCACCTTATCCTCGATGGAGGGGCAATAGCGAGGGCCTGTTCCCTCAATCACGCCGCCAAACATAGGCGAGCGGTCGAGGTTATCCCGAATAATCTGATGTGTTTTTTCGTTGGTATAGGTCAGCCAACAAAGCACCTGCGGCTTCGCAATATCCTCCGCTGTATGCGCAAAGGAAAACGGCACGATATTTTCATCCCCGTACTGCGGCTGCATTTTCTCTAAATCCAGAGAATTTTTATTCATTCTGGCAGGCGTGCCCGTTTTGAAACGGAATAAATCAATGCCCATTTCTCTGAGCCTTGCGGAAAGCTTCGTGGCAGGCATGAGGTTATTGGGGCCGCTTTCGGTGATATGCTCACCCGTCAGGCAGCGCGCCTTCATATACGTCCCCATGCAAAGCACAGCCGCCTTACAATCGTATACCGCACCTGCGGCAGTCACAACGCCGCTGACTCTGCCATTCTCCATGCGGATATCCACGATTTCCGCCTGCTTGATTTTCAAATTGGGGGTATTTTCCAAGCGGTGCTTCATTTCGGACTGATACGCCTGCTTATCCGCCTGCGCGCGCAGGGAATACACCGCAGGGCCCTTGCCTGTGTTCAGCATTTTTGTCTGGATATAGGTTTTATCGATGACCTTGCCCATCTCGCCGCCCAGCGCATCCACCTCACGCACCAGATGCCCCTTGGAGCTGCCCCCGATGGAGGGATTGCAGGGCATCATAGCGATACTGTCCAGAGAAATGGCAAACAGCACCGTTCGCATGCCGAGGCGTGCCGCCGCAAGTGCCGCCTCACAGCCTGCATGACCGCCGCCGATAACGGCAACATCTATGGTTTCTGCATGATACATATTCAAAATTCCTCTCTTTTTGGATTGGTTATATTTTTTTCACTAATACTTTATTTTACACGAAAAAAGAGGGAAACACAATATTCCCTTTAAGTTGAAAGCAGGCTTTCAACTTGTTTGGACAGAAGAATAAACAGATAAGTTCCAGCGGCTAAAAGCCTTGAAACTTCCTGTTTTCCTCGAGTGAGCAAAGCCCCCTCTGCGGATTCCATTCAGGACACTGCGTTTCCCGAACCCTTCCTCGTTATTCCCGCAGCTCCTGCAATGCCTTTTTAAACTGCCATACAAATAAAATCAAAGTGGTCGTAACAGCAATGACATCCGCGACAGGCTCCGCCAGAAATACCGCCATAACCTTATTTTCAAAGAAATGCGGCAGAATATAAATCAGCGGAATCAGCAGAATAATTTTTCTGTAAATCGCAAGAAACAGCGAGGTTTTCGCGTTGCCGATGGCAATAAACGTCTGCTGGCAGGCAATCTGAATCCCCATAACAACGCTCGTTGCCATGAAAATACGCAGTGCCCAGGCGGTATAATCCAGAAAAGCACTATCCTGTGCAAACAGCGTGGCAAGCAGGCGGGGAAAGAGCATCACAATCAGCCACAACGCCGCCGAATAGCCCAGAGAGCATTTCAGCAGAATGGCGAAGGATTCGCGCACGCGCTCCGGCTTTCTTGCCCCGAAATTATAGCCTGTAATAGGCTGTGCGCCCTGCGAAAGCCCCGAAAGCGGCAGCATGGAAAACTGCATCACGCTTGTCAGAATCGTCATCGCACCAACCGCAGTATCTCCGCCGTATTTCAGCAGAGAGGAATTAAAGCAGATATTCAGAATACTTTCCGTAGACTGCATCACAAAGGGGCTTAACCCCAGCAGCACACAGGGGAGAATAACCCTTCCCTGCAAGCGGAAATTTTTCAGCCTTAATTTCAGCGTGGTTTGCTTTCCCAGCAGGAAGGTCAGCACCCATGTGGCGGAAAGTGCCTGCGAAAGCACCGTTGCCAATGCCGCACCCTTTACCCCCATGCCAAGCACAAAAATAAAAATCGGATCGAGGATGATATTTGTCACCGCGCCGATGAGGGTGGTTTTCATGCTGATTTTGGCAAAGCCCTGCGCCGTAATGAAGGCATTCAGACCTAGCGTCAGCTGCACAAAAATCGTACCGCAGGCGTAAATGCGGATATAATCCATAGCGAAGCCAATCGTATTCCTGCTTGCGCCAAAGGTTAAAAGAAACGGCTTTGCGAACAGCTGAAACAGCACCGTCAGCGTAACGGCAACCAGAATCAGCAGTGCCGCGCAGTTTCCCAGAATCCGCTCCGCTTCCTCCGCATCATTTCTCCCAAGCATAATCGACGCTCTCGGTGCGCCGCCCATCCCTGCAAGCATGGCAAAGGCGGAAATCAGCATAATCAGCGGCATACAAACGCCGACACCTGTCAGCGCCAGCTTTCCCACTTCGGGAATATGCCCGATGTAAATACGATCAACCACGTTATAAAGCACATTTACAATCTGCGCCGTGATGGCAGGTATCGCCAGCTTCCACAGCAGCTTTTTGATGGGCTTTACGCCCAATTCATTTTCCTGTTCCATGTTTTCACCTTACTTACCTAAACAGAACTTGGTAAAGATTCTGTCTATAATTTCTTCGTCACTGGTATCCCCTGTGATTTCGCCCAACGCACGGTTAGCATCCTGCAAATCCATGGAGATAAAATCCTCCGGCATACGCATGGTGATGGTTTCCATGCAATGCTCCATGGCTTCCTTTGCACGATACAGCGCATCCTTATGTCTGGTGTTGCCGAGCATGGCATCCTCCGCCGTTGCGGTATGCCCGTCTAAGAACATATTTTTCAAGGCATCCAGAAGCGCATCAAAGCCATCGTTTTCCTTCACGGAGATAAATAAAATCTGCTCCTGCGGCACATATTCCGCAAGCTCCTCCAGAGAAAGCTTCTGTGCTAAATCCACCTTATTCAGCAGCACAATCGTCTTTTTTCCGCGGATGAAGGAAAGAATTTCCTTATCCTCCTCCTCCAAGGGACGGGAGCCATCCAGCATCATAATGACCAAATCGGCAGTTTCGGCGTAGGCTTTGGATTTTTCCACGCCCATTTTTTCCACCACATCGCCCGTTTCTCGAATCCCTGCGGTATCGACGATTTTAATGGGAATCCCGTCAATATTGAGGTATTCCTCAACGGTATCTCTGGTTGTGCCGGGGATATCGGTCACAATCGCACGATCCTCCTCCAGCAGCCAGTTCAGCAAAGAGGATTTCCCGACATTCGGCTTGCCGACAATGACAGTCTGTAAGCCCTCGCGGATGATTTTGCCGCGGTCTGCGCCTTCAAGCAGCTTTTCCATTCTCGCAAGCAGCTTTTTTGCGCCCTGCTCCATCGTGCCGTAGGTTTCCTCCTCCACATCATAATCCGGATAATCAATCACCGCTTCAATAGACGCAATCATATCCAGAATTTCCTCGCGCATTTCGCGAACGGCTGTTTTTAATCTGCCTTCCAACTGATTGACCGCCGCCTGACGGGATAATTCCGTTTTGGATTCAATCAAATCAATGACAGCCTCTGCCTGCGTCAGGTCGATGCGCCCGTTCAAAAAGCTGCGCTTGGTAAATTCGCCGGGCTGTGCAATACGCGCACCTGTTTTCAGCACCGCCTCCAGCACCCTTCTCGTCACCAGAGAACCGCCGTGGCAGTTGATTTCCACGATATCCTCCTTCGTATAGGTATGGGGCGCTTTCATAACGGAAACCAGTACCTCGTCAATTATTTCACCGCCTGCCCCGTCTGTGATTTTACCGTAGGATAAGGTATGGGTTGCCTTTTCCGTCAGCTTCTTTTTGCCGATAAAAATGCTGTCCGCCAATGCGATACAGCCTGCCCCGCTCATGCGCACAATACCGATACCGCCTGTGCCGATGGGCGTGGAGATTGCCGCAATCACATCATCAAGCATATATTCTCTTTTCATAGAAACCTCCTTTCTTGAAGGACTCTGTCCTTCAAACTTCCTGCAAGGGGAATCTGGTCAAAGTATCTTCCTTACAGGAAGACGGCTTTGCCGCCGCCTTATCTTGGCGGTACTCTTACCCCTTGACCCCGATTTGCAGAAACTGCCGTTTCTGCGAGAATAATTATATTTTTTTGCGCCGCAGGCAAATAAAGTTTGGATCAAACCTTTGAAAAGGTTTGCAGGTGTTTGAGGGCAGCGCCCTCAAGGTCTTTTTCGCCTTGCAGGCTGATTTTTGGAGAGTCTGAGAACCTTTTTTGAAGACAAAAAGGTTCTCAGTTATCGCTCTTTTTTAAAACAAAAACCCGCTGTATCCAACAACGGGTTTCGAGTGTCTTATTTCAAGGTAATTACAACATTTCTATAAGGTTCTTCACCCTCACTATATGTTGTAACGAATCTGTCATTCTGCAATGCGGAATGGATGATTCTTCTTTCATAAGGATTCATAGGCTCCAGCACAACATTTCTCTTTGTATGCTTTACCTTTTTCGCCAGATTGAAGGCAAGGCTTTCCAGTGTTTCCTTTCTTCTCTGCCGATAATTTTCCGTATCCAGCATTACGCTGATGTAATAAGGGCTTTTCTTATTGACAACCAGATTTACCAGATACTGTAAAGCATCCAATGTCTGCCCTCTCTTGCCAATGAGGATGCCCATATCATCACCTGTCAGATCAATATACAGGTGCTTGTCCTTCTGCTCTGTTTTGATTTTTACAATCAGCCCCATGCTCAAAAATACTTCTTTTAAGAAGGTTTCCGCTTCCTTTTCGGGATTGAAGTTTTTCTTTACCAGAACAACGGCATCCTTGCTGCCGAACATTCCCAGAAAGCCCTTGGAGCCTTCATCAATGACTGTGATATCTACTTCCTCGCGAGCTGCGCCCAGATCTGCCAAAGCAGCCGCAATGGCATCATCCACAGTCTTTGCGCTTTTTCTAATTTCTTCCATTACTGTGCTGCCTCCTCTGCAAATTTCTTTTTATAATGCTTAGACAAAATTACCTGCTGCAAAATACCGAACAGGTTGGAAATCGTCCAGTACAGACCCAGACCGGCAGGCATATTGATTGCGAATACACCCATCATGATAGGCATGGTATACAGCATAGATTTGGTCATTGCTGCCGCAGGGTTGCCGGGGTCGCTGTTCTGGGGGTTCATCATCATCATGATTTTGGACTGCAGCCATGTGGTGACACCTGCCGCAATGGGGATGATGATACCGGGGAAATGCAGCCCTGCCTTACTTACCAGAGGAATAGTCAGGAAGGTTTCAATGCTGCTTTTGGTTGCCAGGAGCGGCACCAGAGAACTGCCTGCATCGCCGAGGTTCTGCAGGATAACATTCCAATCATCGGGCTTCAGATAGTTAACCAGCATAACCACCTCATTGACCTGCCTCATATCAATGCCATCCTTGATGATGGCAACATTCTTATAGGCATTGGCAAATTCCTGTGCGTAGGGATGGAATACCTCCATTCTCAGGGAAACGGGGATATTTACGATTGCATTTGCAATATCGGTATAATTATGACCGATAACGTCTACATAAACATAGGCATTCTGGAACAGATAGAACAGTGCATACAGAATGGGCAGCTGAATGAGCATCGGCAGGCAGCCGCTGACCATGCTTACGCCGTTTTTCTTCTGAAATTCCTGCATTTCAAAAGCCATGCGCTGCTGTGACATCTGATCTGTTTTGCCTTCATATTTCTTCCTGATCTTCATCAGCTCAGGCTGCAGTGCCTGCATTTTAAAAGAAGACTTCTGCTGCTTCACCATCAGAGGAAACAGGATCAGTTTCACGATTAAAGTAAAGATAATAATTGCCAGACCCAAAGAGCCTGCGCTTGTGTTGCTGTGCAAAAGTTCAAACAGCAAATTATACACTTTCCCCATCAGATCGGCGAATGGTCCGACAATCTTACCGGGCTGTCTTACGGAAGGCAATGCTTCCAGCAAATAGGGTAAATAGGACATTTTTTCCTCCTTCAACAAACAATACGAGATCTTCGCCCCGAAGGACAGTTATTTTTCTTTCTTCTCAGGCACGGGATCATAGCCGCCCGCATGGAAGGGATGGCATTTCAACAGTCTCTTAATGGCCAGATATGTGCCCTTTATCGGCCCAAACCGTGTGATGGCAATATACGCGTACTGGGAGCAGGTAGGGGTGAATCTACAGTTTTTTCCCAGATGCGGCGATATTGCTGCCTGATAGAAACGAATCATCAGCAGAAAGAGCTTCTGAAAAAATAAGGAAACCAGATTTACAAGAGAGATGATTTTCTCCTTCATTGTGTCCCTTCTTCCTTCTCTTCCTTTCTGCCTGCTTCTGATTTTTCCTGACGGTCCTTTCTTTCAGACGCGCTCAGCAGAAGCTGTTGTTTTTTGAAAAGATGCCGCAGGGAACGGCACACCTCATGATAGGACGCAGCAGCGCAGGAAACGCGGGCAATGACAACAAAATCATAGCCGGACTTCACTTCCTCCTCCATGCTGCGGTAGCTTTCCCGAATCAGGCGTGTCACATGAGAGCGCACCACGCTCTTGCCCACCTTTTTGCTGACGGAAATCCCCAGCCTGTTGTGGTCATGTGTTCCGTTTTTTACCATATATAATACCAAATGGCGGTTGGCGATGGATTTGCCCTTCTGATATACATGGCGAAACTGAAAATTCTTCTTTAAAGATTCTGTAAACTGCATCACGCAACCCCCCTTTACGGCCGCCGAAAAATTTCTCCATCATGAACAAAAGGCCACACGAAATACGCTGCGGCCTTAAATACACATGAAAAAAATTATGCGGATAATACTTTTCTACCTTTTCTTCTTCTTGCAGCAAGCACTTTTCTGCCGTTTGCTGTTCTCATTCTTTTTCTGAAGCCATGTTCTCTGCTTCTCTGTTTTTTCTTAGGCTGGAATGTCATTTTCATGGTTGTTGCACCTCCTTCAATTTCCGGGTTCTGCTCACCCTTTTTATGAGCACTGCCCCTATTATAGTAAAAAAAGCATGGCACGTCAAGAAAAAATTTTTCAGAAAAGCCCTGTATTCTGCGGATTTGTCCACATTTCCACAGGAATTTCATAAAAAATTTTCGACAGAAAAGGTATATTTAGATTTTTTCAAAAAAGTTTTACTATATCTTGTATACAATATCTGTTTCTGATTTTTTTGGACAAGTTTTTCATTGAACCTGTGGATAACTTTTGCTATACTAAAGACAATCACACCCTTCTGTATATTTCCACAGGATTCACAGCAACCAGATTATGTTATCCACAGCTTGTGTATAACTTTGTTGATAACTTTTTCTTTTTTGTAAAAAAACTGTGGACTTTCCGTTCGGTAAATTATAGGATAAGCCTGAGAAAGACAGGCTTTGCAGCATTGTGAATTCTGTGCAGAAGGAAAAGAAAGGAAGCTGTGTATAACATTGAAAAAAAAGAGGGTTTTCCCCGTTTTTCACAGGGATATCCCCTCTATCTGTGGATAAGCAGCAGGAAAAAAATAAAAAGAGGAGGTCATTGCATGGAACTGGAACAGATTTGGGAAGAAGCACTCAAAATGATTGAAGAAGAAACCTCTCCTGTCAGCTTCGCAACCTGGATTCAGCCGATTGTCCCCTGTGGCATTATCGGAAATAAAATTATTTTGCAGGTAAAGGAATCCTTTCTCAAGGAGATCATTGAAAAACGGCACCTGCCGCTGATTCGCACTGCGATTAAAATGGTAACAAAAAATGAATATGACATCATGATTACGACGGAGGAGGAACAGAAGGCAGGCAATCTCCATAACCTCGCGGCGGAAAAGCCCGCAGAAAATGAGCTTGCAAGAAACCTGAACCCGAAATATGTATTCGATTCCTTTGTTGTCGGCAACAGCAACCGTATGGCGCATGCCGCATCCCTTGCCGTTGCGGAATCTCCGGCACAGGCGTATAATCCCCTGTTTTTATACGGCAATTCCGGGCTTGGCAAAACGCACCTAATGCACTCCATCGGGCATTTTATTCTGGATCGTAATCCACAGGCGAAGGTGCTGTATGTCACAAGCGAAACCTTCACGAATGAGCTGATTAACTCCATCCAGAACAATAAAAACGAGGAATTTCGGAATAAATACCGCAATATCGACGTGCTGATGATTGACGATATTCAGTTTATTTCCAAAAAGGAAGGGACGCAGGAGGAATTTTTCCATACCTTTAATGCGCTTTATGAATCGAATAAACAGATTATTATTTCCTCCGATCGTCCGCCGAAGGAGATTAAGACACTGGAGGACAGACTGCGCAGCCGTTTTGAATGGGGTCTGATTGCGGATGTACAGCCGCCGGATTATGAGACAAGAATCGCGATTCTGAAGAAAAAAGCGGAGCGGGATAACCTAACCGTGCCGGATGATGTAATGGCGTATATTGCAAAGAATATCGCATCGAATATCCGAGAGCTGGAGGGTGCCTTAACCAGAATTGTTGCCTTTGCAACGCTGACAAATCAGGATATCTCCATCGCACTGGCGGAGAACAGCTTAAAGGATATCTTCAGTGAAAATTCCGCGACACCATTGACACCGGAGCTGATTCAGCAGGTGGTAGCGGAGTATTATAACATTCGTGTGGAGGATATTCAGGGGAGTAAAAAGCCGAAGAATATCGCATTTCCAAGACAGGTATCAATGTATCTTTGCCGGAAGCTATTGGATATTTCCCTGCCGAAGATTGGCGAGAGCTTTGGCGGCAGGGATCATACAACGGTGATTTATGCCATCTCAAAGATTGAGAAGCAGCTGGAGAGTGACGAGGGCTTACAGAAAACCGTCCATACGTTAGAGAAGGAAATCAAGGAATCGTAAAAGCTTTCCTTAGGGACGCTGTCCCTAAGAACCCTGGCAGGGGAATCATTCCCCTGCACCCCGATTTGCAGAAACTATCGTTTCTGCGGAATAAATAAATAGGAATAAAACGCCATAGGCAAATAATTCCTCAGGGACGCTGTCCCTAAGAACCCTGCAAGGGGGTCACCCCCTTGACCCGATTTGCAAAAGCTTTCGCTTTTGCGGAAGATAAATAATCAGTAAAAGGAGTATTCCTTTCACCAGCGCCGCAGGCAAATGGGGTTCCAAGGGAATCATTCCCTTGGTGGGGTTTGGGGTAACGCCCCATAAAAAACACCCCATAAAAAACGCCGTAGGCAAATAAAGTTTGGATCAAACCTTTTCAAAGGTTTGCGGGTGTGTTGAGGGCAGCGCCTTCAAGGTCTTTCTTTCCACATACCCCTGTAAAATTCCTCTGAATAAATTGTGGATAAATAGACGAGTTTTTCTCTCATTGTGGAAAACGTGGACAACTTAATCTGTTATCCGGAATTATCCACAGGGTTTTCCAAATATAGTTTTCCCTGTCGTTTCGGGCAAAAGCGGAGTTTTCCACAACTTCACAGCCTCTACTACTACTACTACGGATCAAATCTTTTATATCTTACTTACACATGTGAACAAAGGAGTTGTACACAACTATGAAATTAACATGCAGCAAGGATTTACTGTTACAGTATATCAATATTGTAAATAAAGCGGTCTCCAACCGCACAACATTACCCATTCTGGAATGTATTTTATTAACCGCCAACGAAAGAGGCTTTATCATGACAGGCAACGATTTGGAAATCGGCATCCGTACCGCACCAATCGAAGCAGAAATTCAGGAAGCCGGTGAGGTTGCCATTGAAGCGCGTATCTTCAACGAAATTGTCCGCCGTTTAAACGGGGAATCCGTGACGATTGCCACAGATGAAGACTACGCCGTAACCATTGTCAGCGGTTCCTCTGAGTTTAAAATTATGGGGCAGAGCGGCGAGGATTTCCCGACCCTGCCGGAGGTGGAACAGGAAAAGCTGTATTCTATGGAGCAGGCAAAGCTGCGCGACATGATTCGGCAGACGATTTTCTCCATTGCGCAGGATGGCTCCAAGCCTGTACTGACCGGGGAATTATTTGAGTTGCGGAGCAATTCCGTTCATGTGGTTTCTGTGGACGGCTATCGTATTTCCTTCCGCAAAAACAGCCTTTTGACCGGCAGCGGGGACACTGATGTAATCGTACCCGGCAAGACCTTAGCCGAGCTGAACAAAATCCTCTCTCAGGAGGAGGATGATACTCTTTCCATCTATCTGACAGAAAAGCACATCCTTTTCGATTTAGGGACGGCTGTTATGGTTTCCCGCCTGATTGAGGGGGATTTCATCCGTTATGCACAGTCCTTCTCCGAGGACTATAAAACAAAGGTGGTTATCAACAAAAGCGAGCTGATTCAGGCATTGGAACGTGCCTCTCTGGTTTCCAGAGATAACCGCAAAACGCCTGTCCGTCTGATGATTCGCGCAAATGGCATGGATATCACCGCAAGAAGTGATATGGGGACCGCGCATGAAAACGTAACCGCAGAGGTCGAAGGAGATGATCTGGCAATCGCCTTTAACCCCAGATATCTGATTGAAGCACTGCGCTCCATTGAGGAGGAAACCGTAAAAATGATTTTCATGGCATCCCTCAGCCCTTGTACGATTTTGCCGGAGGAAGGGGATTCCTTTAAATATCTGATTTTGCCGCTACGGATGTAAAAGGAGGAGAACAATATGAACAAGGTGTATATTCATACAGAATTTATCAAGCTGCAGCAGGTACTGAAGCTGGCAGGGCTGATTGACCAAGGCTCTGATGTGAAATATTTTCTTTCGCAGGGAAAGGTGCTTGTAAACGGCGAGGTTGCAACGGAACGCGGTAAAAAAATCCGCCATGGGGATATTGTGGAATTGAAGGGTGTCGGCTCTGTTGAGGTGGAGCTGGAAGCCTGAAAAGCAGAAAATCTTGATTTATGTCAAGAATAAATATGCGTTAATTATGTATTTTTAGGAGTGAATCGGGATGTTTACAAAACCGAAAAACGGTTGGACGGAAATCCATCTGGAGGACTTCGAGGGACTGGGCAGTTATATACAGGACATCCCTGTTATGGTATTGGACAGGGGTGTCCAGTCTGTACAGGAGCGGACACCCTTAAAACTATGGTTTGACGAGGAGGAGTCCGCCTTTACACTGACAGCTGACGAGGAGACAAAAATTGTCACAGAGGGTAACTTCGGCGCAGAGGAATACCATATTAAATGCGCCAAGCTGGATTTAATTCGTGAAATAAAAAACGATATCGAGAAATATTTTTCCGACTGGGTGACCTTTTCGGAGGACTACGCCTATGCCGAGGAGGAAGCCGAGGCGCAGGAAATTTATCAAAAACGAGAAAAAATGCTGAAGAAAAAGCTTGCTGCACTGGAGGCGGCACTGCAAAAATATACGAAATAAATTTATATTTATAAAAAACAGGTGAAGCAATATGTATATCACGGAGATTTTCCTACAGGGATTCCGCAATCTTTCACAACTGCATATCGAGCCTTCTGAGGGAATCAATGTGATTTACGGCAGCAATGCACAGGGGAAAACGAATTTTCTGGAATCGCTGTATTTCTGCGCGATGGGGCGCTCCATGCGCGGCAAAAGCGATCAGCAGCTGATTGCTTTTGATGCACAGGAAAGTCATATCCGCCTTCTGGTGCAGACGCAGAATCGCAGGGATAAAATTGATGTGCATTTAAAGCAGAATGAAAAAAAGGGTATTGCCGTTAATGGTCTGCCCGTCAAGCGTCTGGGAGAGCTGTTCGGCACGCTTTATGCCGTTATTTTTTCTCCGGAGGATTTATCTCTGGTAAAGGATGCTCCGACGGAGCGCCGCCGCTTTCTGGATATGGAGCTTTGCCAGCTGAGCAGGGTCTATTATTACGATTTGCAGCAGTATTATCGGATTCTGAAGCAGCGGAATAATCTGCTCAAGGAAATACAAAAAAAGCCATCCCTGCAGGAAACGCTTTTTGTCTGGAACGAACAGATGGTGGAATACGGCGAGCGCATTATTGCCGCCAGAAGGCGTTTTTTGGTGCGTCTGGATGAAATTGCGGCGGAAAAGCTTGCGCGGCTGACAGGCGGCAGAGACAGCCTGCAAACGCTTTATAAACCAAACTGCGAGGAGGGCTCGTTTGCCGAGCGGCTGCACCGCAATCTGGAGCGCGATATTCTTTTCGGGGCAACCCAGAGCGGCCCGCATAAGGATGACATCAGCTTTCTGGTGAACGGCAGGGAGGCAAAGGTCTACGGCTCTCAGGGGCAGCAGCGGACAACCGCCCTTGCGGCGCGTCTGGCAGAGATTGACCTGATTCGGGAGGAAACGGGAGAATTACCCGTTCTGCTTCTGGATGATGTGTTTTCGGAGCTGGATGAAAGCCGCCAGAAATACCTTCTGGAAAGCATTGACGGTCTGCAGGCGTTTGTGACCTGCACAGGGATTGAGGATTCTGTCCGAAAATATATCAGCAGGGATAATTTATTTTATGTCGAAAACGGAACTATCATACCGCAAAAGGAAAACAGGCACTGAGAAAAAAATATCTCAATGCCTGTTTTTTGTTTTTTCTGATACGCTTTATAACAGAAAAAACAATGACATAACGGGAAAAAAACAGCAGGCTGAAATTTTTTCCGGCAGAGCGTCTATAATAAAGTAGGAATTTTGAAAAAAATAGTATAAAAATACACGTAAAACATTGAAAAATCAATGAAAAAATGCTATAATTTCACTATGTTATTTTGAGGCGGAATTGATGGAAAGAGAAAGTCTATTTTTGTTCTTTCTTTTTTTCTTGCCCAAAAAATTATGCGAAAAAATGAATCGAAAGAGAGGGATTTGATGTCTTCTGAATATAATGCAAATCAAATTCAGGTTCTGGAAGGGCTGGAGGCGGTGCGAAAGCGCCCCGGTATGTATATCGGCTCCACCAGCGCAAAGGGTCTGCATCATTTGGTTTATGAAATTGTAGATAACTCCGTGGATGAAGCGCTTGCAGGCTTCTGTAACGAGATTACCGTAAAAATCCACCCGGACAACTCCATTTCCGTTATGGATAACGGGCGCGGTATTCCCGTTGATATCAATGACCAGAAGGGCATGAGCGCGCTGCAGATGGTATTTACGATTTTGCATGCAGGCGGTAAATTCGGCGGCGGCGGATATAAGGTTTCCGGCGGTCTGCACGGCGTTGGTGCGTCTGTTGTAAATGCGTTGTCCGAATGGCTTGTGGTGCAGGTGCATCGGGATGGGAAAATTCATGAGCAGAAATATACCCGTGGGGATGTTGCAGAGCCGCTGACCGTTGTGGGCGAAACCGAGATTACAGGGACGTATGTGCATTTTCTGCCGGATGATACGATTTTTGAGGAAACCGTTTTTGATTATGATGTGCTGAAGCAGCGGTTCCGCGAAACGGCTTTTCTGACAAAGGGGCTGAAAATTAACCTTGCCGATTTGCGCGAGGGCATGGAGCAGGAGCATTCCTTCCACTATGAGGGCGGCATCAAGGAATTCGTACATTTTCTGAATCATAGCCGTCAGCCGTTGTATGATACGATTTTCTATGCTTCCGGCAAGAAGGATGGCGTTCTGGTTGAGGTTGCATTCCAGCATAATGACGGCTATACGGAAAGCATTTTCACCTTCGTGAATAATATCAATACCCCTGATGGCGGCACGCATCTGGTGGGCTTTAAATCGGGGCTGACAAAGACACTGAACGATTATGGAAAGAAGGCAGGCATCATAAAGGATGCAGATAAAAAGCTTTCCGGCGAGGATGTCAGAGAGGGCATCACCGCCGTTGTCAGCATTAAGGTAGAGGACCCGCAGTTTGAAGGGCAGACGAAGGCAAAGCTTGGCACAAGCGAAGCGAAGGGCGCGGTGGAAAGCGTTCTGAGCGAATATCTGACCTATTTTCTGGAGGAAAACCCGAACATCGGCAAAACCATCATCGAAAAGGGCATGATGGCCTCCAGAGCCAGAGACGCTGCCAGAAAGGCAAGAGAGCTGGTGCGCCGCAAAACGGGTCTGGAAAATACGCGTATGCCCGGTAAGCTGACAGACTGCACGAGCCGCGACCCCTATGAATGTGAAATTTATATCGTCGAAGGGAACTCCGCAGGCGGCTCTGCCATTAAGGCGAGAGATCCCAGAACACAGGCGGTTCTGCCCCTGCGCGGCAAGATTCTGAATGTGGAAAAGGCAAGACTGGACAGAATTCTCAATTCCGAGGAAATCCGCAATATGATTACCGCCTTCGGTACGGGGATTTCCGATGATTTTGATATGTCTAAGCTGCGGTATCATAAAATCGTTATCATGACCGATGCCGACGTAGACGGCGCACACATCAGAACCCTGCTGCTGACATTCTTCTATCGCTATATGCCGCAGCTCATCGAGGGCGGTAAGGTATATGTGGCACAGCCGCCGCTGTATCGCGTGGAGAAGAATAAACAGCATTATTATGTGTATGACGATATGCAGCTTGAGGCGCTGTATCAGGAAATCGGCAGAACAGGGATTAAGGACGTACAGCGGTATAAGGGTCTGGGGGAAATGGACTTCGACCAGCTGAGAGATACGACAATGGCGGTGGAGCATAGAATTCTGAAATTGGTGACGATTGATGATGCAGTGCTTGCGGATCAGGTTTTCAGTATGCTGATGGGGGATGAGGTAGAACCCAGAAAGATTTTCATTGAGGAAAATGCGCAGTATGCTGAGATGGATTTTTAACGAGCATAGCTCGTAAGAAAAAAGCTCAGCCTTCGGCTTCAAGCCTTTTTCTTGTTGAAACAGAGGTTAAACTGATAAGTTCCGGCGGTGTAAACACCTTGAAACTTCCAGTTTTCCTCGAGTGGGCAAAGCCCCCCCTGCGGATTCCGGTTGGAAAACCCTTTGTTTTCCAAACCTTTCTGCGGCGTGATAAATCAGAATTAAATCTTATATTTCTGAAAGAAATGTAAGATTTGTATAAAGTTTAGGTCAAGCCTTTTCAAAGGCTTGCGGAGGGTGAGGCAGAGCCTCACGGTCTTAAGAGGTGAACGTATGAGTGACGAAAATAAAGAGATAGACAAGGTCATAACCATAGACATCAATAAAGAGATGCAGAAATGCTACATCGACTATGCGATGAGCGTTATTGTTGCCCGTGCATTACCCGATGTGCGTGACGGCTTAAAGCCTGTACAGCGGCGTATCCTGTACTCTATGAATGAAATGAATTTGGACCCGAATAAGGGCTATCGTAAATCCGCGCGTATTGTCGGGGATACCATGGGTAAATATCACCCTCATGGTGACAGTTCCATTTATCAGGCAATGGTGCGTATGGCGCAGAATTTCTCCATGCGCTATATGCTGGTAGACGGGCACGGGAACTTCGGCTCTATTGACGGCTACGGTGCAGCTGCCAGCCGTTATACCGAGGCGCGCATGTCTAAGATTACGGCGGAAATGCTGGCGGATATCGAGAAGGATACCGTTGATTTTGTGCCGAACTATGACGAAAACGAGAAAGAACCCACAGTCCTGCCGGCGCGTATTCCAAACCTGTTGGTAAACGGTTCAAGCGGTATCGCGGTTGGTATGGCGACGAATATTCCGCCGCATAACCTCGGCGAGGTCATTGACGGCGTGGTCTGCATGATTGAGAATAAAATCGAGGGCAGAGAAACCGATGTGGAAGAATTGATGCAATACATCAAAGGGCCCGATTTCCCCACAGGCGCAAATATCCTTGGGAAAAGCGGGATTCGTGCGGCGTACCGCACCGGACGCGGCAAGATTATTGTGCGCTCCACAGCGGAGATTGAAACGCATAACGGCAGAGAACGTATTGTTATCACTGAAATTCCGTATATGGTCAATAAGCTGCGTCTGCTGGAAAAAATCGGCGAGCTGGCGAAGGAAAAGCGTGTGGAGGGCATCAGCGATCTGAACGATGCCTCTGCCGGCGATGATATCAAGATTATCATTGATATCAAGAAGGACTATAACGCAAATGTCATTCTGAACCAGCTGTATAAATATACATCCTTACAGGAATCCTTCGGTGCAAATATGCTTGCACTGGTGGATGGCAAGCCCGTTGTTTTGAATTTGCAGCAGATGCTTGCGGAATATCTGAAGCATCAGGAAAATGTTGTTACCAGAAGAACACGCTTTGATCTGGATAAGGCGGAAAAAAGAGCGCATATTCTGGAGGGTTTGCGGATTGCGATTGACAACATTGATGAGGTGATTCGCATCATCCGCACAAGCTATGATAATGCAAAGGAGCGACTGATGGAACGCTTCAGCCTGTCTGATTTGCAGGCACAGGCGATTCTGGAAATGCAGCTGCGCCGTTTGCAGGGTCTGGAAAAGGAAAAAATCGATGCGGAATATGCAGAACTGCAAAAGAAGATTGCGTATTACAAGACCATTCTGGCGGATGAAAAGCTGCTGCTTGGTGTAATCAAGGATGAAATTACGGCGATTAAGGAGAAATATGCCGATGAACGCCGTACAAAGCTGATGCAGAATCCCGGCGAAATTGATGTTGAGGATTTGATTGAGGAGGAAACCTGCGTATTTACGCTGTCGAATCTGAATTATGTAAAGCGTACCCCTTTGGATACCTATAAGAGCCAGAACCGCGGTGGCAGAGGGATTATCGGGATGCAGACAAGGGAGGAGGATTTTGTAAAAGACCTGTTCCTTGCATCCACACATGATACCCTGCTGTTCTTCACCAGCCGCGGCAAGGTGTATCGCATGAAGGGCTATGAAATTCCCGAAGCCGGCAGAACGGCAAGAGGGGTTGCCATCGTGAACCTTCTGGAGATTGATGCGGATGAAAAAATCATGGCGGTGATTCCTGCAAATGAATTCCGCGAGGATCAGTATCTTGTGATGGTGACAAAGCAAGGCTTAATCAAGAAAACAGATATGACCAGCTTTGCAAATATCCGCAAGAGCGGTCTGATTGCGCTGAATCTGCGCGAGGAGGATGACCTGATTTCCGTAATGACAACAGACGGCAGGGATGAAATTTTCGTGGCAACACGCAGCGGTATGGGCATTAAGTTCTCCGAGGAGGATGTGCGTCCCATGGGCAGAACCGCAACAGGGGTAAAGGCGATTACACTGAAGGAGGACGATTATGTTGTTTCCGCAGTGAAGATTGACCCCGAAGGGCAGCTTCTGAATGTAACCGAAAACGGCTACGGCAAGCGCACCACAACGGATAAATTTAATTTGCAGCACCGCGGCGGCAAGGGCTTGAAGGTTCATCAGCTGACGGAAAAAACAGGACAGCTGACCGGCGTGCTGATGGTCGGCGAAAATGATGAGCTGATGCTGATTACCTCTGAAGGGGTTATCATCCGCCTGCGCGGCAGAGAAATTTCCAGCTACAACAGGGATTCGCAGGGCGTGAAGCTGATGAATCTGGATGACGGCGTGAGCGTGGTCGGCATTGCGAAGATTTCCGAGGAGGATATTGAGGAGGAAGCCGAAGAAACAGCCGCAGAAGCAGAGAAAACAGAAGTAGAATAAGCAAAAAAACAAAGGGATATCGGTGAAGTATGCCGATATCCTTTTTTACGAACAAAAGAAACGGCAGAAAAAGGAGGAAAGCCCATGCGGCGGCGGATTTATGAAATGATTGAAAAGGGAGAGCAGGAGGACAAAATCAGCCTGTACTATGACCGATTTATGATTTTCTGCATTATTGCAAGCGTACTGCCTCTTTGTGTGAAAAACAGCACAAATCCCGTATTTTATCGGATTGACCGCATAACGGTGTTTATTTTCATCATAGATTATCTGCTCAGATGGGGCACAGCGGATTTTAAGCTGAAGGGGGAAAAGCCCTTTTTGCGTTATCCGTTTACGTTTTTTGCTGTGGTTGATCTGATTGCGATTCTTTCCTCTCTGACACCGCTGTATTCGACGCTGAAGGCGGTGCGTATCCTGCGCTTGCCAAAGTGTATGAAGCCCTTGAAGATTCTGCGCTATTCTAAGGGATTTCATCTGATGATGCAGGTGATTCATAAGGAAAAGGATAACCTTTTCACGATTGGGCTTCTGGCAGTTGGGTATATCTTTCTGTCGGCGTTGATATTGTTTCAGGTTGAGCCGGATACCTTCGCAAGCTTTCTGGATGCGGTCTATTGGGCGACCATCACGCTGACAACGGTCGGCTATGGGGATATTTGCCCTGCGACGAGTATCGGCAAAATCATTGCCATTGTGACCTCCTTTGTGGGGATTGCGGTGTTCGCTCTGCCGACAGGCATTATCACGGCAGGCTATCTGGCGGAACTGAAACCAAAGCATAAACGATAACGGGAATCCGAAGGGATGTGAATAAAAAATGGAACAGACAGCATTGACCTACCTTTGCCCCGACTGCATGGCGTATCTGCGCTATGATGGGAAGGAGCAGAAATGGGTCTGCGATTACTGCGGCGGCAAATTTACCAGAGAGGAGCTGGAGCAGAGAGGGGCCGAGACGAAGCAGGATGATTATGAAGTCAAGCCCAGAGCCGAGGCTGCGGAAAATACGGCGGAGATTTCCTATCATTATGAGGAAAATATTACTGAGACGGATGAAGATATGAGCCATCTGCGCGCGTATCACTGCCCCTCCTGCGGCGGCGAGATTGTGACGGATGATGTAACGGCGGCAACCTTCTGTGTTTTCTGCGGCAACCCGACGATTTTGCCGACACAGCTGGAGGGGGAATACCGCCCCTCTGCGATTCTGCCGTTTGAGACGGATAAGGAGGACGCAAGAAAGGCGTTTTTGCAGCTTTGCAAGGGAAAAAGGCTGCTTCCGAAGGGCTATACCTCTGAGCAGCGGTTGGAAAAGATTACGGGCGTATATGTGCCGTTCTGGCTCTTTGACTGCAAGGCGGATTTTGATTACCATGCGACGGGTGAGAATGTCATCACATGGTCGGATACGCGTTTTATTTATACGAAAACGGATTTGTATCACATTCACCGCGCGGGAACGATGGAATTTGAAAATATTCCTCTGGATGCTTCGGAAAAAATGCAGGATAACCTGATGGATGCGTTGGAACCGTTTCATCTGGAAAAGAAAAAACCATTTGACATGAGCTATCTGAGCGGCTTTCTGGCGGAAAAATATACATACGAGCCGAAGGATTTGTATGACCGCATGACAAAACGTATTACCCCCGGCGTGGAGCATAAGGCGGCGGAGGGCGGCAAAAGCTATCAGCGTGTTTACGGCGTGAAATGCCATACGGATTTTTCCTCTAAGCAGCAAAGCTATATGCTCCTGCCCGTTTGGATGCTGATGAGCAAATATGATGGGAAGGAATATCTCTTTGCGATGAACGGGCAGACAGGGAAAATCGTCGGGGAGCTGCCTGTCAGCAACAGCCGGAGCGCGAAATGGTTTGTGATTATTTTCTGCATTTCCTTTGTGATTGTTATGATTGTGCTTGCTCTGCTGGCGATGGGAGGTGTGCTATGATGAAGAAAAAAGGATTTGTGCTTCTGATGATGGTGTTTCTCCTGCTTTCCGTTCTGCCTGCTTCTGCGGCGGAGCAGAGGGTATTTGACAATGCTGACCTGCTGACGGCGGAGGAGGAGCAGAATTTGCAGCAGTTCTGCGAGGATGCGAAGGAGGAATATGATATTGATTTTGCATACCTCACCACGAAGGATACCGAAGGCTTATCAACAAGGGAATACGGCGCACAATTTTACATAGAACAGAATTTGGGCGTTGGGGAGGATTACAGCGGCGCAATTTTCGTTCTGGATATGGGCGAGCGAGAAGGGCAGCTTGTGACCTGCGGCGAAGCAATGGAAATGATTACGGATGCGGATGCAGATGCCATCTGGGATGAAATCAGCGGCTATTTCTCTGATGGAGATTATTATGGCGGCATGGAGCAGCTCTGGTGGGACGTGGATTCCCTTTGTGCGGATTATCAGACCTACGGCGCAGAAGGCAGACCAAAATCGGATGCGTTTTTCTCGGAAAGTCCTGTTTCGAGTGGTGGCGGCATTGCGATGATTATTCTGCTTGCGGCAGCTTTTTCCGCAGTGATTGCAGGGGTTTCGGTTATGAGCATGCGTAAGGCTTGTAAAAATGTGCATCCCTTTACGGACGGCAGAGCGTATCTGAAGGAAAACGGCTGTCATTTGCGGACGAATCAGGATACCTTTGCAAATACGCATACGACGATGGTGCCGATTCCACGGGATGATGACAACAATCACCACCACACAGGCGGCTTCAGCGGCGGCGGCTCCTTTTCCAGTGGCGGCAGAAGCTTCGGTGGTGGCGGCGGAAAGTTTTAAACCCAAACGATTTGACATTATGTATACGAAATGCTACAATGTCTTTTAAGTGATAAAATGGAGAATTGAGGTGTTGGGTATGTTTTTATTTCCCGTTGATGGTATATTAGAGGTTGTTTTGTCCTATGGGCAGATGATTTCTTTGTTTCTGGTCTTTGTGATTTTTGAGGGCATGATTGCCGCAAAATCCGAAACGGCAAAGCCGGGTCTGGTGTTTATTTTTCTGGTATTCCTGCTGGCGGTCTTTGTCGGCGTTATGTTCCACGATATCAGCTTCTTCGTCTTTATGCTGATTCCTGTTGCGATGTGCTTGATTGCGTTTTTCGTTGCCAGAAAGACAAGAGAAAAAAATATTGCGAAGGGCATAAAATATAACAAGGACGGACTGATTGAGGAAGAGCTTAAAAAAATGGAAAAGAATTGAAATTTTTGTATAATAAGCCTTGGCTAATGAATACCAAGGCTTTTTTTATTGCAGAAAGGGGAGGAAGTCCTCTTTTTATCAGACAACAGGAAAAAATACAAACAGAAGGCTTTGTTTTTCGTGTAAACACAGTGTTTTGCAAAGACAGGGGTATTAGGAATTTTTTTGAAAACATAAGAGATATTTATAAAAAAATATGAAAAATTTCTTGTCATGCAAGTATATTTATGATACCATGAGGTATGTATAAAAATACAAAACACAAATGAGAAAGGGGAGGCGCATCCTGAATGGAAGAAAGAGACTATTTAGTAGAAAATGCCGCATATCTGAAAAAAGATTTGGGAAAAAATAATATCTCCCAGAATTTATTTCAGCGTTTTAAGGAGCTGATTACAAACGGACAGCTGCCGGCAGGCTATATGATGCCAAATGAAAACGTGGTGAGCGAGCAGCTTGGCATCGGCAGAAGTACGCTGCGCGAGGCATATACGGCACTGGCGGTGTTTGGTTTTATTCGCCGTTCAAAGGCAGGTACCTTTGTAAATGAAATTGATAATATCGTAAATATTGCGCCTTTCAGTATTACGGTTGAAAATTCTGACCTGAATGACCTACTGGAATTTCGCTATATGCTAGAGGGAGAAACGGCGAGCTATGCCGCGAAGCGCGCAACGCAGGAGGATATTGCCCAGCTGGAGTATTATTATGAAAAAATGAAGGAATTTCGCCATGACGTGAATCAGTTCGTGGATTATGACTCTATGTTTCACATGCAGGTGGCGGTGGCAACGCATAATAAGCTCTTGATGAGCACCATGATGGCTTCAAAGGATTCCTTTGAAAACGGGATTCGTCTGGCAATGCGTGAATCGCTGACGCAGAACCCCAGAGTCATTGATGTGACGATTGAGCTGCATGGGAAGATTATCGAAGCGATTAAGAGCGGAGATTATCAGACGGCGTATACCGCCATGCGGGAGCATATTTCTTATGTGAACCTGACGGTGAAGTATGGTTGATGGAAAAAGACCCGAAAAGGGTCTTTTTTTGTGGGGAAAAGTAGCAGTGCAAGCACCGATTGGGTTGATGAAAGCCGCATGGGCAAGTGAGAAAAGCAGCAGTGCTGCGCACTGATTGAGCGCAGTCGCGCTATAATTTTTCTTGGTGAAGATGAGGTTTCGCCCGTTTGGAACTTTCTCGGCGAAACCAAGGCGTTCTCCCTTACTTTTTATGCTAAAAAGTAACAAAAACTTGGAACCCGTTTCGCAATGGGTTCCAAACCTCCGCAACCGAGGAAAGGGCAACAAGGTTTCCCTTTCCAAACCCTTCCCCACAGGTCGGAAACGACAGGGAGAAAGGCGGCGCGGAGCGCCTGCAAAAGGAAAAGGTAAAATTGCTGGTGTAAGTGTGGGCGAGAAAAGTGACAGTGCTTCGCACTAGTGCGCAACGCTGCTGCTTTTCGCCCCAAAACCCTTGTTTTTCCCCCTTTTTCATGCTATAGTAAATAGAAGTATGTCCCTTTTTTACAGGGCTTTTGGAGGTATCAATTTATGGATTTTAAAATAGAAATTGCAAAACTTTTGGCGGCGGCAGCGGAAATTTCCGTTGAGGATGCAGCGGCGGCAGTGGAAATTCCTGCCAAAAAGGAAATGGGCGATTTTGCGTATCCCTGTTTTCGTTTGGCGAAGGTATTCCGCAAGGCACCCCCGATGATTGCTGCGGAGTTAATCGAAAAAATCGAAAAGCCTGCGTTTATCGCAAAGATGCAGGTGGTCGGTGCATATATCAATTTTTTTGTGGACAAGAGTGTATACGCAGAGCAGGTGCTTTCTGCCGTTCTGGAGCAGAAGGAAAGCTATGGCAAGAGTGACATGGGCGCAGGCAAAACCGTTGTGATCGACTATTCCTCTCCCAATATTGCAAAGCCCTTCCATGTTGGGCATCTGCGTTCTACCGTAATCGGCAACGCGATTTATAAAATTCACGAGGAGCTGGGCTATCATTGCGAGGGCATCAACCATCTGGGGGACTGGGGGACACAGTTCGGCAAGCTGATTGTTGCGTATAAAAAATGGGGCAGCAAGGAAGCAGTAGAGAAAGACGGGATTCAGGAGCTGATGCGGATTTATGTAAAGTTCCATGATGAAGCAGAAAAGCATCCTGAGCTGAAAATGGACGATGAAGCGCGCCTGTGGTTTGTAAAAATGCAGGAGGGCGATGAAGAAGCATTGACGCTGTGGAAATGGTTCTATGATATTTCTATCAAGGAATTTGAGCGTGTATATGAAATGCTTGGCGTGAAATTTGATGCGTACACAGGAGAATCCTTCTATAATGATAAGATGGATGCGGTTGTGCAGGAATTAAAGGACAAAAACCTGCTTAAGGAATCCGAAGGCGCGATGATTGTGGATTTAGAGGATAAAAATATGCCCCCCTGCCTGATTATCCGTAAGGATGGCGGCACGCTTTATGCAACCAGAGATATCACTGCGGCGCTTTACCGCAAGAAAACCTACAATTTTGACAAGTGCATTTATCTGACTGCACTTGACCAAAACCTGCATTTCGCACAGTGGTTTGAGGTCATTCATAAAATGGGCTATGATTGGTACAAGGATTTGATTCATGTGCCTTTCGGTCTGGTTTCTCTGGACAGCGGCAAGCTTTCCACCCGTCATGGGCATGTTGTGCTGATGGAGGATTTGTTAAATCAGGCGTGCGCAGAAACAAAGCGTATTATTGAGGAAAAGAATCCCAATCTGGAAAATAAAGAGGAAATCGCGAAGCAGGTCGGCATTGGCGCGGTTATTTTCAATGACCTGTATAACACAAGAATCAAGGATGTTGTGTTTAGCTGGGAAAGAATGTTGAATTTCGATGGTGAAACAGGCCCCTATGTGCAGTATACGCATGCGCGTGCCTGCTCCATTCTGAAGCGTGCAGGTGAACCGGATTTCAGTGATATCCATTTTGAGGCACTTTCTGACGAGGCATCTTTGGATGTCTGCAAGCTGCTGGAGGCATTCCCTGATAAAATTAAGGATGCGGCGGCAAAGCTGGAGCCCTCTGTTGTTACCAGACATTTGGTTGCGATTGCACAGGCGTTCAATAAATTTTATCACGATAATCCGATTCTCAGCAGTGAACCTGAGGTAAGACAGGCGCGCTTGGCGATTGTTTTCTCTGTAAAAACAGTGCTGAAAAAGGGTCTGGCACTCTTAGGTATCGAAGCACCCGAACAAATGTGATATGCTATAAAAGCATTTTCAATCTTCTGAAACAAAAACTGCTTGCAGGATTTTGTTTTCAAAGATTAGAAAACCTTTAATCGAGGGGCTTTTAATCATCTTAAAATAGAAATTCTCTTTATAAAGGAAGGTATTTGTATGAAAAAGTTGAAATTATTTTATAATCCCTTTTCGGGGAATAAAAGCTTTAAATTTGACTTAGATGTTTGTATTGGTATCTTTCAGGAGGGCGGCTATGAGGTGCATCCCTTCCGCACGCTCCATCCCGGAGACATTGACACGCATATTGCCACAATGGACCCGAATTATGATATTATTGTTGCCTCCGGCGGTGACGGTACAGTGAATATTGTGCTGAATGCTATGATGCGCCGTGGTCTGCATATTCCTTTGGGTATCATTCCTTCCGGCACGGCAAATGATTTTGCGACCTACCTTGGCTTCAAAAGCGGCGAGGTGGAGGATGTTTGCAGAACGATTGTTTCTACAAAGCCGGTGGATATTGATTTGGGTTTGGTGAATGATTCCATTTTCTTTATCAATGTCTGCGCAGGCGGCTTTTTCACAAATGTTTCACAGATTGTGGATAAGGATGTGAAAAACGCACTTGGCAGCCTTTCCTATTATTTAAAGGGCGTGGAGCAGCTGCCGCAGTTCAGAAAGGTGCCGTTTCGCATTACGACAAGCGAAGATGTCATAGAGGAGGATTTGTATTTCTATATGATTATGAATTCAGCAGGGACGGGTGGTTTTACGAACCTTTCCCCCGAAGCATCCATTACGGATGGGAAGTTTGAATTTATTGCTATCAAAGGAAAGCCTCTGATTGAAATGACACCTGTTTTGATGAAAATGCTGACTGGGGAACATATTCATGATAAGAATGTATTGTATCTCAGAGATCATTATTTTAAGATTGAGTGCTTAGATCCCGATTTCAAAATTATGGAATCTACGGTTGATGGAGAGCTGGGGCCGGATATGCCGTTTGAAATTAAGGTGATTCCGAAGGCAATCCCTGTTTTTGGGAAATTTGAAAAGGAACCGAAGGAGAATATTATCATGTCTCTTTTGAAAAGCCCCGCAAAGTCTGCAAAACTATAATTGGTTCACTATAATTGTTTCACGTGAAACATAGCGCATAACAAACAAAAAGCCATTTTATTTCACAAAATAGAGTGGCTTTTTCTATTTTTATATAAATTCCTGATGTTTCACGTGAAACATCGTGTTTTTGCATTGCTTTTTTATATTGATTATACTATTATATAAAAAGAAGAAAAAACGAGAAGGAAAGGCGGGAATTTATGAGCAAAGTTAGAGTCATTGCAGTGACGAATCAGAAGGGCGGCGTGGGAAAGACAACCACAGCCATCAATCTTTCCGCCTGCCTTGCCGCAGAGGGAAAGCGTGTGCTTGCCGTTGATGCAGATCAACAGGGAAATACCACCAGCGGACTTGGTCTGGATAAAAATGATGTCCCTCTGACGATTTACGATGTGTTTTTGGGCGAAGCCACGATTGCAGAGGTGAAGCAGCCGACCTGCATGGATGGCTTGGAGGTGATTCCTGCAAATATCAATTTGACAGGAGCGGAGATTGAGCTGATTGGCAACGACCGCAGGGAATATATTTTGCAGGAGGCGTTGGCAGAGGTGAAGGACGCATACGATTTTATTATCATCGACTGTCCGCCTTCCTTAAATATGATTACCGTCAATGCACTTGTGGCGGCAAATACGGTTCTGGTTCCCATTCAGTGTGAATATTTTGCGTTGGAAGGTCTGGAGCAGCTGCTGCATACGGTAAATCTGGTGAAAAAACGTCTGAATCCCGAACTGGAAATTGAGGGAATTGTTTTCACCATGTATGACGCAAGAACAAACCTCTCCTTGCAGGTTGTGGAGGAGGTTAAGCGTTCTCTGGGGCAGAGTGTTTACCGCACAATTATCCCAAGAAATGTGCGCCTTGGGGAATCTCCGAGCCATGGTCTGCCTATCAATCTTTATGATCCGAAATCCAAGGGCGCAGAGGCTTACGCATTGCTGGCAGAGGAAGTCATGGAAAAGGAGTGGAATTGATATGGCAGAAAAGAAAAGAGGTCTTGGTGCAAAAGGTCTTGGAATCAACGCCCTCATCAATACAGAAGTACAGGATTTGAAAACAGCAAAATCGAATGAAACGGTGACGGAGCTGGATTTGGATTTAATCGAACCCAACCGTAAGCAGCCGAGAAAATATTTTGATGAAACCGCTTTGGAGGAGCTGGCGGCATCCCTAAAGGCATACGGTATGATTCAGCCCATTGTTGTGAAGAAAAACGGGGAATATTACGAAATCATTGCGGGGGAACGCCGTTGGCGTGCCGCAAAAATCGCCGGCATGGAAAAGGTGCCTGTTGTGCTGAAGGCATGGGAAGGCAGCGAAGCCTTTGAAGCCGCACTGGTGGAAAATCTCCAGCGTGAGGACTTAAATCCCATTGAAGAAGCCGAAAGCTATCAGCGTTTGCAGGAGGAATTTCAGCTCAGTCAGGAAAAAATTGCAGAAAAGGTCGGGAAAAGCCGCTCCGCGATTACAAATTCCCTGCGCTTGTTGCAGTTGGATGCCCGTGTGCGTAATTTTGTGACGGAAAATAAGCTGACAGGCGGACATGCCCGTTCGCTTCTGCCTGTATCCGATGGGGACGCTCAGTTTGAATTGGCAGAGCATATCATCGAGGAAGGGCTGAGTGTGCGCGCAGTTGAGGCTCTGGTCAAGGCATATCTGGCGAAGGAAGATGCACCCGCGCCTGCGGAAAAAGCCGAAAAAGCGGATGAAACCGCCTATCGTGCGATAGAGGAGGATTTGAAATCTCTGTTTGCCACAAAGGTAAATCTGAAGCCTATCGGTAAGCGGAAAAAGGGTAAAATAGAAATAGAATATTATTCTGAGGAAGATTTGGAACGCCTTTTGGTGCTCCTGAAACGATAAGGAATGTGAAATATGATGGAATTGACGCAGCAAACGATATTGATTCTTTTTGCCGCTCTGGCGGCAGCAATATTCATATTATTTATTCTCTGCATTGTTCTTTTTGTGAAGCTGAACGGGCAGAAGAAACGATATGATTATTTTATGGGCTCTAATCGCAGACCAACCCATAACCTGGAAATGAAAATTGAAGAATATTTTGAAACCTCAAAGAAAATTGAATCGCAATATTCTAAGCTGTTGGATATGGTGACGGATATGGATAAAACCGATAAATCCAAAATCCAAAAGGTTGGGCTGATTCGCTATAACCCCTTTGATGAAATGGGCGGCAATCTTTGTTTTGCTTTGGCACTTTTGGATGGGAATGACAACGGCGTGGTGCTGAACGGTATTCATAGCCGTACAGGCTCTTTTACCTATGCGAAGCCGATTGAAATGGGTGTCAGCACCTACATGCTTTCCGAGGAGGAATTAAAAGCGGTTGAGGTGGCAAAAAATAATACCTATCAGCCGGAGCATGAAAAGGTGGTTAAGGTGCGCTTTAAGCCGACCTTCCGCAAAAAGGATAAGGACAGAGCTATGGATGAGCAGATTACACTGGATCAGGTGGAAATGGTCGAAGTGGATGAAACGAAGGAAAAACAGGCGAAATCCTCTATCGGTGATGTAACAGAGGCGGAAAAAGAGCTGATTTTGAAGGAGGAAACGCTTGCAGGCAAGATTGCGGCTGCGGAATCCATTCTGAAAAAGAGAGAGGAAGCAAGAGCAGCTGCGGAAAAAGCGCATTTGCCTGAGGAGGAAAATCTGGGGGATGCTATGGAAAGTGCCGTGGAACGCGCGATTGCGGAAGCAAAAATCAGCGAACCGATTTTTCAGGAACCCGTTTTCGTGGAAAAACAGGAAGAAACAGACGAAGAAGAATAAAAATAAAAGCAAAAACAGACGAAAGGGAGGAGATTTTCCTCCTTTTTCCTTATCAGATACAGGAAAATTTCTGTGGATAAGTTGAAATCTTATCCACATTTTGTGGATAACTTGTGAAAAAGAAAAGTTGTCCAGAGGGTTTTCCACAATATCAACAGGTTATCCACAGGCTGTGGGTAATGTATTATGTAAACAAAGGAGGAAAAAATGGGCTATAAAATGGTATTTTCCGATATGGATGGCACATTATTATGGAAAGGTGTACGGGTTTCTGTGGAAAACTCTGCTGCAATCCGAAAGGCTGTGGATAAAGGCGTGGAGTTTGTCATCTGCACAGGCAGAGGTGTTTTTGGCGTGGAAAAGCATTTGCAGGAATTGCATCTTCTGGGCAAAAAGGGCTATGTCATCTGCCAGAATGGTGCGGCGGTGTATGATTTAAGGGATATGCATCTGGTGCTGAAAAGCAGCTTTTCACCGTCTGTGGTGCAACCAATCGCAGAGCGGGCGAGAGCACTTGGTTTGGAGCTGTTTTACTATGATGATCGCAATTTTATGATTGAAAAATTGACAGACGAGGTGAAATCCTATTGCTGGATGATGCAAGCAAATCCGCGTATTTTGCAGGAGCCGACCGATTATGCGGGCGAGTTTACAAAATGCTTAATCAGCGGAGAGCGGAAAAATCTTTCGGCGCTGAAGCGCTATGTGGAGAAAACGGCAGGAGATATCTTTGATTTGTTTTATTCCTCGGAAACCTATCTGGAGCTGGTGAAAAAGGGCGTAAGCAAGGGCAACGCGCTGGCTGCGACTGCGCAGGAGGCAAATGTGCCGCTTGCCGAAACGATTGCCATTGGTGACAGTGATAATGATCTTTCTATGATATTGCAGGCAGGGCTTGGCGTTGCAATGAAAAACGGCGAGGCGCATGTGAAGGCTGCCGCGGATTACATAACGGAGCGAAGCTGTGAGGAAAACGGCGTGGCGGAGGTCATTGAGAAATTTATTCTGAAATAAAAAGAGTTCGGGAATTTTCATGATGGAAAGCATAAAAAAAGGACAATCAAGCATGATTGTCCTTTTTGACTAGGGAAAAGAATGGTGCCAGGGGAGACACCATTCTATGGGGTTGTGCGCACAAACCCCGGGGCATATTGTGGTACAGGAAAAGGGGTTTTCTTGTACCCGTATAGTATACCACAATGGACGCTATTTTGCACATAGAAAAAAATATAAATTTTTTAACATTTTCTATATATTTTAGCAAAAAGACGGGATTTATGGAAAAATTGTACAAAAAAAAGAAAAAAATTTAGGCTTGCAATTTTAAAATAATATGATATAATATACACCAAAAAGTCAAACAAGACAAAATAGCGCAGGCGAAAGCCGAAAGGAAAGCTAAGTTCTTGTAAAACTCCCACAGAGAGCCGGTGGTTGGTGCGAATCGGCGGAGAAAAGAGAATGTTCCACTTTCCAAGCTGCCGATGAAAGTCGGAAGGGTAAGCCCTTTATAGCTGTTCAAGAGGTTCGGAGGATGCTCCGAGCAATCTGGGTGGCAACGCGGGAAATATACTCTCGTCCCTGTTTTATTACCGGGATCGGGAGTTTTTTTGTTATGAAAGCATAAGCGATTGCAACAGAAAAGCATATCTGTAAGCGGTGATGAAAAAATAGCTGCTTGCAGATATTTTTTATTGCTGTTTACAGAGAAGAATTGCTTACAATTCTTTTTTCTGATTGAAAAACCTTTCATAAGATATACGAAAAACTTCCATCCGAAAAAATACTATTTTTAGGAGGTCATGAAATGTTAGACATTAAATTTGTAAGAGAAAACCCTGATATCGTAAAGGAAAACATCCGCAAAAAATTTCAGGATGCAAAGCTGCCTCTGGTAGATGAGGTTCTGGTGCTGGATAAGGAAAACAGAACCATCAAGCAGGAGGTTGAAGCACTCAGAGCGCAGAGAAATAAGCTTTCCAAGCAGATTGGTGCGCTGATGGCAAAGGGCGAAAAGGAAGAAGCTGAAAAGGTAAAAGCACAGATTGGCGCAGACGCAGAACGCGTAGAAACCCTTTCCGCAAGAGAAAAAGAGGTTGAGGAACGCATCAAGGTTATCATGATGACCATTCCCAACATTATTGATCCAACCGTTCCCATTGGTAAGGATGACAGCGAAAACGTAGAGGTAGAAAGATTCGGCGAACCCGTTGTTCCCGATTTTGAGATTCCTTATCACACAGATATTATGGAAACCTTCGACGGTATCGATCTGGATAGCGCAAGAAAGGTTGCAGGCAATGGCTTCTATTACCTGATGGGCGATATTGCGCGTCTGCATTCCGCAGTTCTGGCTTACGCAAGAGATTTCATGATTGGCAGAGGCTTCAAATATTGTATTCCTCCCTTCATGATTCGTTCCAACGTTGTAACAGGTGTTATGAGCTTTGCGGAAATGGATGCAATGATGTATAAAATCGAAGGCGAAGACCTGTATCTGATTGGTACATCCGAACATTCCATGATTGGTAAATTCATCGATACGCTGAATAAAGCAGAAGACCTGCCGCAGACCCTGACAAGCTATAGCCCTTGCTTCCGTAAGGAAAAAGGCGCACACGGGATTGAAGAAAGAGGCGTTTACCGTATCCATCAGTTCGAGAAGCAGGAAATGATTGTTGTATGTAATCCTGAGGAAGCGCCCATGTGGTATGATAAGCTGTGGCAGAACACCGTAGATCTGTTCCGTTCCATGGATATCCCCGTAAGAACACTGGAATGCTGCTCCGGCGACCTTGCTGACCTGAAGGTAAAATCCGTTGACGTTGAAGCTTGGTCTCCCAGACAGAAAAAATACTTTGAAGTTGGTAGCTGCTCCAATCTGGGCGATGCACAGGCAAGAAGACTGGGTATCCGCGTACAGGATGCAGAAGGCAAGAAATACTTCGCTTACACACTGAACAACACTGTTGCAGCACCCCCTCGTATGCTGATTGCTTTCCTTGAAAACAACCTGCAGGCAGATGGTACTGTAAATATTCCTGAGGTTCTGTGGCCTTATATGGGCGGCACAAAGAAGCTGATTCCTACAAAGAAAAAATAATGGAAGCAACAAAAAGAGGATGTTTTTTAACATCCTCTTTTTGTTATAGTTTATAGATAAAGTTATTATATATCGCGGAAGGGTTTGGGAAACGAAGCGTTTCCCGAATGGAATCCGCAGTCGGAATTCATTTCCGACGAGGAAAACAGCAAGTTTCAAGGGTTACCGATGGAACTTGTCTGTTTATTCTTCTGTTTCAACAAGTCGAAATCCTGATTTCGACTTATCAAAATAAGTTTTCGATTGCTTTTACCAGAGCATCCTGTGTCATTGCCTTGTCACTGCTGAAGGAATAGGTAAAGCCATCCTTCTGCCATGTTGCGGTATTGATGCCGTCATTACCCTTCACGGAAACAGAAACGTCCTTTACGGCAATGGTTTTGTTTTCCTTATATGTTTTGTTGTCTCCGCTGATATCATCAGAGCCTTTTGCCTTACGGAAGGTGATGGTATCCTCGCCGTCTGCAAAGCGCACATCTGCTGTTGTGCCGCTGATGTCGATGAAAGCGGTTTCCTTATATGCCTTATCAAGTGTAGGCAGGGTCACGTCAAAGCCGACTGTTTTTGCAAGGTCTGCAAGGGTTTCATGCTCGGTCAGAGGGTTGGGAATCTGTACATCCTCGTTTTTAGTATCAGCCTTTTTGCTGATGGAAATGGCAGAGCCGTCTGTTTTGATGATGCTGCTGTCATTGCCTGTCAGAGGAACAAACAGCTCAATGGGCACATAGGTTTTTCCATTTGTCATCACAGGTGCGCTGGAAAGAGAGAAGGGAGCGCTCATGCCAACCAAATCGGGATTGCTTGTCACAACCTGATAGCTGTTTTCGCCGATGGTCAGATTGGTGTGCATGATGCCGTCATCCACCAGAATCGTGCCTTTGTTGTAGCTTACCTTGAAGCCAAGCTGCTCTGCGGTTTCTCTCAGAGGAACTAAAACCAGAACCTCCCCATTGGCTGCCTTGCCGTTGATGTTGAGGCTGTAGGGGGAGGAGGTGCCTGCAAAGGCGGTTGCAGAAAATGCCATTGTTGCTGCTGCTGCGATTACCATTGGTTTCAATAATTTTTTCATATTCATTCAAATCCTTTCTCAAGATATGATTTTTTCATTTTCCATAAGCGCTTACAGGTAGTTAAACGAGAGAAGGAGGAAAAAAGTTCCAAAAAAAGATAAAAAAATTAAAAAAAGAAAAGGCACTGAAAATAGTACCTTTCCTGTTATCGTTTCAGAAGCGGAAATCCCGATTTCCTTTTTCAATCTCAACCAGATTTTTCCGTACAATCTCCTGAATTTTTTCCTTCGGGATGGATTTGATTTCCTTTAAAATCAGCTTTTCCCCGATTTCCTTTGTTTCCGGTGCGGCATAGTCAATCAGATATTCCTTGAGCGTCATCAGTGCATTTGGCAGGCAGCAATTCTGGATCTGTCCGCTTTTGCAAAGGCTCATGAAGCGGTCGCCCGTCCTGCCCTCGCGGTAGCAGGCGGTGCAGAAGCTGGGGATATAGCCCAAATCCATCAGCCATTTCACGATTTCATCCAGTGTGCGGTTATCGCTGACATCAAACTGTGCGGAATTATCCTCCTCTGCTTCTTTTTCATAATAGCCGCCGACACTCGTGCTGGAGCCGCCGCTGATTTGGGATACCCCAAGACTCAGTACACGTTCTCTGCTTTCCTGACTTTCTCTGGTGGAAACAATCATGCCCGTATAGGGAACGGCAACACGGATGCAGGCAACGATTTTTGCAAAGGTATCATCATCAATGCCGTTATCGAAGGCGGAGGGGTCAATATCGTCGGCATGGCGGATTCTGGGTACGCTGATGGTATGCGGGCCTACGCCGAATACGCTTTCCAGATGCTCTGCGTGCATCAAAAGCCCTGCAAATTCATAGCGATACAGCTCCAAGCCGAACAGAACGCCAATCCCGACATCATCAATGCCGCCCTCCATGGCTCTGTCCATCGCTTCGGTGTGGTAGGCATAATCATGCTTAGGGCCTGTGGGATGCAGGTGCTCATAGCTTTCCTTGTTGTAGGTTTCCTGAAAGAGGATATATGTCCCGATGCCGGCATCCTTCAGCTTACGGTAATTTTCCACCGTTGTTGCCGCAATATTGACATTCACGCGGCGAATCGCGCCGTTTTTATGCTTGATGCTGTAAATCGTTTGAATGCTTTCCAGTACATATTCGATGGGGTTATTGACGGGGTCCTCGCCTGTTTCCAGTGCCAGACGCTTATGCCCCATATCCTGCAAAGCCGTTACCTCTCTGACGATTTCCTCCTGTGTCAGCTTTTTTCTGCGGATGTGCTTATTTTTCGCATGGTAAGGACAGTATACACAGCCGTTGACGCAGTAATTGGAGAGATACAGCGGCGCAAACATCACAATACGGTTGCCGTAAAAATCCTGCTTAATCTGCTTTGCCAGCGCGTAAATTTCTTCGTTTTTTTCGGGAATATCGCAGTCCAGAAGCACCATTGCCTCTCTGTGAGAAAGTCCCTTTCTGAGCCTTGCCTTTTCGATAATGCTGTCGATTAAGGGAATGTTGTGCTTATTTTCCTCTGCATAGGCAAGGGTTTCCAGAATTTCCTCGTGGTTGATGAATTCCTCTGCCTTTTGGGAGTGGGGGTTGTAGGGATACATTGCTTTATCTTCCTTTCTTTTTATCTCTTTTTTTGCAGACAATAAAAAACGCCCCGAAAAAATATGGAGAAAGGGCGCAGAAATTCTGTAAAATGTATGTATGACCCACCCTTTCACGCAGAAGCCTTTCTTTGTGTCAGCAGCTGTTTGATTTTTATTTTGTCTCCTTGCAGAAAGCGCGTGGCTTGCTGTGCGGAGGAATTTACCACATCATACCATATCTGCGCGCGGCGGACAACGCTAAATTAGAAGGTTTTGTCAAAAAAACCGCTGAAGACGATTGATTTTTGCAAAACATGATATTATATTTGATAAAAATCCTCCTTTTCTGTCTGTTTTTGACAGGAAATACTTGAAATAGACAGATTTCTTTCATATAATTTTAATATACACGAACTGTGATATATATGGGTAGGGGAAGCGGACAAATCGCAATCCTGTGGATAATAAGGCAGTCAGCAGTCCGCTGACTGCCTTATTATTTATAAATGGGCATAAAAAAGAGGAGAGGGTGTTATGCAGAAACAGAAAATCAGGGGCATGGTTTTGGCGGCTGTGGTCTGCTGTGTCAGCCTGTCCGGCTGCGGCGCGGCGGAAAAAACGGCACAGCAGACAGATTTGCCGGATATTATCATCGGCAGTGATAATTATCCGCCTTATAATTATGAGAATGTGGACGGCAAACCAACGGGGATAGATGTGGATTTAGCGACAGAAGCCTTTCGCCGCATGGGATATCAGGCGGTGTTTACCTATATCGATTGGGAGAAAAAGAAGGAGCTGGTTGACAGCGGAAAAATCGACTGCATCTGGGGCAGCTTTTCTATTGATGGGCGCGAGGAGGAATACCGTTGGAGCGCGCCCTATATGATGAGCCGTCAGGTGGTGGCAGTCAATCGGGACAGCGAGATTAAAACACTGGCGGATTTGGAGGGCAAGCGCATTGCGGTGCAGTCCACCACAAAGCCGGAGGCGCTTTTTCTTTCGCATACGGATGCAAGACTTCCTGTCCTGCGCGAGGTGTTTTCCATGCAGAATCGGGAATTGATTTATCCCTGTCTGAGCAAGGGCTATGCGGATGCGATTGCCGCGCATGAAACGGCAATTTTGCAGTGCATGTCCGATTATAAGCTGGATTATCGGATTCTGGAGGAGCCGCTGCTGACGGTCGGCTTGGGCGTGGCGTTTTCCAAGCAGGATGATCGCGGTCTGGAACAGAAGCTTTCCGAAACCTTTGAAGAAATGCGTGCGGATGGCACGATGGAGGAAATCATCGGGAGATATCTGGAAGAAAACGATATGGGGGTGATTGCGGATGTGGAATGAAGCCTCTGCAAAGCCCTGCACGCGTATCCTTTTTTTACAGCTTTTACTGGGTGTTTTGCTTTTGGGCGGCGTATTTTTGCTTGCCGTAAATGAGGATATCGCTGCTACACAGCGCACCATGGTGAATACGGTCAATTATGTGAAGGAGCAGTGTAACCGCTATAGCCGCATTGGGCTTGCGGATGAATCCAAGAGCCTGATGCGGATTGTGGAAAGCGCAAACCAGACGGCGCACCGATTGGAGGAAACCACAAGGCCTGTCAGTGCGGATTTTCTGCATACCTGTGTGAAGGACTGCTACGTTTCGGGGATTCTGCTTCTGGATGAAGCAGGAAATATTACTGCCGCAAGCGAAGCAGCGGATATGGCAGCTTTCGTGCATGAAAATCTGGATTCCGAAGCCCTGCTGAATACGGCGCGGTATCCAGAAAAACGCTATGCCGTGCGGCTTTTCTGCCCTGAGGGGTGTTATCTGGATCTGGCGGCAGTGCAAAGACTGGATGCACCTGGCATTGTTGTTGCCTATTATCATACACCTCTGGATTATATCAATTCCTTCAGTCTTTCGATTTCTTCGCTTCTTTCGGGCTATGACCCTGCGGAAAACGGGACGATTGTGGTCAGCAGCGGGAATGAAATCATTGCTTCAAACGAGGAAAGCTTCATTGGCGGAAATACGGATGCATCCGCAGTGCTTGAAGAAATCAGAGCCGCCTCCGTAAGCGACAGGCTTGTTTCTGCGCGGGAGAACGGCGTGCGCTATTTTGGTCTGATGGAGCATGGGCGGAATGTGTATGTTTATGCTTACCTGCCGCAACGCGCTGTTTTTCGCACCACGCCTGAAAATATGCTTTTCGCCATGGTGATTTATCTTGTTATTCTTGCGGCTATTCGCATGGTGCGCTGGAAAACGGCACAAAGCTATCGAGAAAAGCAGCTTGCCATCCAAAAGGAATATACAGAGCAGCTGCAGCTGAAAAATGAACAGCTTTATGCAGCGGTGGAGCAGGCAGATCGTGCCAATGCCGCAAAGACAAGCTTTCTTTCGCGCATGAGCCACGATATCCGCACGCCCTTAAACGGCATTATCGGTCTGCTGGAAATTGATGAAGCGCATGCGGAGGATCATGCCCTCATCCGTTCCAATCAGAAGAAAATGAAGGTTGCCGCCAAGCATCTGCTTTCTCTCATCAATGATATTTTGCAGATGAGCAAGCTGGAAAGCGGCGAGGTTATCCTTTCCCATGAAATCATTGATTTAAATCAACTGACGAGGGATATTCTGACCATTATGGAACAGCGTGCCGCGGAAGCAGGCATCACGCTGCGATATGAAGGAGGCTTCGCGTGCATGGAAATCAGCAGAGTCTATGGCAGTCCCCTCCATCTGCGGCAGATTTTTCTGAATATTTATGGCAACTGCATCAAATATAATAAAAGCTGCGGCAGGGTGGAAACGGCTGTCAGCTGTCTTGGCATTGCGGACGGAAGGGTTACCTATCGTTGGGTCATCCGTGATACGGGTATCGGCATGAGCAAGGAATTTTTACAGCATATCTTCACGCCCTTCTCGCAGGAGCGCAGCGACAGCACCCGTCAGGGAACGGGGCTTGGCATGGCGATTGTGAAAAGCCTGATTGATGAAATGCAGGGAACGATTACGATTGAAAGCGAGGAGGGCGTAGGCTCTGTTTTCACCATCACGCTGCCCTTTGAAATTGCAGCAGCACAGCCGCAGACAGAACAGCCTGCCCCTGCCAAGGCGGCGGATATCAGCGGTCTGCACCTGCTCTTAGTAGAGGATAATGCGCTGAATGCGGAGATTGCCGCGGCACTTCTTGCTGATCGCGGTGTCAGCGTGGAGCTTGCGAGGGATGGCAGTGAGGCGGTGCGGATGTTCCGTGAAGCGCCTGCCGGCACCTACGCAGGCATAATTATGGATATTATGATGCCTGTGATGGATGGGCTGACCGCAACCAGAGCCATTCGCGCACTGGAACGTGCGGATGCAAAAACCATCCCCATCATTGCCATGACCGCCAATGCCTTTGAGGAGGATGCCCGAAAATGCCTCGATGCAGGGATGAATGTGCATTTGGCAAAGCCGCTCTGCATGGAGGAGTTGGTTGCCACTTTAGCGCGGCTATGCAATTAAGTCGAAATTTTCACTGCGGAGGGGTTCGGGAACCCTGTTTTCAACTTATGTGTGCCGGCACACGTCAAAACAGCACTTTTTTGATAGAAAGTATCTATTCTTTCATAGACACCTTCGATATGTCAAAAAAGTGCTGCTTTTTCTGTCTATTTTTATCCCGCTTTTAGCTGCTTTTTATACCCTGCAATGCGTAATCACGAACTGCTTAAATCTCTGTACCACAGGGGGGAGATATCTGTCCTTGAGGGTTGCCATATAGAAATTTCGCTCCCAATAGGGGTAGGAAATCTGGATGATTTTGACATTCAGCCGCAGCAGCTCCTCCATGTAAGGCACAACGGCAATGCCAAACCCCTGCGCTACCAGCCCTGCGATTACCTGATCCTCTTGAATCTCATAGGCAATATTCGGGCGTTTTCCGATTTTTTCAAACAGACGGTCAATGACGATGCGCAGACCCGATTTTTCCGCAAAATAAACATGCGGATAGGGCAGGGTTTCCGTCAGATCAACGGTGTAGCGGTTCGCCAGAGGGTGATTTCTCGGCACGATGAGGACTAAATCCTGCTTGGAAACAGGGATAAATTCAATGGTTTTCTCGTTTTCCAGCTGTGTGCAGAAAACCATGTCGTATTTTTCATCCTTTAGGCCCTGCAAAAGCGGCTGTGTCACGTCTGTGTAGAACTTGAACTGGATGTGCTTGTCCCTCTGCTCCTGTAAAAAGCCGTTTGCCAGCTCCGGAATGAGCGAAAGCCCCAATGTACGCAGAAAGCCAAGCTCAATGCAGCCCTCCCCACGGGAGATATGCGCCATGGTTTCAATGCCGTTATCCAGAATTTCCAAGGATTTTTCCACATAGGAAAGGAACTGCATACCCTCCTTTGTCAGCGTGGAGGAGCGGTTTTTGCGCTCAAAAAGCACTACCCCAAGCTCCGCCTCCAGCTGTGCGATGGCATGGCTCAGACTTGGCTGTGCAATACACAGACGCTCCGCTGCCTTGCCGAAGTGCTTCGTTTCCGCCAGCGTGACAAAATAGCGCAGCTGATACAGATTCATAGAGATCCCCCCATTTTTCAAATAATTTTAGAATCAGCAAATAATATGCCATCTGATTTTTCTATTTTCAGTATACCATACGCTATAGACAAAATCTATCAAAACATATAAAATAATCAATTTGTGATTTTTTAATTTCTGCGATACACTGAGCCTGTAAGACAAAGCGCGCAAAAAAAGAATTCAAAACACGAAAGAAAAGGAGAATCCTCTCATGGAGATTTCAGGAAAAACAAGGCTTTTCGGGTTAATCGGTTCTCCCGTAGAACATTCAAAATCCCCTGCCATGTATAATTATTGCTTTGATAAGTGGAAATTGGATTATAAGTATCTTGCGTTTGATGTAGACAAAAATCAGACAGCAGATGCCATCCAAGCCTTCCGTACCTTTCAAATGAAGGGGGCAAACATCACGATGCCCTGTAAGCAGGAGGTACTCAAGTATCTGGATGAAATTTCCCCGGCGGCGCGTCTGGTCGGCGCGTGCAACACCATTGTGAACCACGACGGTGTTCTGACAGGCTACATCACAGACGGCGAGGGCTATGTTGAAAACCTCAGACAAGAGGGGGTTGCTGTGAAGGGAAAGAAAATCACGCTTCTGGGGGCAGGCGGTGTTTCCGCAGCCATTCAGGCGCAGGTGCTTCTGGACGGCGCAATAGAGATTGCCGTTTTCAATAAGAAGGATGCCTTCTGGGAGAAGGCGATTGCGAAGGCGGCGGCATATCAGAAGGCCTTCCCTTCTCAGAAAATCACGGTATATGATATGGACGATACCGAAAAACTGGAAGCGGAAATCCGCACAAGCGACATTCTTTCCAACGCAACAAGGGTTGGGATGCACCCCTTGGAGGAGATTAGCCTGATTACAGATGCTTCCTTATTCCGAAAGGATTTGGTGGTTACGGATGTGGTTTATGAGCCTGAAAAAACAAAGCTTTTGCAGGAGGCAGAGGCGGCAGGCTGCAAAACAGTCGGTGGTCTGGGGATGCTCATCTATCAGGGTGCGGCAGCCGCAAGGCTTTACACCGGCTTGGATATGCCTGTGGCAGAGGTGAAGGAAAAATTCTTTCAGAAATAAGATGTAACAAAAAAGAGAAATTGAGAAAAGAGGGAAGAAATGGATCAGAAAAAGTATTATCCTACGGCGGTTGCCTTATATGTGACCTACTTCATTTTGGGTATCGCCGTAACGATTATGGGACAGTATAAGCAAAGCTTTGCAGCCATGTGGGGTGCAAATCAGCTTGCGGACGGCAGCTTTGATGTCAGCAAGGTTATGGCAATCATTGCGGCTGTTGGCTTGGGGCAGTTAATTGCCTTCCCGTTTGCAGGGCCGTTCTCCGATAAATACGGCAGACGATTGAGCGCATTGGTCGGCGTGGTGTTCTTTGCCATCTTCTTTATCGGCATTACCTTTACACAAAGCACAGTTTTGGCATATATCCTGATGATTTGCAGCGGCATGGCAAACTCCTTTTTGGATACAAGCATTACGCCCTCCTGCATGGAAATCTTCAAGGAAAACGGTGCGATTGCAAACCTGTTTACCAAATTTGCAATCTCTATGGCACAGTTCCTGCTGCCATTTTTAATCACCTTCGTTGCAGCAAGAGATATGTCCTTCCGCACACTGTATTTTCTGGCGGCAGGCATCATCATCGTAGATGGTATCTTCCTTGCCATTCTGCCCTTCCCTCCCAAGGAGGAGGCACCTAAGGCGGCAGACGGCACAGTGGAAAAGAGAAAAATGAAGCTGACACCCTCCGCAATTTTGCTGGTCTGCATCGGCTTCACCGCATCCACAACCTTCATGCTGTTCATGAACTGCAATCAGGAGTTGGGCAAGCTTTATGGCATGGCAAATCCCTCCATGATTCAGTCCTTCTATTCCGCGGGCATCATCTGCGCAGTCCTTCTGACAGCGGCACTGATGAAAAAGGGTTTGAAGCCCATCCGCGTTCTGGTTATCTATCCTTGTGTTGCTTTCTGCGCACTGCTGCTGATGTATTTCGTTCAGATTCCGCAGATTTGCATGGTGGGCGGCTTCTTAATCGGCTATTTTGCGGCAGGCGGCGTTTTGCAGCTGGCAACCTCTACGGCAAATGAAATGTTCCCGAGAGACAAGGGCAAAATCACAGCGGTTGTTATGATTGCATCCTCCATTGCAAACTATGCGGTGTTGAATGTGGCGAGCCTGCTTTCCAAGGTGGGCGGCGTAGAGGGCCCCAGATATATCCTGCTGTTCAATGCAGCAGTAACGGCAATCGGGATTGTGTTTGCCATTATTCTGAACCTGCGCTTTGAAAAGGACGCACAGTAATCACCTTTTACAAAAGATAAAAATTACAGAAAAACCTTGCAGCAGAAAAGAGGAACCAAATGGAAAAAGAGCTTACCTGCCTGAGAAGCATTATTGCGGATTGCGATGAGCGCATCACCGCCGCACTGAAAACCAGAATGGAATGTATCGAAGGCATCATTACATACAAAAGAGAAAACGGTCTGCCCGTTTTGCAGCCGGAGCAGGAGAAAAAGCAGCTGGAACGGGTTGCCGCTGAGGTAGCAGGTACCATATTTGAGGAGGAAATCCTGCATATCTTCGAGGGCATTATCGAAAACAGCAAGCGGATTCAGGCGAAAACGCTGTTTGATAAAAATATCCTGCTCATCGGCTTCATGGGTGCAGGCAAAAGCACTGTTTCCGCCAAGCTGAGCGAGCTTCTGGCAATGGAAATCATGGAAATGGATGCCCATATTCAGGAAAAGGAGGGCATGAGCATCAAGGAAATCTTCGCAGTCAACGGGGAGGAATATTTCCGCAACTGCGAAAGCAATACCCTCATCGAATTACGCGAGAAAAAGCACATGGTTGTCTCCTGCGGCGGCAGTGTACCCCTCAGAGAGAAAAACGTGGAGCTGATGAAAAACAGCGGCTATGTGGTCTGGCTGACGGCAACGCCCGAAGCCATCTACGATAGAGTAAAGGACAGCACGGAGCGCCCTCTTTTAAATGGCAATATGAATGTGCCCTTTATTCAAAACCTTATGGAAAGCCGCAGAGAAAAATACGAAAGAGCGGCGGATATCGTCATTGATACCACCGGTAAGGAAATCGAGGAAATCTGTGAGGAACTGCTGCAAAAGCTTTCCGCACTGAGAAAATAAAGAAGGATAAGAGAAAAAAAGAGAACTACAAAGGAGGAACTATCTCATGTCTAAAAAATATCCCATCACAGTCAGCTCCTGGACACTGGGCGATCAGTGTACCTTTGAGGAAAGAGTAAAAGCAGCCAAGGAGGCAGGCTTTGAAGGTATCGGTCTGCGTGCGGAAACCTATGTGGACGCACTGAACGAAGGTCTGTTTGATGCAGATATTCTGGCAATTCTTGAAAAATACGATATGAAGGTTACAGAAGTGGAATATATCGTGCAGTGGGCGGAGGATCACCGTTCCTATGAACAGAAATATAAGGAACAGATGTGCTTCCACATGTGCGAGCTGTTCGGCGTGAACCACATCAACTGTGGTCTGATGGAAAACTATTCCGTTGCACATACTGCACAGAAGCTGAAGGAGCTGTGCCACAGAGCAGGCAAATACACCATCGGCGTAGAGCCTATGCCTTACAGCGGCCTGCCCGATGTGAAAAAGGCATGGGCAGTGGTAAAGGAAAGCGGCTGTGAAAATGCAAAGCTGATTCTGGACAGCTGGCATTGGCTGAGAGCAAATCAGCCGGTAGATCTCTCTGTTCTGGAAGGGATTCCCGCAGAAAAGATTGTTTCCGTACAGATTAACGACGTTTATGAAAGATCCTATGCAGCATCCATTCTGAGAGATGAATCCATGCATGACAGACTGGCACCCGGTACAGGCTGCGGCAATACAGCAGCATTCTGCCGTATGCTGAAGGAAAAGGGCATCGAACCCAAGGCAATGGGTGTTGAGGTTATCAGCGATGCGATTCTGGCAAAGGGTGTAGCGGCAGCGGCAAAATTTAACTTTGACAATACCGTAAAGGTGCTGCAGGAGGGCTGGCCCGAGGCAATGCCCGAAAAATAAGAGGAGGAACCATATATGGTTGTACTGATTGCAAAAAACACCGTAAAGGAAGGCTTACAGCAGGAGTTTCTTAAGCTTGCGAAGGAAATGACTGTAAAAACAAGACAGGAAAAGGGCTGCATCAGCTATGATCTGGCAAGCGACCAAAGTGATGCACAGGTGTTCTACTTTATCGAAAAATATCAGGATGAAAAGGCGGTGGAATTTCATCGGGCAACCGAGTATTTCCAAACCTTAGTGCCACAGATTGGTGCGCTGCGTGTGAAGCCCTCCGAGGTCAGCACCTGCACCGTTGTGGAATAACAATAAATAAAAGAAAAACGGAAATGAAGCACGAAGGAAAAAACAAAAAGAGAGTAAGAAACGGAGGAGAAAACATGAAATTTGAAGCTATGTTCCAGCCCATTCAGATTGGTCCCATGACAGTGGCAAACCGCTTTGTTATGTCTCCCATGGGCAATAACTTCGCAAACACAGACGGCACCATGAGCGAACGCTCCGCATCCTATTACGGCGCAAGAGCAAAGGGCGGCTTTGGTCTGATTACATTCGAGGCAACCGTTGTTTATAAAGAAGCAAAGGGCGGCCCCAGAAAGCCCTGCCTGTATGATGACAGCACAGTCAGCAGCTTTCAGGCAGCCATCGCGGCTTGTCACCAGGCAGGCGCGAAGGTTTCCATCCAGCTGCAGCACGCAGGCCCCGAAGGCAATACAAAAATCACAGGCTACCCTCTGAAGGCAGCAAGTGCTATCCCTGCCTCCTGCGGCAGAGAAACACCCGAAGCCATTACAAAGGAAGAGCTCTATCGCTTGATTGAATGCTATGGTGATGCAGCAGTCAGAGCAAAAAAAGCAGGCGCAGATGCCGTAGAAATCCATTGCGCACATGGCTATCTGGTTAGCACATTTATCTCCGCAAGAACCAATAAGCGTGTGGATGAATTCGGCGGCTCCTTTGAAAACCGTATGCGTCTGCCCAAGCTGATTATCGAAAATATCCGTAAGAAAGCAGGCGATTCTCTGGCGATCCTCTGCCGTATCAATGCAACAGATGACGTTGAGGGCGGTCAGACTGCACAGGATGCCGCAGCAGTTGCCTCCTATCTGGAAAAGGAATGTGGCGTAGATGGTCTGCACCTTTCCAGAGCCGTACATCTGCATGATGAATGTATGTGGGCGCCCAGCCTGATTCATGGCGGCTTCAGCGCAGATTATGTCACAGAAATCAAGCGCGCAGTTTCCGTTCCCATTATTACAGTCGGTCGTTATACAGAGCCCCAGTATGCAGAGCTGATGGTTGCGGAGGGCAGAGCAGACCTGGTTGCCTTCGGCAGACAGAGCATCGCAGACCCCGAAATGCCCAATAAGGCAAAGGCAGGCAGATTGGATTTGATGAACCCCTGTATCGGTTGTTTGCAGGGCTGTGTTCCCAATATGTTCAAGGGCGAACCCATCACCTGTCTGGTAAACCCTCTGGCAGGCAGAGAAGCAGACTTCAAGCCTGCACAGACAAAGAAAAATGTTATGGTTATCGGCGGAGGCCCCGGCGGTCTGTACGCAGCATTTACCGCAGCGCAGAGAGGCCATGCCGTAACACTGTATGAAAAAGGCGACATTCTCGGCGGCAATATGCGTCTGGCTGCATACCCTCCCGGGAAGGGCGATATCACAAATATGGTAAGAAGCTATATCGCAAAATGCGAAGAATATGGCGTAAAAATGGTTATGAACACAGAAGTGACTCCTGCTATGGTTGCAGAAGCAAAGCCCGATGCAGTTATCGTTGCAACAGGCTCCAATCCTCTGGTACTGCCTATCCCCGGCATCAATGATACAGGTGTCATCCATGCAGGCGACCTTCTGGATGGCAAGGCATCCGTAGGCAAAAAGGTTCTGGTTGTCGGCGGCGGCATGGTTGGCTGTGAGGTTGTAGACTTCCTGGGCGAGCTGGGTCACGAGGTATCCGTAATCGAACTGAGAGATCAGCTTGGTCCCGATGTCATTCCCGAACACCGCAAATTCCTCATGAAGGATTTTGAAGCTTATAAAGTACAGGGTGTAACAGGTGCAAAGGTAGCGCAGTTCTTCACAGACGGCGTATCCTACACACTGGCAGACGGCACCGAGGGCAGATTGGAAGGCTTCGACAATGTGGTTCTGGCAATGGGCTATCGCAATAACGATACCATCAGCGAGGAAATCAAAAAAATCGTTGCGGAGACCTATGTCATCGGTGACGCAGTGAAGGCAAGAAAGGCACTGGATGCAACCGCAGAAGGGCTGAATGCCGCACTGGAAATCTAACAAAAGAAAAAAAGTAAGGAGGAAAAATACAATGGAAAAAAGAATCACAGGCAGAACAGGCATGTTTTGTTTGATCGGTACCCCTGTAGGGCATAGCGGCTCTCCCGCCATGTATAACTACAGCTTCGCACAGACCGGTCTGGACTATGCTTATCTGGCATACGATGTGCCTCTGGAAAAAACAGAGGAGGCAGTCAATGCACTGAAGGTGCTGGGCTGTAAGGGCTTCAACGTAACCATGCCCTGCAAAACAAGAGTTGCAGAGCTGGTGGACGAGCTTTCCGATGCGGCAAAGCTGATTGGTGCTTGCAATACCGTTGTGGTAAAGGATGGCAAGCTCTACGGCAATAACACAGACGGCATGGGCTTTGTCAGAAACCTGAAGGAAAACGGCGTTGATGTCAAGGGCAAAAAAATCACCGTGATGGGTGCCGGCGGTGCCGCAACCGCAATTCAGGTGCAGTGTGCATTGGATGGCGCAAAGAAAATTTCCATCTTCAACAGAAAAGATGAATTTTACGCAAACGGCGAAAAAACGGTGAAGAAAATTCAGCAGATGGTGCCCGACTGCGAGGTCAGCATCCATCCTCTGGAGGAAACAGATGCACTGTATGCCGCAATCAAGGATAGCGATATTCTGGTAAATGCAACAAAGGTTGGCATGAAGCCTCTGGATGACCAGTCTCTGGTTGAGGATGTATCCGTATTCCACCCCGATTTGGTGGTTGCAGATGCGGTTTATAATCCCAAGGAAACAAAATTCGTGCAGTCCGCAAAGGCGGCAGGCTGTAAGGTCGCTGTCGGCGGCACAGGTATGCTGATGTGGCAGGGCGCTGCGGCATTCAACCTCTTTACAGGTAAGGATATGCCCACCAAGGAAGTATACGAACTGTTCTTCAAATAAAAAAGAACGGAATTTGCGGAGGGGTTCGGGGAAGTTTTATTCCCCGAATGGAATCCGCAGAGGGGGCTTTGCTCACTCGAGGAAAACTGCAAGTTTCTAAGCATTTATGCTGACGGAACTTGTCAGTTTATGCCTCTGTTTCAACAAGTCGAAATCCTGATTTCGACTTAAGGTGTCGACTCAGTCGACACCGCAATGAAATACCTTCTCCATTCAAATTTAAAGATTTAAAATAAGAAACAAAAACCTCAAAAACATAATGCTTGTGTATAAACAATAAAGAAACGAAAACTATTCTAAATTCCCTAACTCATATAGAAAGCGGCTATCTCCTCGGATAGCCGCTTTTCATATCTTCCCCATTGCCTGCATATACATAACCAAGCGATAATCAGAGGAGTGCTTGGCTTGAAAACGTATATTGAGGAAAGGGCGGTTGAGGTTGCGAAATTTATGATACACACCAATGCAACAGTGAGAGAAACGGCGAAAAAATTTGGTATTTCAAAATCTACCGTGCATAAAGACATCACCGACCGTGTGGAGCGCATTGATCCGGAGCTGGCAAAATCCGTCCGTGCGGTTCTGGAGGTCAATAAAGCGGAGCGGCATATCCGCGGCGGCTTAGCCACGAGAGAGAAGTACCTGCACAATAAAACGAAATAAAAAATAAGGCTATCTCAGATTTTTCTGATATAGCCTTATTTTTTCACAGCAGTGTCACCCGTTTCCCTTCTATTGCAATCAGCTCCTCCTCCTTCATCTTTTTGATTTCGCGCATCATGGCGCTGCGGTCGATGCAGAGATAATTCGCAAGCTTGAGCAGAGAAAAGGGCAGTGAAAAGCTCAATTCCCCCGTCTTTGTGCTCTGGATGCGGAAATAGCTCATCAGCTTGCCGCGAATGGAGCGATGGCTGAGGATATCCACCTTTTCCGTCAGCATGACAACCTTATTCCCCATCAGCTGCAGCATATTTTCCGCCACCTGCGTATGGTGCGGACAGGCATTCCGGCACCGCTTGGAAATATGGTGCTTTTCGATAAACAGCACCGTGCAGTTCTTTTCGCAGATGGTCAGAAACGCATCCTCCTGATTGGCAAAGGCAAACGCTGCCCCGAATACGCCCGTATCCTCCAGATATTCCAGTAGGTCCAACGAGCCGTCTATGCTGATGCGGTTGACAGAAACTGTCCCCGAAAGCAGCAGGCAGATATAATTTTTTCCTCCCTCGTGCGTGGGAATGATGTCCTTTTCCCGAAAGCTGCGCTTCGTCATTTCAAAGCAGGGAATCATTTTTTCCAGCTCTTCTGCCGAAACGTGCGTAAAGAGTTCATTTTTCAATAAATTTTCCATATTTTTTCGCTCCTTGTTGCAAATGCAACACTTCTTTTTCTGAAACCATGATATCATATAAATAAACAAAAGAAAAGCAGAAAATAAAAAAAGAGAAGATAGACGGAGAAAAAACACGTATTTGAAAGGAGAGCGGCAGCATGAAAACCTTACAGCTGAAACAGGATTTTTATTGGGCAGGGATTTTGGATAAGAACCTGCGTGTATTTGACATCATCATGTATACGGAATTCGGCACCACCTATAATTCCTACATCCTCAAGGCGGGGGATGAAACGATACTTTTTGAAACCGCGAAGGAAAAATTCTTCGGAGATTACAGAGCGGCATTGTCTGAGCAGCTGGATATCGCGCAGATTGATTATATTGTTGTAGATCATACCGAGCCGGATCATGCCGGTTCCATCGCCCATATCATTGCGGAAAACCCTCAGGCGAAAATCATCGCGACCCCTACGGCAATCAGCTTTCTGAAAAATATCGTGAATGAGGATTTCTACAGCATTCCCGTCAAAAATGGAGATGAGCTGAAAATCGGCAATAAAACCCTGCAGTTCTTCCTTCTGCCGAATCTGCATTGGCCCGATACCATGTATACCTATATCAAGGAGGATAAAACCCTTGTTACCTGTGATTCCTTTGGCTCTCATTATGCCCATGAGGGGATTCTCAGAAGCACCGTAACCGATACGGAGGGCTACCTCAGAGCAACAAAATATTATTTTGACAACATCCTCGGCCCCTTCAAGCAGCCCTATATGACAAATGCGCTGGAGCTGGTGCATTCCCTGGATATCGACATGATTTGTCCCGGGCATGGTCCCGTTCTGGATAGCCATATTCCGGAGCTTCTGGCAATCTATGCCGAATGGTGCAAAATCCCCACGAATGAGAAAACAACCGTTGTCATCCCCTATGTCAGTGCGTATGGCTATACAGAGCAGCTGGCGGAAAAGATTACCGAGGGTATCCTTGAGGCGGGCGACATCGCGGTCAAACGTTACGATTTAGTTACGGCAGACGCGGCAGAGGTTGCGGCAGAAATCGGCGCAGCGGATGGTATCCTTTTCGGTACGCCGACCATTCTGCAGGAGGCATTAAAGCCCATCTGGGATCTGACAACAGGCATGTATCCGCCGATTCATGGCGGCAAGCTGGCATCTGCCTTCGGCAGCTATGGCTGGAGCGGCGAAGGCGTGCCGCATATCATTGCACGTCTGAAGCAGATTCATCTGCGTGTGGTAGATGGGTTCCGCGTGCGCTTCAAGCCCTCTGAGCGGGAATTGGCAGAAGCGGTTTCCTTCGGCTATCAGTTCGGTCTGAAGCTGTTAAAGGGCGAGGAAAAGAAAAAGCCTTCTGCAAGAGGGACGCTCGTGAAATGTCTGGTCTGCGGTGAAATTTTCGATTCCTCCATCGAAACTTGTCCTGTCTGCGGCGTTGGGGCTGAAAATTTCGTGCCTGTGGCATCGCAGGATACAGATTTCTGCAGGGATACAGAGGAACGCTTTGTGATTCTGGGCGGCGGTACAGCAGCGCTGCAGGCGGCAAAGGCGATTCGCCTGCGCAACCGAACCGCAGAAATTACCATGCTTTCCGAGGAAAAGGAGCTGCCCTATGATCGCCCCATGCTGACCAAGAACCTGTTCGGCGCAGTCAGCGGCGGCGCGATTGCAAGCGTTTCTGCAAAATGGTATCAAGAAAATCGCATTAACCTGCAGCTGGAAAGCAGGGTTGCAGCTCTGGATGCGGAGAAAAAAGAGGTTGTCCTCACAGACGGCACGGTTTATCCCTTCGATAAGTGCATCTATGCACTCGGCGCGCATAGCTTTGTGCCGCCCATCAAGGGCAATGATTTGCCGCAGGTAGCCGTTGTGCGTTCCATTGCAGATGTGGAAAGAGTCAATGCGTTGGTGCAGGACGCAAAAAATGCCGTTGTCATCGGCGGCGGCGTGCTTGGGCTGGAGGCGGCTTGGGAGCTGCGTCGCTTTGGTCTGGATGTTACGGTTCTGGAAAGCGCACCTGTGCTGATGGCAGGCAAGATTGACGCGCCTACAGTCAGAATGTTGACAGGCATTGCGGAATGTAAGGGTATTTCCATTCTGACAGGTGTACAGATTGCGGAAATCAGCGGCACGGAGCGTGTGACAGGCGTGAAGCTGGCAGGCGGAGAAACCGTAGCGGCGGATCTGGTGATTTTCTCCACCGGTGTGAGAGCAAATATCGCAGTGGCGCAGGCGGCAGGATTGGCAGCAGACAGAGCCGTTATCGTAAATGAAAATATGGAAACCAACGTGGCAGGCATTTATGCCGCAGGGGACTGTGCGCAGTACGCAGGCGCAAATATTGCCCTCTGGCCTGTAGCGCAGGAAATGGGGCGCATTGCAGGGGCGAATGCGGCAGGAGAAGCCCTTTCCTATCAGCCTGAGATAAACGCACTCAGCTTCCACGGCATGGGTACTTCCCTTTATGCCATCGGAGATATCGGCACAAGGGCGGAAATCCCCTATAAAACCGTTGAAATCAAGGATGAACAGAATCAGGTTCTGAGAAGAGCCTATTTCCACCACGGAATTCTTTGCGGTGCAATCCTCTTGGGAGATACCTCCCGCATGGCAGAGGTAACAACCGCAATTCAGGAAAAGAAAACGCTGAAGGAAATGCTTGAAAAGGTATAAAAAAGAAAAGGGAGTTCGCAATTTCTGCGAACTCCTTTTCCGTTACTCTGTTTCATCCACCTGTTTTTTCAGGAACACGAATTTTCCATTCTGAATCTGTTTCAGATAAGCCGTATCGCGGATGGCATCGCCGTTATCGTCGAAGCTGATATCCCCCGTTACGCCCTCATAATCCACCTCATACAGTGCGTTTCGCAGATCCACGCTTGTCAGCACATCCTTCGTCCCGTCCAGACTTTCCAGTGCTGTCACCATCGTCATATAGGCATCATAGCCCAGCGCGGAAACCGCCGCAACCTCGTCTGTGCCGCCGTTCAGCGCAATGCGCTCCGCGTTCTGCCGCAGGTAGGACTGAAAGCCGCGGACGAAGGTTTTCGCCTGCGTGGTCGCGCTTACCTCGAAGGGGGAGGAGAATACAACGCCCTCTGCCGCCTCGCCGATTGCCTTTACCATGGAAAGGTTTTCCCAGGTATCTGCCGCAAGAACGGGTGCAGTAATGCCGCTTTCGCGAATCTGGGGCAGCAGAACCTCCGCCATAGCTGTGGAGCAGGGCAGGAAGATGCAGTCGGGATTGGTTTTCTGAATTTTCTGCAAAATTTCGTCGAACTCGGTTTCGCCTGCGTGGTAGGCCTCGTCTGCAACCACCTTGCCGCCGATTTTTTCATCTGTAAATGCCTGTCGGAAATAAGCCGCAATCCCTGTGGAATAATCATCCCCGTTCTGGCTGATAACAGCCGCAGTCCGATATCCCTGCTCTGCCGCATAGGATGCGATTACTCTGCCCTGAAAGGGGTCCATGAATGTTGTGCGGAAATAATATTTATTGCCTGCGGTTACCTGCGGATTTGTGCAGGATGCGCCGATGGCAGGCACGTTTGCGTCCGCAAAGGTCTGTCCTGCGGCATTGGAAACACCTGAGCCGTAGGAGCCGATTACCCCTGCAACGCCTTCCGCAATCAGGCTTTCTGCCGCAGCAACAGCCGCTACCTTGTCGGATTGATTGTCTGCCTCCACCAGCTCAATGTTGTATACCGTACCGTTTAGCTCCACGGTTGGCACGATTGCATTGGCATAGCGGATGCCCAGAACCTCCTGCTTGCCGCCGTTGCTGTTTTCGCCCGTGGTTGGCTCAAATACGCCGATTTTGATGGTGTGCGTGGCTTCGGTTTCATCCTTCTCTGCCGCCGTAATCTGCGTGCCGGGGCCGGAAGAAGCCGCATCGTCATCGTCATTGCCGCCGCATGCCGCCAGAGAAACTGTCATCACAGAGGCAAGCAGAAGCGCAGTCATTTTTTTCATTCTTACAACCTCCCATAAATGGATTCCGGAAAGCATCAAACCGGAAAATGTCGTTTTTGAAAGGAACCGAAGGGCCTTCTTTGCCCAAACCGGAAGAAGGGATGCTTTTGTGTTCCTAAAAATATTACCATAAGATGTCCTTCGGCGCAAGAAACGGATATCTTGGGACTGGTAAAGTTCATTTTTTTTCAGTATAATAAAAGGGGAATTTAGTCGGTTTTTTGTAAACGACAGAGATGAAAAGGAAAAAAGGAGGAATTGCTTTTGGCTAAGGTAGATGAAATTTTTAAGGCAAACTGCAGACAGATTCTGGAGCATGGCTTTTCAACGGAAAATGAAAAGGTGCGCGCTGTCTGGGAGGACGGCACCCCTGCCCACACGATTAAGACCTTTGGCGTGGTGAATCGCTATAATTTGCAGGAGGAATTTCCGCTGATGACGCTGCGTTATACCAACTGGAAGGCGGCGATTGATGAAATTCTCTGGATCTGGCAGAAAAAATCCAATAATGTAAACGATTTGAACAGCCATATCTGGGATTCCTGGGCGGATGAAAGCGGCTCCATCGGCAAGGCGTATGGCTATCAGCTTGGCGTGAAGTATAAATTCCCTCATGGTGAAATGGATCAGGTGGATAACGTGCTGTGGCAGCTGAAAAATACACCTGCCTCCAGACGTATCATGACGAATATCTATAATTTTGCCGATTTGACGGAAATGGGTCTGGAGCCCTGCGCCTATAGCATGACCTTTAATGTAACGGGCAATCGTCTGAATGGGATTCTCAATCAGCGCTCGCAGGATACGCTGACCGCAAATAACTGGAACGTGGTACAGTATTCCGCACTGCTGATGATGTTCGCGCAGGTGAGCGGTCTGGAGGCAGGCGAGCTGGTGCATGTCATCAGCGATATGCACATTTATGACAGACATATTGATATGGTAAAGACTATGCTTGACCGTGAGCCATTGCCTGCACCCAAGGTTCGCCTAAATCCGGAGGTAAAGAATTTCTATGATTTCACCGTGGACGATTTCATTGTGGAGGATTACGAGTACGGCAAATCCATGGGGCGTGTGCCTGTTGCGATTTGATTGCCGATAAGGAGGAAAAACATGGATATAATTGTTGCCGTTGATGCAGACTGGGGTATTGGCAAGGACGGAGACCTTTTGCAGCGCATTTCCGCAGATATGAAATATTTTCGTGAGAAAACGACGGGAAATGTGCTTGTGATGGGGCGGAAAACGCTGGAATCCTTTCCGAATAAAAAGCCCCTGCCGAATCGGGTGAATATCGTGCTGACGAAAAATAAGGACTATCAGGCGGAGGGCGTTGTGCTGTGCCATGATTTGGCAGAGCTGCCTGCCGTTCTGGAAAATTACGCCGGGAAGCAGGTTTTTGTTGCCGGCGGCGGCACGGTTTATGCACAGCTTTTGCCGCAGTGCGAACGTGCCTATGTCACGAAGATTTATCAGACCTATCCCGCGGATACTGCCTTCCCGAATCTGGATGAAAACCCCGATTGGGAGCTGGAGGAAAAGGGCGAAATGCAGGAGGAGAAGGGAGTAAGGTTTTCCTTCGATGTGTATAAAAAGAGATAAAGAAAAGGAGTCGAAGGACTCCTTTTTTGATGGGCGCAACTGTGCAAAGGAGAAAGGCGGCGCAAGCGCCGATTGGGCGCAGTCGCGTCAAGTTTTTCTTGGGCAACATGGGTGTTGCGCCCGTTTGGAACTCTTTCGGCAAAACAGAGGATTTCTTCCTTACTTTTTATGCTAAAAAGTAACAAAAACCCGGGACCCCTCCTCAATGGGTCCCGGACCCCCACAGGAGGTCCAAGAGGAACAAGGTTCCCCTTGGATATCCCCTCCCCACAAGCCCCTTCGGGCAGTATAAAGTGCCTTTTCGGCAAAACTTCATCGTTTTTTATCATCTGTTCGTCCCAACAGATAATCAATAGAAACGTCATATAAATCCGCCAACGCCCATAATACATGGGGCGGAATCATACGCTCGCCTGTTTCATAATAGGCATAGGTTCTCTGTGGAACATTGATTTTTTCACCAACCTGTGCCTGTGTCATATCGTTATCTTCTCGTAAATCACGGATTCTTTTATAAATCATTTTCATCACCGTTTTTACTATAGATTGAACGATTTGTTCTATTGGTATTTTGAACAATTTGTTCTAAAATATTATAAAATGGATTTTGAGAGGTGATGATATGTCCGATTTTGCGGCAAATTTGAAGCAATTCCGAAAAAGAAAAAATTATTCTCAGGCTACATTGGCAAAGAAATTAAATTACGGACATATGACGATTGCGAACTATGAAAGCGGTCGAAATGAGCCTTCGATTGATGATTTGATAAAAATAGCAATTATTTTGGATATTTCTTTAGATGAATTGGTTGGAAAAAATCCATCGAAAAAAGAAGAATGTTTTTTACACGAATTTCAGAAATTAAGCGAAAAAAATCAGAATCGTATATTGGATTTGATAAAAGCACTTCAACTTTAGAGGAAAGGTTGCAGGCGCACCTGCGCCGCTTTTCTCCATACCCTTTCGGGTCTGTGGGGAAGGGTTTGGAAAGGG